>Ga0207117_1011_pt1 | contig 58426 bp, 58 predicted proteins | sample Alteio_BWMinHeat_45_FD_153502 | JGI IMG/M metagenome (GOLD analysis project Ga0207117, IMG submission 153502) | Enriched cells from forest soil in Barre Woods Harvard Forest LTER site, Petersham, Massachusetts, United States -... | ecosystem: Environmental > Terrestrial > Soil > Temperate forest >...
TTTACCTCCTATTCCATGATGACAGAGTGTTTTCAAGCGATCAAAGACTCCCTTCTTGCCCGCCATTACAATCTATCTAAACAAGGGGATGCGGACCGCCACCAACTGATCAAGCGCTTTGTTTCCACAGAGCGTTCCGTTCTTTTTGGAACCGATTCGTTTTGGGAAGGGATCGACATCGTTGGAGAAGCGCTCAGATGCGTCATCATTGTCAAGCTTCCCTTCCGGATGCCCAGCGATCCGATCATCGAAGCCCGCTCAGAAGCGATCTTAGCAAATGGGGAAGACCCGTTTATGACCTATTCGCTTCCCCAAGCAATTGTGAAATTTAAACAAGGATTTGGGAGGCTGATCCGCCATAAAAACGACAGAGGCTGTGTCATCTGCCTCGACAATCGCCTCGTCACCAAACGGTACGGAGTTCAATTTCTCAACAGTCTGCCGCCCTGTCAAAAGGTGCACGACTCTCTAGACGCAATCATCGAGCAAATGAACCAATTTTACCGCTCGACCTACCACCTCACAAAGCAATAGGCTTAGCGTGTTGTTCTTCACATAACTGGGTGAAGTCGATTTTTTCTACAAACTCGAGGAAGAGTTCATCTGCACTCTCGTTTTGGTATGTGCTCTTGGCTAACTCTTCAGCCGGTGCTTCGTCCAAGACGGCGCTTTCTTCCAACAACGATTTCAGCTGAATGACGGCAACTTTCGGATTGAATCCCGCGCGATCCTTTTTCGTACGCGTGTACCAAAAGCCTGTAAATGGAATAGAGAGCTCTTTCATCGCCTCATCGACCGTTTTCAAAGAATCTAATTTATCGTCGACGAACACGATATTTTTAGGACGATAACCCGAATCTTCGAGTATTTTTTTGAGAAATAACCCCTTCTCCATGTGGTTTGAGTAGTAAATCCCATTGCGGTAGTGTGTTAAATACTCAGCCCCTTCCATTTGGATCGAGACGATCGGCGGCTGTGTCCGCTTGAGGTCTATTCCAAGAGCCTCTAACACCTTATCCGTCTGATCATCCACACCCGGAATCTCTGTCGTGTACCACTCCGTGCGGCCGCGCGATGTGAGAGCGGCTACTACAACCTCTCTCTCTTGCAAACCAGCGATGAGCTGCGCTGTCACCGGTTCAACCGTTTTGTGGGGAATCTGATTGAAAATGATCCACGTGAAGATATCGTGCACATCGCAGGCTGGACGGTTTGCCATCTTCTTGGCAGTGGCTTGAATGTATTTTCGCGAGGGGGAACTGCCCAAACTGAGCGTCGAATCGGTCAACACTTCTGCAATGTTAAAAAGCACCAGAGTGTCTTCTTCAATATAAGGAAGAATCGACTCGATCGACTGCGTTTCAACGATTTCCGCCTGCCCCTTAAAACATCCACAGACCACTAGAAGAAGGGCGATGAATGAAAAAACAGCTTGTTTGTACATGAGCAAGTTCCTCTTGTAACTAATTGATTTTGAAAGCATTGTATCCGATTATCCATTTTTTGTCAAAAAGATTTTCAAATGACCTTTTGAGAAAAGAGGCGGAGGCAGGGGTGGGACTGGTAGGCAAATTGCTTTTCAATGATCTTGCATTCGAGAATGTGAAAGCCGGCTGATTCAACAGGTTTACAAACCGCTGGATCGATTCCAACGGGGCTAAATCCGCAACGTTTTTTGCAAATTCCTGTGCCGTTTCGTCATAACTTTTTTGTGTGGTTGTTTGGCTCGGCATAATCACTGCCCTTGCCAGAAAAAATCTTGGGAGCTGAAAAACCGCTTGAACCAGACAGGAGCTTTTAAGCTCAAGCGACCAAGCCGATAGCCGCTCCACTTGGAAAAGAGGTGGAGGGAGGCGTAAGGGATCTCCACAGGGGATTTGGCGATCAACTCGCGAATCATCGTCTTTGCATAGTGCATGCCTCTACGGGTATCTGTCGATGGGCATTCCAGTAGATGCTCATACCCTTTTCTGGCAAGCCCGGTATCAAAACTGCGGCGAAACTCTTCAAGAAGGGTGTAGCGGTGGGAGTGGTGAACAAGCGCTTGAGAGACATAAGCAATTTTATGCCCTTGCCGAAGCAGTTTTGAAACGGCGACTGTGTCCTCACCTAGCAGTAGCCGCTCAAACCCTCCGATACAATCGAGAGCATTGTTGAGATACGCCGCGCACGAATTCGAACAGAAAAACGTGTAAACGCCATAGCGCGTCGCATCTTGAATGCCCCGGATATGGCTCTCGTTGGGGTAATTGAAGGCACGGGGAAAAGCTTCAAAAAAGGAAGCGCCAGGATGGGGAATCTGCCGTGCATAGGAAACAGAGGCGCGATCGTGCATCAAGGGCTCCACCAGTTTTTCTAAAGTATGCGCATCGCTCATATAGGCATCGGGAGTCATCATCACGACGATATCGGTCCCTAAGCGCTTGCGGGCCATTTCACGCGTTGTCCCATGATTAAACGACTTGCGAGGAACGACGCATGTTTCGACTCCCATCTGTTGCGCGAGTTCCACGGTGCCATCCTCCGAAGAAGAGTTCATGACAAGGATGCGGGGCTTTAAGGGCGACGAGAGTAAAGGACCCAGACAATAAGGCAAATGGTGAGCCGCATTGTGCGTAATCAATATGCATCCAACCGATTTATTCATACAGTCATCACCTGTCGTGTTGTGTAATACTCTGCAAAGGCGTCCCAAGCAGCTCCTTCGTCCCAAGATACCTTGTTCCAATCGATCCGATCGGTGTTCACGCGCTTCATTGGTTCCTTAAAGCTTGTTTGATCCTCGATGATCACCACACAAGGCCGACTGATCCTCAAGCGCATTTCAGCTGCACAGCGCGCCGTGAAGTGACCTTGCGATTCGGCATAACAACTTGGATGGAAGAGACGAGAGCCTTGCGAGTGGCACAAATCAGATGCGAACTGAGCATACCCCTTTGCCAATAGGGTGACTGGTACATTATCGCGTATGTAAAGCGGTGTGCGTACATGTACAGGCTGCCCTTCGAGCCATTTTCCCATCATATGAGAGGTGAAACGCTCTTCTTCATAAGGTCCGAATGGGTTGGGGATCACAAATTTGCCCAACACCACCTCGTGGGTGCGTGCATAGTACTCGAAATAATCGGCAGTTAACCCCTTCGAAAGGCCGTATGGAGAAAAGGCGACGAGCGGTCCTGTGCCCTGCCCTTCGCGCTGTTCAAACACGCTTCCCGTCAAAAGGACTTTGTTGCATCCTTGCTCTTTTAAACGGTCAAGCACTTGAGGAAGGTTGTGGGTGTTGTTTTGCAAGGCTTTGATGGGATCAAAGGCATCGCTTTTATAATCCGTCACATCAGCTGCGTGATGGCAAAATAGATCCCACTTAGGTTTTGACCGGATGAGATCTAAAAATGGCTCTGTTCCAAAGCGGATATCAAAATAAGGCGTGCAAAAGGGCAATGCCATCTGCACCCGCTGGGCTCTGATACCTGTGTATTCTTCCAACGGCCGCTTAAAAATGGCTGTGACACGATGCCCTGTTTCTGCTAAGGCTCTGACAAACCAGTAACCCGTAAAAGAACTCGCACCTGTGAACAAAATTTCCATCGTTATATTCCCAAATGATGACTTGGCTCAAAATCGGGATGTGTCTGATCCCTCTTAGATACCACTGCAGGTGTTTCTGGCCAGCGAATGGAAAAGCGAGGATCGTTCCAACGCACTCCTCTTTCGCCATGCGCGGTGTAGGGATGGGAGACGAGATAAAACACTTCAGAATTGGGCTCCAATGTTAAAAACCCGTGGGCAAAGCCTCGAGGCACATACATCATCGTCCGATTCTGTTGAGACAACACAGCTCCATACGACTTCCCAAATGTGGGGGAATCGGGGCGCAAGTCGAGAATGACATCGTAAAAGGAGCCTTGGATGCATCTGACCATTTTCACTTCGGCATGGGGCTCTAATTGATAATGCATCCCGCGCAACGTCCCTTTGTGATTGCTAAATGAGTTATTCGCTTGTACAAACTGGGTTTCTAATCCCTTCTCTTCAAACTCCCGCGTACAGAAAAAGCGGGCAAAAAAGCCGCGCTCATCTTCCCGCTTCTCCATTTCGATCAAAAAAGCGCCCGCAAGCGGCGTCTCAATAAAGCGCATCACACCTCCACAAGCTCATCCACAAATGCGTGAAGATGGGAGAGAGAAACTTCTTTCATTTGCACAGAACCCTTATTAAAAGCCAAAAACCAATCGACGGTCTCTTCAAGAGCCTTTTCCCATGAATAAAATGGCCGCCATCCCAGCCGATGTGCTGCCTTATCCCAGTTGAGGCGCAACAAGCCCATCTCCGCATAGGTGTAGCCCTTCTCTGCTTTTGCTTGTGGGTTTCCTTGATGCACCCATTCGCCAGTGCCCCACAAATCGATTGCCTTTTCCACAAGCGTTTGCACATCGACCCCACGCGTCTCCATCGGTCCAAAATTCCACGCTTCGGCATACTGTCTTCCACGACTCAGCAAATGGGAGCCAAGCAACAAATAGCCATGAAGAGGATCTAAAACGTTCAGCCAGGGGCGCACGCTCGTTGGATTGCGAACGACGATCGTGCGGTTTTCCATTAACGCCTTCATCGCATCTGGCACGATCCGATTGGCAGAAAAATCGCCCCCGCCAATCACGTTCCCCGCTCTTGCGCTGGCAATCATAGCAGCATCTTCCCGCTGAAAAAACGAAGCGCGATACGACCGGACGACGTGCTCTGCCATGCACTTGCTCGCGCTGTAGGGGTCAGCACCGCCCAAGGGGTCGTTTTCGCGATAGCCCCAAATCCATTCCTGGTTTTCGTAACATTTGTCTGTCGTGATCACGACGACGGCGCGAACGGATGGACAATGGCGCACAGCTTCCAAGATATTCACCGTGCCGCCTGCATTCACATCAAATGTTTCTTTTGGCGATTGGTAACTCGCTAAGACGAGTGATTGAGCTGCTAAATGGAAAATCGCGGCGGGACGGTATTTTTGGATCACCTCGTTGACGACGGAGAAATCGCGCACATCGCCGATCAGCGAAACCATCCCCTCCCCAATGCGAGAAGCCTCGAAATGGCTCGGAGCGGTCGGCTCTAAGCTGAGGCCAACGACTTTTGCCCCAAGCTCCTGCAACCACAACGAGAGCCAAGAGCCTTTAAATCCCGTGTGACCCGTCACTAAGACCGTGAGCCCTTCGTAGATTCCCTGATAGCCCTCCTTCATGTTCTAGCCACTCCTGCGTGCAGCCCTACCTCAACACAATCGACAGGGACGTTCCAGGGGGCTTTTCCCGACTGCCACAATTGGGTTAAATAGTCGCGGTCGCGCTGCGTATCCATACAACCCCAAAAGCCAGAATGCTTGTAGAGCTGTAGCTCCCCATCTTGTGCTAAGCGCACTAAAGGCTGCCTTTCCAAGACGCACGCCACCTCGCGGTCCAAATAGCGGTTAAAAAAATCGCGCTTAAAGAAGAAAAACCCCCCATTGATCCACTTTTCCTTAAACTCGGGTTTTTCTAAGAACTCGACGACATGGTTTCCTTCCAATTGGATCTCCCCAAAGCGGGAGGGGGGATTCACCCCTAAAATCGTCCCGATTTTTCCGTGCGATAGGTGAAACTCAAACTCTTTCTTGAGATTCGCATCGGTCAATCCATCTCCATAAGTCACCGCGGCATGGGAAGCGTTTTGCAAGTACTTTTCAGCTGCAATCGCAATGCGCCCGCCTGTCATCGTCTCTTCGCCAGTGTAGGCCACAGTCACTTCCCAATCATCTTCGTGATCGACCGAATGGATCGTCAATGCATTGCTCTTTAAATCAACGGTAAAATCGCTATTGAGGGAAGAGTAATTGAGAAAATATGACTTGATCGACTCTGACTTAAAGCCCGTGCACAAAATGAACTTCCGAAAGCCATGCCGCCGATAGAGGCGCATGATATGCCACAAGATCGGATGGTTGCCGACTGGCACCATCGGCTTTGGCTTAAACTCTGTCTCCTCTTTCAATCGAGTCCCGAGCCCCCCGCACAAAATAAACACGGGAATTTCAGCTAGTTTATCCATAAAAGAAAACCTCAACCAACAGATTCTAGCGTTGGGTTGAGTAGTTGACAACAGAAATCAAAGAGAGCCTTCGAAAATAGGTTTTTCAGGTGAAATGTTGAATCGAAAAATGCCAACACATTTGGCATTTTTCATTCAAAAACGCCAATTGAGTTGGCATTTTTACGTGGGCAAGCAGCTGCTACCCCCCTCTTCCCCCTTGACAAACATAGAAAAATCCGGATAAAATGGAGTTGAACTTCAAAACATCCCGAAATCTATCTGGTTTTTTATGTATAAACGTTTTGCCTCAACAGAGTTGGTATCACTTGCGAAGGACTATCCCGTCATAACTTTATTAGGTCCGCGCCAGTCCGGCAAAACCACATTGGTAAGGTATCTGTTTCCCAACAAGCCTTATGTCAACCTTGAAGCCCTCGATACCCAGCAAATGGCATCCTTTGACCCAAGGGGCTTTTTACAACAATACCCCCAAGGGGCCATATTGGATGAAATTCAACGTGTCCCGGCCCTTCTTTCCTACATCCAGGTGATTGTCGACGAATCTCAGTCTAAAGGGATGTTTATTTTGACAGGAAGCCATCAACTAGAACTCCATCAAGCAATCACTCAGTCACTAGCCGGCAGAACAGCGATCCTCACCTTATTACCGATGAGCCTTGAAGAGCTTGCAAATGCCGGAATAGAACTCACTTTAGATGAAGCTTTGCTCAAAGGGGGATATCCCAGGATCTTCAAAGATAAGTTAGACCCGACAAAAGCTTACAGAAATTATTTCCAAACCTATGTTGAAAGAGATTTAAGGCAATTGATCCATGTGAAGGACCTCAATCAGTTTCAGAGATTCATTAAAGTTTGTGCCGGAAGGATCGGCCAACTTTTAAATATGGAAAGCATCGGAAATGACATTGGAATAACGTCCAAGACGATTAAAGAATGGATTTCAATTCTAGAAGCCTCATTTGTCTTGTTCAGGTTGCAGCCTTATCATGAAAATTTTGGAAAGAGGATTATCAAAACTTCAAAAATCTTTTTTTACGATGTGGGGCTGGCGACTTATTTATTGGGAATTTCAAATACTGAGCAGCTTTTTAGAGATCCGTCGAGAGGGCATTTGGTTGAAAACCTCGTTATTTTAGAGCTAATGAAGGACAGATTAAACAAAGGTCTCGATCCTCAACTCTATTATTTCAGAGATACTCATGGGCATGAAGTCGATGTCATTTTCCAATCAGGACGCCAGTTGTTTCCAATAGAGATTAAAGCTTCTGAAACATTCAATACCAATTTTTTCAAGAATATCGATTTTTTCCGAAATCTTGCGCCAGATAGATGCGGCGCTGGCACACTTATTTACGCAGGTAAACAAGAACAAAGTGGAAAAACCCACCGGATTCTCAATTATCGCAATGCATTACAATCCTTGCAGGAATGAAAATGATGGCATTCAGCATAAACCAGAGAATTTAAATACCTTCCATCAGAGCGGAGCGTCTGTCGCACGGATGAGGGCATCGAGAATCCCGGGCTCGCTAGCAGAATGACCGGCACTTCTTACAATCTCGATCTGAGACCTAGGCCACGCCCGGTGCAGATCCCAGGCGTTCACCAGCGGGCAGATCATGTCGTAACGCCCGTGGATAATGACACCCGGAATCTGTTGGATCGCACGCACGTTTTGCAAGATCCATTGATCGGTGTCGAAAAAGAGGCGGTTGATGAGATAATGGCACTCGATCCGCGCAATCGAATCAGCGTGCGCGTCACTTGTAAAGGCTGCAAAGAGTTCTGGATCAAACTCTAAACGCATTAAAGTCGCTTCCCATCCAGCCCAAGCGCGCGTCGCCGTTTGCCGTACAGCCGGATCTGCAGAAGTCAGTCTTTTGTAATACGCACGGATCATTTCGCCGCGCTCTTCCTCGGGAATCGGGGCTAAAAAACTCTCCCACGCATCGGGATAGATGTTCCGGGCGCCCGACTGACAATACCACTCCGAATCGCTCTGGCGGCCTAAATATATCCCTCTCAAAATGAGTTTTACCACCCGCTCAGGGTGGTGGATCGCATAACAGAGTCCAAGGGTACTTCCCCAAGACCCCCCAAACACGACCCACTTCTCGATCCCCAAAAACCGGCGCAATGCCTCGATATCCGCAACCAACTCCCATGTTGTATTTTTTTCCAGGGACGAAAAGGGCAAACTCTTTCCACATCCTCTTTGGTCAAAGAGAACGATCCGATACCGCTTGGGATCAAAATACTGTCTGTGTTTAGGCAGTGTGCCTCCACCCGGGCCTCCATGTAAAAAAACCACGGGGATCCCTTCCGGATTGCCACTCTCCTCCCAGTAAAGCGAATGGGGGGAATCGACTGGTAGATGCCCAGATCGGTAAGGCTCAATTTCAGGATAGAGAGAAGGCATCTTGCACTTAACCTATTGACGTTAAATAAACAGTAATATAAAATTACTTGAAATTTTAAACAAGGCAAATGAATATAATGAGTAATTTAGATTTGCAAGCATTGTTATCTCATGGAATCTCAGTTGCTAGGAATATGCCTGTACAGACAGCCAAAACCTCTCGAGGGCTTTGGCAATTGGGCAGCTCCGTTGTCGCCTATGCACGAAACAATGCAAATTCTGAACTATACCACACGGGCGCTCGTGATTTGATCAATAAAGGTGGCATTTCGGGAGGGGTGGGCTTATGTCTTGCCCTGTTATCTGCTGTTTATATTCCCCATAAAACCCGCCAAATTTACAACGATCCAGCACACCCTTTTTTTCCAGTCGTTTGGCTGATCGTTATACTCGCTGCGAAAATCCTGGAACCCCTTGTCAATTTCACAGTTGATACGAGGGATTACTATTATGCATACGGCTTCCATCGCTCTGAGTCGGAGCGCTCCTTAGCGAAACAATTGTGGCCCTTCTACCGAGATGCTCAAGAGGAAAAGTGGATCAATTTCAGTATACGGTATCGAATCCAAGACGCCGATCGAGAACCTATAGAACGTAAACAGACCAAAACCGTTCACTTAAAAACCGACACTAGAAATTTTTGGTCTCTATTCTCCTATGCATTAGGAATACTAAATAGTGAAAAAAACTGTGACCCGAATCAGCCCGTGCAATTAACAAGCATGTTTTCCGCTTCCCTTGACGAAGAAGAGGAGATCCAGATCCGATTTTACATGGAGCCCTGGGATCATATGGTTGCAAATAGAGAAAGAGAGAACACCGAACAAGCAGAGCAACTTTATCGAGTTTTGCGTAATGGTAGCTATTGAAACGCAGAGAATTTTAATATTAGATTTTGGAGTAAATAATGAGTAATTTCCAAGCATTGTTATTGAATACGACTGCACAAATTGGCAAGGTTTGTTATCAAACAAACCACACTCTTCAAGGATTGTGGAGTTTTGGCCATTGTGTTGTCGCTTACTCTAGTGGAAAGCCAGAAAAAGACGCCTATTTCGACGCCTCCCGTGGATCTATCAGAGAGGGAGGGATTGCCGGACTTGCTGGGGCAAGCCTCGCCACATTTGTCGCCTGCACCTTGGCCAACACAGCGGTAACAACGGTGAGAAAATGGGGGGTCGTCAAATGCCTTGCTGTTGTTTCTCTCCTTGCTTCTTTACCTGCGTATGCGGTTTATAGAGCTTACAAGGATAAATCCCATCCGCTCAACCCAACGGCACTTCTGATCGTTAAGAGGGTCTCAAAAAATCTCCGAGAGCTCCAGACAGCTGCGTACGATACAATTCACTATTGGCGTTATCGTTGGAGCTGCCGTTCCACTTTCGATCGCTCTTTAGAAAAACCTCTTTGGAAGATGATTAAATGCCTCGACCCCGACGACAAGATCAGCTTTAGTATAAACTACCGCGTCGTCAAAAAGAGTGAGTCAGACGGGACGGCCGTTAAAACTGCTACCTCTATCTTTCAAAAATTGGATAGAAACTTCTTCGGCATCTTCCAGACCATCCAACGAAGGATGAAAGAGATCACCTCGCACGACCCAAATCAGCCCGCAGAAATGGGCGAAACTTGCGCGATCTTCAAAAATGACGAGAAAAAGGCATCCATCCTATCAACGCTCGATGACCTCTCTAATGCTGCCACGCAACATCACCAAGAAGAAGAATTACAAGACATACATAACGTGATCAAGGCAGCACATGAACAGATGGTGGCTCTAGGGGGAAGTGACGCATCTAGCTCCAGTCAATCAAAGCCCAATAGTGCTGACAAGAGTCCTGAAGCCATGATGTTAGATTTATTGGGGAGGGCGCAACAAGAACTAAGAGCCTTATCAGCAGATAACATTGAGAGTCTCCCCGCGGCCTTCAGGCCGATGATGGCTCAGATCATTGCGAATAAGGATGGTCTCATAGCCAGCTATGGCAATATGGAACAGATGCTTAGGGGCCAACAAGAAGCGAGCAGCAAAGCGAAGAAGCAGAACGCTTTTCAAAATATAAGCGAAGATTTAGACACGGCTGCTCGAATTGACCGCAAGCTTCAAGGTTTGGGTTCAACAAGCAGCACAAACTCAGATGCAAAGTTGTTACGACTGTTGGAGGATGCGCAGCAAACACTCAACACCGTTTTAGCAGAAGGCAAAACTCCTTTACCAAAGGACCTCATACCGATTTGTAACTGCGTTGCAGATATAACGAAGATAACGGATACGGACAAAGTTGACTCTTACAAAAACAATGTCATGAGTTTCATAGTGAGGTTGACATATTTTTTGAAGAATGTGGAGACAGCACGAAAGACCGCTGTAGGGGATAACTTTGAGCGTTTAGATAAAGAGGACGTCTTAAAGCCGATTTATATTCTCTTCGTAGAGAATATAGGGAAGATAACGAATTTCCTAAACGCACTACACGACATGAAAAACAGCCTTGAGAGAGAACGAGGAGAAAGCAGCAAAGCACACACTAACGATTCAGACCTGGATGTGCTTCTTGACAGCATACTTGAAGGCACAAACTCTGGCTCAGGGCCAGATGCAGAACTTCCATTAGATGATATCCTAGAGGGAGCAGTAGCCCAAGCCTTGGGATCCAGCGATGCAAACCGCACGCAAAACACATGGGATGACGTAGATTAAGAGCCTTTATTTGCAAATTTTGGATGAGTAACGTACAGTTAGGTTTCTGACCACTTGTAGGATCTCATGACAACTCCCATCCTCACCGTAAGAAATTTGCGCAAGGTGTATCCTGGACCTCCTCCTCTTGCTGCTGTGGAGGGAATCTCTTTCGAATTGAGAAAAGGGGAAATTTTGGGGCTGCTTGGCCCCAACGGCTCTGGAAAAACGACTACCATCCAGATGCTACTGGGAACGCTCACTCCCACAGCCGGAGAGATCTTCTATTTTGGGAAAAGCTTGCAGTCGAACCCTTCTGAAATTCTGCAGCACGTTTCCTTTGCAAGCACCTATACTAGCCTTCCTTGGACATTGACGATTGAAGAAAATCTCGAGGTGTTCGGCTATTTTTATGGGTTGAACAGCAAAGAGAGCGTCCGTCGCTTCGATCCGTTGCTGGATCGGTTTGGGATTCTCGATAAAAAAAAGAGCCGCACCTCTTCCTTGTCCGCTGGTCAAGTGACCCGTCTTATGCTTGTAAAAGCCTTTTTTACAAACCCGCAGATCGTGCTGCTCGATGAGCCAACCGCTTCTCTCGATCCCGACATTGCAGCCGATATCTGTTCGTTCCTGATTGAACGACGCGCAAAAAATGGGGTTTCCATTCTTTTTTCCTCTCATAAAATGGAAGAGGTGATGGAAATTTGCGACCGAACGATCTTCCTCTCGAATGGAAAGATCATCGCTGATGACCTTCCACGCAATTTGGCAAAGAGCATCTCAACTTACAGGGTGAAATTGCTCATCATCGATGGGATGAAGAGAACACAAGCACTTGCGGAGAGATTTGCATTACAACATACGATCGACCACCGTTGGATAGACATGCAGATCGACGAAGGAAAGATTCCAGGGTTTCTCAATGCCCTCACAGAGGCAAAAATCAGCTATGGAAATATCAAAATCGAGGAACCCTCTTTGGAAGATTACTTCCTCCATGTAGCCAAAGGGACGCGATGAGTTTCAGCCGCATTAAAGGAGTCTTTCTCCGCTATTACTACAATCTAATCAAAGGCCCAACGCAACTCTCTGACCTATTTTACTGGCCTTTAGTCGACATCCTGATGTGGGGTCTGACGTCGATCTGGGTACAACACCAAAGCCAAGCTGCGAATCTCCCCCTCATCATCATGACAGGGCTGATCTTTTGGCAAGTGGCCCAACGCGGCTCGATCGATATTTCGATCGCCCTTCTCCAAGAATTTTGGCATCGCAACCTAGTGAACATGTTCTCAACCCCTTTGAAGATCTCTGAATGGATTGCGGGGATTATTTTGCTTTGCCTTTGCAAGCTCGTCATCACGATCTCGTTCGGTGCATTGCTCGTCTATTTGCTTTACTCGTTGAACGTATTTACCCTGGGTTGGGCATTCCTGCCATTTGCAGCCATGCTGCTGATCTTTGGGTGGACTATTGGCTTTTTGGCTTCCAGCTTGATCATCTATTTTGGGCACCAACTCGAAGCGCTTGCCTGGATGGTCGGTTTCCTCTTTGCTCCCTTCAGCGCGGTCTTTTACCCCGTGAGCATTCTCCCTGAATGGACCCAAATCATCTCGTGGTCAATCCCTACGACCTATGTGTTTGAGGGGATGCGGCAGATCCTAAGCGGGAAACCCTTTCCGCTGTCGTATTTTGGAATGAGCTTGGCACTGAATCTGGTCTATCTGTTTGGTGCGATTTCGCTATTCAGATGGTCATTTGAAAAGAGCCGGAATAAAGGCCTTGCCCGCCTCGAATAACTAGACTATGAGACGGTTTTGGATCTTTGTGGCTGATTTGTAGCGAGGTCGGCGCTGATCACGATCTTCTTCCAATGCCCAGACAAGATTCTCCACAAGTAAAGCAAAGCACCAGAAGCGCTGTAGAGAATCGCAATGAACAAGGCCTGTTCAACCGACCCCTGGTTACGGAAGACGAAGAAGTAAACGGGCAAGATCAATACAGCCCACACAAGCGTCGCTCCGCTATACAGTAAGAACACCGTGTCTCCAGAAGCGGTGAGAACGCCTGCAAATTGAAAACGGACGCCCGCTAAAAAAATCTCTATCGTTTTAAGGAACAAACACAACTCAAGAGTGGTGCGAATCGATTCCACATACATGGGGTCGGCACCGGGAAGAAATTCTCGAATGATCAACCCTTTTGCTAACACAAAGACAGTAAGCAGAAGGATAAGAAATAACCCGTTCAGCTTTAATCCCGACCGAATAACCTTAGAAACTAGGTCAGATTGGCGCGCTCCAATCAAATTCCCTACGATCGTCGCAGTTGCTTTGTTGAGCCCTTCAGCAAAGAAATAGAAGAGGATGAACAATGCCTGGCAAATCCCTGCAATCGTGATGTAAGTCGGCCCCATCTCCTTCATCAAAAAATAAAAAACGGCAAACGCAAACACTTCTAAAGAGGAAAACACTGACGAGGGCAGCCCCACTTTCACGCATTCTAATAGCCTATCCCATTTAAGCCTCCACAACCCAGTCCCAAACTGTTGTCTGTGTTTCTGGCTCAAAAACACCGATCCTAAAACAAACGCCTGGAAAAAAGTCGCTGCGCTTGTGGCAATGGCAGCACCCTGTACTCCCATCGGTTCTAAAATCCCCTCCACCCCAAAAATCAGAAACCAATCCAGAAGGACGTTGACGACATTGGCAACGATGACCACACACGTCACCATCCGCGTTTTTCCCTGCCCAACAAAATAGCCACACAAAGTGGCATAAAGAGGATAAAATGGCCCAAAAAATGTCATGGTGCAAAAATACTCTCGCTCCATCTCTGCATCAAATCCGGCCCCAAAAAACAACTCAGGACCCCAATAAGCCAGCGGCCAGAAAAATGCGACTGAGGATAGGGAAAGCCAAATCATCTGCCATACAGGCTCTCCAAGCCGATTTGTTAATCCGGCGCCATTATGTTGAGCGACAAATACTTCCGATATATTTGCTAAAACGATCCATCCAAAAATAAATGCCCAAGCCATCGTCGTTGCCGTGACAGCCGCATTATGTGCTTCGATTGAAAAATGAGCGAGCAGCCACCGATCAGCAAACACCATGAGCATGACAGAAAGGGAGGAGAGCATGAGGGGGAGCGCAATCGATACCAACTCGCGCAGGCTACCGCTTGGATACTTTGTCAATGCCATGCAAAACACTTCCCTATAAAATATAATAAATGACCGTAAATAGGCCAATTTTATCAAAAAATCAAGTTATTGTCACTATTATTTGTGTTTTAAACACAATGAGGATGGAAAGGAACACTCCTCTCTACAGAATTTGACTTTGCGGTTTATAGCCGATTTGATAGGATGCGAATTACTATGAAAGTAAACGTTCAAAGGCCTCAATTGAGGGGTCGGCAACAGGGTATTTTTAACCTTTTGGCATTTCTTTGCGGCTGCTTGCTCTTTCTTACAAGCTGCGAATCGCACCGCATCATCGTCAACAATCTCGACGAGCGGGAAGCCAATGAAATCATCGTTTTTCTTTCAACAAAGAGCGTCGAAGCGAATAAGACGGCCTCTCCATCGGCTGGAGGAGGGGGCGGTTCCAAAATCCCCATGTACGACATTAGCGTCGATTCCGATGTGGCTCTAGAAGCCATGTCGTACCTCAACCAAGCAGGCCTTCCTCGTAGACGCAGCCAAAATCTTCTGAATCTCTTTACGGGAGCTGGACTCGTTCCTTCTGAAATGGAACAAAAAATCCGTTATCAGGCGGGCCTTGCCGAGCAGATCGCCAGCACCATCCGCAAAATGGATGGGGTGTTAGATGCTGAAGTACAACTCTCTATCCCTGAAGAAGATCCCCTGAACCCAAATGAAAAAAAACAGGCGATTACGGCTTCTGTCTATCTCAAACACAACGGGGTCCTCGATGACCCAAATTCTCACCTGCAAACGCGTATCAAACGTCTCGTCTCTGCGGGGGTGCCGGGTCTTACATACGACAATGTCACGGTCGTAGGAGAAAAAGCCCGTAGCAACGATTACTTATCGGGGTTAACTTCTCAAAATCTAGAAGAGGAGAAGCAATACGTCAGAATCTGGACTCTTGTTATCGGAAAAGAATCGGTCACCCGCTTTCGAATCATCTTCTTTACATTCACTCTCTTTCTATTATTCGTGCTTTCCACATTGATCTGGATGACATGGAAGATCTACCCTATCGTCAAAACACAGGGAGGGTTCAAAGAATTTTTAAAAATTAAGCATAAACCCGCCGAAAACAAGGTGGAGAGCGACGCCAAAGCCGCTACCGATAAAGAGGCTGCTGCCAAAGAGGCTGCGAAAAAGAAAGAAGAAGAGGCCTCGGCTAATAAAGATGTGGATCAAACCGAGTAGCCAAAAACGAAGAGTTATGCATGGAGCCAAGCGGTTGTGTTTTCCTAAAGATATTGCTTAATAAATATGCGCTTGGAGGCAACGAAGCGTTGCTCAAATCCGTTCCCACGATTAATCCTCCAGATGTTCTCAAATTTACAACCACTTCTCAAGACGTTGGTGCGGCGATTCAGTGGCGGCATCGCCTATTCGGCCGGATCCATTACTCTTGGTTGGCCCCTGTGATCAAAGAATTTGCCCCACCGATGCAGACAATCATCGGAAATTCTCTTCCCGAACCGCAAGGCTCAAAACTCAGAAAGCATTTATCCATCCCAACTGTTTCCCATCCGCCCATTGAAACGCTGAGAAATTACTGGCTTCATAAGCTCTATATGACCTGGCGCCCGACGGAAGCAATTCCAATCGAATACCTCGAAAAGAGCGAACTCGATCCACTTCTTCAGCTCAGTAAAGGGCAAATTGTGAAACTGATCGATTTACTTGCTTTAAACGACCTGGCAGAAGCGATCCGGCATATCGTCGATAAAAACACCCTCACCACGCTTTACGCCTGCTTAAGTCAACAACAACAAGCCTTCTTACGCCTTTGTCTACATAAAAAGGACAAATTGGCCATTGCCAAGCTTGACCTTGCTAAAATGGCAGGGTCGCCAGATGAGTTGCACCGCACCCTGCACAAGCGGGGGATGTTGCGCCTCGGTAAAGCATTGTGCGGTCAATCGTCCGAATTTATGTGGCATGTAACTCACATTTTAGATACAGGTAGAGGTGCCTCACTGATGAGTTTTTATCAACCTCAAGCCATTGCACAAGTGACCCCTTTGTTGATCCAACAAACTGTGGCGGCAATCAACTTTATCAATAAGGTCTAACACGTGGCCAAAAAACTATTTTCACTGATTCACCAAGACAAAGAATCGATCTCGCTCGACAAACATATTATCCCCGCAGAAGCCATTAGCGTCCTGCTCGATTCCAAAGAGCTCATGGAGAAGGTGAAACAAGATGCCGAGCAGTACAAAGCTTCAGTCACGCTTGAGTGCGAACACCTCAAAACGGCTGCTCAACAAGCAGGGTTCAACGAAGGGTATCAGCAGTGGGCCAACCACATCGCTAAACTCGAAGAGGAGATCATTCGAGTCAGACAAGAAGTTGAGAAGTTGCTCGTGCCTGTTGCAATCAAAGCAGCGAAGAAAATTGTGGGCCGAGAAATGGAAATTTCTGAAGCAACAATCACAGATATTGTCTCGACCACCCTGAAAGCCGTCTCTCAACATAAAAAAATCGTTATCTACGTCAATAAAAAGGATTTAGATCCGCTAGAACAAGGACGCGACCGCCTCAAAAATATTTTCGAGAGTCTAGAAATACTCTCCATTCGCGAGCGGTCTGATATTGCACGTGGCGGCTGCGTGATCGAAACAGAAGGGGGCATCATCAACGCCCAATTAGACAACCAATGGAATGCCCTAGAAAAAGCGTTTACGAAAATGATCACTCAAAACAGAGAACCAAAAAAACCATGATGCCTTACACGACACTGTTCAAGCGCCTCTTTTCTCTCAAATCGTTGATCTGTTGGGTTGGAATCATTGCCGTTTTGTGCTTCTCTCCAAGCCAACTCTTTCCCCAAGGAGCTCCTCGAGCAACTACCTCGATGCCTCCTCCCTCCCATGCTGGACCGACAGACGCCGCAGAGAGACCAGCGATGGAAAAGGACTTCGATATCTACAGACGCCCGACACTGATTACTCAGGCCGTAGTCTTGACACTGCTATCCTTGTCGCCGTTTATCATCATCATCTTAACCTCATTCCTCAAAATCGTCGTTGTACTCTCTCTGCTTAGAAGTGCGTTGGGGGTTCAACAAGCGCCTCCTAACCCCATCATCAACGGCGTTGCTTTCATGTTGAGCCTTTTTATCATGTACCCAACCGGCCTCAAAATGTACGATGCAGCACACATGGCGATGGTGCAGTCTAAAGCACCCGATTCCTTGATTGCTCCAGAGTCCTCCGCCTACATCCTCAACATGGCTATCAGCGCCGCTGGCCCTATGAAAGAATTTCTCAAAAAAAATTCCGTTGTCGCACACCAAGCCTTGTTCTACCGCATGGCATACAAGGTCTTGCCAGAAAACCACCGTGCCGAACTGACACCAGATGACATCATTATCTTAGTACCAGCCTTTATCACCGGCCAGTTAAAGGATGCCTTTGAAATTGGCGTTCTCATTTACATTCCCTTTTTCGTCATCGACCTGGTTACCTCAAATATCCTCTTAGCGATGGGAATGATGATGCTTTCGCCTGTTACCATCTCCATGCCGTTAAAGTTATTCTTGCTCGTCATGCTCGATGGTTGGACTTTATTAATCCAAGGCTTGGTCTCGACGTTCCGTTAGAAAAAAGGAGGTTGTAGAATGTATTACACACATGTGATCCAGCTGGCATACGAAGGACTGCTGCTTATTTTGATCTTATCAGCACCTCCGATCGTCGTCAGCATGTTCTTCGGGATCATCGTAGCCATTTTCCAAGCGGCAACGCAGATTCAAGAGCAAACGCTCTCCTTCACAATCAAACTCGTTGCCGTGACACTTACCCTCATGTTCACCGGCCCATGGCTTGGGGGACGGATCATGCAATTTGCCAACGGCATCTTCACCCACTTTCCTGAATGGAGCATGTCAGGCTAAGAGATGGAAGAGAGCGGCACCTATTTAAGCATGTTTGTCAACAGCTCCCTTGCTGTTGGTAATCCCGTCGCGTTTCTCACTCTGATGATGCTTTTTTTGGCGCGGATGCTTCCCATCATTTCGTTATCCCCGTTCTTTGGAGCGCGCGTTTTACCCCACCCAGTAAAAATTGCCTTTGCTCTCTCGTTATTTGTCATCTTCCTGCCTCAGCTGCTTGTGACTGTAAAAGGACCCATCCCATTTGATGAATATGCTTTCATCTTAATGTTAAAGGAGATGCTCATTGGGATCGTGTTAGGATTTCTCGTCGGTATGCCGTTTCAAATTGCCTCTAACGTGGGGATGATCATCGACCACCAAAGAGGAGGATCGAGCTTGATGGTAAACGACCCCACGATCCAAAACCAATCGTCCCCTTTAGGAACCCTCTTCAACATGGTTTTGGTTTTTATATTCTTCATCATCGAAGGCCCGTTTCTTTTTCTCGATGCAATCGTCACTTCGTATGAGATCATTCCTGCAGATAAATTCATCAACGCAGAATTTTTCGTCAAATCTGGCGACTTTTGGAACATGATGGTGGAAGTGCTCAACCGCGTCATGGTGGTGACGATGCAGCTTGCCACACCTGGTTTGCTCGCCATTTTGATGACCGACACCTTTTTAGGCATTGCCAATCGCCTCGCGCCTCAGGTGCAAATTACCTTTTTGGGCATGCCCTTAAAATCGCTCCTCGCATTAGTCGTGATCTGTTTTGGCTGGAAATTATTCAACGAAGAACTCGTCAAACAATGCTACGCGTGGATTGACACCGTCAAAAAAGCGCTCATTTACATGGCTGGATTGGAACTTCCTAACACCTAAGCAAGTAATCCATAAACCTTCTGACAATTGTGCCTGCAGGCACAACATCCCTCACATGAGAGGCGCTTTTACCTGCTTGCCAATAGTCTGTTGGGGAGCCTCCGTGCAACGACACCTTCTTAAACCGCCTCACGGCCAAAAGCCCATACCACATGCGCATCCAGTGTTTGGTTAGGCGGTGCTGCAACAAGAAACGGGCGATCGGCCCTACTTTTGTGCCTATTTGCTCGACGTAAGGAGTGCGAATGACAGAAAGGGGAATCCCCGTCACTCGCTCTGTCAACACAATGTCCGACTCTTCTGCCTTCAAGATGGCCTGTTTGTAATCCATTTTTTCACGACACTCAGTAGTCGCAATAAAGCGCGTCCCCATTTGCACCGCTGCATAGCCGATCTGGAGCGCCTCTGCAAAATCGCGCTCATTTCCAATGCCGCCCGCACAGACTAAAGGCAGGTTGAAATCAGCTAGTTCTCTATAGAGATCTTGTGGTGACAATACTCCCGCATGCCCACCAGCGCGATTATTGACGCAAATCAACCCATGAACTCCGCATGCAATTGCCTTTTCGGCCCACTGGCGCAATGTCACGTCGTGATACACAATGCCCCCATGAGGAACAACGGCCTCCACAACCCAGCGAGGGCTCCCTAAAGAGGTGATAAAAAAGCGACACCCTTCCTCAAGTGCAATTTGGACAGCTTCGCGCATCCGATTTTCGTACAAAGCAGATGACTTTTCTACAATGATGTTCATCCCAAAGGGCTTTTTTGTGAGCAATTTGATTTTTTGCAACCCCTCGCGCAGTGGATAACCATGCACATAGACCATCGACAAGGGTTGGACAACCCCAATGCCACCCGCTTCTGAAACGGCTGCTACCAGCTCAGGATTGCTGCAAGGGTACATGGGGCCGCAGATGATCGGATAGTCAATCCCAACTTGCTCTGTAAAGAGGGTAGAAACCATGCTTTACCGGGGTGAATCGCCAAACAACAAGCGCTGGGGTAGGCGTTGGAAAGAAGCTTTCCCATTCGGAGCTAACGTCACGATCCACACATGATCATAATCATCCTTCCGCCAGGTGGCAAACGACTGAAAAGCTCCAAATGCTCGCGTGATATCGGGAATTTGTGAGGGATCCCAACAAATGACGACATGTCTTCCGTTTAAATCCGCATCTTTTTTTATCTCATCGACCATTTTTTTGTAATCGCTGCGCGTATAAGTCGTGATGACAGTTAATTTATAATGATCGGCAAGTGCTTTTGCCATCTCCATCGCGCCCCCTTCACCCCCCTCTTTTGCCGTCCCCAGCACATAAATAGCACCGGGGGCGCCGTGTCCCTTCAATTCAGGACTATTATCAAAATAGGGCACAAAAGCGGCGAGCCGCTCTTTCCCTTTTGTTGAAAGCCCCCCTCCTTCCGTTTCGGCTCCCCGAAGGAGAGTAATTTGAGACGGAAGAGCAGCAAGAGATTGGATGGCCATACAAGACCATACCGACAGAACAACGAAGAATTTCATGGTTAAACTCCCTCTTTTTTTCCTTTTGTGGTATCATACAATGCCATTCCCTGCAACTTAGGATTCCTCATGTTCAATACAGTTATGACCGTTGTTGGCCTGCAATTTGCGAATCAGATCGCCGAAACACGCGTGTACAAAATTTGGAATAAAAATAGCAATCTAATCGAATCTGTGGCCATTCTAACGATCACGACTGGACAACTTGTTTCTAAGCTGACAAACAGAGAGCCATCGTTTCTTCCAAAGATCACCTACATTGTGTTCGAATGTACAGGCATTTTGGCCTTACCCATAGCCATCAAGATCTTTTCTAAAACTTGGGAGGATTGGAGATTAGCTACCGACTGGGGTGGACAACTCTCCACTACGACAAAACTCTTTTACCAAGGGATCGGGATCTTGAGCACCACAATCCATGTCACTGGCACTGCCCTTCGCGTTTTTGGATACTCAGAAGCAACCAAGGCTCTCTTTAGTAAAATTCGGTTCCTATCCATGGTTGCATTGGCCATGCAAATCGGGACCTATTTGTCCAATCTCACCCTTCTGGACGATTTGCGCCATACGACCCGTTTAATTACACAGATCAGAGCGACTGACAAGGCCATTCTCTCCATGGATTTTTGCAAACTCATCAAAGAAAAAGATATAAATGTTCATTCTGGATTGGCCACAGAGGTGAAACAACTACTCAATAAAGAGATGCAAACTGCCTTTGAGGAATATGTCGAAGAGCCTGCCGTTAAGCACTACGATGCCATTTTAGCTAGTTTGAAAGAGAGAAAACGTCAAATTCAAATCGAGTTAACATTCATTCCCATTTGCTATGCAGCGCAATGGGTCTCGACTGCCAACAAAGAGACGACAAAAGACTTTGCGGCTCGTTGGACCGTTTCAGCCTTGTGGACGGGAGAAAATGTCAGACAAAAGCTCTTTTTAAGGAAGCTCCAGAGGCAATTGCAGAAGTAGGTTTTAGGGCAATTGACTTCATAAAGCAGTCTGTCCTATGCTTGTCTCGTTATGACACAAAAAAAAATCTTAATCACGGGCGCCGCCGGATTCATCGGCTTCCACTTAGCTCAAGCTCTCCAGGCGCGTGGAGATCTGTTGATCGGCATCGACAACTTCAATGACTATTACTCTCCCTCTCTCAAACAGAAGCGGGCGGATCAGCTGGCTAAACTCGACATCCCCATTCTCGAAACCGATATCCGCAATGCACTTGTCCTAGAAAAACTGGTCAAACAATACAAAATCACCCACCTCGTCCATCTCGCTGCACAAGCTGGAGTGCGCTACTCGCTGATCAATCCACAGGCTTATATCGACTCAAATGTGACCGGCTTTCTCACCATTTTAGAAGTGCTCAAAAATCACCCTCAAATCAAGCTGGTCTACGCCTCCTCCTCCTCGGTTTACGGCAACAACACAAAAGTCCCCTTTTCGGTGACAGACACAACAGATAACCAAGCCAGCTTCTATGGGGTCACCAAAAAAGCGAATGAATTGATGGCCCAAACGTATAACCACCTGCACCACCTCTCCGCAATTGGTTTGCGTTTCTTCACTGTCTATGGACCCTGGGGCCGGCCCGATATGGCTTACTATGCATTCACCAAAGCGATTTGCGAGGGGTTGCCGATCGACGTCTTCAACAACGGCAACATGGAAAGAGACTTTACCTACATCGACGACATCGTACAAGGGACCATGGCCGCGATTGATTCAGTAAAAAAGGGGAAGCACCGGATCTACAATCTTGGCAATCACCATCCAGAGCCATTGGGCAAAATGATTTCCCTTTTGGAAAAACTATTGAAAAAGAAGGCCAAAATTCACTATCTACCAATGCAGCCGGGAGATGTTTTATCCACCTATGCCGACATTTCCCTCTCCCAAAAGGAACTTGGGTTTCACCCAAAAACAAGCCTAGAAAAGGGGCTTGCACAATTCGTTGCTTGGTATCAAAAGGGTGGATCGAAACTGTAGATATACATTTCCTTTGCAAAAATAGGGGAAAATCATAGGATGATGACTTATGAAAAACCACTGGATTTGCACATTTTTTCTCCTTTCGATTTTGCTCACAAGTTGTTGTGATACTAGCTATTTGAGTGATTATTCAATCAACTGGTACGGAAAAGAATACAAGCTCGATCTCGATCTATTCGGCGATGATGAAGGGCAAGAAATGTACACTGAGCCCCCTGTCACCATGATGAATTGCGAAGAGATGACACTGGTGATCCAAGAATATGCCGTCGAACTCAAACACCAGAAAAGACTCTCGCTGGAGGATTCCAAAGCGTACTTCGATGATGGGATCCATACGGTTCAAATGCAATTCTCCTCTCAAGATCTCAAGACAATGGACGAAGCGCGTCAGCTCCTTGTCGACGTGGTCGAGGGGCTGTTAGCTAAGCTCAATGAAGATATCTTCCTTGGCCCTGATTTTGCCTCATTTCCATTTAGCGCGAACAACCTAGAGATTTACATTACTTTTGAGAGCTTTTATGGTTTTCACATCGATCCTTATTACATCAACTGGATCTGTTTGGAAAATGGCACAGCGGCTTACTACACATTTGATTTACGCGATAATGAGAAAAATTGCTGGCATGTGCGCCGAGAACCCTACTCCAAGAGCCGTGAAATCGTTCTTTACGAGCGGCAAGGGGAAGAACTGTATAAGCAAAGGCATCAACCAAATAAAAATATTTTTGGCGGACAACGTTTTTATCAACCTCAATAAACTATTTTACAATGAACCCTGTTCTCACGGATAATCTACAAGAGATTTATTACGCCTCTCGAAAAACGCCTCAAGGAACTCCTCTACCTCTCGTGGCCAATTATTGGGGAACGCGTGTTTACGTTGCTTCACGAGGATGGGGAAAGCTGTGGTGTTGGTTTTACGACCTAGTCGAATTCTTTTATGGCACGTCAGAGCGGGCAGCCAATCTCAAAACTTCAATACAAAAGACCCATGAACTCTTCCAGCAAGTCTCAAAGAACTATCAATCGTTCATTCAAACTTACAAATCCCATTTAAATTTGAAGCTAAAACGAGAAGATACACGCACTCTGCTTGCAGCAAAAAATGCGATCTGCGAATGGCAACAGTCGATCATGCCGTTTGTGAAGAAAATGAAAAATGCCCCCGATGAACGGCTATTACAACTCCTTGAGAAAAGAGTGAGTGACACCGAAAATGCTCAAACAGCTCCGTTTACAAGTCCAGAAGCAAAAACCCTCTCGTACTGTTTTAAAGCAATTCAGTTTGAAAATGCGTTTCCTGATCTCCCCTTTCGCACCTTGATGGCAGCAGGAGCCCCGGACGAAACGTTACAAGAAGCTGAAGAATTCAACATCGTCCGCTTGAGAGATCAACTCAATGCTAAGGGTAATGTTGAGATCGTACGCAAAGGCCTCAAAGGGATGGTCGCGCTCTGGAATGAAGGTCGAAATGAAAAAATCGATGCTCTCAAAATCCACGCTTTCCTATTTCTCAATGAGTGCACCATCTATAGCCAAGCTGAAGACATAAAAACGACTTTTCTCCCTGGAGAGACTGTTGTATTTAACGACAAGACTTTGACAATCGACCAACACCATTCGACTTCAACCGATGGACACCAGGTCAAAGCGTATACATTGCAAGAAAACCCCGACAAATTCTTGCTCGTCGGAAAAAATAAATTGCATTTCCACATCCGTCAAATCCAAGAGAAAATCCAAGAGCAAACGGATCAGAGATCGCAATTCTCTGCAAAATTACTAGAAGTCTCAAAAAATGGAAGATTTGCTTTAATGAAAAGAGCCCCCTTGTTAAGCGACCTTCTCAAAGAACCCTGGAAAACCAAGAGCAATCCGAACAATGCAATCGATGGGGACGATCGCCCTTTGGCTAAGGCGATCGCTGCACTTATCAAGAAATGCCTAACGATCGATAAGATTCCCAATAATTTAAAAACACTTCCGTGGTTGGTAATCGACACTAAGGTCGATATCGAAGATGAAACGGGAGCATCTTTTACATCAGTTCTTAAATCTCTCTCTCCCGTGAAGTTAGCGGCTTCCCCTCAAGTGACTGTAAAACGCCTTATTTCCATGGATCCTACGACGTGTAAACCGTTTAGTACAGTTGAGATACATGCGTTCATCTCCGCCTGTGCAGCTGGCAACGGAATAATTAGACTATTTCTCGTTAAAGAATCGACATTGGAAGCACGGGAAATGGTTTCGTAGTAGATGCAATTATAAATGCGATCAAGGACACTGCAATTGCTCTGTTTGCCACACCAAATTCGGTCTAAATAAGCCACTGTAGCTGCCGTGAAAATCGCCTTTTAAAATGCCGTCGTCATGCATTTCAAAAGCAATCACCCGTTCAATTGAAAAAAGTTCTTCCCAATGGATCCCAAAGGCTTGAACCGTAGCAAAGAAGTGTCCATTGTTCAGCGTATGGCCCGGCACAGAGCAGCGCGTGACATACGTCCCTTTCGCTAACGCCTTTCCATGAAAATAGGGTTCTCGATTGCTCAACGAACTAAACGCACAAACGCTCTCATCGGTGTACAACTGAAACGCAAAGGCCACCTGCGTCCCTTCTTGGAGAACTTCATATGTTAATTCGATGGAGACCTCTTCCGATAGATTGCCGATTTTTAGATCGTGCCCTTCTCGGTCGTGGAGGCGCACCTTAAGGAACCGGCATGCCGCATTGCCAGGCCCTTCACCTGGCTCCCAAGTCTGTGCCGAAGAGGTAGCGCAATACTGTTGCAAGTAGTGGCTTGCCACGCTCTCAATCGGGCCATCCATTTCCATTTTGCCTCGATTCAACAAAATGCCGCGCACGCATAAGCTACGCAATGCAGCAATATTATGGCTGACGAATAAGACCGTTTTTCCGGAGGAGGCTGCCGATTTCATCTTGTCCAGGCACTTTTTCTGAAAACGCAAATCCCCAACGGCTAATACCTCATCGACGATGAGAATTTCAGGCTCTAAGTGAGCGGCAACGGAAAAAGCAAGTCGCACGTACATCCCACTCGAATAGTATTTAACAGGTGTATCGATGAACGCCTCGATCTCGGCAAACGCGACAATTTCGTCGAATTTCGCTTTGATCTCTTGATAGGACATTCCTAAGACAGAACCACTCAAAAAGGTGTTTTCTCGCCCGGTCAGCTCGGGGTGGAACCCTGTTCCCACCTCTAAGAGAGAGGCAACGCGTCCAGTAATCCGGACAAATCCCTTCGATGGATAGGTGATGCGGGAAATGATCTTAAGCATGGTGCTCTTCCCAGAACCATTATTACCAACAAGTGCAACAGCTTCACCTGGTTTGACTTGGAAGGAGACATCATCTAAAGCCAAAAACGACTCGGCGGAATCGGAACGCTCTCGCTTCCAGAAAGAAGCCAAGGTATCGCGCAGCGTTTGGTAAGACGCCCGGCGGCCTAGTGAATACTGTTTGGTCACATGGGAAACTTCTATCGTCATAAAGAATCGACAAATCCCCTTTCCATCTTATGGAAGAAGCGAACGCCTCCGATAAAAATCAATGCTGTTGAAACAAAAGAGATCGCGATTGGCACAAGACTCTGTTCTATCGAGTACTCAGGGGTAAACATGGCCCACCGAAACGTCTCGATCACACCTACCAAAGGGTTGCAGGCATAGAGAAATTGATAAGAGGATTGAATCAGACTCAATGGGTAAACAATCGGCGACACAAACAGCCCTATTTGAATGAGAAAGGGGATGGTGTGGCGCACATCGCGATAACGGACATTTAAGGCCGACAACCAAAACGAAATGCCTGCGGTTGCCAGGACGAGCCAAACCAGGCTCAACAACCCAAACAACATTTCCCAGTGCCATCCATACCCATACAACAAGCGGATGCACAAAAACGCCCCCAAGACAATTCCGACATCGACAATCCCTGCCGTCACACTTGCAAGGGGGATAATGATCCGCGGACAATATACTTTCTTAATCAAGTTACTATCGGTGATCAAACTGTTCGAAGAATAGGAAATGATCATCGAAAAATAGGACCAAGGTACAAGTCCCGCCAGTGCAAAAAGGGGATAGGGGATGTCTCCCGTCGCAAATGTGCCGATTTTGCCAAAAATAAAGCTAAAAATCGCCATGGTCAACAAAGGCTGCAGCAAAATCCACAACACTCCTAGCGCAGTTTGCTTGTATTTCACCGTCAAATCGCGCCACGCTAAAAATCCCAGCAGTTCTCGGTATTTCCACAGCTCAGTCCAATAGCCAGTTCCAATGACCTTATCTGATCGAATTTCAACGGTATGAGGTTCCATAAGTGGACACAAAAATACAGTGTTCTAGAGATGCTGTCAACTTGATGGTAACAACGCACAGACTGTCGCCTGGCGGCCACAACGCCTATTCTCCCGTCTGAAGGAAAAATAGTTGTCATTTGCATACGTATCGATGCCAGCGATTTGGATGTGATGGGGAAGCACCCCTGCTTCTTGGAGCTGTGCTTGGCTAATCGCCCACAAGTCGAAGTAATTTGATTTAAACTGAAATTGTGCAAAAGAAGCAAGCTCTGTGCGCCAATTGATAAACTCAGAAGACTCAGGCCCTAAACTTGGACTGATGCATACCAATAGGTTCTCGGGCTTGCTGCCAAACCGCTCGTGCATGTATTTCACTGTATTGGCATAGATATTGCACACATTTCCGCGCCAGCCGCAGTGAATATTCCCAAGCACATGTTTAATCGGGTCGTAAAAAATAGCGCCTTGGCAATCGGCTTGGGTCACAATCAATGCCAAATTGGGGAGTTGTGTTGTGATCCCATCTGCAAGGGGTTGATTCTCTTGATTGAACGCGTCAATTGAAATGACGTCCGCCCCTTGGGCACACAGCGCAACAACTCCATGGGTTTGTCCCAAAGTATCAAGAATGATTCTCCTGTTTTGAAATACCTTTGAGGGTTCATCTCCACATGTAACCCCCGTATTCAATGTGGCAAATGGTGGCTCGCTCACACCCCCATGCCGGTCAAAACACCCATGTGCAAGGGGTAGCCCAGCCAACAGCTCAAACTCTAACCAGGTTACGTTCCCTTTGTGTCGTGTGATCATACGCGCCTCATCAATGCACAAAATCCGCCATCCCACCCCTCGAAATTCGGAAGAATCGTACGGCTATAAACAACAGAAAAATGGTGATCCTTGCAGAACTGTTCTACAACGCGTTCGTTCTCTTCTTGAAGAATGCTACAAGTCATATACCAGATCACTCCCTCTTTAGACAACAAAAGAGCCGCCCTCTCGAGCAGTTTCTGTTGCGTTTGGAACAGCCCCTGCAACACCGTAGACTCAAGTCGCCACCGCGCTTCTGGGCGCTTATTCAACACGCCGCTGTTGCTGCAGGGTACGTCCAAGATAATGAGATCCCCTTTATTTTCCAATGGAAATGCCTCCCCTTTTCCACAATGGAAGGTCGCTAAGACTCCATATTTTTTTAGATTCTCCGTCAATCGCGACAATTTGGCATCAGAAACATCATTCGCCAACAATTTAGCCTGTGGAAAGGCGTCGTGAGCCGCCAGCAACTTACCCCCTGGCGAGGCACACAGATCGATGATCGTACGGGGAACAGGCGTCCGTTTTGCCAGCTCGGCAACGAGAACTGTGGGGGTCACATTTTGAATGTAAATCTCCGTTGAAGAACCAAGTTGTGCCATAGGGACCTCCCCCACAACTACTGCTACGTTTTCCTCTGAACCGGGGAGAATTTGCAAATAGGAGGGGAGATGAGAGCGGTTGCGCACCCGCACCATCAAGCGAGGGGGAGCATTTTGCGCCTCTAAAACCTCTTCCGCCTGCATTGCGATTACCTTCCTAACAAATTCAATGGGATAGGAGTAGCGGATGCTCAACGCTTGGGGATCTTTCCCCTTGGGCAAGACAGGGCGCTTTGTTTCCAATTGGCGCAACAAGGCATTCAAAAATCCGCAAAAGTGTGCGTGGCAATGCTGTTTGGCGATCTTGAGCGTTTCATCTACAATGGCATATAAGGGAACGCGATCGAGAAAAAAGTGTTGATAAAGGGCTGTGCGCAACAACACTTTTTCTTTGAGCTTCAAGGAGAGCGTCTGCCGCTCAGCTAGCTTTTCACCCAAATAGTCCAAGGCGCGCGCCATCCGGACAGACCCTGAAGCAATTTCCTGTGCAAAGGCAAAATCTAAAGAAGAAGGTTGTTCAGCAGCTCTCCATTGATCCAGGGCATCGGCAACGAAGACTTCCCCTTTTGCCGCACCTAAAGCAGCTAAATAGGCAACCTCTCGTGGGTTCATGCTCATTACCCAGGAGTGAGCCAATCGCGCGCTGTCCACTCTTCAAACCACTTTTGCAAATGGTCAGCCGCTTCCTGATAAACAGCCATGCTTTGCTTTTCTAACCACTCACACACCTGTTCGATCGAAGCTCCCTGTTGAAACTGGAGGAGAAGAGAGTATTCGATCTCCCCAATTTCCTTCCACGAGATATCCAAGCGCGGGTTTCGATAGACAACAAAATAATGGTGTTTATCGCAAATCAGTTCGGGAAGAGGATTAGCCTCCCAATAATCGGGGTCGTGCTCCAGGCAATCTTGCCGATATTTAAGTAAATCAGCACCAAATTGAAACAGATGCAGATGGGGCTGACAATACAACATACGCGTCGTGATCTCTTCTCCTGCGTTTTGTGGCATCTCTGGCCACTGTTCCGCCGTAAAACTCGCCACAAACGCCCAGTCGAGCCGCGCTGCATCAGCAACCAACTGCTGATTGGGAGCTTCGTACTCTTCGGCAACCCATTGCACTAAACGATCTCCTAAAGGAGCCAGCGCCCAGTGGCGCGGCGGGTATTTGACAAGATAGGGCACAGCAATCAAGCGATTAAAGTTGCGATAGCCAAAAAGCCTTGTAACCAAGGGAAAAGACTCTTGCAACGCCCGTAACAAACGCCACCAATACTGTTGGTTGTAAATCTGGATCCGTTGTTCGGGCCGCATGGTAGGGCTCGGAACAAGATGGCGACTCGCCTCGACCTCCATTGGCAGCCCCGAAGGGGAGAGGGACATCATTTGGCTATGTTCATCGATGGGCCTGCCAATGATGCTGCCAAACCATTGCTGTTCCCTTTTGAGAGCCGATGGGACCCGCAGATCGTATGTCATACAATTATTTCCTGAGGAGTCTCTAACTGGCGATTGGACAAGAGTTTTTGAAACTTCTTCGCCTTCAGCGCTTCTTTCCACGTCTCTTCAAATGTGACAAACTTATCATCCCATTCTAGCAACGTCGACACGCCACCTGTGCGTGCGTAGACTTCAGCGTAAATGGCCCACACCTCATCCCGCACGTAATAGTCGTGTGTATCCAAGACGTAATCCCCAAAATCGCTGTGTCCCGCAAGATGGATTTGGATCACCCGATCCAAAGGAATATTATTGTAGTAATCGCGCGGATCAAAGCCATGATTGCGGCTCGAGACATAGATATTATTGACGTCGAGCATCATAAAAATGTCTGCCTTTTCCACAACTGCGCTATAAAACTCCCACTCGGACATTTGGTCTTGTTTAAAAGCGACATAGGAAGACAAATTCTCTAAAGCAAAGGGAAGTTCTAGATAATCTTGCACAATTCTAGCACGCTCTGCCACGTAATCGATCACTTCTTGCGTATAGGGAAGGGGCAAAAGATCGTGGTAGTGGGCGCCAGGAAGGCGTCCCCAACACAAATGATCAGACACCCAAGGCGTTTTGGTGAGCTTCGTCAGCTCTTTTAACTTTTTGAGGTAATCAAAATCGAGAGGATCCGGGCTGCCGATCGCCAAAGAGACCCCATGCTGCACGACAGGATAAAATTCCAAGATTCGACGCAAAGTGTCTAGAGGTTTTCCCCCCTCGATCATAAAGTTTTCGCTGATGATCTCAAACCAATCGATATCTGGCTTGTGAGCGAAAATATCATCGTAGTGGGGAATTCTTAACCCTAGGCCAATCCCTAAATTGGGAATGGACTTCCGGTCGACGCCCACAATTAACCTTGTCGGCGCATTAATGGGGTCTTTTGCTCTTTCTCTTCGAGATCCCCATTTTCTTCTGTATCGCTATCATCGTCTTTATTTTCGAGATCCCCTTCTTCGTGGGTATATCTGCGAGGTTGATCTGACAACGCGGTCAATCCTCCTCCACAACTTTCACCGCACTTTTTCAACTTAGCGAAGATCTCGCTTGAATCTATAGCACCTTGATCCGCATAGAGTGCTTGAGCACCCATGATCAGCCCTGAAGCGATCCCTAAAGCCGCGAGTTGACTCAATTTTCCCTTTTTCATTGTCCCTACTCCTGATTTCGTGTTGAACTATACCCCTTGAGTATAAAACTCAAGGGGTTTTTCGTCTTCTTAATACTTAGGAGCAGGAGCATTTCCGTTTGCGCGTTTAGCTGACATTTCGCTAGCAGCCATTTTAACGGCTTGATTCTTATCGCTCATCTCACCAGCCAATTTCAAAGCGCGTGCCTTACCAGCCGCATCGAGGGTTTGGTAAGTGGCTTTGCCTTGATCATTCAAATGCATCATGAGATCTTTTTCTGTCATCATCATGCCATTCTTTTGTGGAGGTACTGTTGCTTCAGCCACATATCCACCTTGCTGCTGATTCCAGTAAGAGGATTGAGGATTTTGATTCTGATAATTGTTTTGACCTTGGTTTTGGCCTTGGTTTTGGTAGTATTGATTTTGATACTGTTGCTGCGGCTGATTATATCCACCACATCCCATTTGAGGTTGTGGATTACGTTGCGGCATATATCCGCTGTCAGCGACGTTCCCACGGTTGTTTGGATTATACCCACGTCCTTGCGCTGCGCCACCGCAAGAAGCTTGGTATTGAGGTTGCATCTGCTGTTGTTGCATTTGCTGCTGTTGCATTTGCTGTGGCGTTTGTTGTTGTGTTTGCCCACGTGCTGGCCCAGATGCGCTGCAACCATTTTTGTTTGCCTGATTGTAGTATTCAGCAGGACCAGGTCCTGTGACTGTCGATGTAGTGCCTGCACCACATCCTTGTTGGGACGGACTACCGCCGCATGCAGCAGCTAAATAGGTCCCAGATACCCCTGGAGAACCAGCTTCCACCTGTCCTGTCAAAGCAGCGCCGCTCACAACACCCAGCACAGCTAACTTCTTGAAATCTAATTTTTTCATCTTCGTCTCCTTTTGTGCCTGCCGCTGTCCCTATTTTGGCCTGCCAGACGAGGCGAGCAAAATAGGAGAAACGGCAAACCGATTATGTTCATTTTCTGTGTCTCCGCTACTTCTCACCAAGAAGAAATACTCATCAGACACGCTAAAATTCCGTGATTGAACATCTATCAGATCAAAGAAAATTTTACAATAGAACTTTCAAGATTTTGCTTTGTGGTCGACATACATGATCAAAGCAGCGGTGAGAGGAACGATCGTAGAGAAAAAAAGAGTGGTTGAGATAGCTACCTTGTTAGGCGAACTACCCGTTATCCTGCTCATGTGTAACGCAAAACCCGCAAAATCGTTACCACCCTTATCTTCCCTCTCCAGTTCTTTTGGAGTCATGAATGCAGCGCTCGCCGGATAGAGCGCATATCTTGTGCTATCATAGATTGCAAACACCATTAACGCTAATGCAAATGCAGTATTTCGCTTGAGCAAGAGAGCCCCAGTTGCCGTGGCGAGCACATCAACTCCAAGACAGGGAAGCGACCCTGCGAGATCAAACCATGCTCCCCTCCCTTCTTTTCCCATGAGACGCCCAATTGCGTTTGGCGGCGGCAACTTTTCTGGAGTCATACTAATCGACCCGCCTCTATTCCCCATAAGGATTCGACTTAAGAGCTCTACCTTATCTTGCGGTTTTTCAGACCTCACCAACAACTGGAAATCTTCCCACGCGTGAATGCTATAACGGGTATCTGCTGGCATCTTAGTCGAGGTAAGACCCATCCCTAACTTTTCATGCCCTACAACCTCATGGAGATAAGTATTCAGACCTGAAATTGCGAAAATATGACCGAGCAAAAAACCCAAAGCCATCGCTGGATCATTTTCTCTCTTTTTTAAGCCCTGTTTGTTGATAAGAAGAGCACTTAAGCAGGCGCCGCTGCAAACTAAGCACAAGGTTGCCAGCTGAGTCATCCCCCCTTCGAGCTCCCTGATTTGGCGCGCATTCAATCCCAGAACGCGCCCTGATTTGTCGGCAGCACCGCGAAAAAATGACTTCTCTTCGCTCTTTCCATAATCTAAATTACTTAGAAAAGACATATTAACACCATTACTTTAAGCGCTTTTTAAGTTCGGCGAGTTCTTTGCAAAAGACGTGATCCTTTGCATAAAGCTTAGGGTCAACGGTTTTGAGGAATTCGTGGTAGACTTTCTTGGCGATTGGGGTTTTGCCCATGGCAATCAAGCACTTCATGAATTGGGGATACACCTTCGTGTAGCTCGGATCTGTTGCGATCGCTTGGTGGTACGAAGCAAGAGCCTCTTCGTATTGTTTGAGGTGCTCTTCGGTCAAGCCCCTCAAAAACCACATTTCGGGGTTTGTCGCATCGGATGAGCAGAGCCAACTGAAATAAAGGAAAGCTTTTTCATATTCTGCCTCTTTAAAATGGCGCTTTGCAATGAGGAAGACTTGGTGCTTCGCTTGCTCATCTACAGGGTGTTTATTCGCCAGCTCAATCAGTTCGTGAAAACTCATGTTATCCTTCAATAGCTCACTTGTCGCAGCCAGTTCTTCTGTAATGGTCTCAAACAGTTTGGGGTTATCCTGTTTTAGAACTTGGTAAAAACGGATAAACGTCTCTAAAAGCATGGCAAGGGCTCCTTGCGTCTCGTCAAACGTCTGTTCGCAGCACTCTTTTTCGATCTCTTTTTTGCTCTTTTTTGGATGGTGCTTATCGTGGACCTCTTTCTTCTGCAACTCCATCCGATCGTGCACTTTCACATCGACGACCTCTTTGATCGCTTGACAAAACGTCTTTTCTTCTTCACTTAGTTTGATTTTATCTCCCATAAAACCTCCATCTACAATATTAATTATATATGTAATAGTATATGTTTGTAATAATATGAATGTATTTTGTTGTATCTAACTGATATTCAGATAGTTAAATTATGAGAGAGAGACTAAAAGCCGTTTTTCCTCTTTATAGTCTCTGTGGTAGATTTAAATCAATGTATTGAAAATCAACGACTTAATCTGATTATTACGATGGTTTCAGAAGCTTGTCGACGACTGTGCTCTCTTGGGAAGCTCTAGCCGCTTCTTGGTCAGCAATCTCTTTTGCTTCTTTATACGATTCTGAACGCAAGATATTGGGAGTGTACGATTTTGGATTGATCGTCTCGTAGTAAAGACGCCCATCCAAAAGAAAAATAGCCGAGACGTTTTCTAGAGTAGGATACACGAAAAGCTTGGTCTTGTTCCTGTGACGAATTTTTGCGGTAAAATCTTCGAAATCAAAGGGGTGTTCCTTGTAATAATCCGCGATAGCCTGATCTTCGGGTTTTGCAAAACGACCCAGGCGCTCGATTTTAGCAAGAAAATCGGCGACGACGTTGATCAAGAGCGTTCGCGCTTTGGCAATGTCCCATTCCCCCGAGTAATCAAATAAAAGGTACAGTGGTTCGCTACTAAATAGGTCGAAGTCTTCACTTGTTTCGGGAACGTAAGTAAGATCGTATTTTTTCGCTTCCTCTTCGCCAAATTGGCGGAGGAATGGCTCCATTTGAGGCATTGGGATTGAAACCATCTCAATTTGAGGAAAGTTAAAAAACTCATCTCCAAACAGGGAGGCAGCGCCAAATACGGCCAAAACGACAAAAAATCGATAGAGATGCCCCGCACTCTGTAGCATAGAATAAACCTCGTCTTTCCGAACTATAGCGACTCCTCCCAATTCTTTGCAAAGCGGAAGTAAAAATTTGGTTTTTCTCTGAATAATACGCAAATGCGCAAAAGAGGATTGACGCAAAAGAGGGATTGTGTTATCATGAAAAGTAGGAGGAGGTTATATGGATAAGCAACAACATAAAAAACTAAGCGTCGAATTTCCTGCTGAAGAATACGTTTACTTAAAAATGGCCTGTGCAAAAAAAGGAGTCTCTCTCAAAGATTTCGTCAATCAGGCAGTCATTCGTAGCATTCATGAATATGAAGACGAATTAGATTTGAAAGCCATCGAGCAAATTACAGAAGAAGACATAAAAAATGCCCAGCCTTGGGAGGATGTCAAAAGAGAGCTTGGATGGAATAAATTGTCATGAAATACCGAGTCGAAGTGCTCCAACCGGCTAAAAAATCTTTAAAAAACATCGAATCACACTATGTGAAGAAAATCATCGAAAGGATTGATTTGCTCCAAGTAAATCCTCGCCATCCGGGATGTCTTAAGCTATCCGGGAAAGAAAATACGTATAGAACACGTGTAGGGAAATATCGCATTCTTTATGAGATTTACGACGCAAAAGTGCTTGTTTTAGTCGTCAATGTCGACCATCGAAAAGATGTTTATCGATAAACCCTGTAACGATAGGAAATTCAAGCTTTGCTAGATAAACTCTCTCACGCCAACAACTACCAAAAGACTCTCTTTAACGATCCTGCGATCAAAGAAACTGTAAAAATTTACGTCAAAGCCTTCTCACAAGTAGCTCTAGCATCGATTGCCTTAGTCGCACTTGCCATTTTTGCTTTTGTTGCTCGTGATAAGCTCACACAGTACAGAGCCTTTAGGGAAACTCAAAAGGATAGAAAATTTGTCTCAATAAAAGAGTACGACACGATTCAAAACGACCGCCCTACAAAAGTCCCCCTAAATTACATTCAACGCTTGATCCGTTCTATTGGCCTTTATTCGCAGACTCACTTGAATGTGGCAGGTGAACTGGCGCATCGGATCTATTTTAAACCCCTCCCAACTCCTGATTTCACTGGAGAAGAAGTTCAGACCATTCACGGTCTTGTGAAAAAACGAGATGTTCTCAGATGGTATGAAACCAACTCTTTTAATTTCGCCCCTTCTCTTCACAGTCCTAAAATGGGCGATTATTATCCCCGCGGGTGCGAACTTGGAAGCGAAAAACTCCCCTCCGGTGACACCATAAAATATCGGGGATTTTCGGGAGAATTTCCTCAAACACATACCTTTGCAATAGAAATCCACACCCCTCCAAAAACGTTTCAAGACTGTGTGATGCTCGGGGTATCGGGAAAGCTGATTAAAAACCAGTCAATGATTAGGGTCATTCACAGTGAAGATAATCAATGCACTGTCCTTGTTGTAAAAGGGGAAAGACTCTCTACTAGCCCTCTTACCAGCAAGGATGGGGAACTTGCGCGCCTATCTTTCCTATTTTTGTCTAAAATTCTTGTAGATTCTCAATCAATCCATTGTTTTAATTTACAAACTGAGCAACCAGAAGTAGCGGCCTTAGCCAAGTCGTATGGGTTTAAAGAGGTTGGAAATTATCTTCGGCTGGGTAAAAACGACGCGTACCCCTTTGCACAGCAATGCGGCCTCACAAAAAAGGTAGTGCTTGACTTTCTCATAAAGCACCCACCGCCAGCTCACCGTTCTTAAAATTGCCGATTTGCCGGTATTTCGAAATTCATAGTCGTTAAGGGGGCGCTCTGGTATAATAAGTGCTCCTATAAAATTGATTTCAAAACAATAGAGCAGCATGGCAACAGAATCAGCAATCCCAAAGCCGCGGGAAGAGTACAAATACGGCTTCGTCACAGAAGTGGAAATGGATAGCATCCCGAAGGGGTTGAACGAATCGGTAGTCCGCACCATTTCGGCTAAAAAGGAGGAGCCTCAATTCCTTCTCGATTTCCGTTTGAAAGCGTACAAACGGTGGCTAGAGATGAAAGAGCCCCACTGGGCCAACATCACCTACCCGGTGATCGACTACCAAAACATGTGCTACTACACAGCACCCAAGAACAAACCAAAATTAAATTCTCTCGAAGAAGTCGATCCCGCCATCCTAAAGACATTTGAACGCCTAGGAATCCCTCTCGATGAGCAAAAGCGTTTGACAAATGTTGCTGTTGACATGGTCTTCGACTCCGTCTCGATCGGAACTACCTTTAAGAAGAAGCTCGACGACGCAGGCGTCGTCCTCTGTTCGATTTCCGAGGCGATCAAAACCCATCCAGAGCTCGTTGAAAAATATCTCGGCAGCGTCGTTCCGATCGGAGATAACTTCTACGCCACTCTCAATTCAGCTGTTTTCTCCGACGGCTCATTCGTCTACGTTCCAAAAGGGGTGATCAGCCCGATGGAACTCTCCACCTACTTCCGGATCAACGATAAAGAAACGGGGCAGTTTGAACGGACGCTGATCATCGCCGAAGAAGACTCGTTTGTCAGTTACCTCGAGGGGTGCACAGCACCGGCTTTCACAACGAATCAACTCCATGCCGCAGTCGTCGAACTGATCGCCCTCGACAATGCTCAAATCAAGTACGCCACTGTCCAAAACTGGTACTCGGGAAACCCTGAGACAGGTGAAGGGGGTGTTTTCAACTTTGTGACCAAACGAGGACGCTGTGCAGGGGTGAACTCAAAAATTTCGTGGACGCAGGTCGAGGTAGGCGCTGCCATTACCTGGAAATACCCAAGCTGCATTCTCCAAGGGGATAACTCCGTTGGGGAGTTCTACTCAGTCGCCCTCACAAACGGGCAAATGCAGGCCGACACAGGCACCAAAATGATCCACATTGGGAAAAATACGAAATCGACCGTCGTCTCAAAAGGGATTGCAGCAGACACCTCTCACAATAGCTACCGCGGATTGATTAAAATCGGGCCCAAAGCAACTGGCGCGAGAAACTACACGCAATGCGATTCGATGTTAGTTGGCGCACGCTGCTCTGCAAATACGTTTCCCTATATCGAAGTGGGCAATGCCACGAGCCAAGTGGAACACGAAGCTTCTACTTCCAAGCTAAACGAAGACCAACTGTTCTATTTCATGACGCGAGGGATCTCGCAAGAAAACGCCGTTAACATGATCGTCAACGGCTTTTGTAAAGAGGTCATCCGAGAGCTGCCGTTAGAATTCGCTGTAGAAACCCAAAAATTATTATCGATCAAGTTAGAAAATTCCGTAGGTTAACCCATTATGTTAGACATCAAAGATCTCTACTGTTCCATCGAAGGCAAAGCCATTCTCAAGGGACTCAAACTAAAAGTAAAAGCCGGGGAAATCCACGCGATCATGGGCCCTAATGGCGCTGGAAAGTCGACCCTTGCAAAGGTACTTGCCGGACACCCCGCCTACACCATCACACGCGGCGAAGTGACTTTCAAAGGGCAAAATCTGCTAGAGTTAGAGCCAGAAGAGCGCGCCCATGCAGGCCTTTTCATGAGTTTCCAATACCCGGTCGAAATCCCCGGAGTCAGCAATTTCCTTTTCCTCCACACCGCCTACAATGTCAATCGGAAAGCCAGAGGGGAGAAGGAACTCACCGCTGAAGAATTTGCCAAATACCTCAACGAAAAAATGGCCCTCGTCGATATCAAAACCGAATTCAAAGACCGCAACCTCAACGAAGGCTTCTCCGGTGGAGAAAAGAAACGCAATGAGATCTTACAACTTGCCGTACTGCAGCCCTCTTTAGCGATTCTCGACGAAACCGATTCTGGGCTAGACATCGATGCGATGCGCGTCGTGGCTTCTGGCGTTAACCACATCATGAATAAAGAGATGGGCTTGATCTTGATTACCCACTACCAACGCCTTCTCGACTACATTAAACCCGATTTTGTCCACGTGATGATCGATGGAAAAATCGTTCAATCGGGTGGGCCAGAAATGGCTCTCCAACTCGAAGAGAAGGGGTACGATTGGCTAGAGAAAAGTCCTGATGCAGAGGTTGTGAAATGACCACAACGGAGCAAAATTCCGAAATCGAGACATTTCAAAAGTGTCTGTGGAATCTCTATGGCCAACTGCCTAAGGAAGACCCTTTAGCCAAGGCCCGCGCCAAAGCGTGGGACTTTTTCCTGACCGAAGGGGCTCCCGACCGAAACAATGAGGTGTATCGCTACATCCGTTTACGCAATTTTTATGCACACGGCTTTGTTCTCCCTTCGCCTATACAAGATCCAAAAGAACTTCCAATTGTTCCCGAATGCGCTGAATCTGTTTTGGTCTATCTCAACGGCGTTTTCTCTCCGACCCTCTCTCGAACGAAACACCTTCCTCAGAAAATCGTCATTGCTCCGATCAGCGAGGCAATCAATACCTATGGATCCTTCCTTAACAACCAATGGACGAAAGCATTAAAAGATGAAGCCGATCCTTTTGCACGGCTCAATCTCGCCCTGCAGCAAGAGGGCGCATTTCTCTATGTTCCTCCTAAAACCGTTGTCGAGCACCCCATTCAAATCCTCCAACTGATCGATGCAAAATCATCCCCTTACCTAATGAATCCTCGCCTACAGATCTTTGTGGGGGCGCAATCGGAGATCTCTCTCCTCCAAACGTGGCATGTCATGAGCGGCACTACTTTTGGCATCAATAGTGCAACCGATCTTGCGATTGAAGAAAACGCCCACGTCAAATTCGACCAAATCGCTTACGACCTACCCGATACGCTGTGGCAATTTGATGCGCTGAGAGCAACGCTTAAACGAGACAGTACCCTCAAAACCGTTTGCCTCACCAATGGAGCGGCGACGATCCGCCAAGATTACAGAGTCTCTTTGGCAGGTGAAGGCGCAGAAGCCTCTCTCAATGGTTTGCTTGCTCTGAACGCAAAGAGAGAAGCACACATCCACATTTTGATGGACCATCAAGCACCTAACTGCCGCTCGATGCAGCTCTTTAAATCTGCTCTCGATGGTGCCAGCCGCTCGAGCTTTGAAGGGAAGATCTACGTCCATCAAGCCGCGCAAAAGACTGAGGCGTTTCAATTGAACAACAACCTCCTCCTCAGCGATCAGGCACATGCGGACAGCAAACCAAACCTCGAAATCTTCGCCGACGATGTCAAAGCCTCGCACGGCGCTACGATTGGACAGCTCGACAAAGAGCAAATTTTTTACATGAAGACCCGTGGATACAACGAGAAGCAAGCGACATCTCTCTTGGTGAAAGGGTTTTGCAAAGAGGTGATCGACATGGCCGCGACAGAGACGATCCGCCATCGCATCGAAAAGAAAATCGAGGGGCTCTAAATGGCACCCACAACCGCTCTTTCTTCCTTCCGAAACGATTTTCCCATGCTAACCCGCACGATGCATGGAAAGCCTCTCATCTACCTAGATTCAGCCGCCACGGCGCAAAAACCGCAAGTGGTGATCGACGCAATTCAAACATTTTATCAAAAGCAATACGGTACCGTTCATCGAGCGATCTACGAACTGGCCATTTTTGCTACCCAGCGCTACCAAGAGATCCGAAAAGAGATTGCTGAGTTCGTCAATGCCAAATATCCCGAAGAGATCATCTACACCCGCGGCACGACCGAATCGATCAATATGATCGCCTACTCCTTTGGCAAGGCGTTCATTTCTCCCGGCGATGAGATTTTGATCACTGAAATGGAACACCACTCCAATATCGTCCCGTGGCAAATTGCCTGTGAAGACAGAGGAGCTATCTTAAAAGTGGTTCCGATGAATGGAAGGGGAGAGCTTGAGACCGAGGAATTGAAAAAGTTGCTCACTAAACGCACAAAAATTGTGGCTCTTGCCCATGTGGCCAACTCTTTGGGAACGATCAATCCGATCAAAGAGATCGCAGCTCTCGTCCATGGGAACAGCGATGCAAAAGTGCTTGTAGACGGGGCACAAGGCGCTCCTCATCTTCCTCTCGATATGCAAGACCTCGATATCGATTTCTACGTCTTTTCGGGACATAAGCTTTATGGCCCCACGGGGATTGGCATTCTGTATGGAAAAAAAGAGCTTCTGGAAGCGATGCCGCCGTATCAAGGTGGCGGAGACATGATCCACACCGTTACCTTTGAAAAAACGACCTATGCCGCTCTTCCCATGAAATTTGAAGCAGGAACGCCAATGACCGCGGAAGTGATGGGGCTTGGAGCAGCTGTCGAATACGTCAAAAAGGTCGGAGTAGCAAATATCGCACGCTGGGAAAAAGAGCTCCTCCTCTATGCCACACCTAAGATGGAGCAGATCCCCGGACTCAAGATCATTGGAACTGCCAAAGAGAAGGGAGGGATCATCAGCTTTGTGATCGACGGGATCCACTCTCTCGATATTGGCACGATGTTAGATCTTAAAGGAATTGCCGTTCGAACAGGGCATCATTGCGCTCAACCCACCATGCACCACTTTGGCGTTACAGCGACAACACGTGCCTCTTTTGGCCTCTACACCACCAAACAAGAGATTGACGCGTTCGTTGAGGCGCTCCACGAGATCATCAAGTTATTCCACTGATTATGGACGTGACATTACAACAAGCTGCATCACTCTTAAAAACGGGACATGTCGTCGCCGTTCCCACAGAGACGGTGTATGGGTTAGCTGCCTCGATCAATCATCCAGGAGCGATTGAGAAAATTTTCGATCTGAAAAAAAGACCCAGAAACAACCCCTTAATTGTCCATCTCGCCTCGGGGAATGCCTTGCAAGAGTATGCGCGCAATTTGCCAGCCAGCGCCTTAAAACTTGCGCTTGCGTTTTGGCCGGGGCCTTTGACGCTGCTCTTGCCAGCCAATTTGGAAAAAATTGATCCAACGATCAGGGCCCATCTCCCAACAGCTGCTTTTCGCGTTCCCAATCATCCCCTTGCAATTGCGCTCCTGGAACTGACAGGTCCTCTCGTGATGCCTTCTGCCAACCCCTCTGGTAAGCCCTCAGCCACCTGCGCAGCCCATGTCACTCTCGATTTTGGTCACGATCTTCCGGTGCTCGATGGGGGCGCCTGCCAGCAGGGAGTGGAATCGACGATTTTGCATTTTACAAACGACCATTGGGAAATTGTGAGGCTAGGCGCCCTTCCCCCAGAGGCATTTGAAACCGTGCTTGGCTATGTTCCAGGGATCCACATGCCCGGGCAAACCGAACAGCCCATTTGCCCCGGACAACACTACCGCCACTACGCTCCCCAAACAGAATTGACCTTATGCAATCCGATTCCCAAAAACACCACAGATCCAATCGTAGGCTTTTCGGACAGACACTATTCCACTACAAGCCGCATCTACGCGCTAGGGCATTCCGATCGCCCTGAAGAGGTAGCTGCAAATCTTTACGGGTTATTGCGCACACTAGACAAAGAGAACGTGCCGCGCGCTCTAGTCGACATAGACATACCAAACGAAGGCCTCTGGCTCACAATCAAGGAACGCATCTCCAAAGCCGCCTCCAAAGATCGCAACAGGATGTAATATGAATCATCTTTTGAGCCTTAGCGTCTTTGCGTTTAAATCCGATTGGGAACAATGATGGGCAGGATCGCAAGCGGCAAGATAAGCAAGATAGCGCATCCCTGCCATTTCTTATCGAAAATGAATGCGATATTGCTGGGATCCTGTTTATCTTGCCGCTTGCGATCCTGCACATCCTGTTTGACACTAAATTTATCATTGTGACGGTTCGTTAAGCCTTTCCCTCTAGCAGAAAAAATCCCATCTATGCCATTCTGGGAGCATGACGGCTACTACTTTAACACAGGCAACTGCCTCTTGCGAAATTCACGAAAAGCCGGGACGCACGCTAGACCCATTTTTCGAGGAATTCGACGCGACAATTAGAAGGACTGCCGCCTTCCATGCGATCTTTTTTCTCCTCGGCATCGCGGAAATCGTCCTCTTTTTCTCTTTCTTTTTCTTTTTGGCCACTTCGATGCTGCTGGCACTGAGTTTAGCAGGGATCTTCTTTACGTTTTTTACCTACTTCACATTGCGCACCTATTTTCAAGCGAAAAAGCCACACCAGATGCGCGAACTGAAGGAAACATTTGCGCAAGGGTACCGCACCCAGTGCGGCTATCATGCAGGGACGCCAGCGCACCACGTCTCCCTCGCCAATGCGTACTGCAAACTCGCCAACAAGCTCCATTGCCGCGAGTACCAATACTACCCTCCGCCTCCCGGATTTAAGACCTTGGCGCCTCTTGCAGAGCGTTTTAGTTGCTGGTGCCACTGGCAAGATATCCATTTCATGCGCGAACTTCTCCTTCAAGGAGCGGTAGACGAGCACATTCAACTCGTCAAATACCACCCCATCAGTTTAGAGGCGCACGCAGCGCTTGCCAACGCGTATGTGATGCTCTCTGGCATTTACATCGACCCCAGAAAAATTGAAGGGTATGACGACGACCGCTGGATTCCACCGGAAAAGTATGGATCACATTGTGAAGTCACTTTCCGAGACGTTGCAGAACGGGCCATCGAAGAGTTTAAAATCTTAAGCGACTACGCGCCTGACGACCCTTGGGTGCATACGCAGTTGGCTTACAGCTTCCACGATCTGCAGATGCCTTTAGAAGAGATTGAAGAGTATGAAATTATCCGTAGACTTGCTCCCGATGACCTCGACACCCTCTACAAGCTCGGTGTGCTCTATTTTCAACAGGGATTGAACGGCAGGGGGCTACGCGTCTACGAAGAACTCAAGCGGCGCCATTACGCCAGAGCCGATCATCTCATCGCCCATTACGGAGCTTTAAAAGCATGAACTTTCTCAAATTCATAGTGCTTGTGGTGTGTGTAACCACATTTTTAGAGTCAAAAATTGAAGCAAAGGAAAACGTTATGAAAATCGGCCTTGTACAGATGCACTGTACAGAAAACCCTAAAGACAACCTGCAAAAGGCTATCTCTTCGATCACTGAGCTCGCTGAAAAAGGCGCCCAAATTGTCTGTTTGCCAGAATTATTTGGTTCCATCTACTTTTGCCAAACGCGCGATGATGTGTTTTTCGATCTTGCAGAAACAATTCCAGGGCCCACGACTGAAAAATTAGGTGCTCTTGCCAAAAAATTCAACATCGTCATTCTAGCCTCTCTCTTCGAAGATGCAGGTAACGAGCAATATTTCAATACGGTTGCTGTGATCGATGGGGAAGGTAAAATCATCGGCAAGTACCGCAAAATGCATATTCCAGATGATCCCGCAAATGGTTATGACGAAGCACACTACTTTCAACAGGGAGATTTAGGTTTTCGCGCTTTTCAAACCCCTCATGCTAAAATTGCTCCCATGGTATGCTGGGATCAGTGGTTTCCAGAAGGCGCTCGCCTCTGCGCGGTCCAAGGCGCTCAAATTCTTTTTTATCCTACAGCCATTGGATGGCCGCTTAAAGACCGTGTAGAACTCAATCGAGCAGAACACGAAGCGTGGCAGATCATCCAGCGCAGCCATGCAATAGGCAACAACCTCTTTGTCGTCGCCGTCAACCGAGTTGGCATTCAAGACCAACTCAATTTCTGGGGCACTTCGTTCGTCGCAGACCCTTATGGAAGGGTGATCGCGAAGGCCAGCTCAGATAAAGAAGAGAATCTACTCGTCACTTGTGATCTAAATATCATCGAGGAGATGCGTAAAGATTGGCCGTTTTTAGACTATAGACGGGTGAAATGTGAAGAAAAATAAATATCGGATGCCAGCTGAGTGGGAACCCCATGAGGCGACTTGGATTGGATGGCCCCACAACAAAGGGCACTGGCCTGGCAAATACGATTTTATTCCTGCTACATTTGCAGCAATCATCGCTGCTCTGGCAATGAGCGAAAAGGTGTATCTGACTGTCAATGACCAACAGATGGAGGAGGAGGCGCGCTTGATGCTTTCTATGCTCCCTGTTCAAGTTCTCAATCAGCTCACTTTTTTCCACATCCCCACAGATGCCTCATGGTCGCGCGATCACGGGCCTATTTTCGTCTACGACGAAAAACAAAAACTCACCCTCCTCAATTTCACCTTCAATGCGTGGGGGGAAAAATATCACCCATTCGACCGTGATAACGCCGTTCCCGAACAGATTGCAAAAAAGCTGCGTCTTCCCCTCGTGACGCCTCACATGGTGCTAGAGGGGGGATCCATCGATGTCAATGGAGCCGGTTCTCTCCTCACAACAGAACAGTGCCTCCTCAATCCAAACCGCAATCCCTCCATGAGCAAAGAACAAATTGAAGAGCACCTCAAGAACTACCTAGGCATCTCTCAGGTCCTTTGGTTGAATGAGGGGATCGTTGGGGATGATACAGATGGGCACGTCGACGATCTTGCACGCTTTGTTTCCACTAATACCATTGTCACCGTATTGGAATCGAATCCCAACGATGAGAACTACGCGATTCTTCAAGAAAATTATGCCCGTCTTAAACAGATGAAAAACTTAAACGGAGAGCCCTTTGAACTGATCACTCTCCCCATGCCAGAGCCTGTCTACTTCAACAATCAGCGCCTCCCAGCAAGCTATGCCAACTTTTACATCGCCAATAGCGTCGTTCTCGTTCCCATATTTAATTGTTCACAAGATGCAGAAGCTCTCCGTACGCTCAGAACTCTCTTTCCTCAACACCGCGTTGTTAGCATCGACTGCGTCGACCTCGTTTGGGGTTTAGGCACCATCCACTGCTCCACACAGCAACAGCCGATCCAAAGGTGATATGATCGACTGGGAAGCGCAGTGGGCTCTGCATAGTCCTGGCTATCAGGACGGGTATTTGCCACTCAAACTACCCTCTGCCAAGCAAACACTCCGCTTAAAAGCAGGTCCTGGATTTGGAGACCTCTCCCACCCCACCACAAACCTGGTCATACAACTCATGCCTCCTTTCATCAAGGGAGCCGACGTCCTCGATATCGGATGTGGCAGCGGCATTCTTTCGTTGGCAGCAGCGGCGCTAGGAGCCGCTTCTGTCTACGGCGTCGACATCGAAATCGATGCGATTGTCCACTCCCAACGCAATGCCGAGCTCAACAACCTGCAAGTCCACTTTGCCTTGCCTGCAGACTATCTAAAGGAAAAAAAGCCCTCTCCCACAGTCGTGCTCATGAACATGATCGAATCGGAACAGATCATCGCTTGGAACTCCCTCAAGCCAATCCACAGCGCAGTCAAAACAGCCATCATCTCAGGGATATTAGCTAAAGACAAAGAAAAGTACCTGACCTTAGTTTCTAGCTGGGATTGGTCGCTCGCCAAGGAGCTTCAAGAAGGGGAGTGGTTCGGGGGAGTTTTTCTCAACCGCTCCCACCTTTTGTCATCTAAGTCCTGATAGAACACCTTGTTGTGAGAGACCATCACCTTCCCAGGCGCCTTGAGGGGACGGATCCACTTCACTTGTGTGAACGTGACTTCCCCCGATTGCTTCAATTGGCTCATCCGCAGGGCGATCTCTGCGGCATCTTTGAGCGTTGCCGAATCGGGCTCTTCCCCTTTGTGCAGTTTGATCACGACGTGGGAACCGGAGCAATTGTGAGCATGGAGCCACCAATCCGAGCCATTGGCATGATGAAACGTCAGCAAGTCGTTATCCTTCGCCGATTTTCCCGCTAAAATGGCGTGACCTGTTTCGCTCATAAAAGTTTTATAAGGAATCTTCGGAGGAGGGGTTTTCGATTTTACCTTAGGGAGCGGCTGCTTTTTGAACAGAAGATGGTATCTGGTGCAAAACTCTTCTACTGCCTCAACCGTTTTGCACGCTTCTAGTTCAGCTTTCTTCTGGGCATGCGACGCAAGAGCCTGTTCGGCCTTTTCCAGCATGCGTTGCGCATGGGGAATAGCAGATTCCAGCTTGGAGCTCTTGCGAAAGCGCCATTCGATCTGTTCATGGGGTGATAGACGGGGATCTAAGGGGATAAATCGCATCGGAGCGTTGGCATCTAGATTCCAATCTACTACCTCGACCCGGTCCATCCCCTTTTTCACTTTAAATAGATTGGCTTGAATCAAGAGCCCTTCGTGGTGGAGCGTTTTCCAGTTTAAGGCCTCTTCCAAAGTTGCCTTTCTCTGTTCGACCCACTTCGTTAATTTCTCTTCTTCTCTGTGTAGACGCCTCTTCACCGCCAAAAGATCGTGCGCATGTTGCGCCTCGAGATCGGGGTGTTGTTGAGGAGCCTCACGATTCACAGGTAAAGGCCCCTTGCTTAGCAGCTTCTAAGAGCGCTTCGACGCGGTCAGTGCGCTCCCACGTAAACTCGGGATCCGTGCGCCCAAAATGTCCCCCAAAGGCGGTTTTTTGGTAGATCGGACGCTTGAGGTTCAGCATCTCAATGATCCCTTTAGGCGATAACGAAAAAACAAGCGGAATGATGTGGCTCAACAACTCTTCTTTTACTGTGCCGGTGCCAAAGGTGTCTACTTTGACAGAAATCGGATAAGGAACGCCAATCGCATAAGAGACTTGCACTTCGCACCGCTTAGCCAGTTTGGCGGCAACGATATTTTTGGCGACATAACGAGCCGCGTAAGCCGCCGAACGATCGACTTTAGAAGGGTCCTTCCCTGAGAAAGCTCCACCGCCATGGCGCCCCATTCCTCCATATGAATCGACGATGATTTTGCGCCCCGTTAACCCACAGTCTCCGACAGGGCCGCCGATGACAAACCGCCCTGTTGGATTAATGTAAAAGAGGGTATTTTCATCGATAAAATGGGCCGGAGCAATCCGCTCCACTAGCGCCTTCATATCATTGCAAATCGTCTCGTAGGAGACATCTGCTGTGTGTTGAGTAGAAATCACCACCGTATGGAGACGCACGGGAGTGTGATTTTGGTCGTATTCGATTGTGACCTGCGTTTTGGCATCTGGGCACAGGTAAGGCAAAATCTTTTTGTGGCGCAGCCGTTGCAACTCGCGCATGATCTGATGAGCCATCATAATCGGCAATGGCATCAATTCGGGCGTTTCATCGCAGGCAAACCCAAACATCAACCCTTGATCGCCAGCCCCTTGCTCTTTAAACAATCCTTCCCCTTCGTTGACGCCCATCGCAATATCGGGAGACTGTTTATTGATCGATGTCAAAACCCCGCATGACTGATAATCAAATCCCAACGCGCTATTGTTGTAGCCAATTTGTCGAATGGTGTCCCGCGCGACTTGTTGGTAATTGACTTGGGCTTCCGTCGTGATTTCTCCACAGATGACGACTAGCCCAGAACCCACCATCGTTTCGCAAGCGACCTTTGAGTTGGAGTCTTCTTTTAAGCAAGCATCGAGGATCGCATCTGAGATTTGATCCGCAATCTTGTCGGGGTGCCCTTCTGAAACTGATTCTGATGTAAACAAAAAATGTGACATACGCTATCTTTTAGTAAATGAGTTTTTTGGTGTATTATCATGGATTTTCTCGTAAATTTCAACTTAAAACCACTTATCTGGCTCTTCTTAGGCATTTGCCTCTTTGGTAAGAGCGAAGCAAGCCCGACACCCGCCCCAGTATCCTTTGAGCAACTAAAAACCACTGAAATCCGTGTGCCGCAGCCCGTCTTGGTGCGAGGATTCCTCTATCAACGAGAATCAGGGGAGTGGGTGCTTCTCAATACCCCCAACCTCAAAAGCTGTTGCCTCGATACACAGCCTCTCAAAATCCATGTCGAAGGGGAGTTCACGCCCCCTCCAACAGAGGGTGTTGCCGTGCTTTTGGAAGGGGAATTACACAAGCATCGGGAGGAACTCACTCTAAAAAATGCTCAATTGGTCTTAGAGAAGAAAAATGGCGTTCTGCCATACATCTTCCTTGCTGCCATTGCAGGGTTCAGCGCGGCTCTTTTCAGGATCATGGGAAAGAGAGGGGCGCCTTCTCCTCGAGGTCCTGAGGAAAACAAGAATTTGTCCTCGCATCAGCCAGTTCCACCCAACCACCGCCCATTGCACGGTAAATATTCACCAAAGAAGTGAAGAGAGAGGCGCGCGTCTGCGCCAAGGAGAGTTCCGCAGGGAAGTATTGCTCTTGCGCTTGGATCACCACAAAATAGGGAGCATATCCCCCCTTATACTGCAACATCGCCAACCGTTGGTAGTCGCCAGCGGCCTCAACTAAGCGCTCTTGAGAGGCAAGCTCCTCTTTCAACATCGAATGGGCGACGAGAGAATCTTCCACATCGGCAAATGCTTTTTGGATCGTCAACTGGTAGTTAAACAGAGTGGCCTGTTCAGCCTCTTCAGCTTGCATCACCTGCCCATAAATCGCACCCGCAGTAAAAATCGGCCCTGTGACGCTCCCAACAAAATTCCACGTGTTAGAAGGACCAGAAAACAATTGGCTCAAATGGGCGCTCGCGCCTCCATAATATCCCGTCAAAGAGACCGAAGGGAAATAGAGGGCAATCGCAGCTCCAATGTTAGCGTTAGCAGCGATCAAATTCTGTTCTGCCTGCATGATATCGGGGCGCTGTCTCAACAGCTCCGAAGGAAGGCCTGCTGGCACGTCAGGCATGTGTAGATCGTAAATCGATTTTCCACGCGCAATCGGTCCTGGGTTTCTTCCGAGCAAAACGCAAAGCGCATTTTCCGTTTGGACAATCGATATCTTTATTTGGGGAATTTGAGAGGCTGCAATTTCGTATTGCGTTTTGGCTTGTGCCACCTCGATCTGTGAAACCTGTCCATATTTGTGCTGAAGCTCGAAATACTTGACTGCGTCTCCATATGAATTCATCGTGCGAATGGCGATTTCCAACTGCTCATCTAAACCACGCAACTGGATATAGCTATCCGCAACAGACGTCACAACCGCAAGAATTGCGTTTTGTCGCGCTTCGTACGTCGCCTTCACATTGGCTTCTGCGGCCTCAACCAAGCGTCGGATGCGTCCCCACAAATCGATCTGCCAACTGGCCGTTCCCACCGCCTGCCAAACGGTTTGCGGATTGGGGAGAGCGATGGGCAAAGGAATTGCCGGGGTAAGAGTCTCGCTGGTACGCATACGGGAAACAGATGAGTTATAACCTAGCTGGGGAAAGAGCGGCGCTCGCGTCTGAATAAGAAGACCAATCGCGATGCCCACATTAGCGGCAGCAACCTTGATCTCTTGGTTATTGGCAAGAGCTTCGATGATCAACCCTTCGAGGATTGGGTCTTCAAATTGCTTCCACCACTCCAAATCTAACGAATCGACCGCATTGGCCTCTTCAAAGTGGTACTCTTCCGGCACATCGACATAAGGAGGGTGGTAATTGGGACCCACTTTACAACTCGTCAACAGAAGGACGAGAACCTGTAATGTCAACCACGCCTTTTTAACCATGCGTTTCCTTATCTTCCTTCTTCTTTTTGAATTTGCTCATGACACGGTCGAGAAGGTAGAAGAAAAGGGGCACATACAGAAGGGCTAATGTCGATGCACCGATCATCCCGCCAATAATCCCCGTTCCAATCGAGTGGCGGGCATTAGCCCCAGCGCCCATGGCAAAATACAAGGGCATAACCCCAAAGATAAAGGCCAAAGAGGTCATCACAATAGGGCGGAGACGCAATTCGCCAGCTTCTATAGCAGACTCGATCGCCGATTTTCCCTTTGCCTGTAAATCAACGGCGAATTCGATAATCAAAATGGCGTTTTTCGCAGCTAACCCCACAAGCACCAATAACCCGATCTGGAAATAGACATCGTTTTCGAGGCCCCTCCCCCACGTCGCCAACAAAGCCCCAATGATCCCAAAAGGAACTGCAGTCAACACCGTCATCGGCAAAGACCACGATTCGTATTGTGCAGCAAGGATCAAAAAGATTACTAAAAGACCAAAGGCAAACGCAATCGCAGAACTACCTCCAGACTCCTTTTCTTGCAATGCCATTCCGGACCAGCCAAAGCCATATCCTTGAGGGAGCATCTCGCGTGCAATCTCTTCCATGGCAGCAATTGCATCCCCTGAACTGTATCCTGGAGCCGCACTTCCCATGATTTGAGCCGCTGGAAACCCATTAAAATGGGGCACAATCGAAGGGCCTATTTTGTAATAGGTCGTCACAAGCGCTGACAAAGGGATCATGAGATTCTTTTTAGAGCGTGTATACAAACGCGTAATGTCAGCAGGCTGTTGTCTAAATTGCGCATCTGATTGCAAAATCACGTTCCAAATGCGGCTATATTCTTCGTATTGACTCACCTGAATCGAACCAAACTGTGCCTGCAGGGTACTGTACACATCTTCGATGGGCACATCGAGCAATACAGCGGTATCCCGATTGACGTCGGCCATCAACTGCAAAGAGGAAGCACGAAAGGTGCTGTTCACATTTGACAATTCAGGCCGCTCACGTGCCTTTGTCAATACGTTTTGTGTCATTTCATAAAGAGTGGCGGGTTCGCCAGCTCCCTTATCTTGCACCCAAAACTCAAATCCAGACGAGGTTCCCATCCCGGGAATAGCGGGAGGAGCAATTGGGATCATCGAACACGCTTCGATCTCTTTGGATTGCCCGTACACGGAAAGGAGAACAGCCTTTGCATTTTCCTTCAAGGCCGTTTCGATCGAATGGTAGCGATCCTTAAAATCCTTTAATGTGACAAAAAAAGTCGCCATGTTGGGCTGATACTGGCTGTCGATGAGGCTATACCCATTCACGATCGTCCGATTGACGACAGCTGGATTTGCCGCAAACAGCTTATCGATCTCCGTCGTCGCAGCAATTGTTCTATCCAGGCTGCTCGAATCGGGCAAAACAACCTGTGCTAATACATAACCTTGATCTTCATTTGGAACAAAACTGCTTGGGATTGTTCTGAAGAAATAGACAATTGCAGTACTCATGACCACAAACACCGCAAAAGCAATCCCCATGCGGTGCACAATCACGCTTAAAGACCCCCCATACGCCTTTGTCAACCATGCAAAAAAGCGGTTGAACCATGCAAAGAAACCTTTTTTTGCCGGTTTTGTGTGTTCCAACATCACACCGCACATGGCTGGTGTCAGTGTCAATGCCACAAAACCGGAAATGACGACGGAGATCACAATCGTAATGGCAAACTGCTTGTACAACTGCCCCGTGGTGCCAGGTAAAAAAGCGGCTGGGATAAATACAGCTGCCAAAACGAGCACCACAGCCACAACGGGACCAGATACCTCTTGCATCGCCTTGATCGAAGCATCCAGAGAGGAAAGAGATTTTTCTGCCATGTTTCTCTCGACGTTTTCCACGACGACGATCGCGTCATCGACCACCATCCCGATCGCAAGCACAATGCCGAACAGGGTCAAGAGATTGATCGAAAAGCCGAAAGCCAGTAATCCCGTGAATGCCCCGATTAAAGAAACAAAAATAGCCGCAGTGCAAATGAGCGTGGCGCGGAAATTTTGGAGAAACAAATAAACCACAGCAATGACGAGGACGACCGCTTCGATCAAGGTTTTGATCACTTCTTCGATCGAAAGGCGAACAAAGTCTGTCGTATCGAGCGCAATCAGATAATCGATCCCTGCAGGCATCGTTGCCTTTAACTCTTCCATCGTTTTGCGCACCGCTTTCGAGACATCTAACCCATTTGCCCCGGCTTGCTGAAAAACCACTATGGGGGTCGCTAAAGCTCCATTTAAGATATTGTGGTCGATGTACTGCTTGCGCCCAAGCTCCGACCGTGCAACATCTCCGACGCGCACGATCGCGCCCCCTTGGTTATTCGCTCTTAAAATGATGTTATTGTACTGAGAAGCCTGTGTGAAGGGACGCTGCGTGACGACAGGAAAAGTGAGCTGCGTAGCACTAGACGTTGGCTGTTGCCCAATTTGACCCGTTCCAAACAGCGCATTTTGGTTCCCAATCGCTGCTTGAATATCCGTTGTGGTTATGCCTAAGGAAGCCATCCGGTCTGGATTCGTCCAAATGCGCATCGCTTGGTCGGGAACTCCAAAGATTTGAGCCCTTCCCGCTCCATTAATCCGCTTAATTGCATCTAACACGTACACGTTCGTATAAGTCGTCACATAATCGCTGCCATACCTTCCAGCCGCATCGTAGATGGCAATGATCATTAAGGTGCTCGACGATTGCTTTTGAACAGTCACGCCAAATTTTTGCACCGCATTGGGAAGCTGAGGGAGCGCCAAATTGACCCGGTTTTGCACCATCACCTGAGCCATGTCGGGATCGGTATCTAACGAGAAGTAGACGGTGATCGTCATTTGCCCTGTATTTGAGCTTGTGGAGGTCATGTACAGCATGTTTTCAACGCCATTGATCTGTGCCTCGATCGGAGCCGCTACTGAATCGCCGACCATTCTTGCATCGGCACCTGGATAAACGGTCGTCACCTGTACCTGCACGGGAGTAATCGTAGGATATTGCGAAACGGGGAGCATGACCATCGACACAAGTCCTGCGATGACGATGATCAACGAAATCACCGTTGTAAAAATGGGGTGTCGGATGAAAAACTCTGAAATCATCTGCAATCCTTAAGGAAGCACTTTTGTCACAGAGATAGGAGAACCGGGATGAAGAGACAGCGTTCCATCGACGACGACCTGTTCACCCGACCGCAACCCATCTGTGATAAACCAATTCTCCCCCTGCCAATCGCCCACAGTGACTGGACGATACTCTGCCTGATTATCCTTGTTGACGACCCAGACAAACTGCCCTTTGGCAGATTGAAGCACGGCGCGCTGAGGTATGAGAATCGCATGAGGCCTTAAAGCCCCTTCAAGACGAGCGCGCACATACTGATTTGGTCTCAAAATGCCATCGGGGTTGTCGACGCTCGCGCGGATAAGGAACGTTCCCGTTTGAGCATTGAAGAAAGGCTCTGCAAATGTAATCACCCCCTTGTAAGGGAAGATCTCTCCATTGACTTGGATGACGGAAACGACAAACTCGTGACTTGTTGGAGCATACAACTGCCTTTTTGCGACTTGATCGCGGTAGTTTTGCACCTGATTTTCAGAGAGGCTGAAATTGACCCAAATCGGCGAAAGAGCAGAAACGGTTGTCAATTGGCTGTCGGCAATGTTCAAGTAGGTCCCATCTTGTTGCAAAGCTGCGCTTGTGATGCCATCCAGAGGAGATGTTATCGTACAATACGACAAATTCAATAACGCTGTTTCCAGCTGCGCTTGCGCTTGTTCCACAGATGCACCCGCTGATTGAAACGCCCCAGTCGCATCGTCCAAATCTTTTTGGGAAAGAGCGTTTTGTTCCGCAAGCGGCTTTACCCGTTCAAAATTGCGCTTAGCATTTTCCAACGCTGCTTTTTGCTTCTCTACGGCTGCTTGCGCCGCATTGACTTGCGTTTGATACGGCTTTTTATCCATTTCAAAGAGCACCTGCCCCGCTTTGACCATCTCCCCTTCTTTATACACCCGTTTTTCCAAAAATCCGCTTACACGCGCTTGGATGTTCACCATATGGGAGCTTTGCGTCTGTGCCACATACTCAAAGCTCACAGGCACATCTTTCGCTTCCACGATCACCGTTGTCACGGGGACAGGGGCATTTTTGTCGGAAAGGGGATTTTCACTTTTTTCACACCCATTCAATAAAAAAAGGGAAAAGAGAACTAAAAAGAATCTAATTTCTCTCATGATTTTCCTTCCGAATACAGATCTGATTTTTTACTCCTTATGGCAAAACGCACGCATATCCGACAAGGGCAAATTCCGCATCCTCCTAAGATCGTGCATTAATTTCTCGGCAAAAAAGTCCTAAACCCTAGATAATGAGGGAATCCTTCTGATTAGGGTATTTCAACGATGAAAAAAAAAGGCCGCCTTTCTATTTACACAATCCTTGTGGCGCTGCTCTTTGGTTATTTAGTCCCTGTACTCTCTCTTTCCGTCTATAGCAATTACCTCGTCGGGCAACGGATCGGATGGAAACTATTTTCGATCGGAATCGGCATTGCCTTTTTAGGAACTTTGTTTTTTTTGTGGTTGTTATCCTATTGGCGATCCCAATCAGCTGCGCCTGTAGAACAAACGTACGCACAAGAAACTCCCTCTTCTCCTGAAGAAGAGGAAACGAAAAAACACCATCTTTTAGAGCACCAACAACTCGTTTCCCATACCCATGAGCTCGAAGAACAGATTGCTCAGATCCAAGCGGAACGGGAAACGTGGCGCACAGAGCAACAAGAGGTGTTACAAGCCTTGAATGCCCAAAAGCAAACCTCTGAAGAGCATCTCCAACAACAACAAGAACACATTCGAGAGCTGCAAGACACCATTGCTGACCAAAAAACAGATCTCGAGAAAAAACAGCATAAGGTGGCGCTTCTCGAAACAAAGGTCAACGACCTCACCTATGAAATCAAAACCCTCTTAAAACTTGCAGAATCACACGTCAGCACACTCACCAACGCAATCCAACATCCGACTACCTACACACCTGAACCGGCCCCCCAATTGACAGCGATCGATCCTCCAACAAAACCGCAAGACTTCCAAATCCAGACTCCTGAACAAGCGTCACACCAGTTGCGCAGATGCCTCGATATCGCACAAAAAATTACCGGCTCTCATCGATTCGGCAATCATTTCCATTCCATGATCGATTCTCCGATAGACAGCTTCACGTTAGACCTTCGCCGACTGTGCGATGCGCTGCGCAGCGAAAACAACTGTGGAGTCCTCCTTTACTCACCCAAAGACAACCAGCTCATTTTTTCCAATAATCAAGTGAAATCTCTCACGGGCTGGAGCCCAGAAAAATTCACCCAAAGCTTCTTTGAAATTCTGCAAAATCACGTCGATTGGAAGCAAAACATCTCCAATCTAGCCCTGCGCCGGGAGGTGCAGCTCAATCTAACCCTCAAAACCAAGTGGGGGCACGATATCGACGTTCACGGCCAAGTCGGCATGATCCCCACCGGCATTTTCCGACAACACGCGATCGCGGTGTTGTTCATTTAGCACGAAAACGGGCAGCTGTAAAGCGGCTTTACACCTCTACCATCCAGAAAGAATTTCGAAGAATTTTTCCTCTTTGCGTCTTTGCGTCTCTGCGTTGAATCGTTGAAAGGGTTTTAACGCAAAGACGCAAAGTCGCAAAGAAAGCCCTGACAATCCTTTTACCGGCAGCATTTTTCCAAAATATGCCTCAGGATGATCTGATAAGGGCGAACGACCCATGTGCTCCAAAAGTAATGGATCTTTCCCCAAAGCGTCAAACGCGAATCTTCTAGCTTTGCCAGCCAGCTATCTAATCTTTGATCCCCCTGATGAAGGACATCGACGTAATCACCTGCAAACCCATGTGTCCATGCATTGTAACGCTTCTGAAACGAGGGGAGTACGGCGTTAATTCGTGCACTCATTATAAAGGGTTTTGCAACGTCGACTGCGAAGGGAGGAAAGCGGAAGGAACGCCTCCCAGACTGTGTCACAGCATACTGATCGAAGATCGAGCCCTTTCCTTCTTCATCGATGTTTGTGAAGTAGTGGGCGCGCGTGCTGAGCACCTCTTCAGCCGACGTCATCCGCTTTTTGTTGTAGCGATCAGCATGCAAAATCCAGACGACATCATACCCAAGAGAAGCGTAGTCTCGATTGCGCTCCATCACTTCTGCAGCTGTAATAGGTGCACACTGAATCTCAAAGACGATTTTTTGTGGAACCCAAGCAATATCGGCAATCCTTCCAATCGACTCGAATCGGTGTTCCATTTCGGCTTCTCCTGCGGGCAACTGCTCTAAAACAGCATGTTGAACACTGAGGTGCACGGCACCTTTGCCCGATTGACGGCACGCTTGGTTGGGTTGTAAATGGAAAAAGTGGGGACGGCGCTGTGCTCCTTTTCTCAAGCGCACGACTTGACCGCACTCCAAGCAAACATAATCGCATTGCCGCAATGCAGATGATGCACGCATCAACTGCCCTTGATCATCAAATGCACAGCTTTGCACGATCGCCTCCTTGACTTTGGAATAGGAAGCACTATAAATTGGCGGCCAAACTCAAGCAAGGGTATTCACGATGTTTACAGGGATTATTACAAAGACATGCCCCGTCACGGCTGTCAAGATGGACAGATCGCTTTGCCGCTATGCAGTTGCCTTAGATGGGGAATTGCTCACAGGGCTCAAAACGGGGGCTAGTGTCTCAATCGATGGCACTTGCCTAACGGTGACGGCGATAGATTCTACAGGTGTTTGGTTTGATGCGATCTCTGAAACATTGAATAAGACCACTCTCAATAGCTTGAAAGTGGGCGACCTTGTAAATGTGGAAAGGGCAGCGCGTTTTGGCGATGAGATTGGTGGTCATCTTCTCTCCGGCCATATTTTTGGCACAGCGACTGTGGAAAAAATCGTTAATGAAAATGGCACCTACGTACTCTACTTCAAATGCCCACCCGCTTGGTGCAAGTACCTGCTACCAAAGGGCTACGTCGCGATTCACGGGGCAAGTTTAACTTTGGTCGATGTAGATGGTACAAAAGGCATCTTTTCCGTGCATCTGATCCCTGAAACCTTGAAATTGACCAATCTAGGACAAAAAAAAGTCGGTGATCGGGTCAATATCGAGCTCGACAGCTCTACACAAGCAATCGTTGACACAGTTGAACGTTACTTGTCTCAAACGATGATGTCGACGAGTTGATGAGAAGGGTTTTGCTTCATCGCATACTGCTTTTCCCAGGGTTCTCCAAAGAGCACCATCGGGCGTCCTAGCTTGTCTTTGACCATTTGTGAATTGGATGTCTTTGCAAATGTCTTTGGATCTCCAATCAACCATGCACTGCAGTGATAGGGGAGAGTGGTCAACAGAGTCTCACACCCGTATTCATCCCGCAGGCGGTATTGCAACACTTCAAACTGCAGTTGTCCGACTGCTCCAAAGATCAAATCGCCCTCAAACTCTAAAGAGCCCATGATTTGAATAGCCCCCTCTTCAGTGAGCTGTTGAATCCCTTTATCAAAAGTTTTTCGCTTTCCCACATCTTTCGGAGCGACTTTGGCAAAGATTGCGGGTTGGAATTGGGGCAGAGGTTTAAAATTGAATCCCCCTGTCGTCGAAATGGTATCGCCGACGGCAAAAACGCCGGGGTTAATCACACCGAGGATATCACCTGCATAAGCCGTGTCCACGGTCGATCTCTCACCCGCCACCATCCCATGAGGACGCGATAGGCGCACCTCTCGTCCCAGCCGGTGGTTTTTAACGACGAGATCTTTCTCAAATTTACCAGAACAGATCCGCAAAAAAGCCATACTGTCGCGGTGTCTTTTATCCATATTGGCTTGGATCTTGAAAACGTATGCACTAAAGGGATGCGTAATGGGTTCGATCGAAACTTCCCCGCCCCCTTTTACCATATCGGCGAGGCGTGCCTGGGGAGAAGGGGCTAAATCGACAAACGCATCAAAGAACGGTTCGACCCCAAAATTGGTCAATGCCGAAGCAAAAAACACAGGTGTTACGTGGCCTGCGAGAAACTCTTGCCGGTCAAAGGGGTTGCCTGCCAACTCTAATAACTCCAACTCCCCTTTAAGGGCATCTACCCGTTCTTGGCCAATCCATTTCACCGTTTCTTGGCTATCGAGGGGGCAACGTACCACATCTGCCTTTTGCGCGCCTCCCACTGAAGTTTTTGAGAAGAACAAACAGGCCTTGTTAAGGCGGTCATAAACGCCGACAAAATCGCGTCCAGAACCAATTGGCCAATTGACGGCACTCGAATGGATCCCCAACACGTTTTCCACTTCATGCATCAAGTCGAGTGGCTCTCGCCCGGGCATATCCATTTTATTCATAAAAGTAAGCACAGGGATCTTCCGGATGCGACACACTTC
>Ga0207117_1012_pt1 | contig 54566 bp, 50 predicted proteins | sample Alteio_BWMinHeat_45_FD_153502 | JGI IMG/M metagenome (GOLD analysis project Ga0207117, IMG submission 153502) | Enriched cells from forest soil in Barre Woods Harvard Forest LTER site, Petersham, Massachusetts, United States -... | ecosystem: Environmental > Terrestrial > Soil > Temperate forest >...
AACATTTCTTTGACGAACTCGTTCCGACGGTGATCTATGGAATAGGCGGATGGAAATTTTCAATTGACAGGGTTCTTGTTATCGTTAATTCTGTTCAAGTAGGCTGGACAACCGATAAAATCGTCGCTGACGTTACTGGAAAGTTGCTTACTGAAGCCACAAAAACACTCCGGAAAGATCACACATTTTTAGTTGCCGAAGTGACCAAAGCCTTGAATCGCCTCTACCCAAATCGAGAATCGCTTCGTCCCCTCCTTTTGGAAGAGACTGTACCTCCGGCAATTCCGCCAAACTTCGCAAGCAAGAGGCGTGTGCAACTTGGGGTGACGGCGAAGCTGATGCACCAAATCATCATCTACCCCTTCTCACAACAACACTCGGTTTACAACCCGTGGTATTACGCCAACGGAGCCATGGCGCTATCGATCAAACAACTCGTTACAAATACTCCAGATGCCATCGATGGGTTAATCAGCAAGATCTACAGGACGCTATTTAGCCGAAAAGTTCTCAACATCAACCTAATCGCCCAGCTCTGGAATATCGTTTTTGAACGTCGCTAAACCTTTTCAGGAAGAGAGCTGTAAAGTTCGCTCTCCCCTTCTGTTGCGGCCACTAAAACAGCGCAGCAGCTGTCGCTAAAGACGTTTACCGTCGTACGGCACATGTCTAGTATCCGATCGACAGCAAATAGCAATCCCACTCCTTCCGCAGGCAAACCAATCGCTTTAAGGATGACGATAATCGCGACAATGCTTGCAGAGGGAATGCCAGCGATCCCGATCGATGTGACTAATGAAAGGACGACGATCATCAGCTGAATGGCAAACGTAAGTTCGACACCGTAAGCCTGAGCGATAAAAAGGGCAGCGACGCATTCGTAGAGGGCCGAACCCGACATGTTAATCGAGGTGCCCAAAGGAACGACCAAGCTGCAGATCCGGTTTGAAACCCCAGCTCCCTTTTCCACACACTCGATCGTAACAGGCAACGTCGCAGAAGAGGAACTCGTCGAGAACGCCGTGACCAACGCGGGAGCCATCGCCCTAAAATGATTCATCGGGTTTACTTTGGCTATAAACTTCAGGAGCAAGGGCAACCCGATAAACATAAAGATGGCAAGTCCGATGACAACCGTAATAAAGAATAGGGCGAGAGACTGGAGCGATCCAAGACCCGACTCTGCAAATGACTTGGCGACTAGGCAAAACACCCCTAAAGGGAGAAAGTGCATCACGATTTCGGTAATCGCAATTGTCGTTTGAAAAATCCCCTGCCAAAAACCCAACAAAATCGAAAGAGGTTGCGTCTCGATTTTGGACAAGGCGTACCCAAAGACGAGGCTAAAGACCACAAGACCTAGCGAGGGGCGTTGGAACACATCCAAAAAGCTGGCTGGCACCATCTGCAAAAGAAGGTGGGTCAGGCTGACGCTGCTCTGCTCAGTGATGTCCTTTTTGAGAAGGAGGATGTTGTCGGGTTGGGTAATCAGTTCGGTTGAAGAGAAAACAGAGCCGGGATTAAAGATATTCATACACGCAAGGCCGATCAGGATGGCAAGCAGGCTCGTCCCAATATAAAATCCAAAAATCTTGAAGCCAAGGCGTCCAAAGGCGCTATCATTCCCAATCCGCGCAATGCCTGTAATAATCGACGACGAAACCAAAGGGACCACAATCAACATCAGGGCATTGATGAACAGCTGTCCTAAGATATCGTAGAGGGAGAAAAAAGTAACGCCGAAAAGGGTTTGCGTCTTACCCGTCAGCATTCCAGCGGCAATTCCTAGGGCAATGGCGATGAATATCTTCCAAGGGGCTTTCTTCTTTTTCACTTTCTTTACTCCACAGGTGAGATTAAAAACTCCTTCATTATGGTGAGATTTCGAAAATTTGCAAGGAGAAATTCCCTTTGACATAACAACCACATAATCAGCGTATTAAGATTAATATTATCTCGATTTTTTATTAATATTTGATAAAATTATCGCAGATTTCTTACTAAAATAAATATTTTGCCGATAAATCGACTTATGTTAAAATGAGAGTAAGACAAAATGCAACTTGGTGCTTGGCCCTTAAAAAACATGCGGAATCGAGAAGCGTAAAGCTTCTTGAGGATGTATCTAATAAGGAGGTTGTATGTCTAAGAGTCTAGATCAACATAGAAACGATAGGAAGAAGGCAAAATTGACCCTCAAAGAAAAACGGCAACGCAAAAGGGAGAAGAGAGAACAAGCCCATAGAACTGCCATCACACCTGTAGACATCGTCGAACAGATGTAAGGTTATTTGCCTTTCGATGAGCGGTGCCTTGTCACCGCTTTTTTTTTGCCCACTCCCCGATCCTCAAAAGCATGAAGTAGCGCGTCGATGAAACGCGTAAATGGTCCTATATCCCCATCCACGCTTGCAGACTCAAGGGCTGCAAAGTATTTTGCTCTTTGCTCCACAGGAACGACAACCCACGGGTAACCACCAGAAGCGAACTGGGTATTCATCAGAAATCGTGCAATGCGGCCATTACCATCCATGTAAGGGTGAATATACACAAACACAAAATGTCCTAAGACAGCACGTACCCTGGGATCAGGCTCATTTTCCAAACATTGAAAAAAAACATTCATTGCTTCCGGCACATTGTGGTAACCAAGTGGTGTATGGCGAGAACCACGAATGTACACTTGATTTTTCCGCCAACCAAATAAATCCGATGCCCGGAGTAGACCTGTACGTACTGCAGGACCAAAAAGCTTCTGGTACCATGAAGACATGTCTTCGTGTACGACCCCACCTGGATTTGCCTTGTCTAAAATTGTGTTTATCGATTTTTTCACCTCTTGAAAAGCTTCATAATACCCCCTGGCTGCCAAGGCATTGATCTTCTCACTGTCCTCCATGGTTTTTTCTGGCGACCAATCGCCGTTTTGCACTCTCTCAATAAGCTCTTGAGTTACTTGATATCCTTCAATAGAAAGCGAGTTGTATGCATCACGTTCATATAATTCCTGAATTTTTTTAAGATAATCATGTTTACCAATTTTGGATGAGAGCATTGAAAAATTCGCAATCACAACACTTCGATATTCACCCCACATTGCCAGAATTCGCATGGCCGATGCAGATTTGACCCCTGCAACCTTAATAAGGGGGGCCTCGAGCTCAAACGGATTCTTTCCTTTTACCACAATACCGGCTGTCAAAAGCCCCTGTTCTAAATCTGTTGCCATCGCATTCATCCCAAGAAAACGATAGGCGCCAACCAGGCGTTCTGCCGCAGCCTTATGATTTGATGTGATGATAACATCTAAAAGACCTGAAACATCTCCTAATGATCTGAGGGCTGATTCAGCTTTCATGGGTGAATGGTGGAAGAAATTCGGATTGACACGACATAATGCCAGAGGCAACGCCATCACTTGAAGTCCATTGAGCTCTTGTTTTTCTTTAGGCAAACGAGTGGGATCTGGATAGATCAAAAGCGAGGTATTATAGGGTAGATTTAGTGGAACCCCACTCCCCTTTTTTGAAATTGCGATGACCTGCTTTGGAATCGTTAAATCACCAACATGGACGTCCAAGGAACATTCCGCTGAAAGGCAATATTCTTTTCCATGATTGAACTCTAGGAACTCGCTCACAAAATCCCAAAAACTCGCATACCATGGTGTCGAATCTCCTACAGCGACGTCTGGCCGCGTTAACAAATACCATCCTCTCATTATTTCTTGAAGCCAATGAGTTCTGAGCAGAAGCTCTCTGTCTTGTCGGGCAATTTTATCGGTATGAAGGACGTGGACTCCCCTCTTTTTGTCGATAACGGTGCGTACCCTTAAAAGAGCATCAGCAATATTTGCAGGCAGATTCATGTTTTACTCGTTTTTATTGCAATGATTTACTCTTTTTTCATGTTATCATTTACTCTTTTTTATTGCAATTGTTTACTCGTTTTTCCTGTTTCCACGAGGAGAAATTCTGAGCCAGACAGGGCTGCAGCTGAGCTGCGAAGCAGCCACGGCGCGTAAGCCCGTGGTTAGAGGAGTTAGATGATCTCAGCTGCGAAGCTGCGACAGAATAGATTCATGACAGCACTCAGGTCTGGGAGCCAGTGCTGTTATGGATTTGATTAAACGTATTCTTCAATGTAGTCAATGATCGCTTGCTGTTGATCAGCATTCAAGTGAATTTGTGGGCGTTTCTTTTGAAGAGTTGCAATGCACTCTTCGAGCGAACGCTCAATGTACTCGCCTGCTATCACTACGGAACGTTGTTCCGAACTAATCTTGTTAGCTAACATTTCAGCAACGACAATAGCGGCGCTACGGCCATTGCCAGTTTCGCAATGGATTAAGATCTTATGATTGTGATGTTTTTCTCGAGCGTCTCTTAAACGGCAAACGCCTTGATTGATTAACTTTGGAGTAACTGAAATCAAACCGGAAGCCAACATGGATTCAACAGACACTTGCTTTGCAGGCCATTCATAAGGCTGAATAACTCCGCTTTCCATCTCAAAGTCATCAAGCACTCTAATGACATGTCTAATCCCAAGTTGGCTCAATTCTGTGGCTTGGTGAGAGAGGGGGATGCCGCTTAAGTAGAGTTGATCATCCGCTTGGCTCCACCAATCCTGTTTGTGAAATACGCCTTGGACAACAGAAAGGATGAGTGAGATATCGTAATGAATGCGTTTTCTTGCCATGATTGCTAGGAATACGGGAATTGCAACTTTAGCAGCTGTAAAGGCCGTGGTCATTTGAGGTCCATCAGTCGAAACACTCGCCTTATTTATAAAGTCTGCTGCAATTTTTATGGCTCCATTAAAAACATAGGATGCTTTATCAACGACGCTCTCAAACAGCGCTGAGTGGAACCATCTACCCAGAACAGGAAAGTGATAGAGTGGATCAGCAATCGCCCAAGTAAGATGATCGATAAGAGCACATGTTGGCAACCATACGGCATAATAAGAGCCATTGCGAAAAAGCGTTGATGCACGGCCTGATGGGTCTTGAATAGTTGAAATCATGTCTAACGCAATCAATGATTTAGCGCCCCAAGAGGCAATATTTGAATTGAAAAATAGGTTGGTCAAACGGATGTCGCCTTTTGTGGTCAGATCAGTTTTTTCACTTTGAGTCTGTCCCAACCAATAACGATCATAAATACCACTGACTATTTGTACACCCGTTGCAATGCCCATTCCCCCTCCAATTTCGCTATAAACACGGATTAAAAGACGACATTTTACTAAAAAGCTACCCTCTCGTCAAGCGCTCAATGTAGCATTATGCAAAGAATTAAGAAATACGTTTTAACTAACTTGTTATCAATAACTTACGACGATAACACAGCTTCAAAGAACGGACCTGCCAATCATCGCGCTTGACCCGATTATTAGATTGTTATTATAATGAAGAACATGCGGTAATCTCAAATTATAATTAAGAGGTATTTTATGTCATCACCACCAAACAAAGCTGGCCAAGATTTAAATCCCTATCCAATTTCAAGTTATTTCTTGGAAAATGCCTTGAGTGCTCAAGCCTCGTTATCCGTGAAACCCAATGATCTAGTGTCGAAAATTAAAGTTTTTGTTTGCCAACTGGTGTTTTACATTTGTAATTATGGAAAAAGCGTCGATGATGCCGTCCTTGATTTGGATAAGCGCGTTACTGCCCTGCCCTTCGCCGAAAGAAGAAATACGGCAAATCTCTATTTGAAGAATATCATGACGATCTTGTATCTCTTTTGCAAGGCTCACGACAAAGATGTGCAACAGCCTAAATGCCTGGTCGACATCACTAACAAATTAAAAGATTTACCGCTTAAAGAACAATTCGACTTATTATTTAAAAAAGGATTTCCCGATTTTGAAAATGCCGCAAAAAGTTCTGAAGCTGAAACCCCTTATCTTGTTAATACAATCCCTGAAATTACTAAACTTGTGGATTATGCAATATCATTCAAAAATTACGAAGGGGTTTTTGGTGAAAAACTCGATTGGGCTAAGGTTTTTCAAGAACTCAATCCTGAAAATAATGAGATCGGAAGAGCAAAGCAGGTGCTCGTGGCCATCGCTCTTTGTAAGGCGGTTGGCAGTAGCAAAACCTCAAGCAGCGCACAATATAACGACGCAAGAACTCAATTCGGCAAGATTCTCTTAGATGACCCGCAATATGCTGAGCTCACAAAACGGCTCGCTCCTAAAGGTGATAAAGAATATGACAAGGGACTCCAGCCCCTATTGGAGCTATTGAAGCTCCAGAATCGCCCATTTCATGGAACGTACACGATTCCTTCCCAAGTCGAGAAAACCCTCAATGAGATCCTTTCGGAATCCAAATACAACGGAAAATCCCTTAACGCCCTTAACTTTTTTAATGTTAATGATAGTGGATGGAATGGAAATCACAGTGCTCTTGTAGTGATAGCACAAGGAATGCCAGAGCCAGTCATGAAAACAATCATTCTGGACAATCCATGTATTCTAATCCGAATAAAGGGTACTGGTATGATAGGAGATAGTCTTAGATCCGTCAACGATGTGATTGCTATTGGTCCTTCCTCCCATGACCAGCTTCGTTGGGTACAATTGAATTCTGACTACACTCAATGCGCAATACTTGAGAATAAGCCCGGCGAAATAAAAAATCCTGATATAGCTAACCATGTGGGTGACCTGAAAAAACTTCTCCGTGGCCTAGTCGAAGTAATGGATAGGAAACAAATTAGATGGTGGATCCATCCCACAACATAAACTCCATTAGAAGAGCACTGCGTTTTGATGGTAAAAAAATGGATCCCCTGCAGCACTCTATCCTAGATCTTGATTACCGCGGGCTGTACCACCCGCGGCTATCCACTGCAGCCTCTTCGAGGCTTAGCACATTCCAGACAATGCCATGATAGGCCCAAAACGCTCTGAACAGAGCCGCAGCTTAGAGCTGCGGATAGCCCCACCTGCGCGTAAGCCCGTGGATAAAGGTGTTAGATGATTTCAACTGCGAAGCTGCGACAGATTGCATCCATGACAGCACTCTATTGGGTAGGAATGGCTTTTGACCCCTCCTCTGAACCGTTTATAGCAGTAACAGCATAAATCCATTGCATTTATATAGCGCAAAAGGTATATATAAAGTAAGAAGTGAGGGCATAAAAGGTATATTTATCCAAGAAAAGGAAGGGCCATGAAGAAATCATCCAAATCTGAAAAGCTTATTCTCGAAGACATCACCGATGCAGCTTACCAAGTAAAATCTGCCAGCAAAGGGTTGTCGGTAGGAGAGATGATCGCATTAATTCGAAATCAGCTGGGAATGTCTCAGAAAGTGCTTGCAAAGTTAGCTAAAGTGCCTCAATCGACGATTTCTAGAGTAGAAGGTTCTAAAAGAGAACCCAATCTTTCTACCTTGAAAAAGATTCTGAAAGCATTATCTTGCGACATCTTGATTGTCCCTCTCTTAGTTAAGCCGATTGAAGTGCAGCTTCGGAATCAAGCCCGTTGTGTAGCTGAAAGTCATGCACGGTATCTTCAAGGCACGATGAGTTTAGAAAAACAAGAACCAGATAAGAGGTTTCTGGAAGAATTGATAAAAGAAGAAGAGCAAGCTTTGCTGCATGCGCATCGAAACAAACTTTGGAAACAATAGAGAGCCGTAATGATAGATGCTTTTGAACATCCAGAAGGTGCTACTCCTATCTCTGACTATAGTTTTCTGAAACTTCCTTGGATACACACACAACAAGATCTGAACCGTGCAGAAGCGGAAAACATTGCATTAGCGCAAAAAAAATACCTCAACCCCCCGATTCAGAATCCTTCCAAGTGGTTTGAACCTACGGTTCTTAAGAAAATCCATAAAGATATGTATGGGACAGTATGGGAGTGGGCCGGAAAATATCGAAAAGAAATCACAAGTATCGGCATCAAGCCTTACTTAATACCTACGCGCCTTGCCGAGTTATGCAAAGAGGTAAAATGTTGGTTGACTGAACCAGTGGAACTGACATTTGTAGAACAAGCAGCAAGAATTCATCACAAACTTGTTTTGATTCATCCATTTGAAAATGGAAATGGTCGTTTCTCTCGTTTGGTGGCAGACCGGTATCTAATGGTCAGGGGATGTTCATGCCCCATGTGGCCAGTTGAGATACATAAGAATGGGTCTTTAAGGGATAAATATATTTTGGCACTCAAGATTGCAGATCAGGGCGATTATCAATCGTTAACGAATTTTATGAGAAATTTGGGTGTAAAAGATATCTCGCTTACTTACATGCTCAATGGATCATTATTGAAAAATACATTTTCGCCTCTCCAACGGCTTGCATATGTTAAGGCATATTTACGTATGGGATACCCGATTAACGACTCTGACAATATGGAAAATCATCCGATGCAGTTAGCCCTCAAAAATGGATATCATGAGATTGCTTCTGTACTCAAAGACCATTTGGAATGCTGTCTGTCGCCTCAATGAGGTTTAGCACGTTCAGACAATGCAAAATTTGATAGAGCAAAGCAAAATTAGCTATAGCCATCAAGCCTTCAGAAGAAATTCAGCATATTGGAAGAGCAGGTCTAGTTGGTTTGGATTATTCACAAAACGGGGGCCGCCCCCCCTCGTTGCGCAAGTCTTTGACCAGTTTGCAGACAACTGCTTTGTAATTATTACGATTAACTTCAATTTTGTTTTGCCCTTGGATCTCCACTTTGAGGATCGCAGCCGCAGTAAGAACGCCTGTTCTACCATGACCTGAAACGCAATGGATCACAGGGCTCGCTCCATTTTGCATTGCTTTGAAAACCTCAGACGCTAATCTATCAAGGTCCGGGATCGAAATGATTCCTCCATCCTTCCAATCGAAATGGTGCATGAGTAGTATGTCTTTAGAGGAAGAAGCCGTCTTAGATACGTGGATGGAGTGGACAAAGAAGGGATTTCCCCCATAAAGAAAATCAGCGCTGTCTTTTACATTTACCGTACCATGCTTTCCTTTATATGTGTTGTCCGAATAATAGCATCCTGGTCTTACAATAGGGCGGCCATATTCACCATATCCCCTTTGGACTAGATTGAAGATGTATTGCGTGCGTTGCTCTGTAGTTCCCTTATCAAGCAACCACGAGAAAAAGTGCTTTGGATTTAAGTGTAATGACGCTCGGCATATTCCACTGTCAATTCGGGTATTCTGCGCATCGGTATAAAATAGTCGGTGTGCGTTCAGGTGTTTTGTTTTGCCATGAGTTGTTTTATACTCGCAAAGATTTTTTGCCGGTATATCAACTATTGGATAGGTGTGATTCTCGATAGTCGTATCTGTTGTTATCGATCCTGGATTCATATTTTTCTCAATCCAACCGAAACATTCTAGAGGTGTGTTTTTGTTATCAATGCTATTGAGAATAACAGATTGAGGAGAAACATCTCGTGGGAAACAACATGATAACATAACAAATCTGATATATTTTTATTAAAAATTGTTAATGTTCAAATACAATACTAACTTCAGCGTATAATTGTGCCAGAAAAGAATTTAGGATACAAGAAGAAAGGAAAAAGGATATTTTATCCCTGGGATTTTTCTAAATTTCATTGGATACACACACAACAAGATCTGAACCGTGCAGAGGCATAAGTTAGCTGCGGAGCAGCGACAGCGGATAGCCACGGCGCGGGCACGGGCACGAAAAGGTGTGTCCTCCACTGCGATCAGGGGCCGAGGAGGTCGAGGAGCTGGTCGGGATAGAGCGAGATGACCACGAGGACCAGGAGCGAGCAGCAGGCGATCACGAGAGCAGGTGCTGCCCTTTTCAAGGGGGTTGCCTCTTCGGGCAGCTCGGAGAACATCACGGCGACGATGCGCAAGTAGTAGAAGGCGGCGACGATCGTCATTAACAAGGCGACAATGACAAGGGCGTAATACCCTGCTTCAAAGGCGAGGGAAAGGACGAAGAACTTTGCCAAAAAGCCGGCTGTGGGGGGAATGCCTGCCAAGGTGAGTAGAGCAAAAGAGAAAGCCCCAGCTAAAAAGGGCGAGCGGTAAAAGAGCCCTTTGAGATCTTTCAACATGACCCCCTCTTGGGTCTCATCCAAAAACGCCAAGACGGCAAAAGCGACGAGCGTGGCGGCAACATAGACGATGAGATAAAAGGCTAGGGCATCGAATGCTTCCTCACCGCCAGCGACCAAAGGGATCAGCAAAAAGCCTGCATGGGAAATTCCTGAATAGGCAAAAAAGCGGCGGAGTTGTGTCTGCTTCAAGGCAACGAAATTGGCATACACCAGCGTCACCATCGATGCGAACGAGACCCATTGGTTCCATTGGGCATTAAAACCGGCAAGCGCGCCTATAAAAATCACAGCAAAGGCAGCAAACGCTCCAGCCTTTGTCCCGACTGCCATAAAAGCCGTCACGGGCGTGGTCGCTCCTTCGTAGACATCTGGAGCCCAGACGTGAAAGGGAACGACAGCCGCCTTAAATGCTAAGCCGATCGAAACGAGTGAAATCCCTGTCAAAAATAGGATGCGCGTTTCGACTAAATCCAACCCTTTATAAGCGGGTAACAAAGCGGCAAAACCGGTTGTGCCCACAGCTCCATACACCAAAGCAATGCCGTAGAGCAAAAAGGCAGCAGCAAGTGCTCCAGTCAAAAAGTACTTAATCGATGCCTCTTGCGAAATGCTCCATTTCTTCATGTACCCGCATAGGACGTAGAGCGCTAGCGAAAGAGTTTCAAGTCCGATAAACAAAGTTAAGAAATCAGCCGAATCTCCGACGAGAATCAACCCCATGACAGCAGCGATCAATAAAAAGTGGAATTCGCCACGAGATGATTCGAAACGTTGAAAGAACGGGATTGCCAATAAGGTCGTCGTAAAGCCGATAGCTAAAAAGAGGAGCGTAAAAAAACGGGCCATGAAATCGAAGCGAATCCATGGGGTTAACAATTCATTCGTGCTCGTTGGAGCTAAATAGGCAGCAACAAATGCGATCGCCATGACAGTAGCGGTGAACCACGCGGAATACTTGCGAGCTCCCTTTTCGTAAAAACTTTCCAACAAGAGGATCGCGAGGGACCCTAACAATAAAATGAGGAGCGGTGCAATTGCCGCGACATCACCTAAAGTTAATCTCAAACTAATCATGGCAATTCCTTGCTTAAGCTATGACCCTGACTTTGTACCAAATCGGATTGAAATGCAACTATTACTGGTTTAACAGCATTGATGAGCGGATTTGGATAGATCCCAACCCACAGAACCAGAGCAATTAAAGGAGCAGCTATCGCCATTTCTCTCCCTCCGATATCGACCCATTTCTCTTGAAAAAAGGTGGGGCCTTCAAAGTACATCTTCTGCATCCAGCGGAGCATGTAAATAACAGACAAAATCACGCTGAGCGCCAATCCCCCAGCCACCCAAGGATCAGTGACAAAAAGGCCGTAAAGGATCAACAGCTCCCCGACAAAATTATTGGTTCCGGGCAACGCGACAGAGGCCAACACAAAGAAGAGCGTGAGCCAACTTAAGTGAGGTAAGAACTGCGTTAATCCGCTGACGTTTAAGAGCGAGGTGGTTTGGAGGCGTTGCTCGAGCCAACCTGCTACGAGAAAGAGAGCGGTGATTGTGATCCCGTGGTTAAAGACTTGAAGGAGTGCCCCTGTCCTGGCTGTCGCGTCCCACACAAAAAGACCGACGAGTATAAAGTTGACGTGGGAAAAACTGGAGTAGGCGATTAAGCGCTTAAAATCGTGTTGCATCCATGCTGATAAGCCCCCGTAAAACACACCCGCAATTGACAAAGCGAGCAGCACAGGACTCCACTCTTTTAAGAGGAGAGGAAATAACTCAAATCCGATACGGAAAATCCCGTAAATCCCCGCTTTCGAGAGAATCCCGGCCAACAAAATGGTGGCGGGCGTCGAAGCTTGGCAATACGCATCGGGCAACCAGCCATGGAACGGAAACAGCGGCGTCTTCACGGCAAAGGCGAGGAGGAATATCGCACAGGCGATGGGAGCGAATGTGAGCGAGGAGGTGACGGCTGCCAGCTGATCGATGTCAAACGTCTTCCCGCCGGCGAGATAGAGCGTTAAAACAGCGAAGACGAGCAAAGCAGACCCCGCAATCATGTAGATCAAAAACTTCAACGAAGCAGCCTCTCGCTTGTGGCCTCCCCAGACGTTGATGAGGAAATAGAGCGGCAAGAGCATCGCCTCCCAAAAGATGGTGAAAAAGACGAGGTCGCGCATCGTAAAAAAGAGAAATAATAAACCCTCTAACAAAAACACGAGAAAGTAAAAAAACTTTGGAGCCGCAAGCACCTTGTCATCGACACTGCAGATGCTAAAAAACACAATCAACGCAGTCAAATAGAGAAACAACAGGGAAAGCGCGTCGACCTTGGCATGGAAGGCAATGGGAACCGCTGAAAACCAGGGGTAATTCAACTCCGCTCCGACAGCTTGGTCATGATTCATGATGAGGACTAACAGCGGAAGCAGGCTACATAGAAGAGCCATCCAACGAAACGCATGAGAGGATATCTTAGGGGCCAACCAAAAGATGCCTGCAAGGATAAAAGGTAAAATCAACAGTAATGGCAAAAAGTTCATGCATTCCTCAAGTCATAAAGTAAAATAGGGTCAAACACAACCCAATGGTCAACCAGGCCGCGTACGAGCGAATCTGTCCACTCTGCATCCTTTGCAGCCACGAAGCTCCTCCGGAGGCACTATGCGCAGCCAAATAGATCGACCCATCGATCACGGTTGGCTCCCAAAATCCGACAATCCACTTCGATAGTGCTCTTAAAGGGGCTATAAAGGCACTTTCGTAAAATGGATCGAAATAGAACGCTTCCGTGAGGATTTCAGGTTGCTTTTCGTGCTCATGGATTTGTAAGTAAACATAAGCGGCAGAACCAATTCCGACGAGAGCCCCGAGCGTCGACAACCACGTTTCCAGCGTCCAATGAAATCCGGTACCCAGTTCTTTGCTGTTAAAGGTGATATCCGCATGGGCTAAAAACCGCTCAAGCGGTGGTGGGCCATCGAGGGAAAAGCCGAGGAAACCGCCAACGGTCGCCAAAACAGCTAACAAGCACACGGGGATCAGCATGACGCGGGGGGCTTCCCGAATCACTTTTGCAATTTTGCTTTCGATGTGCGACTCGCCCCAGAAGGTCAAGCAATAGGCGCGCGTGAGATAGAAGGCAGTCAAAATAGAAGCGATCAAGCCAACGGCAAACAGCGTCTCTGCGCCGGCTAAGAACTCCTCTTCCAAAATCAAATCTTTGCTAAAGAATGCAGCTAACGGCGGAATTCCCGACATGGCGATCACTCCGACAAAAAACAAGATGTGCGTAAGATAAAATTTCTGATGCAAACCTCCCATTTTCTCCATATTGGTCGTCCCGTGCATCATGTGGACGACGTTGCCAGCAGCCAAGAACAGGAGCCCTTTCATAAAAGCGTGTGTGACCAAATGGAAAATGGCCGCATAAAAAGCGGCAACTCCACACGCTAAGAACATCAACCCAAGCTGGCTGACAGTGGAGTAGGCCAAGACGCGCTTGAGATCGTTTTGACCAACAGCGCACAGAGCTGCAAAAAGCGCCGTCGTTCCGCCCACTGCGCCAACAAAGTGCATGGTGGAAGGCGCCATCAAATAAAGGGGGTGCATCCTGACGACTAGGTAGACGCCCGCTGTCACCATAGTAGCGGCGTGGATGAGAGCAGACACGGGCGTTGGGCCTTCCATCGCATCGGGCAACCACACGTGGAGCGGAATCTGTGCCGATTTACCGACCGCTCCAATAAAATAGAGCAGCGTCAAGAGCATCAATGCTGGTGCACCGACAGCCATTTGAGTACTTGCTTTGGACAACACTTCGGAAATGTCCGCCGTCTGAAAGAGGAAAAAGGTAAGCAAGATTCCCACCAATAAACCGACATCTCCGATGCGGTTGACGACAAAAGCCTTGGTCGCTGCCGCAGCAGCTGCTTCACGGTTGTAGTAGTAGCCGATGAGGAGATACGAGGCCAAACCAACCCCTTCCCAGCCCACAAACAGCAGAGGCAAGTTTGCCGCCAAAACCAGCAAGAGCATCGAGAAAATAAAGAAATTCATGCAACCAAAGTAGCGTGCATAATCTTCATCGTGCTCCATATATCCCATCGAATAGACATGGATCAAAAACCCCACACCTGTGATGTTAAGCCCCATCACAATGGCAAGCGCATCGATATAAACGGTAAAGCTGGCGTGGACTGCATCTGTTGCAATCCAATCGAAAAGAGTGGCCCTCAAAGGTGGGTTGCCTCCCCCGCCGGAATGGTAGAGGAAAAAGAGGAAGCAGCAAAACGAAATGAACACCGAAGAGCAGGCTAAAAGGTGGACTAGACGGCGGCTGATCACCGAAGAAGTGGCGAGAATTGTCAAAAAGGAGACCAGAGGCGCAAACAACGCCAGCCAAATCCACTGCTCTATATCCATGCTAACCCCTCAACAAATTGAACTGATCGACGTCGACGACCTGTCTGGCGCGAAATAGGTTGATGATGATCGCCAAGCCAACAGCCGCCTCAGCTGCCGCCACGATCAGCACAAAAAAGACCCAGAGCAAACCAATCTGGTTCCCCCACTGCCACGCAAATGTCACAAACAATAAATTGGCAGAGTTCAACATCAACTCAACACAGAGGAAAAGAATGATCGTGTTGCGCTTAGCCAAAACGCCGATCAAACCCACCGCAAACATCAAAAAACTCGTCACAATCATCACAAATAAATCCATCTTAGATCTTTTCCTTTTTACCCATGTAAAGGGCTCCAATAATTGCTACCAAAAACAACAAAATCACCGCTTCAAACGGGAAGAAAAAGTCGACGTAGAGCGCTTTTCCGATCGGTTCGACGGCTCCAAAATCGGGCGGCAGCGAAGCCGGTTCTCCTGAAAAGCTCTTGATCTGCCCTGCAAATGACAAAATGGTCAACACTAAAACTGCCCCTGCGGCATAGAGCAATCGCGAAGTGCTTTGCGCTTTGAACAAGCGCAGCTGTTCATGTGCGTCTTGGAAGAGGATGATCACGAACATAAAAATGACCAAGATGGCGCCGGCGTAAACCAAGACTTGCATAATCGCGATAAACTCGGCCGACAGTTGCAAGTAGATCCCTGCTAACGACAACAACGTCAGGAGAAAACTCAAACACGCATGAACGGGTTTGCGATACAAAATGACTCCCAGTGCAGCCACAAAGGCCAAACCCGCTAAAAACCACAACATGGGATTGTAAGGTATCGGTACCATCTGCTTATATTTCCCTATTTGGATCTCGACCTGATTCACCAGGCACTTTTTCTGTTAACATCTCTTTGGTATAGATCAGCGACTCTCGGTTGTAACCCGATAATTCATACTCATTTCCCAAAATCAAAGCACCTGTTGGGCACGCCTCTTCGCAATAGCCGCAAAAAATGCAACGGAGCATATTGATCTGAAAATCGCTTGCATACCGCTCCCCATGGGAGTGGGGATCTTCTGGATCGTTTGCTGCAGGCTTCACATAGATCGCCTGCGAGGGACACACAATCGAGCACAACTCGCACCCGACGCACCGGTCAAGCCCGTCGTTCCACTTCGTCAGATAGTGGCGGCCGCGGGAGCGTTCTGGCAATTTCCGCTTCTCTTCGGGGTATTTTTCGGTGACAGGCTTTCTAAACATGTGTTTCAGGACGATAAACAGTCCCCAAAACATCGCCCCAACTTCTCTCAATTTTTCTTTCATAGATTACACCAAAATAAAATAAGCGGTTATGATGAGGTTTAGGGTCGCTAACGGGACAAGCACTTTCCAACCAAAGCTCATCAACTGGTCGTAGCGGAAACGGGGCATCGTCGCCCTGACCCACATGAATAAGAAAACGAGGCATGCCACTTTTGCTAAAAACCACACGACTGGAATATCCCACGGGCCATGCCAACCGCCTAAGAAAAGGGTCACGGCTAAGGCAGAAACAGCCAGAATGTTGACATACTCGGCTAGGAAGAAAATCGCAAACTTCATCCCCCCATATTCGGTGTGGTAGCCTCCCGTCAGTTCTTGCTCCGCTTCGGGCAAATCAAACGGCGCTCGGTTCGTTTCTGCAAAGGCTGTAATGAGATAAATGATAAATCCGATCGGGTTCACCAAAACGTACCAATACTGCTTTTGATCATCGACGATCTCTTGCAAATTCAACGTGCCTGCGTAGAGAGCCACTGTCAAAAGGGAAATGCCCATCGGGACTTCGTAACTGATCATTTGCGCCGTTCCACGCAAGCCTCCCAACAAAGAGTAGCGGTTATTTGAAGACCATCCCGAAAGAACGACACCATAAACGGCAAGCGAGCTAATCGCCAAAAAGAAAAGGATCCCTGCGTTGACATCCGAGATCGAGAGCGATACGGAACGGCCCCACATCTCCACCGTGCCGCCAATCGGAATGACGACAAAGATAAACAGCGCAATGAAGAGGGAAATGCCGGGCGCTAGCCAGTAAGTAAAAACTGCCGCTCCTACAGGTTGAAAGCGCTCTTTGCAGAGGAGCTTAATCCCATCGGCAATCGGTTGGAGCAGTCCCAAAGGGCCGACGCGATTCGGACCATAGCGCAACTGCATCCGCGCCATCAAAACCCTTTCGAGAAACGTCATGTAGGCCGCTGCCCCAAAAAGGATCAGGATCAAAACAAGTCCTTTGATCAATACTTCGATCGCTGTCTCTACGTGCATCGTTTCACCTCGACAGCAATCCCATTGTTCAGCTCCACGCCAAGCTCACGGACTGGTAACGCCTCATATCCAAGCGGAACCACGACAACCCCTTCTGCCACATCGCTGGAGAGGCGAACAGTCCCTTGAAATCCGTGACCGTTTGCAGACACCTGTGCCAGATCACCTGTTGATAACTGATACTTCTCGGCACTTTTCGGATGGATCCGGATCTCAGGGGCAGGAGACTCTTGCAACAAGTGGGGGTTATGCTTCATCCGGATGCCGCGGTCGAATAAAACAGGTGCAAAAGAAATCGTCAAACTCCCTGCTTGCTTTTTCTGCGGCTGCGCAGGAGCTGCTTTTGCTTCTATAGGTGAGCGGAGCAACTGATCGACTTCGAGCTGCTGCCTAAACGAGTGATCGATCCCGATCGGCATTCCCAAACCTTCTGCAATTTCTGCAAAAATTGTCCCATCGCTATGCACTTGCTTGGGAACAGGCTTACTCGGGTTAATGCGTTGCATGCGCCCTTCAATTGAGAGGAAACTCCCCTCTTTTTCGACATAAGAAAGGGTGGGCAAAACGACATCGGCCTGGCTCGCGGTCTCGGTCAAAAAGAGATCTTGGACAACTAAAAAGCGGAGATTGTCGCGGAAGGAATGCCACAGCTTTAAAGGCATTTTAGCCGCAGGATCCGCTCCTGCCACGTGGAGATAATCCCAGCCGCTCATCGCTCCCTTTTCAATCACTTCTGCGGCGCTCATTCCAGGCGATCCCGCTCGCACCGCTCCGGGTTCCAGTTCGGGATGCATGCCAGCAAAACGTGCACCGTAGGCATTGTTTGTTCCTTCCATCAGGTTGAGCGAAACATGCGGATATAGACGTTTCAAGGCAAGGAGCTCTTCTAAGATGGCACGTCGATCGAGCGTGTTTAAATAGCTGCTCCCGACAAAAATCGCTCCCTTTTGTTTCGGATCAGATGCCGCCAAAAATTCCTTAATTGGGCCGCGCAACAATTCCATCTCTTGCCCCGGCGCATGCAAAACCTGTTGTTTGAGGTGCTTGGCTACCTCTGGAGCGTAATGGCCAAAAAAGGCCGCTTTAGCCCCTTTGTCAATCGCTTGCTTGAGGCGCAGCCAAATGACAGGATACGTTTCGGTGATGTCGCAACCAATGAACAGAATCGAAGAAAGTTGATCGCAGGTGTTGATGGCACTTTCCATCCCTGGTGGAAGATATTCTTGCTCGAGTGTCAAGTTGGGAGAACCAATCCGGTGATCGACGTGGTTTACCCCTAAGCACCGACGCATCAAGCGTTGGAATAAGTAGTTCTCTTCAACCGTCAGCGGATTTCCGCCGAACCCAGCCAACTTCCCCTGTGGTTTAAAACGGGAGAGATGGTGGACAATATGCGCTATTGCTTCGTCCCATCCAGCAGGAACGAGTTCCCCATTTTTGCGGATCAGCGGCGTTTGTAACCGGCCGGGTTGGGAAGTGAATTCATATCCAAACCATCCCTTGTCGCATAACCACATATCGTTGACATCTCGATTTTCGCACGAGCGGGTGCGCATGATCTCCCCATCTCTCTCATCAAAGATAACGCTGCAACCCACAGGGCAAAGCGTACAGGTCGATTCGGTAGAGTGGTTGTCCCAAGGGCGCGCTTTAAAACGGTAGACATTGCTCGTCAAGGCTCCCACTGGGCATATTTCGATCGTGTTTCCAATAAATTTCGATCGCGCGGGCGTGCCGCCAGGAGTCGCCACTTCGATGCGATACCCTCTTTCGACAAGCTCCAGCGCATGATCGCCAGAGACAATATCGCAAAAACGGGTGCAACGGGCGCAGGCAATGCACCTTTCCCGATCGAGCATCAAAACAGGACCCAACGGGATCGGCTTTTTAAAATGGCGCTTCTCTTCGTAAAAGCGGCTTTTGCCAGGACCAAATTCCAGGGTTTGGTCTTGCAAAGGGCACTCCCCTGCCCTGTCGCAAATCGGACAATCGAGCGGGTGGTTGATCAAGAGAAACTCGAGGATCTGCTCCCGCGCTTCGACCGCCATCGTGCTTTGCGTTCTCACCACCATCCCTTCAGTGGCTTCGAGCGTGCAAGAGGTTTGCGGTTTTGGGCGTTTGTCCACCTCGACCATGCAGACGCGGCAAGCGCCGAATGGGGGCATCCGATCTTGGTAACAGAAGATGGGCAATTTGATCCCAAGCTGTGTGGAAGCCGTATAGACAGTCGTTCCTTTGGGGACAGAGACCGTCTGCCCATCGATTGTCAATGTGACCATTTCAGGATCTGGTTTACTTGACATAAGGATAATTCACCTTCATCTTGAGCGGTTCATTGGCATGGGGATTGCGCCGGATATGCGCCTCAAAATCCCCACGAAATTCTTCTATCGCACTCACAATCGGAAAAGAAGCTCCCACAGCTAAGGGACAGAACGAAGTTGCTTCCATGCTCTTGCACACACCTGTGATCACTTTCAAGTCTTCTGTCACTCCCCCGCCGTGCAAGATGCGCGCTAAGATTTGCACAGTCCAGCGGGTCCCTTCACGGCACGGCGTGCACTTGCCACACGATTCGTTTTGGTAAAACTCCATCAACCGGTGCGCCACCTGCACCATATCTGCGGTGTCGTCCATCACAATGATCGAAGCGGTTCCCAAAGCGGATCCTCTGGCTACTAATGTATCAAAGTCCATCGCGATGTCGAGGTCGCGGTCTGTCAAAATCACGGATGACGACCCGCCCGGATAACACGCCTTAAAGCGACGTCCGTGCAAACAGCCCCCAGCCGCGTCGAGCACTTCTCTGAGCGGCGTTGCTAAGGGAAATTCAAAACACCCGGGTTTTTGCACTTGGCCGCTCACTTGATAGATTTTTGTTCCTGTATTTTTCGCCCGTCCAATTGACACAAACCACTCTACACCTCTGTTGACGATGTGGACGACATTGCAAAGCGTTTCGACGTTATTGATGATCGTCGGCTTGCCGTAAAGCCCAACAGCGGCAGGAAAAGGCGGTTTTAAACGCGGTGTTGCGCGATACCCTTCTAACGAATTGAGCTGCGCGGTCTCTTCCCCGGCAATATAGGCGCCAGCTCCCGGGTGAACGATCACCTCGAGCGAAAACTCTGAACCCAAAATGCGAGACCCGATATACCCCTTCTGCTTTGCCTCTTGAACGGCTTTGCGCAGCTTGACAAGTCCTTCGTAAAACTCCCCTCTACAGTAGATGAACGCATAGTGAGCGCCGATCGCATAGCTTGCTAAGATGATCCCTTCGATCAATTGATGGGGATCATTCTCGATCAGATAACGATCCTTGAATGTTCCGGGTTCACTCTCGTCACAGTTGCAAACGAGATACCGTTCTTTGGCCTCTTTCGGAATAAAGGCCCACTTCATCCCAGTCAGAAAGCCGGCTCCCCCGCGCCCGCGCAGTTCGGAGCGCTGCACCATATCGATTACTACTTCAGGCTTCAACGACGTCAACGCCGTGCGCAAGGCGCGATACCCCCCATTTTTCTCATAGGTCTCGATTGCACACTGATTCGGTTGCCCAATGAATTCCGACAAGACGCGCATTTCAGGCATGAGATCCCTCCACAGCGTCAACTGGAGAGGGGTGCCCAGCTCCTTTTTTCGCTTCTTCGAGAATAGATCCAATCATCTCTTCCTTTACAGGTCCCACAACTTTGTCATCGACCAATAACATCGGAGCTTTGTCGCAAGCGGCTAGACACTCCGAAGCGATCACCGTAAATTGCCCATCCGCAGTTGTTTGGCCAGGTTGAATTTGGAGGCGCTGACAAAGCGTTTTCAAGACACCATCGGCCCCACGCAACATGCAAGAGACGTTTTTGCACACGTGGATCACATGCTTGCCAACAGGCTCTTCGTAAAACATATCATAGAATGTGACAACGGCATTCACCTCATTCGGATCGATCGCAAAAAGGGCCGCCACTTCGGCTTGCACAGCACGCGGCAAATATCCCACTTCACTTTGAGCCAGGTGAAGCGCTGGGAGCAGCGCAGAGCGTTTCTCCGGATATTTTTTCTGCAGCTCCAAAATGGCTTGTTTCGTTTTTTCACTCAACATCAGCGGTCCACATCTCCTAATATGGGGTCGACACTCGCAATCGCCACGACAACGTCGGATAATAAGTGGCCTGGCAACGCTTTTTTCAATACTTGAATATGGGGAAATGAAGGGGAACGGACACGAAGACGATACGGACGATTTGTCCCATCGCTCGTCAGATGATACCCCAGTTCTCCCCGTGCCGACTCAACGGCACAGTACAGATCGCCAGCAGGAGGATGGATCCCCTCGCTGACCAATTTAAAATGGTGGATCACCGCTTCCATGCTGCGCACGAGGTCTATGCGCGGCGGCAGAGCCACTTTTCGATTCGATGTCAAGACAGGCCCTGGCTTTAACTTGGCAAGCCCTTGGTAAATGAGAGAGATACTTTGATTCATCTCCTCCATCCGCACCAGGTAGCGCGCATAACAGTCCCCTTCTTTTTGAACTGGAACGTCAAACTGATAGTTTTCATACCCGAGGTACGGGTATGCCTTGCGAATATCGTACGAAACTCCCGCTGCGCGGATCAAGGGGCCTGTGCACATGTATTGTTTGCACATCTCCTGGTCGATCACCGCTATCCCTTTAAGACGGGTGCACCAAACGTAGTTATTCGTGAGCAAATTGTCGAGGTCCTTCCACGTGTCAGGAAAGGCTTTGAGGAACTGCTTGATATTCGCTTCAAATTCAGGATTCAAATCGCGCGAGAGGCCCCCAATCCGCCAAATCGAAGGAAACATCCGCGCTCCTGACATCTCCTCGAAAAGGTCTAGGATCTTTTCCCTTTCTGCCATGCAATACATGAAAACAGAAGACATGTTCAACTCAAGCGCGCTCGTTCCCGCCCAAAGCAAGTGGCTTGCAATACGTGACAACTCGAGCAAGATCAAGCGAATCGTCTGCGCACGCTCTGGCACTTCGACCTTCATCAACGTTTCCACGGTTGCGGCAAAAGCTTGTTCTTCCGCTGGCCCTGAGAGGTAATCGAGACGATCGATTAAGGTAAACACTTGATAATACGTGCGCGTTTCGCACTCTTTTTCCACTCCCGTATGGAGATAGCCAATAACCGGCTCGGCAGAAACGACCACTTCCCCTTCTAAACGAAGCTTCAAGCGCAGCACCCCGTGCGTCGAAGGGTGTTGTGGCCCCAAATTGAGCTCCATGATGTCATTGGGATCGCCCGTCATTAGATGTAGTTTGTTCTTTTGTCTAGACATGGGGGATGATCTGTGAAGGGATTTTCGGCATAACGCCATGTTTAAACTCGACCGACTCTTCTGTCAGCTGATAATCTTTTCTTAAAGGGTGTCCCACCCAGTCATCTGGCATCAAAATCCGCTTCATATCGGGATGCCCCTCTATCCGCACACCAAATAAATCAAACAGTTCACGCTCGTACCAATCGGCGCCTTCCCACAAATCAGTGACAGAGGGCAAGACTTCTTCACGAGGTACAAAAATAACAACCCGGATGCGGCTATAGTTGGTTGGGTTGTGGAGCCAGTAAACCACCTTTGTTTGCTTTGTAGGGAAGAGATAATCGATCCCTGTTAAATCCATCAACACTTCAAAACCAGGAACTGGCGCATTCTTGAGATAGGAAAGTACCTCTTTCAGCCCCTGCTTGTCGACCTCGACAGTGGTTTGGCCGCAACACTCTGCAACATCCACGATGCGGCTGCCAAATCGCGATTTTAGTTGTTCAATCGTGTCGTTCATCTTAACGGCCGCCTCGCACTTTTTTCTGCAGCATGATCAACCCATCTAAAAGGGCCTCAGGACGGGGCGGACAACCGGCGACATACACGTCGACAGGAACCAAGGTGTCGACCCCCTGAATGATCGCATAGTTGTTGTAAATGCCTCCTGTAGAAGCGCAGTCGCCCATAGCCACCACCCACTTGGGGTCTAACATCTGGTCGTACACCACTTTCAAAACGGGGGCCATCTTTTGGCTGACGCGCCCTGCAACAATCATCACATCGCTTTGCCGAGGAGAAGCGCGAAACACTTCCATCCCAAAGCGCGCCACGTCGTAGCGGCTAGCGGCCATCGACATCATCTCAATCGCACAGCAAGCCAACCCAAATTGCGCAGGCCACATCGAATTGCTCCGCGCCCACTCGATCAATTTTTCCAGAGGCGCCACTAAAAAGGGTGTCCGCTCCTTTGGATTCATTCCCATTCTAAGCCTCCTTTGCGCCATACGTAAGCAAGCCCAACCAAAAGCGCGACGAGAAAAAAGGACATTTCATAAAAGGCAAAACTGCCAAGCTCCTTTCCAATGACCGCCCAAGGAAACAAAAAGATCACCTCAATGTCAAAGACGAGAAACATCAACGCCACCAAATAGTGCCTTAACGGAAAGCGCTCCTTGAACAAATGTGTCTCTGTAATGTTCCCAGACTCGTAAGGCAAATACTTAATCGGCGCCCCATTTTTAGTCGGCGGAATGATCGCTGAAAGCCCTAAAACGACCAACGTCACAAAAAAAACCAACCCAAAATAGATGTACACAGGAAAAAACTCGCCCATCGCCACCTTCAAAATTTAAATTGTAGAGATAGCATGTATCGCTTTGCCCTGTCAACACAGATGAACAGGAAGTCCATTACCTTGACGGCAAGCTCTAAAAAACATATAATCAACGGAGTTCATGCCCAGGTGGTGAAATTGGTAGACACGCCAGATTTAGGTTCTGGTGCCGTAAGGTGTGTAGGTTCGAGTCCTATCCTGGGCATTTTCCCCGAGACATTTTCAGAGACGACAATGTTTCCGGTTTTTTAGAATTTTTCGAAGGAAAAGGCCCAGCCTTTAACAGCTGGGCCAGTAGTTAAGAGCGTTGATTTGTTTCTGCGCCTACGACGATAGAAGGCTTTCCGTCTTGTATGCTTAACGACGCCGATATATTTCCTGTGATGAACTCTAAAAAGGGTTTCCAATCTGTCAGGTTAGTGCTAAGGATCAATTCTTGGCCCACGCATCTTGCATAGAAAGTCTGCATGATTTCCACCGCTCCGAAGTTTCCTTCATTCTCTACTAAAGTGACTAAATCACCTGTTAGAAAGAAGCTAACAGGTAAAGTGGTTTGAGCTGAAAATTCAACAGCCATTTCTGGATGGTCTCCTTGCGTGATTTCATTTAAGTCATTGTTTGTCAAATTGCAGACATTGATCACTTTTAAATTTTGAGAAAGAGCTTCCCATGTTCTCGAATGGATTGGAAAATCAGCTGAAACTGAAAAAGCTGATCCACAAGCTACCATTAAGGCAAAAGACATCATCGTAAGTTTTTTCATCCTATTTCTCCTTACTACAGTTGTAGTATTTAAAGTTAAAAAAATTCAAACACTGAAAGAGGTCTTAGAACACCCAAAACCTCCCCAAAAGAATCACTAGGAAAGCGATTCCAAAAGCTAGGCAAGTAAAAGTAAAACGTATTTTTTTGAATCGAGTAGATGGGTTTTGTAAAATTATGTTCACACGTTTGAGGACTGTATGTTTAGCCAGCTGATGCGCAAAGATAAGATTAGGGGTATTTATTGAATATTTCGCGGACTTATAAATGGCAGAGGCCAAATCGGTTGAATCTATTCCATATTTTTTGCACTCAAGATCGCATCCCACTTCCTGTCCTTCTTCAATGCGGTCACACAACCACTTTGTGGGTATCCACCAAAAAACCGTCCCGATGAAATCGAGAGTTAAACGCACTAAGCCGTCCTTATAGCGAACATGCTCGATTTCATGGGCTAAAACTGCTTCATATTCTTTTCTGGATAGGTTTTCTAAAAAATGGCTAGGAATATAGACAACCGAAGAAATCAAGCCAGCAACAAAGGGAGACCCCGCGAGCGTTGGAGAAGTTAGAATCTTAACTCCACACTTTCTTATACAAGAGGACAGGGCTGAGTTGCGCATTTTTTTACATAAAGGCTGCGAACTTTTGGCCAAAGATTCGAGAGCTGAGAGGGAGTGATCATATAAAAATAATTTCCTGATCACAAAACCTCCTGTAATAGAGATCAACAGCACTGCAAAAACTTTCAAAACAAGGGGATTGATTGTATGGCCAATCAGATCCGCAAGCGTAAAGGTCAAGTCACCCCGAACATTGAACTGGATCCCTGAAGCTATGGGCAAAAAAAGCCAGTCTGTTGCTTCGTTGATCCAGCCAAGCATCACAGAAAATGTTCTTGTCCCTTCTTCGTAATTCAATGGATTAATCCCTTGAGCATATGACCATCTTGAGAAATCATATAAACACAAGTCAAAAGGAAGTTTAATGATCGGAATCATTCGCAAAGTCGCTGCAACTCGCCCTTGTCGAATTCTGAACAGAAAAATTACACTTTCAATCAAAAAAACAACCGTAAAAAATGCAAGAAAACTGTTTAGAAATACATTCAGAATGAAAAAGGAGGCTTTATCCACGTTTTTTCTCCGCTCTTCGCTTTCGAATCAGTTTTTCGATCTCTTCTAAGTCTTTGTCCGAGATTTCGCTGTCAACGTCCAATAAATAGCTGACCATTGCACTAGGCTTTCCCCCGAAAATTTTATCTTGAATCCGCTTTAAGATATTTTTAGAGGAAGATGCATTTTGTGAAACAATCCAATAGGTATATTGCTTTCCTTCTTTCTCCCTCATTAACTCGTCCTTATCAGCCATTCGACTCATGACTGTCATAATGGTTGTATAACTGCCCTCGCTCCCCAACTTTTCATAGACCTCGCGCACGGTCACCCGTCCCAATTCTCTAACAACCTTAAGAATCGATAATTCAAGTTCACCAAACCCAAGTTTCGCCACTGTTCAACTCCTCTTTTCGTCTCTTGTTTTGAGAACTTACTACATTTGTAGTATTTATGTCAAACATTTTGAGTTTTCGCGATCGTTGCCTCACAGCATTACATGTTAAACAAAGGACAAAACTTCACACATGATCGTCATGCTCTGCAAGCAAGGGGATATGTTTGCTATCATTCATAGCTTCCATTCGCCTTTCCATACTTGAACCGTCTTTACGGCCGCAGAGCCGGCCCATGCATGTACGCACTTTTCGATTGGTGCTGACATAGCAAGGCTTTATATTCTTATCGACCCAAGTATCAATCGGCTTTTGGAAGCTCTTATACACACACCCCAACACACTTGCAGCAATAGCAATTATTCCACCGATGAGGGTAATCAAGGGTGCATTAGAAGGCTGTGGAGGAGGTACAATTCGAAAATTTCCAACTGTCTGCGTGACTCCTCCATAACCATCATCACCTGTAAAGATTACCTGAAATGGTCCTTCATCTTGGGCCTCAGGGGTTCCGGAAAGAAGATCTCCTTTGAAGGAAACCCATTCTGGAAGCAGAGCTCCATTTGCCCCTCCTGCCGTATAAGTAGGTAGATCTCCATCAGGATCAACAAATGGAGGAAGGGTGAAAGTCATAGGCACGCCTGATACAAAATCTCTATGAGAAATGGATGGAGCAACTGGCGCCCTATTCAAAACTTTTAAGGTCATGGCTTTATCATCACTTCCCCCATAGCCATCAGCTACACGAACAGAAATGCTATGTGAGCCTTGTTGGCCTGAGATTGCGGTCCAACTAAACGCCCCTTGCGCTGCGAGAGTCGCTCGGCTAGGCAAATCGTTTGAAGAAAAGGTCAGAGGATCTCCATCTGGATCTGTGGCATACAGCTGGGTCGTATAAGGGACACTAATTGTTAGGTCATCGCTAGGAAGTGTTCCAAAAACAGGAGGGCGATTGACCACATTCACCTGAAAAAGCTTTGAAACAATACCATTTAAGAAGCCATCATCCGCTATCATCTGTAGCCTCAAAGAGCCTTGACTTCCCTGAGGAGGAGTCCCCGAAAAGGTTGCATTGCCTGGTATAAAACTAAGCCAGGTTGCTTCGAGGCTCTCACCATCTGCTTGCTGCGCGGAAAAGGTCATGCGATGTCCATTTGGATCCACCCAAGTTCCAGGTGGGACCTCGTACACAAAAGGAGTATTAACGGTTGCATTTGGAGGATTTAAAGGGTCCACAAGGACTGGAGGAACATTGAGCTCAAACGTTCTTCCAATTGGCATCCCTCCTCGTATGAAGGAAAAAACAGGGTTCCCATTAGGTAAAATGGCAGCCAAAGGCAAGGATACGCCAGGATTTTCATTAGACTGTATCGCAGAACCCTGCTGAACCCCATCTTGATCATATGTCTTAAAATAAGAATTCGTACCGTTGATATAGTGAGAGATCACCATTTTCCCATCTGGTGATACCGCAAGGTCATGAGAATCATGTCCATTTGTATTAGAAGAAATCGTGAACTGGGGAATCGCCTTCTGCTGAGCTTTATTTAATCCAAATCCTTGCAATCCCAATGAAGGATTAATGCATGTCACAAAAACAAGATCATTAGCCATACCAACCGCCTTAGGAGAATAGCACTGACCCAAGTTAAAGCCATACCCAATGCCCACTCCAATTGAATCCCAGTACCTACCGGCCAAATTTGTAGTTGCTAAGCTAGAGCTCAACTCATAGACTGCAAGCATTGAGCTGTCAGCAAAAGATCCAATAGCCATTGTGCGTGCACCATTCCCATCGTTAACTATGGGAATACTCGGCGTGCTAATTGTGCCATAAGTTGAATCAAAAACTCTACTATCGACGTTAGAAGCACCCACAGCGGAAGCTATCAAGTTGCCATTGGCCACACCGAGGGCAATGGGGTTTGTTAAACCATTACTTATGCTTTCGGCGGGGCTGATACGTTGCCCCGATGGCCCATAGACGAAGACATAGTTCTCACCATAGTAGCTATCATGCAAAGTCACAGCGAAATTCCCATTACTGTTCGCAATGCTTGGGCTGGCGCAGGCTCTACCATTAGTATAGCCACACACAGGATATTTATTGACACCACTCCCCCCAGTCTCATTTTTAATAACCACATTCACGTAATTTGCTTGTTGGAACACATAGGCCACATGCCCATCATTGAGAGCGGCAGAGTCATATCCCGCAGCTGTCAACGAAGCATCAATTGCTGCCCCATCAAGAGGATATTCTCCTCCTTTAGGAAACATCAACACCCTGTCTGATATGCCGGAAAGTCTTTTTCTGGGTGAACGTTCATTCTCCTGCGGATACTCCACAGCATCTTCAAAGACATCAGAAGCGACAGCGTGACTACCAAAAGAAGTGGCTGCCATTTTGAATCGAGCAGCCGCGTCTACTAAAAGTGCTTGCCCAGCAAGCAAAATACCAATAAGTGGAGCCATGCCTGTACCAGTCTGAGTTGATACCTGATCATCTCGATCATCAGAACGACTAAGGGCATATAGAGCAACTCCAGTGACGACAGCGGCTCCACTAAGGATAATCACCGGTAATTTAGAACAAGCCCCTCTCCAGTGGCTCCCTGAAGGACTCTCTTGTGTTGCAAAGCCATTTTCGCGCTGCTTTATCATACCAACAGCATGCATAACCTTCCCCCCAATCTTTATTAATATTTTAGCATTATTAGCTGTAGGCAAATGACGATATTACCTGCGTATGCAATAAGTCAATCGATTTCAAGTTGAGTAAACCGCCTTTGATTTTGAAACACGCGTCACTTGGACGATGATTTAAGAATGTCGTCAAAACGCCCCTCTCCAAAGGCCGTAATGTACATCTCTTTCTTCGGTTCACTCCAGGATGTAGCTTTGATGTCCCGTATCACCTTTCTTGCATCTCCCTAAATTCGATCTTGGCAATATATCTGCGTAAATAGTGCATATACCTTGCATTTTGGAGATCCTATTTCAATTCTGCAAGAACTTTGCTCTTAATAAACTCAAAAATCTTTTGTAGTCCAAGCTAAATTGGGTGCAAGGTCAAGGAGCGTCATGGTTACCGAGAGATGAGGCCTGATTTGTAGAGCCAGCGGCCTTCTATTGTCTCGAACGCGCTTTCTTCCGTAAAAGTTGCATCACGGCCTTGTTGGGACAAATAGGCTGTGAACTTGACGGTCGCATGGCTTTTCTTCTCTTTAAAATCTAAGATTTCTAGCCTGTGAAACGTTGTGTTTAAAGAAAATTGAGTCAGCGACTCTCGCCACGCTTCAGTGTTTTTGTTGTAGTTCGAATTTTGGGGATGCGTCGTTGCTATGAGGTAGTCGGGAAGGTTAAGGGCATAGGCGCTGTAACGGGAACGCATGAGTTGTAGCGCTGTTGTAGGCAGCGTTCCCTGGTGGAACGGCTTGCAACACTCCTCATACGGCTTTCCACTGGAACATGGACATTTCATGATTCACCAATTGTCAAGTTTCGCTCTGTCGTGTATTGTCTGTGTTTCTGAAAATTGGATCAAGAACTTCAGTTCGATTCCTAATGTTGTGTTGACGATTGAGCAAGAGATGCCCTCCAGCGGAGTAATGGTAAATTTTCAATTTTGGTTTGCATCTGAAGCTCTCTTGTCAAGAGAGAAGCCCGGATTTCCCCTTTTTCACTAAGATTTTTTAGAAATTCCTTTTCGTGGTCAGCAAAGGGAAGTAATTTATCCAAGGCTTGTTTGCATTCCTGAAGTTTCGCTACTTTCCAAGAATGATGATCTGCTTGTTTTTTGGTATTTCGTAAAACAGGCAAAAGCTGCTTCTGAAAATCACCTTCATCAAACAAAAGAACTTCCGGTGAGATTTTTTGGAAATCTTTAATTGAGCTCATGCCAAGATAGAGAACAAAGGCCAAGCGCAAATGTTCAGAGTTAAACTGCATCTTGGTTAATAAATGATGAGCATCAAAAAGATCACGGGACGCATTGCGAGCGAACAAAGCTGTCAATTTTCCTGCCGCGAGCTCATGAGGATCAAGAATTCGAATCTCATTTATTTGATGATGTCCAGCAAATTTTGAAGAACATTTTTGCACATCCCAAAGCGGGATTCTGAACATAAAATTTAGGTCAACTTCCAGATTTCCTTGATTGCCAAGGACGCTTTGATACTTAAGCTGCCACTTTCCTCCAGCATGTTTATCAGGAATGCGTCGTATCACGAGATTTTCTCTTTGAAAGACCGCTTCAAGAGATTTTTCAACTAAAGGACGTTCACTAAGCATTCCTTCGCGACTTTCCATTCCTACGTAATTCAGATCAATATCAACTGATAAGCGAGGAAGATCAAAAACAAAAAGGTTAAGGGCTGTACCACCCTTTAAAACAAGTCGTTCTTGCAAATACGGATGTGCGTTGATCCCCTCTAGAATGTTCATTAAAAGCCAAACTTTTTCCAATATTTCAGCACGAAAGCCCGTTTGATCGGATTCTCGGATAAGGAGGTCTTTAAAAATTTTCATGAGGTTCTTCCCAGGTTTTCTCGAGGAGTGATTTTGGAACAATGAGATTCCATCTGGCGATAAGATGATTCGGTTCTTTATTATGACGATCTAAGTAATGAGGACTTTTTGGTTTAAATGCGTCAAAGGATAAAAGCTCTTTTTCTCCGAGACCAAGCATTTCGCGATGTTGATCAAGAAAGAAAGCTATTCTAGCATAGGTTGTCACATTATTAAGCATTTGCGCATAGACTAATACCTGCTGCACATTGAGATATTCTATAGATTCCAAGGAACGCCAAATTTCCTCCCAGTTATTTATCAAAGATGGTCTATCTAGCACGTCAACAAAAGTGCGCTCTAAAGTTGTAATTCTGATCTTACATCCTTGATAATCTTCAGTTTCAACACCAAAATCTGGATTAACTAAAGTTCCTTTAGGAATAGAAATTCCTTTGAAAATGGTATCACGAAAGACAAAGGGTGGCTTCACTTTCCTTTGAGTAATGTAGACAAAGTCGTTCCGCATTGAATGCAGTTTTCCATGAAAACCTAATGATGTGTAGTAAGCCAAAATGGAATCAGGAGCTATTTTACCCGCAATTAGATAGGGGTCAACAGGATGCGTCTTTGGATCAGCTCCTCTCGGGATCGTATAATATAGACCTTTACGAATCCGGATAATATGTCCTTTTCGAAGATGATAGGCTAACAGGTTATCGAGGGTGCTACGATTGTGTTCGATTTCAAGAGCATTTCTTGCCTCTTCTATTGTAAACACTTGATTTTGAGCTAGAAATGTTTCCATGTCCATACACTTGCAGATACTCCCTGTAACTACTAATAATCTTAGTGGTTATGGGGATTTTCTGCAAGTTCATTTATAATAAACTCTACTAAATATCTCTTAACCGACTCATCTGCAATAGGTAAAAAACCGGAATGCAGTCGAGAAGGTTGAGGAAATAGTCGCTGTAGCGAAAGCCATAAGTTGAAGAGCTGTCGTAGGCAACGGCCCTACGTGGATCTATTTGCAATATTTTCACTCATTGTCAAGTTTCGCTCTGTCGTGTATTGTCGGTGTTTCTGTAAATTGGATCAAGATCTTTGGAGAACTGATGAAGGCAATTATTTTTGACTGCGATGGGACGTTGGTCGACAGCGAAAAGACTCACTATTTAGGATGGATGCAGGCGCTTAAGAAACATGGATTCGACTTTGCCTTAGAGGAATACTACGAATGTATAGGAACTCCAATCGAGAAGACCGCGCGCGCATTGGCGCAAAAATTCCGGAAGGACTTCGCTGAGGAATTGAGAAAGGATAAGCACGCCTTTTTTCAAGCTCAAATACAATTAGGAGTCGATCCAATTCACGACACTTTGGAGTTTCTGCAACGCCTCTTTAAAGAGCAAAAGAGATTCCACTACAAATTAGCTATTGCCTCTGGCGCTGCGCGAGAAGAAATTATGGTCTATTTGCGCCATTTGAAAATCGAAAACCTCTTTGAAGTCATCTTGTCGGGCAAAGACGATCTAGACGACTACCACGACCCAGAAGGAATCAACAAGCCCAAGCCCTACATTTACTTAGAAGCCGCCAAAAGGCTTGGGGTCGCTCCCTCTGAGTGCGTTGCCATCGAAGATAGCCGTCCTGGCGTCTTGGCCAGCCACCGTGCCGGGTGCGTCACAGTCGCCATTCCAGGAATCTACACGCAAAATCACGACTTCTCCGAAGCTGACTTGGTGATCCCCTCCTTAAAAGAGTACTCTGTCGAGCAGTTTTTGAAAGCCGTACAGAAGTGTCAACAGAGATAGGAATCCGACTAGAGTTCTGTGTCGGGAAGTTTGTCGAAATTGGGACGGTAAACATATGGCGGCATGGTATAGTAGTCTTGGCCGATGATCGCGACCAGGCGCCACTTCAGGTGAAGGGCCAGTGCTGGGTACTGTTCCTCAAGCCATTCTTGAAAGCGAAAAGTCTTATTAAACAGCCCTTTGACATATCCTGAGCGCGTTTTGACGCTCTCGTTGCGCACAAACTGCCCCACGTCGATATGAATAGGGCGGTCATCGATGATGCCGGTATTTTGCATGAGGGCATGGTCGTTATCCGCAAGGCCGCGGGCATACTCGTCTAATACCATCACAACGATAGCATCGATTACCTCTTTTGCTTTTTTCTGATTCCCCTCTTCCATCCACGTGTTTAAGGCCGACTCCAACATCACAGCGCGCTTTTGCAGCATAAATTCATGGTTGGCAAGGTCAATGGTATGGGCAATCCCCAACTTGTCGTAGAAGGTGAACGGTTGTGGTTGGTCGGGAGTCTTGTTTAAATGGACGTAGATGACGCCCGTTTCAGGGCCTAAAGCATCAAACCCAAGCAACCAGCCTCGGAACATCTTCTTCATCTGCAAGCCGCGCTCGATGGCTTTTTGTTCCTGATACTCTTTGACAGAAGGAATCCAGGTAAAGAAATCGATCCACTCTTGAGGACGAAACCGGTGATATTTGGGAAATTTGATCACCGTTTTCCCATCCTGGCTTAAGAAAACGTACGACTGGCACCCCTTGCCAAGGTAGTAATAGGGCTGATCTAGCACCCCCTTCACATAGGCCTGTTCATGTGGTGTGAGCACCCTCCCCTCCCACATTGGGTTATAAGCCAACTCTTCATGAGTAATTCTTGCCTCTGTAAATCCCCCCGTCAAAGCAAAATAGAGTCTTACTGCTCCATAGCAAGAGACCGCCAAAAAAAACGCAATAGAAACGATTTTAATAAGACGCATGCCGGAATCCTTTAGCCGACCCAACAGGATATCCTAGCGGGGGTTTACAGTCAAGAGCTTCGGAGAAGCAATAAACCGTTGACATTAATATCAATAAAATTGTATAGTAACAGTTCATTTTAAATAAGGAGTTATTATGAGCATTAATTCAACTACTTTAACCCATTACGGATACACAACCCTGAATCGTTTATTGCCTTTCATCCCCGGACGCCTTGAAAAGATCGCCACCAGCGGCTACGTAAAAAATGTATTCGCTACTCTACCGGCGAATGTTAGTTTCTCAAAGTTGCTCGACCCCAAGCGAATTCAATTTGCTAGAATCGGGTTTATCGTGGGAGCAGTGGCCGCCATTTTTGCTGTTGGCAGAATCGTCACACAAAAAGATTTCGTCCTCAATCCTGAGAGAAATGACCCCTACTTTCCTAGAACACTATTTTGGCTCTCAGCCCCGACAGCATGTCTTTGTTACTCTGTTTTGCAGCAATCGAATGAATATCTCTTTAACTTGACTAATCTGGTTGCAAAAAGATAACCCATGTTTGACGCAATTCAAAAAACGAGTTTAACTTTATACACCGATCTTCATCAACAGTACCTCCTTCCCTTATTGGACGGGCGTTAATTGATTTTGAGCCTTTCCCATTTCTCTTGTTTTTTGACAGCTTGCCCCGCAATATGTGTGAAAACCATTGTGGGGAGAAATGCAACAAAAAGCGCGCGCATTTTTAGCATTTGCTGCATCTGAAGAGTATCCTCACAAACTCCCTGAGGGGCGAGAAATTGCACCAAGCATGCGCCATCTGACTCTTGTCTTTTTTCCTGAAGTCGACTTAAAAGGGCTCATTGGAGCCCTCGACAAGCTCTCGCCTTTGCCACAGCTCGGATTTGGGGGCATTGCGAAAGAATTTGTGTTGCTCCCCCCTCGCCACCCGCGTGTCTTAGCCTGGAACGTGAACTTAGGGCCCTCTTTGCCTGTTATTGCCAGGTTAGCTGAAACTTATGGGATTTGGGCAGAACGGGAAGGCTTTCTTCAACAGCGGGAAACGCGCGCCTATTTGCCTCATGTTTCGTTGATGCGCTCCCCCTTCTCCCATCTAGACCGGATCAAAACAGTCTATCCCCACCCGATCCTTTTCCCTTCGCTGCACCTCTACGAAAGTGTTGGGAACTTGGAATACGAAAAGAGATGGTCCAAAGAACTCATCGTACCTTACCGGGAAATCCCGCACACCGCTGATGTGGCATTTGAGATTGTTGGCCGCTCGTTAGAAGAACTCTATTGGAACGCTTCGTTGGCTTTAGCTACGCGCTGGGAGCAGTTACTCCCCAGTGAAATCCCTGTTCTAGAATCTCATCCAGATTTAATCCGCATGCTCAACAAGCGGATCGCCGAGATCGATAGCGCGGAGGGAATTTCCCTCAAAGCGGTCAGCTATCATAGCACTCTGACAAAAAGAGAAGACGTAACGTACTGGGAGATGATCGTCGATGTCTAAATCCTCTAAAGAACCGACCGTGCCGACGGATTTTAAACTGATCGCACCGGCGACTTATGAAATTGCAAAACAAGGTGGCATGCGCGTGCCAGGCTTATTGATCGCAACCCCAGAGCTGTTGCAAAGCGAAGATCTTTCGATGGCTATCGACCAGGTGAAAAACGTCGCTCATCTGCCTGGTATCGTCGGGCATAGCATCGCAATGCCCGACATCCACTGGGGATACGGTTTTCCGATCGGAGGTGTAGCCGCCGTCGATGCAGAAACGGGTGTGATTAGTCCTGGTGGAGTGGGATACGACATCAATTGCGGCGTCCGCCTTGCCATTCTCTCGCAACCCTTCGATGGGTTCAGCCAAAAGCAAAAAAAGGCTCTGCTCGAAACGATCTATCGCTATGTCCCCTCTGGTATAGGAGAGGGGCGCAGCGAAGATCGGGAACTCTCCAAAAAGGATTACGATGCGCTCGCCCGGAAGGGAGCTCGCTGGTCTGTTGAACAGGGTTTTGGCTTTGAAAGCGATCTAGACTTTTGCGAAAGCAGAGGCGTCTTGCCCAACGCGTCGATGGAGCACGTCTCTCAAGAAGCCCAAAACCGCGGCAAACGGCAGCTGGGCACAATTGGATCTGGCAATCACTTTGTCGAAATTGGAAAAGTCGAAACGCTTTTTTTAGAAGAGCTTGCCCACCAGTGGGGCGTACGCGCCGGCGATACGTATATTCTGATCCACTCGGGCTCAAGGGGCTTTGGACATCAGGTGTGTCAAGACTCTCTCGACCTCTTCTTTAGCGAAGGGTGCGATAAAAACCTGCCCGATAAACAACTCGTCGCTGCGCCACTCCGCAGCTACCTGGGGCAACACTATTTCACCAGCATGTGCGCAGCGGCTAACTACGCCTTCAACAATCGGCAACGGATTTTGCATTACGTCAGGAAAGCCTTCCACGATGCCTTGGGAACTGATCCAGAAGCGATCCGCCTCATCTACGACGTGTGCCACAACATCGCAAAAATGGAACGGTATCTCGTTAACGGAAAAGAACGGGAACTCTGCGTCCACCGAAAAGGGGCGACGCGTGCTTATGGACCTAGTGCCTCAGAACTTCCGCCCCTCTACAAACTAACCGGGCAACCCGTTCTCGTTCCTGGGGACATGGGAAGAGCCAGCCACCTCATGGTGGGCTCTGGCAATCCCCTCACCTGGTGCAGCGCCTGCCACGGGGCTGGACGCGCGCGCAGCCGCCACAAATCGGCCGCAGCGTGGCGCCACGAAGACCCGCAAGCCTATATGAAGACGCAAGGGGTTCAAGTCCTTGCCAAATCGATCCGTACGATCACCGAAGAAATGCCTGACGCTTACAAAAATGTCGACACCGTCGTCCACGCTGTCGAGAAAGCGGGCCTGGCCCGGATGGTCGCCCGCCTCTGCCCCAAACTCGTCATCAAGGGATAAATCTGGCTTAAAACATGTGTGCAGGAATAAGCTCAGAACCGTTATACTTAAAAGAAGCTAACCTGGGAAAGCTTTTCCTGACGTCTGGAAGATAATCGCCCAAGTCTTTACCGCTTTCAAATTCAATTGTGCCGTCAATCCTGAGGGTCGTTAAATTCTCATTGGAAATTGAGGCAAGTTTTTCAAAGGAAGCTCCACTAAACTTGCAATAAAAAAAGGTGATTGTTGAAAAGGGGTTGTTTTGCATCAGGGTTGAAATAAATTCCAGACTTTTAGGAGTACTGTCTAAGGGCATTTGCCTCAAAATGAGATGGTCAATTCCGCTCTGATTCAACGTGGACATAAACAATTTAAGATGTCGTGCGCTGTGGCTTAAGTCTTGCGACATTTTGATCATAAAAGAGATTGGTTTCTGAGGATTTTCTACTGAGTATTCGATGGTAGATTTACCCAAATCGCTTTGATCTTGACCGTTCTTCAACATCAACGATTTAACTTTGCAAATAAACTGCTCATCTTCTTCAAATGTTGTGTTGTGGCACAGAACATTGTTAGATTCTTGCAAGGCTCTTTTTCCTAATGAGGATTTTATAGAATCTGCTCTCATAACTGAATTTGCAGGTACTCTTGGCGGTAGGGGCGGCAAGTGAGGACGAGCGGCAGAAGAAGTTACCGAAGAGATTGGTTTTCGTTGTGGCAACGGCGGAACGGTAAAAAGGTGGATTTTTACAGCTGCTTTCAGCTGAGGATCTATTTCAGATAATAGCTTTCTCATTTCAGGTTCTTTGCTTATTTCAACGGAAATCATCAGATCAACAGGAGAGCAATTAGGTGAACTTCTCACTTGTTGGCCAATTTGCTCGATGAGATTTTTCCACGTATTTTTCCCACAATTGAATTGGATGAGGTCAAAGTTGACACACCCTTTGGCATAAAGCTGTGTGATCAGCGTTGCAACATTTGATAAATTTTCAGTCTGGTGATTTTGAAGGTTAATGCGGTAGCTTTTTTTACGACTTGCTTTATTTTCAGTAACAATGGGGGTAAGACAGCCTTGAATTTGATCAGGCCAATAAACAGATTCACGGCTTGGTGATCCAATAATAAAATCTTTTAATGACAACATAATATCTCTCCTGTGTACTAAACTATTTTTTTGCGAATCATTATAACATGTTTGTTATTTATTTATAACAATAAAAACACACATGATTGATTAAACAAATGTTTTGTATTGACAAGATCTCCTAAAATTAGGCAATAAATTTTCTTTAACTAGATAGCCAAATGCATGAAATACGAGCCCAGATCGAATCAGTTGCAAAAACCAGAGGCTTCCTCTTGACAAGATATCTCAAATTTAGCCATATTGTCTTTTTTAAATTCACTTAAAATTAAGGAAAAAACATGTTTACCCCTTACGCCTACGATAAATACCTATTTCCCCTGGATCCAGGTCAGCTAGAAGCGTTGATTACGGGCGAGACTTTTCAAAAAGCTCTTCAGGTCTCCGGACCAGAGTTCTTAAACCACTTCAAACAGACCAAATGCTGTGAAAAATGTGCCATCAGTGTATTTAATACATTGACTGACGCAACGAAAATCACAAGCATTCGACTCTCGTTTTTTTATTCTGCGGTCATCACTTCAGTACTTGTTCAGATCAGTGGACTCTGTTTTCTGAAAAGTCGTTCAGCTAGTCGAGAAGCTGCACAAAGTGGAAATGGTGAATTAGCCTCATTTGCAGACTATTTGAAAATTGCCGGAGTCTTTTCTCTTTCAGCTTCTATTATCGCAGCAACCTTTGCATACAAGAACTATAATCTCTTAACAACCTCTCACACGATCGTTAAGGCAATTACCAACGGCACTCTTTAACCCGTGATATTGTCGCTAACATCTTGACGATATATCTAAAGTCTTGTTAAGCTTCTCCTGTCCATGCAGAACTAGACAGGAAAGACATGAAAATGAAGCACACTTCGTTCCCCGCCCTTTTAACAGCGGTCGTTTTAACGGGCTGCTGTCCACACGGTTTTGATCAACCTCTGACGCAGCTAGAGGTAAGAGAAATCCAAACAAAAGATTTCGACACTGACAACACAAAGCTCGTCATGAAATCGATGATGAATGTCCTCCAAGATGAAGGATATATCATTAAGAATGCCGTCGTTGATTTGGGGCTGTTAAGCGCAGAAAAAACCATCAATGTAGAAAACCTTGGGCTCGCCATTCTCTTAGCGTTAAGTGGAGGAGAAAATGCTCGGTGGGACAAGCAACAAACTCTTGAAGCCTCCGCCAACGTCAGCGAATTTGGGTCTAAAACACGTGTGCGCATGAACTTCCAGAAAAAAACGCTGGATAATTTCGGTCGCCCGAGCAATGTTTCAACAATTCGGGACCCTCTCTTTTACCAAACTTTTTTCGAAAAAGTCAGTAAAGGCATTTTCATTCAAGAACAACAAATTTAGGAGTCCTCATGAAACCGCACAAAACTCTACTCGCTATCGCTGCTTTGACCATTCTCGCAACCACCTCGTGTAATGCACGCCGCTTCTATAATGAAACGTACAGCGACGCTCCCCGTCTTGAGTTAGGCAACGTACAGCGCGAAATCTACCAAGGAATGGGCCAAGACCAGGTTGCAATGGCGCTTGGATCACCTAATATCGTCACAAATGACGCCGATCGGAAAGAGACCTGGATCTACGACAAAATCGCAACAGAAGTGCGCCAGTCCGGCAGCTCCGGCCTCATCCTCTTCTGCCAAACAGGAGCTGACTACGTCGATAGAAGAGACGTCTCCCAAAAGACCCTCACTGTTGTGATCAAATTCAACGAGAACAAGTTGGTCGAGAGCGTTTCTTACCACTCCTCCAAGTTCTAATCCTAAAAATTCGAATGAGGACCTTCTATGACTGCAGCTTCGGCTACAGCAAGTTCTGCTATGTCTGCACAAACTCAAGGAAATCTTGGGGAAAATAAAACAGAAAGCACAAGTCAGATTTGCGCAGTCGTTAAGGAACGTTTTTGCGATAATTGCGGTAAAGTAAGTACAGCGATTTGCAGAGGGTGCAAGAGGATTTATTACTGTAGTGTTGTGTGTCAAAAAGGCGCCTGGAAGACACATCAAACTATTTGTAAAAATACATGCCTCATTCCGGCGGACAGCGAAATTGTCTGCAAGTTCAAAGATCCAAAAGAAGGAGTGATTGACATTTCCCAAAAAGTATTTCAAGAGAAAATGAAGGCCACGTACGTGTGCGCCCCCATCTTCTCCCAGATTGCCTTGAAAGAAGCAAAAGAAACCCCAGAGAAAACACCCGTTCATAAATCCCATTTAGTGTCGGATTTAATTGCACTTGAATATTTGGGGGAGAAAATCGGATATGGCCTTGTTGCAATAAAAAACATTCCTAAAAAGACAATTCTATGCAGTTTTGGGGGCATGGCATATCCAGGGAAGCTTTGGGATTCGGAAAAAAGGTCTCAACGCGCACAGCTCTATGGTATTTTTGTCAAGGACAGAACATGGATATTTGATCCCTCTCAATACATGTCCCTTGGTGCAATTATTAATGAGGGACCGCCTAATACGGATTTTATCAATATTTCAGAACCCTTTATTTTCTCAGATTCTGTAAAGGTTCCAGCTGACAAAGTTGCCATAACGACCAGAGACATAAAAGAAGGCGAATGCATTCACGCTGAATACCATCCTGAGCATGCCGTACGCGGCGCTTTATACAGCGTAGAGGAAAAAACTCTGCGCCGATTAATGCAAACATACTCAAACTCTCTGGATATTTCCCTTTTAAACCAAACAGGATGGATTTTTAAATCAGTTAACCACTCAATCCCTGAAACCATCGATGTCGTCAAACTTCAAGAGATACAATATATCCTCACTACGCACTATCTTTTAGCGGTTTTGCATTTGCGCACAAACCTAGATCCAGCTAAAACTTTGGAAAATTTAAATAAGCTATCTCCAAAGATATATGCGGAATATCCGACTCCCCTTGACCGCTCAAAGACAATTCTCATGTGCCTTACAACAATTCCTAAGGAAAAGAAAGAAGCTTTTCTAGAAATTGTCGAACAAATTACACAAACAGCATTGGTTGTCCTATGCACAGCCATCTTCCATCTCCCCGATCATTCGTTGAAAGATTATAAAAGGCTTGGAAAATTCTTTGATAGATTGTTACTCCTAATTTCTGGAACCTTGCTTGGTTCATACTGGAATTTTAGCGAAGGGATAGAATTCAAAAAAATATTTCTTACTCCTGAACATCAACAAAAGGTCTTCGACGATACTGAAATTCAAAATCTGCCAGATGACCTGAAGGTATTGGCTAATACCTTTAGAGCAAAGATGTTTAAGGAACTTTCAAAACACTTATCACCTGATGAACTAGCCCAGCTCAAATCTTACAAAGGCACCGGTGTTTTAGTGCAATCTGCTGAAGAAATGGCTACCAAATAAAGCGTCTGGTATAAAATTCTAACCTATTTTTAACGCCAGTTCTCTGTTTTAAGAGACGAGACGCGTTGAAACTCTCTTAGATTTGCCGTCACGACAACAAGACCATTCGCTATGGCTGTTCCAGCAATTAAAGTGTCGTAAGGGCCAATTGGAAGACCCTCTTGTTTTAGCTGCGATCGGACGGCGGCAGCTGCGATGGCGCAAGCACTTGAAAACGGAATGACTTGCACATGTTTAAGGAGTTGATCCCAAAGGGGTCGTATTTTCTTAGCTCTTTCTGCATTCAAATTCAAACCGAATTCCACTTCCATAACGGTTATGGACGAGAGATGTATTTGTCGTGGAGAGGTTTTCCGAAAGCCTTCAACAACAGTAGGGACTTTCTTAAAAAAATCAGAAACAATACAGGTATCGATCAAATAGTTCATTCCAATGGATCCTCAGGTGGTGAGAGTAAGTCCCGTCGCAATTGCTGAAAATCTGGAACATCCTTTACAGCATCGAAATCGAAAAAATTGGATGGCCAGGAGGATTGTGTATGTGTCTGAAGCCACTCCTCTAATGCCTCATTGATAATGGCATTGCGACTGCGGTGCAGCGCCTTAGCCTTCTTAGTAATCTTCTGGCCAATCTCTTTTTTCAAATAAACGTTGAAATTCATACCAGCACCTCCTCTATAACATAACAATAACATAACCTGTTATATTTTGTCAAAGCGGTATTTTGGGTATTTATGGGTACTTTTTTGGGTCTACCCTTTACGTTGACGTTGGAAGAATGAACCTACTTGAGAACAACCAAATTTTTTTCTGCAACGAGATCACCGATCTTGCCCTTTTTAAGTAAGTCTTTAAACTTTTCATACTCAAGAGTCAGGGGCTCTGTCGTATTCTGGCTAAGATTTTTAAGTGCAAATGTAAACTTTGAGGGTGTGCTGAGGGGGTTATGACTTTTTTGCTCGGACTCTAAGCTTGCCTCAATAATTAGAAAATAGTCGGGTTCGATTTTCTTATACTTTCCCTTTTTACCTGGATCGGGTGGTATTTTTAATTCATCTGTGAGCGCCATAACCACATAAGGATTCCCATTCTCTAATGAACCCCTTACACACTCAGCTTTCAACTCATTCGCTGTCATTTCGTAAGGATTTTTTGCTCCACATCTTGCAATGCTTTTAAACACAAACTTTGTATGATCAAATTCTTGTGCAAAAAAGTTTATAAAAATCGTTTGGAGCTGTTGTTGGGTAAGCACGGGCTTTACAGCTTCGCTCGGTTTTTTGGGTTTTTCTGATTTCTTTGACTGAGAGCTCGGGGTCTTTTTTTCCTCTTCCTTTTTAGTTATTGCACTAACTTCTGAAAAAATCTTCAATACCGCTTGTTCGGAACGTTCTTTTGCCAAGCGCTCGTATTCACTCACATCCTTGGGTGTTACTGTTCTGATGTTCTTAACTTGATAAGTCCCACCCGATGAAGCTTTGACTTGTTCACCGTTGAGTAAACGCGCAATCGTTGTTGTGCTAAACGGATCGGTGGTCAGTAAAAAAGTATTCATTTTGAACATGGCTTGTGATGAAGAGGAGCTGAGTAAACCGAGTAAAGGCTCCGCGATGGCATTTTTCATCGTATCATGGTGATTTAAAGTTATTTTAATAATTAACAATGAATTAGTAGAGTCTGTATCAGTTTGATGAATTATGGAAATGAAAAGATATTGATGGTAGTTGTCTATATTTGACTTCATGACAGAATGTTCACCTAGATCTTCAATTGTTGTCTTTTCCGGCTCTTTACACGAGAGGATAGGGAGCTCATCATAATCAAATTGTGGTTTGCCTAAAAAGAGGGAGCCAACGCTAAAGTTAAAGTAAAATCGAATGATATCGGATGCAGATTCTGCTCCTTGCTCTAATTGATCTTCTGAATTGTTTGGCAAGGCTGGGGCTTGGTGTTCACCCTCTTCTGCTCTTTCTTCCTTTTTTTCTTCTTGATGCCTTGCTAGCGGCAGCATCTCAGGAGAGTCAGACATTGGTTTAGCCTCTTTAGAGGCTCGATTAAGGTAGAAAGCAACCAGACAGGCCGCCGCGAGAAAGACTCCAATCCCAAGATAACCGGCCTTTTGGCTCTGTTCCCTAAAGCAATCGTATTCGTAACGAGAAAGGTTTGATAAAAGTTTGTCTCTCGAAATGAATTTTATTGTATTTGCAGCCATCCAACTAAAAAAATGAAAGACAGACCGTGCCGCACAAAACACTTTCGAAACTAAAGTCAGCTGTTCACTTGTGCTGATTTTGTTTAAAGCTGCAATCCCAACGGCTGCTCTGTTAGATTGCGCAAACACTGTAGAAACATCCAAGTTCATAGTTCCCAATCCCTAATTTGTATTATTTTTTAATAAAATAGTTACATACAGATTATAAGTCAACAGGGATTTTATACAACAACGGACTTCAAATCGTCTCACAAGCAGCTCCCCCTTTCTCGCCTGTCGTATTTGGGTATTTATGGGTACTTTTTTGGGTATATCCTTGACGTTTACCCTGGATTTGGGTATATTTGGGTATAAATATGGGTATCATCAATACAGACGGACTCGTCATCACATCTGAAATCCTTAAACTCATCGCTGAAATCGATGAGTTCAAAGGCGCTTGGCTCCAAGCGGGCCGCCTTTCCCCTGATCGCCTCTCGTCTCTGAAAAGAGTTGCGACGATCGAAAGCATTGGTTCTTCGACGCGGATTGAGGGAGCCAAACTCTCCGACAAAGAGATCGAAGCTCTTCTCAAGCATGCTGACACAAAAAACTTTGCTACGCGGGATGAACAAGAGGTTGCAGGTTACGCCGACGTGTGTGAGCTCATCTGCGAGCATTTCCAAGCCATTCCCCTAACCGAAAGTCAAATCAAGGACCTACACGCTCGGCTGCTACATTACAGCAACAAAGATGATGGGCATCGAGGGCACTACAAAAAAATCCCCATCCGGATCGAAGCGTTTGATCCCAACGGAAAAAGCATCGGGATCCTCTTTGAAACGGTCTCCCCATTTGAGACGCCAATTCGGATGCAAGAATTGCTCGCTTGGATAAATGACGCTCTAGAAACCAAAGAACTGCATCCTCTGATCATCATCGCACTCTTTGTCGTCATTTTTCTGGCGATCCACCCTTTCCAAGATGGCAACGGCCGGCTATCGCGACTCTTGACCACCCTGCTCATGCTAAAGTGTGGGTACAATTATTGCCCCTACAGCTCTTTGGAGAGTGTAATCGAGGCAAACAAAGAGGGATACTACTTGAGCCTACAACGCAGTCAAAAGAGTTGGCAAAATAAAATGCCTGACTGGAACAGCTGGCTGCTCTTTTTTCTCCAATGTCTACAAAGGCAAAAACAGCACCTCGCCGTCAAGCTAGAGAAAGAGCAGATCTTGGCTAAAACATTGCCGCCACTGAGCCAACAGATCGTCGCGCTCATCAGGGAGCACAGCAGACTGACCATCACCGAAATAGCCACTTTAACAGGATCAAACCGAAACACCCTTAAGAAAGTGCTTACGACTCTTGTAAAAGGGAACTATCTTACCCAAAATGGGAAGGGAAAAGGGACCTGGTATACGGCCTAAAACTTCTTGCGAACAGCCCTAAACTGCTTGGGGTAGCCGATCCCCAATCTGGCCAAACAGCCGATCAACACTTAAGGAAAGCTAAAAACCTGAGTTCAAAAATAAAAGATATACTTTCGTCGACAAGGTCTGACTTAGAGATCGCATGGTAAGCTGATTTTAGATGGGCAAGTCGGGATTTCTTGCAATTTTCTCTTAAAACAGGCATGCTAAACGGCTATGTTAAAGATGTACAAGGAATCTTCAGATTCACCCCAGAAGCCACCGCTGCCCAAGGCAAAAGCGGAAAATGCAGGGAAAATTCAGTTTGATTTGGGTGGAAATAAGATCCACTTTGTCAGCTTGGGATGCCCGCGGAACCTCGTCGACAGCGAGGTGATGTTGGGGATTTTGCTAAAAGCGGGATATGAATCCACGCCAGAGCAACAGGAAGCCGACTTTGTCATCATCAACACCTGCGGCTTTCTAGAAGCTTCCCGAAAAGAATCGACAGATACGATTGCACAAGCTTTAGCCACGCGAAAGAAAGGGGCAAAAGTGATTGCCACTGGTTGCATGGTGCAAAAGCACAGCGAAGAGCTGCAAAAGAAAATCCCAAACATCGACTACCTGCTTGGATCGGGCGATCTAGAAGGGATCCTCAAGGCAGTCGAATCGACGCAACAGGGACAAACGATTACGACGGCCCGTAGCTACTTGGAAGCGGGCGATATTCCCCGTCAAGTCTCTACGCCGCGCCATTACGCCTACTTGAAAATCGCAGAAGGGTGCCGGAAGCGCTGCGCCTACTGCATCATCCCAGCGATCAAAGGACCGTTAAAAAGCAAAAGCAAAGAACAAATCCTCAAAGAGTTCAATAAGCTGTTGGAAATGGGCACGCACGAGATTGTGCTGATCGCTCAGGACCTTGGCGACTACGGAAAAGATCAGGGGTCAAAGCGGCAAGCCGCTCTCATCGACCTGATCAAGAGCATGCTTGCTGTCAAAAAAGACTTTTGGCTAAGGCTGCTGTATCTCTATCCCGATGAAATCAATGATGAACTGATTGCATTGATGAAAAGCGACAAACGGATTTGCCGCTACCTCGATATGCCGATCCAACACATCAATGACCAGATGCTCAAAAGCATGCACCGCGCGACATCAAAAGCCGATATCATTTCGACGATCGAAAAGCTGCGCGCTGAGATGCCGGATGTCGTGATCCGCACAAGCCTCATCGTCGGCTTCCCTGGCGAAACCGAAGAGCAATTTAAAGAGCTGATGGCTTTCATCCAAAAATACCCGCTGGACAACATTGGGATTTTCAAATTTTCTCGCGAGCCGGGCTCGACTGCCTACGATTACCCAGACCAGATTAGCGAGGAGATCAAAGAAGATCGCTACCACCGTCTGATGCAGACCCAACAAAAAGTCTTAGCCAAGCTGAACAAGAAATGGCTAGGAAAAAAAATCCCGGTCATGATCGAGGGGTACCATCCCGAAACAAAGTTGTTGATGCGCGGCAGATCGCACGGACAATGCCCAGAAATCGACGGCCAAATTTTGATCAACGATGGACGCAAAGTGAAAGGATTTGGCCAAGTGTACACGGTCGAAATCACCGATATTGCCGATTACGATTTAGTAGGACGCGCGGTCTAAAGTTTACAAAAAAACCCAGACGGTTCATGATAGCAGTATGACAAACTGGCTAGAAGACTATAACGAATCGACACCGAAGACAAAATCTTTTGTGTTGAACTGGGTTGTTTACACACTGGTGCTCATCATCACAACGGTTTACTGCTATGCCCGCCTTGATTATGTCAGAAGCTACAAATCGGAAGCCGCCATCCGTGCGGACAATCACATACCGACACAAAACTAAAACCATTTTATCTTAAGACAAATCACTATGACAACACCTGAATACCACTCTCACGAAGAGTTTCAGCTGCGCACAAAAAAACTCGGCGAACTCAGACAACTGGGCGTGGAACCCTATCCCCACACCTTCAATCCCACTCACAAAGCAGAGGCCCTTCACGCTGCTTTCGATACAGCAGAGATTGGGCACAGCGACGACGCTGCCACTAAAAAAACACCGGTAGCAGCCATTGCAGGACGCCTCGTCCTCTTCCGCTCAATGGGTAAAAATGCCTTTGGCCAAATCCAAGATGAGACCGGGCGCATCCAGGTGATGTTTAATCGCGATACAACGGCTGTTGAAGGGTACGACCATGCGGCTGGTGCTGCGGGTGCAGAAGCGCTGACGCCTCTTAAGCTCGTCGAAAAAAAAATAGATTTAGGCGATATCGTGGGGATCGAAGGAAACCTCTTTAAAACCAATACGGGAGAACTCACCCTGTATGCCCACCGCGTGACGCTCCTGTGCAAAACATTGCTTCCCCTTGCCGACAAGCACAGCGGTCTTGCCGATAAAGAGCTTCGCTATCGCAAAAGATGGCTCGACCTGATCACCCACTCCGAAGTTGCCCACACCTTTCGCTTGCGCAGCCAGATCTTGCGCTTGATTCGCAACTACTTTGAAAAGGAAGCGTTCATCGAAGTGGAAACGCCCGTTCTCCAAAGTATCTACGGCGGTGCTGAGGCGCGGCCCTTTGTGACCAAGCTCCATGCGCTTGACCAAGAGATGTTCTTACGCATCTCTCTGGAAATTCCTCTGAAAAAACTGATCGTCGGCGGGATGAACCGGATCTTTGAAATGGGGCGTGTGTTCCGCAATGAAGGGATCGACCGTAGCCATAACCCCGAATTTACCCTCCTCGAAGCGTATGCAGCCTACTGGGACTACAACGACATGATGCGCCTGACGGAGAATCTCTTTGAGCACCTCGCCTTGTCCCTTTATGGAAAGACAGCGATTCCCATTCAGCTCGATCCTGAGAAACCAGACGTGGTTGAAATCGAGCTAAAAGCACCATGGAAACGGATGACGATGAAAGAGGCAGTTCAAACATTTGGAAAGCTCAATGTCGAAAACCTCTCAGATGAAGAGATGAGAAAGATTTTAAAAGAGAGCGGACACATCGATGTGAAAAAGATTAGTGGCCTCTCACGCGGCCTTCTCATCGCTGCCCTCTTCGAGGTCTATGCAGAGCCTCACTTAATCCAGCCTCATCACATCATCGACCACCCCATCGAAACGACGCCCCTTTGCAAGCCCCATCGCCGCGCAAAAGAGAAGCAAGAAGGACTTGTCGAGCGCTTCGAGACCTTCATTTTAGGTCGCGAAATGTGCAACGCCTACACAGAACTCAACGACCCCGAGATCCAGCGCCACCTCCTCGTCAAACAAGCCAAACGGCGCGAAGCCGGCGATGAAGAGGCAAGCCCCCTCGACGAAGAATTCCTCGAAGCGATCTGCCAAGGGATGCCTCCCACAGGCGGCCTTGGCATCGGCATCGACCGCCTCGTCATGCTCCTTACAAACTCCCACTCCATCCGCGACGTAATCTTCTTCCCCTGGATGAAATAAGAGCCGTTCCCGCTTTGAATTCTTCGAGGAGACTCGAAGAGACACAACGGGAATGGCTCAATAAATCCCTTTCTTGACAAATTTTGGGTGGCCCCTTAGGGTGAAAGAACACAAAAAGGGGGAATCAATGGCAGCACCAATTTTATCAAAGCGGCGCACAGAGGCAATTGCAAACGGTTGCTTCTTGATGGCGATGGGCGTTTTAATCTACACCTGGGCTTGGTGGCCCGGAATTCTACTTGCAATTTGGTTGTATCTAGCCGTCCGGCAATTCTTTTCTGGACGCACCTACGACCTCGTTATCTCATCCATCATCCTGTTGGGATTATATGCGATCGTCTACTTTAAATTTACTTGGGATTTCTTAATCCCTGTTCTGTTCATTGTGGGAGGTATTTACATCATTTTCCGCGAATATTTCTTCTCTGAAGACACCGATGGAGAAGAGAAATCTCAAGAGATCCGCGATGACACCGACGACAGAAGCAAAAACAAGTAAAATTATCCACATCGCACGCATCATCGCCGACGGTGGACGCGTGCGATTTATTTTTTTGCGAAAAAGGGAACCTGCTGGTTTTGAGTGGTTCGAAGAGGTAGCTCTAGGCAAAGAAAATCCAACGGGAGTCGTAGGAAATACGATCGAAGAAACAATCCGTTTGGGTGTCAGACAATGGAGGCAGCGCGCCTACCGCAATATTAACTGCGGCTTTCGCTACACCCTTCCAGAACGCGACGAGCATGGAACCAATGCCCTTTTCCACCAAATGGCAGCCTCACAAAGCTCGATGAACGGGGTGTACTACGACGAAGAGCTTGGCAACAATTGCTTTGTCCAAAATGCATCCCAAGAAGCCCTCGATTTGTGGAAGCGTTTGAAAACATGAATGAAAAGATCACATGCTCTTTTTGCCACGCAGAATTTCGAATCGAATCGACTCGTCCTGAACACAAGTTGCAATTTTGTCCTTTTTGTAGAAGCACTCTCAGCGAAGGTAAGGGGTCAATTTCGCAGGAGGAAGAAAGCTCTGCATCCTCTTTGGCAGGATCAGCTTCCTTTATCCAAGAACACGTTCCTGCAACTGAACACATTCAATATTCTCTGGGCAACTATCAAATTCTCAAAAGCATTGGCAAGGGAGGCATGGGAGAAGTGTTTCTTGCCTACGACACTGTCTGTGGAAGGCAGCTTGCAATCAAACAAATCCGCCCTGATTTAGTCGAACACAAGCAGTTGCATAACCGTTTCTTAAAAGAAGCGCGCATCACAAGCCAGCTCACGCACCCCGCAATCATTCCGATCTACACAATCAATAATGAAGACGGCTCTACGTATTACACGATGCCCTATATTCAGGGAAAAACGCTGCGCGAAATCATCAAGAACGAGAGGGTGCTTGAAAAGAAAGGAAGAAGCCCTACAAGCTCCTCAGAATCGATCCCCACTCTGATCCGCATCTTTTTAAGCGTTTGCCAAGCCGTTGCCTATGCGCACTCCAAGAAGGTGCTGCACCGCGACCTCAAACCAGAAAACATCATCGTCGGGCACTATGGGCAGATCGTCATTTTAGATTGGGGCCTTGCTAAACTCTCCAAAGAAAGCGCCGAAAACCCGATTGAAGCTTCTCTACTCGAACATGGCGATGACGATGACGCCACCGCCCTGCATCATCTGACGCGCATTGGAAAAGTAGTCGGCACCGTCGGCTACATGGCGCCAGAACGGGCATTGGGGATGCCAGCAGATTTTCGTACAGATATCTATTCCCTTGGAGCAATCCTCTACCAATTGCTCACCCTCAAGCACCCTTTTCAAAGGGCTTCCCTTAAGTGGTTCCGCGAACACATGCACCAAGAAAAAGTTGCAGAACCTCTTGAGATTGCTCCCTACCGCGATGTACCCCGCTCCCTCTCAATGGTCGTGATGAAATGCCTTTCCTACCAGCCTGAGCAACGATACCAGTCAGTTGACGCTCTAATCCGCGACCTTGAGAACTACATCGAAGGAAAATCGGAGTGGTTCCAAATCGCTGACTTGAACGTCGCCAAAAAAAGCGATTGGGAGTTTCAAGAAAACGTCTTTTTAGCCGAACATGCGGCCCTCACTCAAGGCCCCGACATTTCAGACTGGGTCAGTCTGATGATCAGCAAAGAACCGTTTCAAGAGAACATCAAAATCGAAGCGAGCGTCAAACTCGGTGCAGATGGATTTGGCGTTGGGCTGCTCTTCAACATCCCAGAGACTAGCGAGCGGCACCATCTTAACGATGGGTATTGCCTCTGGTTAGCATCCGATAGAACAAAAGCAACAAAGCTCATGCGATCAACAGTGGAAGTGATGCAAGCCCCCGAGGTCTTTCTCCAAAGGGACAAATGGCACAGAATCCGCCTCGAAAAAGTCGACAACAACATCCATTTTTACCTCGATGATGAGCTGCAAATCTCCTACATCAGCCATCTGCCTATTACGGGAACTCACGTAGGAATTCTCACACGCGATGCCAATTACATGCTCAAAGATTTCAAGGTCTATGTGAGAAGCCCCAACGTCACAGTCAATTGCCTGGCCGTCCCCGATGCCTTTTTAACGCACCAAGATTACGAAATCGCCCTCAGCGAATACCGTCGTATCTCCTCCGCCTTCCGCGGAAGAGCTGAAGGGCGCGAAGCGATGTTCCGTGCGGGGATCACCTTGTTGGAACAGGGCAATAACGCACAAGACCCAAAGCACAAGCAAAAGCTGTACGACCAGGCTTTAGATGAGTTTTACAAGCTGCACGAAACCCCAGGAGCCCCCCTTGAGTATCTTGGCAAAGCTCTTGTCTACCGCGCTCTTGAAGATCTCGACGAAGAGACGAAATGTTATGAGTTGGCTTTCCGCCGTTATAAAAAGCATCCCCTTCTACCCATTCTCTATGAGCACGTGCTCTATCGCATGCACGAAAGTTCCCGTTTCAATCGACGCGCGACCTATAAATTTCTCCTGCTTGCTTTACGCTTCTTACCCGAAGCTGCCACGGAGCCCAACACTCAAAAGCTTCTCAACAGCTTGGAAAGGCACTGGGAGCCTTTGCCATTTTTCATCAAATCCCCCGGCAACCCCCTGACGCTGCGCGATTTTGCCTATAATCTCTCTTTCTGGCTCGACCGCCCTTACGTCATTCTCGAGCTTATCGACCAAGCCATTCAATCCCCCCCTTTCGACCTAGAGGAACTTGGAAATGCCTTTTGGTTGCTCTTAAAACTAGGCAACGCCGATCTTATCCCCTCCATGCTTGATTTTGTAACCGAACGAGCCGACAAAGAGTGGAACCAAGAAAAGCAATGGATTGACCTCGCGCTGCAAGCCAACACTTCGTTAGAGGCGGCAGTCACCAGCTTCGTTGCAACGGCGCAGAACCCGCCCACGCCACAACAAAACCGCCTCCTCTTCTATCTCATGAGCCAATGTCTTCTTCAACAAAAGCACGCACTGATCGAAAAATTAGCTCAGAAATCGGCTCAATTCACCTTAACACCTCAAGAAAAGCAGAAAAAAGACAGCTACCTCATTTGGAACTATCTCCAAAAAAAGGCGTGGAAAGAGGCTGGAGATCTGCTCAACACCTACCCGATCGAGTTGTTGAGCCAAGACAATTCCATCGTGCACTTTCTACAAGGGTGTTGGCTTGTTGCCAAGGAAGGAAAGGAGAGCGCTTCGATCCATTTTGCAGGGTTGCTCGATACCCCTTATCCCCGCTCTTGGTCATTAGTGGGCTATTATCTTAAAGAAAGGCTCGAAAGCACAAAATGGTTTGAGCAGGCGTTCCTTTGGGAGAAGCGACAGCTCTATCGCCAACTAGCCCTATATGCTCACTGTGAAGGAAATGAAAAGGAAGCTAAGAAATACCAACAGCTTGCGCAAAACCCCGATTCGCTTACTTCGTAATTTGATCTTCTGCGTTGTTATCGTGAGGATTCACACTGCCCGATGCTAAAGCAACTGGGATCGCCGTTTTCTCTGAATACGTCATGTAGAGCGAAGCGCTCGACGAAGCCACGATCAGTAAAGATCCTATTGGAGCCGCAACTGGAACCAATCCGAACAAGATCAATGTTCCAATTATCGAGGTCGCTTGGACCAAGGCATCCATCTGAGACGAGTGTTGCTTTGGTTCTGGGTTGATTCTTTCTCCAAGGCTTTCCTCTTTCTCGTTGAGCATCTCATACCCTTTCTTGCTATAAATCCCCAAAGTTTCCACAACGAAAGAACTCACTGTGATACAGAACAGGACGCTTTTGACTTGAGGAGGAAGAGGAAGCCCTAACTTATCACATCCCATAAGGATGCTAACAGTCGAAGAGGAAATGCGACTCATCACAATCGTGATATCGATGGCTCTCAGACCTAAACCATAGCCAACGTTACTTTCGCTGATCGCATTAGCAAGTTCAGCCACCAACCCTGGCAACAGAACGACGCGCAAAACGCCTAATTGTGGGATATAAAGGGTGCTTGGGTCTATGTCTACGAGGGGCTTTAAGGCGCCAAGTGCGTGGCGCACAAGAAAAGCCGATTTTAAGGTCAGCTTAACAGAGTCCTCTACCGAAGGGAGGCTGACCCAGTTAACTGTCTTATCTTTTATTGTGTCTATCATATTCATATAATCTCTTTTATTTATACTTCTATTATAGACTATAAATATTAGTTTTATATTAAGAAATTATTATGTTTATATTAATTTTTTGAATTATTTTCCTTTACCGAGAGAGAAGCGTGTGCTAATATCTCCCAAAACTAAGGAAAAATCGCATGTCGGAAGAGCTCGCCAAGGCTTACGAAGCCAAAACAGTCGATGGGAAGTGGTATAGCTTCTGGGAAGAGGAAGGCTTTTTTAGGGCGGATCCCAAGAGCAAAAAGCCCCCCTACTGCATCGTGATCCCCCCTCCGAATGTGACAGGCTCCCTCCACATGGGACATGCCCTGGTCAACACCCTCCAAGATGCCCTGATCCGCTGGAAACGGATGTCCGGTTACGAAACGATCTGGGTCCCGGGCACAGACCACGCGGGGATCTCCACCCAAACAGTCGTGGAAAAACACCTCATGCGCACGGAGGGAAAAAAGCGAAAAGATTATTCCCGTGAACACTTCCTCGAGCGCGTTTGGCAGTGGAAAGAGGAAAAACAGGACAATATTCTCAACCAGCTAAGAAAAATGGGGTGCTCGTGCGATTGGTCACGCCTGCGCTTTACGATGGATGCCGACAATAACCGCGCCGTCCGCGTTATGTTTAAAAAGCTGTACGATGCAGGGTTGATCTACCGTGGCGATTACCTCGTTAACTGGGACCCTGTCACGCAGACAGCGATTGCCGACGACGAGGTGGAGTACGAAGAGAGGGAAAGCTTCTTGTGGTACATCAAGTACCCGATCAAAGGAGAATCGGGCCACCTCACCATTGCTACAACACGCCCAGAAACCCTCCTTGGAGACACTGCTGTGGCCGTCTCGTCCAAAGACCCCCGCTACAGCCACCTGGTCGGCCGAACGGTTATTCTACCCCTCCAAAACAGAGAAATTCCTGTGATCGCCGACCGGCATGTCGATCCCCAATTCGGAACAGGCGTCGTCAAAGTCACCCCGTCGCACGATCCCAACGACTACCAGATGGGACTTGCCCACAATCTTCCCTTCATCAACATCATGACGCCAGATGGCAAAATCAACGAAAACGGAGGTAATTTTGCGGGCCTGCCCATGGAAGAGGCCCGCCAAGCCGTTGTCAAGGCTCTCCAAGCAGAAGGGCTCTTAGAAAAGATTCAACCCCACACCAATCGCGTGGGGATCTCTTACCGCTCAAAAGCCGTTGTGGAGCCCTACATGTCGACCCAGTGGTTTGTCCGGATGACTCCCTTTGCGGAAAAACTCCGTTCTGCCGTTGCCGATGGCAAAGTGAAGCTCATCCCCAAAAACTGGGAAAACACCTACTTCCATTGGATCGACAACTTAAGAGATTGGTGCATCAGCCGTCAGCTCTGGTGGGGCCACAGGATCCCGATTTGGTACCGCCGCGATGACCCTTCCTCGATGATCTGCCACGACGGCCCAGACGTACCAGAAGCCGTGCAAGCAGACCCCGATGGGTGGGTCCAAGATGATGACGTCCTCGACACATGGTTCTCGTCAGGTTTATGGCCCTTTGCAACACTTGGCTGGCCGGAACAAACTCCCGAGCTCAAGAAATTTTATCCCAACGCCGTCCTTGTGACAGGTCACGACATTCTCTTCTTCTGGGTCGCGCGGATGATCCTCATGGGAGAATACGCCATGGGGCAAGTGCCCTTTCCAGAGACTTTCTTGCACGGTCTTATCTATGGGAAGTCGTACTGGAGAAATGCTCCCAGCGGTGGAATCTCTTACGTCAGCGAGGAAGAGAGAAAAGCGTATGAACTTGGAAAACCCGTCCCCAAAGAGGTGCAGAGCAAGTGGGAGAAAATGTCGAAATCCAAAGGCAACATCATCGACCCACTCGAGATCATTGAGTCCTATGGGACCGACGCCATGCGCATGGCTCTTTGCGCCAGCGCTACACAAGCGCGAGAAATCGACCTCGACTTGCGCCGTTTTGAAGAGTTTAAGAACTTCGCTAACAAGGTCTGGAATGGTGCGCGCTTTGTTCTCATGAACCTTGCCGGGGAAAAACCTCTGACCCTTGAAGCGTTTCAAACGGGACTCTCCTTAGAGCAATTGAAGCTCGAAGATAAATGGATCCTTTTAAAGCTCAATCAAGTGATCAAAGGGGTCAATGAAGCCTTTGCAACTTACCAATTCGATCAGGCCGCTTTACAAGCGTACGACTTTTTCTGGAAAGATTTTTGCGCCTACTACGTGGAGATTGCAAAGCCCGCCCTCTTTGGAAAAACGACTTCAGAGGACCACCTCACTAAGCAAAAACTCTTGGCCATCATCCTCACAGCAGCTGTCAGGCTCCTTCACCCCGTCGCTCCCTTTATTACGGAAGAGCTTTTCCACATTCTCAAAGAGCGCCTGCCTGCCCAAGAAGC
>Ga0207117_1013_pt1 | contig 53907 bp, 56 predicted proteins | sample Alteio_BWMinHeat_45_FD_153502 | JGI IMG/M metagenome (GOLD analysis project Ga0207117, IMG submission 153502) | Enriched cells from forest soil in Barre Woods Harvard Forest LTER site, Petersham, Massachusetts, United States -... | ecosystem: Environmental > Terrestrial > Soil > Temperate forest >...
TCGCGGCATTTTTTCCTGTGCTAAGTTTGTCTGAGTGCCACTCTTCGAGCAGGTCGATTGCGAATCCTGCTGCGTTGAGCCATTGTGCATATGAGGCCAAGGGGTGATGGAAGGACCAAGTCGTGGAGGAGTCAGAGCCTTTGCTTGGGTTTGTGTGGATCGGGATTTTCATCGTCGTTGAGTAGCGGTCAACCCGGCGGAACTGCAGTTTTTGCGCCTCATCCACTTTCCAAGACGACTGGCGCGGAATGCGAAAGCACGGGTGGTTCATGGCAATCACCAACTTACCGCCCATTTGCAGATGTTTTGCGGCATTGAGGAACGCCCGGTTTGGATGTTCGAGATTTTGAACGGCAAGTACAATCGCAGCGTGAGTGAAATCCGTTTGTTTTACCGAGAGCGGTTGCGTGATATCTCCGACGAGGTACGTGTGATGTTTGACTACATCGTTATTGCGCGCGGCTTTGATGAGCGAAGGAGCCGCATCTATCCCTGTGTATTGCGCACGCGCTGGGATACGGTTTGCCAACACCCCGTTGCCGCACGCCAAATCGAGGAGGTGAATGCTTGCATCCTCTTTCGGCAATTCTAAAAGTTTAAGGACTCCAGGAAGAACGACATGCTGATGGTAATAGTGCCCATCATCGCCAACGCTTTTATCGTACCAAGCGTGCACCTTTTCCCACGAAGTTTTTGATTTTGATCTTTCCATAACGGCCTTATAAAAAAACAGCTGCATTGTAACAACAATTCTAGATAAAATGCAATTTAATTATTGCAAAAATTGGAATTTTGTTATAAAGAAATTTCTTAGGGGGCCACGATGTCTATTTTAGCTCATTTAGCCGTCGCTTTGGCACTTGTGGGGGTTCCACAAGCCACTTATTCAAAGGAGAACACCATGAAAATCGAAAGTTCCGTCTTCACCAACGGGAAACCCATCCCTCCCAAGCACACTTGTCAGGGCAAGGACGTGTCGCCCCCGCTCACGTTTTCAAACATTCCCAAAGAGGCGCGCTCCCTCGCTTTGATCATGGATGACCCAGATGCTCCGCACGGAACATTTGACCACTGGATCGCATGGAATATCCCAGCTAATACGACAGCCCTTTCTGAAGGAGTCACCCTTGCCCATCAAGGAACCAACCATTTCCAAGAGGCGCGCTACCGAGGCCCCTGTCCGCCTCCAGGAAAGCCCCACCGCTACTTTTTCAAGCTCTACGCCCTCGATACAACCCTCAACCTACCCAACGGTTCCACGAAGGAAGCCGTTGAAGCAGCGATGGAGGGGCACATCCTTGCCAAAGCTGAACTCGTCGGCCTCTTTCAACGCTAAGCCTAGGGAGCCTTTCCCGCTGTGAATTCTTCGAGGAGACTCGAAAGATTTTCGAGCGAGTTTACCCCATCCGCCCCGAAACTCATATCGGTTTTGATATGGGTGAGGGGCGGTGGGGTAAAATCGCCGAAAAGATTTCAGAGGATCGTCGAAGAGGCACAGCGGGAAAGGCTCCTAGAGCATTTTTCTTGACAAAATAACCCCAAACATGATAAGATTCTCTTTAACTTTATAATACATAATCTGTTAAGGAGTCAAAATGTCGGTTTCCTCTAGTTCATGGTTCGTCAATGCACCAAAAAGCTTAACCATTTCTGAAATTGCAGCAGATATTGCCCAGTCTAGGATATCTCTTGTTATTGGCGCCCTTGTAGAGGCGTATATGCAGGAGGGACGAAGAGATTTGGGGCTAGTAGATGGTGCGAAGCATCTCTTTCCCCGTTTTACCGCGGAAGTGGTCCTCGATGCTGTCGGCCAAGTGACCTATGGCGCTTTGCGTTGGAGTGGCTTTGATTTAGGTAAAATAGGTTTTGTTCCAGTTGCAAATATCACGCGATTATTCGCTCCTCGTTACATTTTTGCGCAGTTCGTAATAGCGGCTTTACGAACCGTTTCTCCCCGCTATTTGATTGCGTTGAACGTTGTTGTTTTTGTTGCTCCCTTTTTCTTCCCGCAGCCAAAAGCTGAGAAGATTAGTCAGGAGTTTCAGGACAAGATCGATGCTGTATGTAAAATAAAGGAGCATGATGGATTGATTGATGCCGTGAAGGAAATCATCACCCAAAACCGTTGTTCTACCGTTGAGTTGATTGCTCTTGAGAAGGCATTAATGAGTATTACAGTAGAGGCAGGGGGAGTACAGGAGCGCTTACAGCACGAGTTAGATTACTACATTGCCTTTAGCAAACTTCCCGAAATGCGGGCTCAGGAATTAAGAGTGAAAATCGACAGTGCGGTTGAGTTGACTCAAGCCCTTCAAGACGAGGTCGAGTCAAAAGGGGATTCATTCGATTTTGTTACCCAAATTCCGGATTTTTGTGTAGAACTAGAAACAATCCTTAATCCGGTGTCACTCACGGCTGATGAGTTCAAGTTGGCGCAAACAGCTTTGGCTGACAAGTTTCAATTGGTGGAAACAGCCTTAGAGAGAAATAGGTTAGGAAGTCTACGTCAGGTAATTGATCAAGGGTTTGGAGCTATCATTCAGCTAAAACAAGTTAAGGAATCGTTCCTTCCTCAAATAATTTCAAATATGTTTGTATTAAACTATGGGAACCGCTTTTCAAACCAACAATGGATTATCGGTAACGTGGCTGCCGCTGCCCTTAGCTTTCTAGCTGGCGTCAAGCTCGTTGTTAACCCCGTTTAGGAGTAAATTTGATATGTTAGTTTCCGGTTCATGGCTTGTCAATACACAAAAAAGCTTAACCATTCCTGAAATTGCGACAGATGTTGCGAATTCAAGGGGCACGTTTGTTTTCAGTGCTTTTCTTCAGTCTTATATAGATGAGGGGCAAAGAGGTTTGGGGCTAGCTGGCAATGCGAAGCATCTCCTTCCCTATTTTACTGCGGAAGTGGTCATCGGCTCTGCCTGTCAGGTGACCTACGGCGTGTTGCGTTGGAATGGTTTTGATTTAGGTGAAATAGGTTTCGTTCCAGTTGCAAGTATCACGGACCTATTTGCACCTCGCTACATTTTTGCAAAATTGGTGACAGCTGCTTTACTAACCGTATCTCCCCGCTATTTGATCGCGTTGAACGTTGTTGCGCTTGTTATTCCATTCTTTCTTCGGGAGCAAGGAGCTAAGAAGAATAGTTCGGCTTCTGAGGGCATTACACTCGGGGGAATTGGCCCTTCAATGCTTTCAGCTGTGTTTGTACGGAGATGCGGCAACCGCTTTTCCTACCAGCAATGGATCATCGGTAACTGTGTTGCCGCTGCCCTCGGCTATTTAGCTGGCGTGAAGCTTGTTGCTAACCTCATTCAGGAATAAGTCTAAAAGTGTAGACCTTCTTTCGCCAGTGCACTTACAGTGCGCTTGAAGAACTGCCAAATGGTATCGGTTGCGTTTAGGGTGTTCATCTCCTTGCCTGTCAACTTTTCTGGCAAAGCGCGCTCACCACCGGGCCATTCGTGGCCTTGGCCAGCAACGACAATATACTCCACTTCCTGTCCTTTCCCATTAGGTCCATAGCGAGTGAACGTCACCCCTCCCTTTTTTTCGACAGTTTTTTGGGTGGGAGCAATATTGAGAAGTTTAAGCCAATCTAAGACGGAAGCAATCATTGGCGGCTTATTCACCAGATGTGGGGTCCATGGATTTTTGGCAGGCCCACCGTCAATGGGATTCAGGGGATCTGCGTCGCCTACAATGAGCATCATGGACATTGTTCTTTTGGGTTTGGGATGTTCAACCATCAGGTGCCCCGAAACGGGAGCAATGGCAGTTAAAATATCGGACAGTTCAATACCGGCACGGAAAGTCATTGACGCCCCACTGGAAAAGCCGGTCATATAGACGCGTCTCGGATCGACTTTATATCTTTTAGACACATCTTCGATGACTTTGCGCAGATAGGCAATATCATCTACCGATTTTTTAACATGTGGAAGACCAGAATTCCAGACATTTGGGTTTGTGCGGAAGTGTGAAGGCTTTGTCAGATCAAGTGGAGTGGCTTCAGGGAATACAACAATAAAGGATTCCTCATCGGCTTTTCGAGTCCATCCATACTTTTTGGCGGCCCCCTCGGAATTGCCTCCCGCTCCATGCAAGAAAAGGACAAGTGGGATTTCTTCCCCTTTGTAGGAGTGTGGAACATGGATGAGATACTTTCTTGACATCCCCTGAAGTTCCAAGACGACGTGTTGTTCTTGCGGCGGCAGCGCATTTAAGAAAGCTCCACTCACGATAAAAGCAATGGCCATTATGATGGTTAAATTCATTATCCACGAGCCTCCCGGATTACGTATCTGAATGAAGACGCTTTTTTCCAACTTTTATGCCACTGCCTGAAACGTCATTTGGTTCATTTTTATGATCGGGCTTGAATTGACTCCAATCTGTGTTAAACCAGTATGTTGTGCAATCTTCAGCACACCGCGTTTTAACGCGCGCTGCAATGAGATCAAAGTTACTTATTCCCAGTTGATTTACCGCATTGTAAAGTGCGGTCTTTTCGACCGTGGACCAATTGCCCTGTTTAAAAAGTGGATTTATTGTTTTCCATCTTTTTTTGATCTGAATGGTGGTCCTGTCTGGAAATTGTTTAAAAACCGCAGGCCAGTCTATAACATCATCAGACTGGATTGCTTTTGTAAGCTTACGGTCCTCTTTTCTAGTCCATTCTCCACGCTTTATATTTGGATTTATTTGGCTCCACCTAGAGGAACAATCCAGATTTGTCCTACCTGGAATGAGTGATGAGATCGTCATCCAATCGATATTTCCGTATTTTAGATTAATATTTGTAACAGCCCATAGGAGAAATTCATCCTCTTTCTTAGTCCAGTCCGGTTCCTCTATTGTATTTCTTGTTAGCTGGGCGTTGGTGTGTGAGGGCAAAACAGCAGGTTGCGGGGAGATGGGATAATTGGAATCGAAGCATTTTTGAGCTGTATCGGCTACGTTTGCAACGGTTTGAGCTGAGGGCAAAGGAGGAACAGGAAGGGTTTTAGAATTATCTACAAGGCTATCCGTGTTTAACATGAATGATAGTCTTAAAGGACTATGATGCATATTTATTCTATTGCCTGAAGTTGGTGCTGAGGCCATAAAAATGCTCCTATAATCGTAAAAAAAACGTATTATAGCGGTTAAGGCCGAAGGCAATCTACTGAAAAAATTTTCAATATAAAAACGTTGTAGAGGAAGGCGGCATGTGATAAGGAAGTTCTTAAGATCTTTTGGAGTGGCAATGAAAGAATCAACTAATTCCGGGAAACCACATCACATGCTATATCGCTCCCACCCTTGGCACGGGATGTCTTTGGGGGAGAAGGCGCCAGAAGTTGTGAACTGCTATATCGAAATGGTGCCGACAGACACCGTCAAATACGAATTGGACAAAGAGACTGGCATCCTTAAAGTCGATCGCCCGCAAAAATTTTCTAGTCTTTGTTCTAGTTTGTATGGATTGTTGCCCCAGACTTACTGTGGGCCGAAAGTTGCCAAGTATTGCATTGAGAAAACAGGCCGCACACAGGTTGTAGGGGATGAAGACCCGTTGGATATTTGTGTGTTAACAGAAAAGGTTATCCCCCGAGGCGACATCATGCTGCGCGCCTATCCGATAGGGGGATTTCGCTTGATTGACGGGGAACAAGCCGATGACAAGATCATTGCCGTGCTCATGGGCGATTTTATCTATGAAAAGTTCAAGGATATTAGTGAATGCCCGGAAAACGTCATTGAAAGGCTAAGGCACTACTTCCTAACCTATAAGGATGATCCAGATAGAGTCAAAGCCCACGTCCAAATTACCCACACCTATGGCGTTAAAGAAGCCCACCAAGTCATTCGTCTCTCACAGCAAGACTATAAAGATAAATTTCTGCTGTCGAGTGAGTCTCGTCTAGATAAATAAATCTTCAAAATCAACTATTTGATGCTGATTTTTTGTTTTGTCGCTTCCTTAGAATCCCATTGACAAAATATTCGTAGATATGATACAATGCTTTTTTTAATAAACTAATTGGAGGCTATGATGATTACGAGTTATAACGACGGTGGTATCTGCCATATATATTCTGATAAAATGAGTGATAGTTATCCAAAGATGGAAATAGAAGATAGATATATTTGTTATGGATTTGCAGATGATGGGAAAGATCTCTCAATGGGAGCCAGATGTAAGGATTTGGTGAATCTGGCACTTAATAGATGTACATGCGTTGATGTGCATACAGTCAACTATGCTCAGGCCATCAGCGTCCCGAATACTGAATTTCAAAAACATCCAAAAAGTCTTTTAGAGAGAATGTCAACAGCAGCAAATAGCATTTTCGTTTGTTCCCGTGATGCAATTCAAAAATGTACACATCAGACGGGAAAAGATTTGCTATGGATCGCTGGAATCATTGCAGGCACTGTTGCAGCGGTCTACATATACAATTTACTGGCAAAGGATAGCTTGAGTAAAATTGCAGATTGGAAAGATCATCTGGGCAAAGAAATGCCGGTTAGTCCTTTAAAATGGGATGCAAGCACAAAGCATTGGAAGATGGAAATATTAACCGAGAGCCGTTTATTGAAGGTCACGCACAGTTATGAAGTACAAGCGATGATTATGAGAGCTGGTGCTGTTATGTCTGTTCTCTTGGGAACTGCTTTTGCTCTTGTGAACACTCAGCAAAGCGAACTTGTCACCAACTATCGAGACCGCTATGTCTCATATTTTAACGAACATAGCCCAAAACAATTCTGTAAACTCGTTCCTATAATTACAACTGAAAGGATTTAACTATGGATGCTGCTGATAGAGTAGGTGTTCCTGATTCATTATTTGTTTACACGGGTCAAAGGCCAAGTTTTGGTCAAGTGGCGGGTGAGTGCGCAAGGGCAATACTTAGCCAGAACAGTATCGTTGTGGCATCGTCTGCCTTGATCGCGTTTTCTATTCAGCTTCCAAAATTGTTAGAGGGTAATAAGTTAGACAAGTGGAACTGGTCGAGTTTTATGAATGATCATATGCTCAATCTTACTGCAAGTGTGTTTGTTCAATTGGTCTCAGAAGCGGCTTATGGAGCTTTCCGTTTAGCGGGTTTTGATTTTGGTCGCATTGGGACAAGACAGCTCAAAGATAGGCCTCATTTTTTTGCTCCAAGGTACATTATGGGTTGCGCTGCGACCGCATATTTAAAAACGCTTTCCTCTTCCGATCTAAAGACTCATAGTTATTCCTTGTTAGGGTTGACCATGGCTATGCTCGTTGCGAGTAATCTAATGCCAGTGGCCGAAAATAAGAGAGAAAACTTTAGTGAGAAAGTTGACCGATTCATTGCTCTTGATCAGCAATTCTCAGAAAGGACGCAACCAGAGGAATCTGATAACCAGCCACGAGGAGAGATCCAATCCACTCTCCCTGATTATAAGAAAATGGCTTATGCTATCATTAATATCCAGAAATGCACGCTGGACGAGATTCGGCAACTTATGGATGCAATTGAAGAGCGTACAAGTACGCCATTCCAAGCTCTATTTAATACTGATTTGAACGCACAGTTGCTCAAATATAAAGGTAACAACACAGAACCCAGTTTGTCTGAACGATTTATTCTTCAATATACTCAAGATCTCTCAAGGTATTTAGGAGCAACTCTCGAGCGTTCGTTTGTTGGGCCTGCTATCTTTATGGATGTGGCGCTTGTCGCTATGAAGTTGTTATTTGGTGTCAAGTTTCTATCTGTCGTCCCTGCGAAAGCGGGCTAACCTTGTCACGAACGATGTGATTTTTGATGAAAAAGCGGGAAGTGGTGTTAAAGCCGGGAAAAGAGAAGGCGGTGCGGCAACGGCACCACTGGATCTTTTCGGGGGCGATTCAACAGCTGCCGCAGTTTCAGGCCGGGGAGTGCTTGCCAGTGGCAAGCGCTTCGGGGGAGCCGCTGGGATGGGGGTATTTTAATCCCGGTTCTTCTCTTGCGGGACGCATGGTTTCTTTCGGTACAATTCCCTTCCAAGAGGCAATCCTAGAACATTTGAACCAGGCGTTATGCTTGCGTAAGGCGCTGCTCGATCCAGTAGAGACGACAGTTTACCGACTTGTCAATGGGGAAGGGGACTTGTTGCCAGGTCTTGTGGTCGATTGCTATGGCCCCGTTGTGGTTGTGCAAATGGCAACAGCTGGCGTGGTGGCGTTGCGTTCGCTGATTGTCGATTGGATAGTCGCCACGCTCAAACCGATTTGCATCTACGAAAAATCGACTGGCCCCGCGAGGCGGGAAGAGGGCCTTGAGGATGCGGAAGGTGTATTATACGGATCTCTGCCAGAAGAACTCGTCGTCAAAGAGAACGGTCTTCTCTTTACCGTACCTGTTGTCTCAGGGCAAAAAACAGGGCTCTTTCTCGACCATCGCGCGATGCGGCAACGGGTGAGGGAGCTGGCGAGAGGCAAGCGGGTGCTCAATTGCTTTGGTTATACCGGCGGATTTAGCGTCTATGCAGCCGCTGGCGGCGCTTCTTGCGTCGATACAGTCGACATTTCGGCCGAAGCGATTGCTGGTGCCAGGCGCAACATGGAGCTCAACGGCTTCTCAACCGATCCAGAACAGTACATCACCGAAGATGTCTTCACCTTTCTGCGCCGCTCTTCCCTTGAGTACGATTTGGTGATTTTAGATCCGCCGGCTTTTGCGAAGAGAAAAAAGGATGTCATCCCGGGCTGCCGAGGCTACAAGGACATCAACCGGATCGCATTGCAAAAAATGCCGCCGGGATCCCTTCTGCTCACGAGCTCCTGCTCCTACTACGTCGATCCAATCCTCTTCCAAAAAGTAGTTTTCCAAGCGGCCCTTGAAGCAAAGCGAGTCGTCAAGATCATCGGCCGTCATGAACTGGCGGTCGACCACCCCATCAACCTGTGCCACCCCGAAGGGGAGTACCTCAAGAGCCTCCTCCTTTTTGTCGAGTAAGCCTAGGTTAGAGGAATAAATCAGCTGGGGTGCTTCCCGATATGAGACCATCAATGAAACTAAAATGTTTGTCGTGAGTGCAGACAACACATCCATGCTCCAGGGCCTGTGATGCAATCCATAGATCATTTGTTGGGATGGGCTTTCCCTTGCTTTTAAGAGAGCAGAAAACTTGGGAAAAAAAATGGGAGGTATCAAGCGTAATGGGGTAAATCATGATTCTGGAAGATTCCAAAAACTTTTGTAACTCAATTTTATTTTGGTGCGCTTTATTTCCACCATCAAAACCAGCGAGGAGCTCTCCAATCACAATGGGGCTAATGACAATCCGTTCGGCATGTTGAACAATTTCAATGATTGGAGCATCGTTTTTTTTAAAGGACGCATATGCATTTGTATCAAAAAGTACAGGCCTCATGACCAAAGTTCCTTATCCACTTTCTCAAAAGATTTTATGTTTTGTTCAAAGGTTTTTTTGTCTTTGTCGCTCCACGTTCCAGCTAAGTAATCTAGATCATGAAAGACGTTTTTTCTAGTTTGGCAAACAATTCCAAGATCGCGTTCAACAATCTGCAAAATCAACGAATTGACACTGATTTTTTGTTTTGCGGCTTTCTTTTTCAATGATGACATAACATTGGGAGACACATTTCTCAGGTTGAAATTCGACATTGACATGCAATACCTCCTTGCGATACCACCATGATACCAATTATAATACCACATAGATATTAATGTCAACATTGGAGGAGCCTCCTCCTTTTTTCGAGTAAGCCTAAAAAAATTCAATAAATGTAACGCAGAGACGGGGAGACAGAGAGACGCAGAGGGGGCGAGCAGCCTTTTCTTCGCGTCATCGCGTCTCCCCGTCTCTGCGTTGAAAATTAGACCTTATTGATCGCACCATTTTTTTTGGTTAGGGGGAAGCCTCCTCCTTTTTGTCGAGTAAGAAAACGGGGGGATCGGGTATACTTTTGGGCACTATGGAATCGCAGCAAAAGACATTTCAGATCGTCACTTTGGGGTGCCGGACGAACCAGTACGAGTCGCAGGCGTACAAGGATCAGCTCGAGGCGATGGGGTACAGTCAGGCCAAGGATGGGGAGGAAGCGGCTCTTTGCATCGTCAATACTTGTACTGTCACAGAATCGGCGGATAGCTCGAGCCGCCACGAGATTCGGCAGCTGGCGAAGCGGAACCCGCAAGCCAAGTTGGTGGTGACGGGGTGCTTTGCGGAGCGGGATCCGGGGGCAATTCATGCGATTGAAGGGGTGTCCCATGTGGTCCCAAATAAGGATAAGGAAAATCTCCTTTCTGTGATTTTTCCAGAAACGGAACTGCCCGAATTTTCGATTAAACAGTTTGAGTCGCACACGCGCGCTTTTGTCAAAGTGCAAGATGGGTGCAACTCGTTTTGTACCTACTGCATCATTCCGTATGTGCGGGGTCGCTCCCGCTCAAGGACAATTGAGTCGGTTGTGCAAGAGGTGAGGGACCTGGTTGCAAACGGATTTAAAGAGGTTGTCCTCACAGGGATCAACATCGGCGATTTTGATGGGGACCAACCGGAAGGGGCCCCACCCCACCGCTTGGTTGACCTGGTGCGCGCAGTCGATGCGATTGAAGGGGTCGAGCGGCTACGGATTTCGTCGATCGATCCGGACGAGGTGGATGATGAGCTAATGGAGGCGGTCATCCATGGGAAAAACACTTGCCATTCGATGCATGTGGTGCTGCAAGCAGGTTCGAATGTGGTATTGAAGCGGATGAACCGGAAATACACGCGTCAAGTTTTCTTCAACACGATCGAAAGGCTACAAGCGGCTTCTCCCCGTTTTACGTTCACAACCGATATCATCGTGGGTTTTCCGGGCGAAACGGATGCCGATTTTCAAGAGACGCTCGAGGTGATGCGAGAGGTGAAGTTTGCCAAGGTGCACATGTTCCCTTATAGCGATCGTCCGCGCACGCGTGCCAATTTAATGCCGAACAAAGTGCCTCCTCAGATGATTCGGGAGAGAAAGCAACAGGTTTTGCAAGTGTCTGAAGAGATCTCCTTTGTTTTGCGCGAACAATACGTCGGCAAGACGATGGCGATTTTGACTGAATCGATAGATGAGCGTCGCCCGAACGAGATTTGTGGCCACACAGAGAATTTTTTGTTTGCCTGGGTTCCGCGGGGTAATCTGCAACCCAATGAATTGGTGACAGTTGACTTTGTAGCGAATACCCCAGAAGGGTTGATCGGAAAGGTGAGGCAGTAACCATGCGGATTGCGATTGCAGAACGGCTACATCCCTTTTCCCATCGTCCAGGATCAGCGGTGATTCTTCCCGGTTCTCCCTACTGCGTCGACGTGTTTCCAACAAAGATCTCGATTTCCGATCTGTCACAGGTCGATGCATCATTCTGTTTTGAAGCTGTGTGGGGGTGGGAAGGGCCAGTTGCCGATTTTACGGTTGTGCAAGATCTTGAGCGGGGCGAGGTGGTTGTTTTTGGAAAAGCTGTGCAAGGGTATTTCCGATACCGGATCGGGGCTTTAGTCGGCTCACCGGGCGTTGCGGTCACGCTCGACAAAACTCCAACCGGCTTGGCGTTCGTGACAAAGGGTTGGCCTTGTTCTTCGACGGTCGGAACCGTCCATTTATTTGGAGATGGATCCCTACCCGTTTACAAGCCTCCCCACTTGGAGCGGCTTTCCCTCGGCTCGCACAAGGCTCAAGAGTGGGAGCGAATGGGAAACCATCTCGATTTTGCTACCTTGTTGCCCATTTGGCATCGTCTGGGGCAAATGGTCCCAGCTTTTGAACACCAACCGATTTTTGATCGCTTGCAGCAGACTGTTGCTCAAAAAGAAAGGCTTCAGGTGCTCCATCGCTTGAAAGAGATTTATCTAGTGGCTTTTGATCCTTGCCTGACACCAAGAAGACACGATCCCTTTTTTCAAGGGATTGATCTTCCCAAGGTCACAGGCTCGCCTCTTGCGGTTTTGTCGGAAGGTGCGGTGTTAATTCGTTCGCTGTTCTTTCAACATAGCGACAACCAAATTTCATTGATGTCGGTAGTTCCGCCCGATTTTCATTCAGGTCGCATGTTAGATGTGGCTTGCGGCGATTGGGGGACAATGAGTTTTGAGTGGACGAAGAAGGAGGCGCGTCGCGCTCTTCTCCACGTTCACCAAGACAAGCAAATCGCGCTGACGGCAACAGCCGATCAGCATGCTTGCCGAGTCCGTACCTCGACCAAAGACCGCGGCACTCCTTACCGCTTGGGCTCGCCGCTCAATTTAGAAGCGGGTCGCGTCTATTGGTTCGACTGCTTCACCCACTGACGAATAAACATGTGAGGCGCTTTCTTATTTTGTGCCACTCTGGTACAACGGAGTGTAAATAGAGTGAGACAGATGCGCGGACATTCAGCACATAAATTGCAGGGGGAGTTTGCCAAGATTGCGGCGGGGGAACACCACGATCCCCACACGGTTTTGGGGCTGCACGAGGGGCCTTCTGGGAAGAAGGTGGTCCGTTTGTGGCGTCCTGGTGCCTCTCAAGTCTATTTAGAGGTATTTGGGGAGATCGTCGAAGCAAAACAGGTCCACCCGGCAGGGTTTTTCGAATACTCGGTGTCTGGCGATGTGGGGGTGAACGATTACCGCGTCTACCACTATCAGGGAGCGCTTGGCTACGATCCCTACTCTTTCTTGCCTACCTTTGGAGAGCTCGATCAGTACTTGTATGGAAAAGGGGTGCATTACCAGCTTTACCGCGCCTTAGGAGGGCGGTTGGGGATGCAACAGGGGATTTATGGGGTAAAATTCTCTGTTTGGGCGCCTGGGGCCAAGTCCGTTTCTCTCGTTGCCGATTTCAACCATTGGGATCAGCGGATCAATCCGATGCGCAGCTTGGGCTCCTCGGGGATTTGGGAGATTTTTGTTCCGGGACTGACAGAAGGGGAAAAGTATAAATTTGCGGTAAAATCGCAAACGGGCGAGATGGTATTGAAGTCGGACCCACTTGCTTTGTCGAGTGAGCTAAGGCCTTTAACTGCCTCTGTCATTGCGAATGTCGACCGGTTTTCTTGGGAAGACCGGGAGTGGATGGAAGAGCGGGTAAAGAGGAAAGATCGGCCAAAACCGGTTTCGATTTATGAGATCCACTTGGGTTCGTGGAGAAAAAGAGATGGCTATTTTCTTAACTATAGAGAGATTGCTAAAGAGCTTGCTGCGTACTGCGTTCAGATGGGGTATACGGATGTAGAGCTCTTGCCCATTCAGGAGCATCCGCTCGATGAGTCTTGGGGCTATCAAGTATCTGGCTTTTATGCTGTGACGAGCCGTTTTGGAACGCCGGAAGATTTTCAATGGTTTGTGAATCACATGCATCTAAACGGGATCGGAGTGATTCTGGATTGGGTGCCAGGCCATTTTCCAACAGACAATTTTTCCTTAGGGAAATTTGACGGGACCAGCCTTTACGAGCATGAAGACCCGCGGCAAGGGTTTCATCCCCATTGGGGAACGTATATCTTTAATTTTGGCCGTTTTGAAGTCGCGAATTTTCTGCTTGCTAACGCTCTTTATTGGTTTGACCAGATGCATGTCGATGGGCTCCGGGTCGATGCTGTTGCGTCGATGCTCTACTTGGATTATGGGCGGGAAGAGGGGGGCTGGGTTCCGAATCAGTACGGTTCCAAAGACAACATTGAAGCGATTGAATTTTTCAAGCACCTCAATTCAATCGTCCACCAACATTTTCCTGGAATTTTGATGATTGCCGAAGAGTCGACAGCTTTTCCAGGGGTCACCCATTCGGTGCATCATGGTGGGCTTGGTTTTGATTTAAAGTGGAACATGGGGTGGATGAACGACACGTTGCGTTACGTCAAAACCGATATGATCTTTCGACGCTACCACCACAACGATTTAACTTTTGGCTTGCTCTACGCATTTTCAGAGCGGTTTGTGTTGGTCTTTTCCCACGATGAAGTGGTGCATGGAAAGGGGTCTTTGCTCGCCAAAATGTCAGGAGACTATTGGCAAAAATTTGCCAACTTGCGTGTTTTGATTGGCTACATGATGTGCCAACCGGGAAAGAAATTGCTCTTTATGGGAGCCGAAATTGGTCAATGGAACGAGTGGTATTCGAAAGGGGAAATGGAGTGGGGATTGCTTCAATTCCCGCAACACCAGGGCATTAGCCTGATGGTGCGAGAGCTCAACCACTTTTATAAAGGGCACGATGCATTGTGGGAGCGCGATTTTGATCACACGGGCTTTGAGTGGGTCGACTTTTCCGACGAAACGAACAGTGTGATCAGCTATTTGAGAAAATCGTCCCACGAAATTTTGTTGTGCGTGCACAATTTTACCCCGAGCTACTATCATGAGTATTTTATCAAACTTCACAACGTAGAATCTGTCGAAGAGGTATTTAACACAGACGATGGGCGGTACGGAGGTTCAGGCAAGCGCAATGTTTCTCCCCATATCGTCTTCCATGGAAACCAGAGGACAGGTTTAGCTATTCAATTAGCCCCTTTAGCAACGATGATCTTTAGAGTAGTTTTTGTATGACGACGCATGCCGAATATGAAAAATTATGTCAGGAAATTTGGGAGCACAACCGTCGTTACTACGTCGATGCGCGCCCCACCATCAGCGACCACGCGTTTGATCATCTTTTGAAATCATTAGAGGAGATGGAGAAGAAACACCCCGAGTGGGTGACGCCGGCCTCTCCGACACAACGGGTCAATGAAGCGCTGACAAGCGGCTTTAAAACGGTCGTGCACCAAGTCCCCATGTTGTCACTAGCCAATACGTACAGCAAAGAGGAGATCGTCGATTTTGTTGCGCGGATGCACAAGTTGATCGGCCATGAGAAGGTCGACTTTTCGTGCGAGCTAAAAATGGATGGGATTGCGATTACGGCTCTTTATGAGGAGGGGCTTTTTGTGAGGGGAGTGACGCGGGGCGACGGGACAGCTGGCGACGACATTACGAGCAACATGAGGACGATCGCTTCGCTTCCCCTTCAAATTTACGGGAAGGATGTCCCCAAGCGCCTAGAAGTGCGTGGGGAAGTGTTCATGCTACATAGCGTTTTTTCAAAACAGAATGAAAAAAAGCAGGAAACAGGAGAGCCCTTGTGGGCCAATCCGCGGAATGCGGCAGCGGGATCCTTAAAATTGCTCGATCCGAAGGAAGTTGCTGAAAGGCACCTCTCAATCGTTTTTTATGGCATTGCAGAAGATTCGTCCCATGAGGTGAAGTTACAGACGGAGAGTCACGATTTTCTTCAACAGTTGGGATTGCCCATTTTGCAGATGCATGCGCGCTGCTCATCCATTGACCAAATTTGGACCTTCGCAGAGAAAGTGCACTCTGCGAGACCAAAGCTTCCTTATGATATCGACGGGGTTGTGATCAAGGTCGATGATTTGAAACAACAGGTGCGTTTGGGGAACACGGCAAAAAATCCGCGCTGGGCCGTTGCTTACAAATTTGCTGCGGAGCAAGCGACGACGCGGATTACAGCGATCACGGTGCAAGTCGGACGAACGGGAACGTTAACTCCCGTAGCGGAATTGGTCCCGGTTTCAGTTGCAGGGAGCACGATCGCGCGCGCGACGCTACACAACGAAGAAGAGGTGAAGCGGAAAGATATCCGGGTGGGCGATCTCGTCACGATTGAAAAAGGGGGCGACGTGATCCCCAAGGTGGTCTCGGTTGATTTAAGCAGTCGCCCTGCCCATACACATGCATGGAAGATGCCTACGCATTGCCCTAGCTGCGGCTCCCACGTCGTTCGAGAGGCGGGAGAAGTGGCTTGGCGCTGTCCAAATGGGCGCAAGTGCAGCGAACAGGCGCTCCGTCGGATTGTTCATTTCACGAGCAAAGTGGCGATGGATATCGACAACATGGGGGAGAAAGTCGTGGAGCAGCTCGTCACCCGTGGCATGGTGAAGAACCCTTCTGATATCTACCGGTTAACAGAAGCGGATTTGTATCAGCTCGACGGATTCAAAGAAAAATCGGTGCATAATCTCTTGACCAGCATCGACAAGTCGCGAGAAGTTTCTCTTGCCCGTTTTATCATGGCGCTAGGAATTAAACACGTTGGAGAGGAGACGGCGGCTCTTCTGGCTGCGAAATCGGGCAGTATTGAGGCTTTGTCCGCGATGGGTATTGAAGAGTTGGAGGCGATTGCGGGCATTGGCTCAGTCGTAGCAAATGCCATAGTTGCCTTTTTCCAAGAAGAGGAGAGCAGGAAAGAGATTTCCGCATTGCTTGAGCTGGGAGTGAAACCCAAACAGCACGAGGTCGTCACCCACAAAGGGCACGCATTTAATGGTAAACATTTTGTTATAACAGGAACATTAGAAAACTACACCCGGACCGGTGCCGCAGCCTTGATCAAGGAGCGGGGCGGGAGCGTTTCTGACTCCGTGACGAAAAAGACCGATTACCTCGTCGTCGGTGAGTCGCCAGGCTCTAAGCTGGAGAAGGCTCAAAAATTAGGCATTAAAATTTTAGATGAGAAGGCCTTTGTCCATCTTTTGTAAGCGATTGACTTTTTCCCCGGTTTAGGGTAAAAAGGATGGAGAAAAGAAACCGACGTAAGTGACAAAATTTGATGGCAAAACACCACCCCGCAGTGCGAATAGCACCATCCATTCTTTCGTGTGATTTTGCTCATTTAGCAGACGAGGTTAAGCGTGTGGAAGCAGCGGGAGCGGACCGGATCCACGTCGATATCATGGACGGGCATTTTGTCCCCAATCTGACCATGGGACCTCAAATCGTCTCAGCGATCAACCGTTCGACCAATTTATTTCTTGACGTCCACCTGATGATCTACAACCCTTTTGATTACATCGAGCCCTTTGTGAAAGCGGGTGCCGATCTCTTGACGATCCATTTTGAGGCGACAGAAGAGGTGGAAGAAACCCTCCGGTACATCCGCCGTTGCAACATCAAAGCGGGTTTGTCATTCCGGCCTGAGACGTCGGAAACGATGATGCTCCGCTACTTCGACAAATGCGACCAAATTTTGATCATGAGCGTCAACCCGGGGTTTGGGGGGCAAGAGTTTATGCCGCAAGCCTTAGAGAAGATCCGCTTTGCTCGAGAGACTTGCGATCGGCTCGGCATCCGTCAAGGGGGTATCACGCAGAAAGAGGGGAAAGAGAAGCTGCCTCCGTTTGATATCGAAGTTGACGGAGGGATCGACCCGGAAACGGGAAAATTATGTGTGGAAGCGGGAGCCAACATCCTCGTTTCCGGTTCTTATTTGTTCAAACACGAAGATATGGCCAAGGCAATAAAAGCTTTACGAGGATAATCCAACATGGTTCAAAGCAATAACATTACACCTGGAATGGTCCTTTCGATCTCAGGGAAACTGTACCGCGTTGAGTCGAGCGTGAAGGTATCAGTTCCCAAAGGGACGCCTTTTATCAAGACGAAGCTGCGCGATTTAGGTACGCAGGCTGTAACGGAGAAGAGTTTCAAGCTCAACCAAGACATCAAAGACGTTTCTCTCGAAGACCGCCGCCTTGAATATCTCTATCTCGAAGGGAAAGAGTATCTCTTTCTCGATATCGCCACTTTAGAAAAAGTGTCGATCCCTGCCAGTGTTGTGGCAGAACAGGCAAATTATTTGAAAGAAGGGGTGGAAGTGAAAGCCTCTTTGCATGGAAATAAAATTTTTGCGGTGGAGTTGCCGCAGTTTCTCGAATTGATGATCACGCGTACAGATACCCCTTCCAAAGGTGGTCCAAACGCGGCTCGCATCGCTTTGCTCGAAACGGGAGCGAAGGTCGAAGTTCCTCCTTTCATCGAAGTGGGGGATATCATCAAAATCGATACGAAAAGCGGCGAATACATCCAGAGAGTTTAAAACAGTGAGGAAGATGTGGAAATTAAGCAAATTAAGGAATTGATGGCAGCTATGGGGCGCACGGGAATGAAGCGCCTGATGCTCAAACGAGAGGGCTTTGAAATTCAACTGGAGCGTCAAGAGGGAAAAGTGGTCGACCCTGCGATCGATAGCCTTGATGATATGTTGACCAGGCAGGAAGTCATGACGCAAAGACTTTCCGCTCCGTTAGGAAAACCCAAAGAATTCGCCTCTTCTTCGCAACGCGTGGAAGAGATGCCAGAGGATGTTGCAGGCATCTATATCACCTCTCCGATGGTTGGCACATTTTATACCTCATCTTCGCCAGAAGATCCCGCTTTTATCAAAGTGGGCGACAAAGTGGAAAAACACACTGTTGTTTGCATCATCGAAGCCATGAAGGTGATGAACGAAGTGAAATCGGGAGTGGCCGGAACGATCGTCGAAGTGCTCGTTGAAAGTGGGCACCCCGTCGAGTTTGGCACTAAACTTTTTAGGATTAACTAAGGTTTCATGAAAAAAGTTCTCATTGCAAATAGAGGGGAGATCGCTGTTCGAGTGATCCGCGCTTGTCACGATTTAGGCATCGAAACAGTGGCGGTTTACTCGCAGGCCGATGCAGAGGCTCTTCACGTGCTCCATGCCGACGAAGCGATTTGCATTGGAGAAGCCCCATCGCAAAAATCGTATCTCAAAATCCCCAATATCCTTTCTGCTTGCGAAGTGACTGGTGCCGATGCAATCCACCCTGGCTATGGCTTTTTAAGCGAGAATGCGAACTTTGCTTCGATCTGCGAAAGCTGCGGTTTGAATTTTATCGGTCCTTCTCCGGCTGCCATTTCTCTCTTGGGCGATAAGTCAAAAGCAAAAACGACAGCCAAGAAATCCGGGTGCCCCGTGATTCCTGGATCGGATGGGATCGTTGCCGATATCAAAGAAGCTCTTGTCGAAGTAAAAAAAATTGGATACCCCGTCTTTATCAAAGCCGTGGCAGGAGGCGGAGGCAAGGGGATTCGGATCGCACAAGATGAAGCCGACTTTATGAAATTGTTCCCTGCAGCAAGGGCAGAAGCGGAAGCGAGTTTTGGAAATCCCGATGTGTATCTCGAAAAAATGATTGTAAATCCTCGACATATCGAAGTGCAGGTGTTTGGCGATAAAAAAGGAAATTACATCCATCTTGGAGAAAGAGACTGCACCATCCAGCGACGCCGCCAAAAGCTGATTGAAGAGACTTTAAGCCCTGTCTTGACGCCAAAGCTCCGGCAAAAGATTTGCCAGGCGGCTGTCAACGTCGTTAAGGAAGCTAAGTATTTCTCTGCAGGGACAGTAGAGTTTTTGCTCGATAAAGACCACAACTTTTACTTCATGGAAGTCAACACCCGTATCCAGGTAGAGCACACCGTTTCCGAAGAGATCACAGGTGTTGATCTTGTGCGTGAGCAGCTCCGGATTGCGCGTGGCGAGCGCTTGCTCCATAAGCAAGACGATATCAAATTTGAGGGCCATGTGATCCAGTTTCGGATCAACGCGGAAAATCCTTCGTTGAATTTTGCCCCCTCTCCAGGGCGCCTCGAGTATTATTTGCCTCCTGGTGGACCTCACGTCCGCGTTGACAGCGCGTGCTACTCAGGATACACCATTCCTCCAAACTACGATTCGATGATTGCCAAGTTGATTGTAAAAGGGAAAGACCGCACAGAAGCCATTGCGATCGGCAAACGCGCTTTAAAAGAGTTTCACATCGGGGGTGTCCAGTCGACGATTCCTTTCCACCTCTACATGCTAGAGGACAAGAATTTCATCAACTCCACTTACGACCTCACCTATATCGACCGGCTCATTGCTTCCGGTGCGACCTTCACGAAGGAATAAAAGAACTTTTCCAACCAATAAAACAGGGGAAATTTATGTGGAAACCATTGCTTGTTATTTGCTTAGCTTTTTCTTTACCAGTGGCTGCACAGGTAAAGGTGCTGGCGTTGTCGGGAAGCACCCGTCAAGATTCGTATAACCAAAAGCTGGTGACAGAAGCGGCGCAGATCGCATCACAAATGGGTGCCGCTGTTACGGTCATCAACTTAAGGGACTATCCGCTCCCATTTTTTGATGAAGATGTGGAAGCAAAAGAGGGGATCCCTGCAAAAGGGAAAGAGTTGCGTCAGTTGATGGCACAAAGCCAATTGATCATCATCGCTTCTCCCGAATACAATGCTTCCTTATCGGCTGTGCTGAAGAACACGATCGACTGGGCGTCGAGGGATGATGCGCAAGGAAATCCAAGCCCTGCATTTAAGGGAAAGAAATTCTTAATCATGAGCGCTTCACCAGGCGGTGGCGGCGGTAAGCGCGGGATCGTGCATCTCAGAGCAATCTTAACAGGAATAGGCGGCAATGTCCTTCCCAATGAGTTGACCGTCCCAAATGCTTTCAACGCATTTGACGCGCAAGGGCACTTGAAAGACCCCGCTATGAAGCAACAGCTTCAAAAGCTGGTCCAATCCGCTCTGCAATAACCCCACACGGGCTTCGGCCCGTGTCCCTTTTCTTCACATCATTGGAATTGTTCGAGAGTCCGGAGCCCAAGCGAAGGACGATTGTGGATAGCCCAGTCTCCTAAAGATGAGGAAATTATTTGACTATCTTTATTAAGTCAGAATATCCCTCTAATGTACGATCTGCAGTGACAAACATCAAAGGTTCACAGACGGCTTGTGCGATCAAAATGCGATCGAAAGGATCTTTATGAAGATCAGGAAGAAGCGAAACGGCAGCAGCATGTTCTGCTGTGATGGGCAATTCAATAAAACCGCTTGCACTAATGGCTTTTACTAGTTGTTTGACGTTTGCATCAAGCTTCTTCAGTTTTATTTTGATACTCGCTTCCCAAATGGAGGCGCTGCTGACGTAAACTTCATCGGCTTCTAAAATCAGGGCTTTGTCCGATTCTGACAGTCGCCGATCTCCGTTTACGCACCAGAGGAAAATGTGTGTATCAAGTAGCAAATGCATGTATTAATTCTCAAATTCGGCTATTAGATCATCAGGTAGAGGAGCATCAAAATCCAAGGAGATCTTTAATTTTCCCTTGAGAATGCCTAATTTTCGTTTTGGCTTTGTTTCGATCGGGCCGAGTTTAGCAACGGGTTTTCCAGCCATAGCAATCAGGATTTCATCACCTTGCATGACCATGTTGACAAGCTTGGAGAAATGAGTTTTTGCTTCGTGCATATTGAAGGTGTGCATAAATGCCTCTTTGTAACTAAACTTAGTCTAGTCTACTTTGGATTTATATTCAAGAGCTAATTTTTGTCCTCGGTGTCCTGCTTGGGCCTAAGGAGATTCAAGCTAGACTACGTCTAGGGAAAGCCCTATCGAAATGACAGAAATTAGCACGAGGGAAAAGCGAAACATCCGCTGTCCCCAGAGCTGGTTGTTTGCGGTTGAAAATCCCGCCAAGCAGAGGGCGAGCCAGGCGAGCCCACCGGCTGTGGTGGTGGCCAGATAGGAGATTCCGGTATATCCGAAATAGGTGAAGAGCGCTGAAACGACGATAAAGGCAGCGATGTACAAAACCATGTGGATTTTGGTTCTTAGGGCTCCTTTCATGATGGGAAGCACAGGGATTTTGGCGGCGGCATAGTCGTCGAAGTGGTAAAGCGCGATGGCAAAAAAATGGGGCATTTGCCACAAAACGAGCATCAAAAATAAAAGGAGAGCTCCAAGATCAAACCGATTGGTTACGGCGCAATATCCCACAACTGGGGGGACCGCGCCCGCAATACTGCCAATGGCTGTCCCGTAAATCGTCCGCCCTTTCCAGAGGCTATAGAGCACGACATAGACAAAGAAGCCAACGTTAGCGACAAAGACGGTGAGCGCATTTGTATTGAAGTACAAAATGCCATTGCCAATGAGTGCTAAGAGTGTGCCAAAAACAAGGGCGTGCTTGCCCTCGATCAAGCCAGAAGCGAGCGGGCGTTTTTTGGTGCGGTTCATTTTCTGGTCTACGTTCCGGTCGATGTAATTATTAAAGACACAGGCAGACGCCATGATGAAGCCCAAACCAAGCAGAGTGGCTAAAAAGAGCCAGGGGTAGAAAATCCCTTTCGAAGCGAGCAAAAAGCCGGCCGCCACAGTGATGAGGTTGCCTAGGACAATGCCGGGTTTAGTGATGAGATAATAATTAATCATGATGCCTCATTTCGTTCATTTTGTCTTTTGGCATGGTCATCACGCGCTGATCGAGATCGTACATGATCCAAAGAGAGCCAACGACGATGATCAAGACGACGAGAATCATAAAATAGAAGATGATCGTTTCCCAACGGGGCTTGGCTTCCTCTCCGACATGCAGGAAAAAGAGGAGCTGCACAACCGCCTGCACGACAGCAAGCGCGATCAGAATGTGAACGAGGTAGTGTTCTGGAACTCCTTTGAAAACGACAAGAGAAAAGGAAAGAAGTGTTAAGAGAAGGGAGGCGAAAAACCCGAGCAGATACGATTTGAATGTTCCATGGTACTCTTTCTGAATTTCTTTCAAACTCAACTCTGTGCTCATACGACTCCTATGAGGTAAACAAATGTGAAGATGAAGATCCAAATCAAATCGAGGAAGTGCCAAAACATGCTAAAGACGACGAGCCTGCGGAACGTTTCTGTCGTGATGCCAAAGGTGAACAACTGTCCGATCATGACGAGGATCCAAAGCAACCCGACAGAGACGTGAAAACCGTGTGTGCCGACGAGTGTGAAAAACGAGGAGAGAAACGCGCTTCTGCTCCAGCTGTTTCCCTCGACGAAAAAGGCATGGAACTCGGTCAGTTCTATCGCGACAAATGAGGCGCCAAGTAAAAACGAAATGGCCAGCCAGCCGATGACGCGATCCGTTTTCATTTTTAATGAAGAAATCATCGCAAACCCGCAGGTGACACTGCTGCAAAGTAGAATCATGGTTTCTGTAAACGCGGTGGGCAAGTCGAAGAGGTCTCGTGTAGAGGGGCCTCCAAAGGTGTTGTTGTGCAAAATGGCATAGGTGGCAAAAAGGGTTGTAAAGACGAGGCAGTCGGTCATGATGTACATCCAAAAGCCCAAAATCGTGCGCGAATAGGTGTCTTGGTGGGGATCGGGAACGCTCGTGTCGGGATTCGCCTCTGGCGTGTGGTGGATGGTTAGTAGCTGTGCCATACGTGTTTGTGTTTCCTTTGGAATTCTTGATCGTGTTTTTCCACTTCAGCTGCAGGGATAACCTCGTGTTCATCGGGGCTCGAGAGGCGGACGATGATGCAAATGAGGATGACAATCAGCGAGAGCAGTGCAAGCCAATAGATGTGCCATGTGACGGCAAAACCAAAGATCAAACTCGCTGCGCCAATGTAAAGGCCCATTGGGGTGTTTTTTGGCATGAGAATGTCTTCATATTTTTGTTTCACTTTGGGTGCTGTTCCACGTTTGATTGCCCACAAAGGATCGAGCTGATCGACAACGGGGATAATCGCAAAATTGTAGTGGGGTGGAGGGGAGGGGATGGCCCATTCTAGGGTTCTTCCATTCCAAGGATCTCCTCCGGTATGGTCCCAGTTTTTCTTCCGATGCAGGTAACTCCACACCATTCCCACAGCCTGGATTGTGACTCCGCATAAGATGATCAAGGCGCCAATGCCAACGGTAATGAACAGGGGATGCCAACCCGTCGAGGCGTCATACCTGTCTAAACGGCGAGTGGCTCCCATGAAACCCAGCATGTAGAGCGGCATGAAGGCGAGTAAAAACCCGGTAAACCAGCACCAAAAAGCGGCTTGGTTCCACTTTTCATCTAAGAAAAAGCCGGTGAATTTCGGAAACCAATAAGTGAAGGCGGCAAAAAAACCAAATAAGAATCCACCGATGACCATTCCGTGAAAGTGGGCGATCAAGAAAAGGCTATTGTGCACCTGGTAATCGACAGGCGGGGAAGAGAGCAAAATCCCGGTCATGCCGCCGATCGTGAAGTTGAGGACAAAGGCAAAAAACCAAAGCATAGGCGAGGTAAAATGGACTCTGCCTCTAAATTTTGTGAAAAGCCAGTTGAAAATCTTTACCCCTGTTGGGATGGCGATCAACATGGTCATGATCCCAAAGAAGGAGTTAACAGAGGCGCTGGCGCCCATCGTAAAGAAGTGGTGGAGCCAAACGACAAAGGCGAGGAAAGTAATGAGGATCAGCGCCCACACCATTGAGACGTAACCAAACAAACGCTTTTCCGAGAAAGTGGGGACAACTTCTGAGAATACGCCAAAAATGGGCAAAATCAAGATGTACACTTCCGGGTGCCCCCACGCCCAAATCAAGTTAATGTAGAGCATGGGATTGCCACCACCGCCAGGAGTAAAAAAGTGCATCCCTAAGTAGCGATCGAGCGTTAGAAGAGCGAGTGTTGCGGTCAAAATGGGAAAGGCAAAAATCACCAGAGTCATGGCGCAAAGTGCGCTCCACGTGAAGATGGGCATTTTCATGAGGGTCATTCCAGGGCAGCGCATCTTGAGAATCGTGACGAAGAAATTAATTCCAGAAAGGGTACTCCCAATACCTGATATTTGCACCATCCAGATCCAATAATCGACCCCCTCATTTGGACTATATTCGATCCCGGAGAGAGGGGGGTAGGCCAACCAACCAGAGGTGGAGAAACTGCCAATCGCAAGTGAGACAAGCGATAAGAGCGAACCCGCGGCATAAAGCCAAAAACCGAGCGCATTCAAGAAAGGGTAAGCGACGTCGCGCGCGCCAATCTGCAAGGGGATAATCAGATTGAGAAGACCAAATAGGATTCCCATCCCCGCAAAGAAAATCATGGTCGTTCCATGCGCGGAGAACACTTCTTGAAAATGGCTGGCAGAGATAAATCCGGCGGCATCGCCGACGGCCATCGCTTGCTGCAAACGCATCATGAGAGCGTCTGCGAATCCCTTCATGAACATGGTAAGAGCAACAATGACGTACATGATCCCGATGTGTTTTGGATCAACGGTGGTGAGCCAATCGTTCCAGAGCCACTTCCACCGTTTGAAGTAGGTGAGGAGTGCAATCACGCCCACCATGCAAAGGAGCATCATGACGACAGCGCCGGTTTGGCTAGCTTCGTGTTTAAAGGCTTCTAAGGTTAAAGTGCCAAACATGTGTTACTCTTTTGGGTGCATAAATTGTTCGATGATTTGATAAAACAGTTTATCATCTGTTAGCTGAAACGTTTCCACACGATTGTTTTGACTCGGGGCTGCCAGCTGCTTGTACCTTTTAAAATCGAGCGATTGGGCTGTTTTTTGAGCCGTTTCCACCCACTTTTTATACTCCTCTTCTGTCGAAGCGCGTGTAATAAAATGCATCCCTGCAAACCCTTCGCCGCTGATGTTTGCAGAAGAACCGCGAAAATCGCCCGTGTCGGTCGCGATCAGGTTGAGTTCAGTCTTCATGCTGGGCATCGCGTAGATTTGTCCACCCAAATGGGGGATCCAAAAGGAGTTCATCGGCGCATCTGCTGTGATTTCAAAGTGGATTGGAGTATCTTTCGGAATTTGCATGAAATTGATCGTCGCAATTTTTTCTTCGGGATAGATAAACAACCATTTCCATTGCAAGGCCACAACCTGGATCGTCAACGGCTTATTTTTCGACTCGATCGGCTTGTAGGGGTCTAATTCGTACGTCTTCACGACAGTCAAGACACACACAATCGCGGTCATGACGAGGGGAAGACCCCACCAAATGACTTCTGCGAGCTTGTTGTCGACGAGATCTGGGTCGTAAGTTCCTTTTTTGTTATGCGCGCGATACCGCCACGAAAAGATAAAGGTCAGGGCGTAGACGGGCAGAATCACAAGTAACATCAGCGCTTGCAAAATTAACAGGAGGTTTCGCTCTTCCAATGCGATTGTCCCCTTGGGAAAGAGAATGGCAATCGAGTTGCGGAAGTGCAAGACGGAAAGGGGCTGCATGATGAGGAAAATGAACAGAATAATCCCAGTAAAAATCAGGAGAAAAAAGACCGGTTTTTTTGCCATAGTTCCCATCTCAAGTTTTTCAGTAGAGAACTATTACCATAGATGATCGATGCGAAATGTCAAGTTGAATTTTAAACCTAGAAACGGGTGGGTGGCTCTGGGTTTCGAGAAGAGGCTAGGAAGATTTTTTAAATAGCTACAAGGTCAGTGGCAATATCAAATTCCAGTGGGCGAATAGCAGCACTGTATCCAATCAGGTGAATAATCTTAAAGGCTTTGCGAAAATCATCGTCCTTGGTCAATAGTTGATCCAATAACCAAAGCCTCAAATCCCTTTGAGTTGTGAGATTCATTTTAGAGCCCTTATTCTTCATTTTTTCCCATTTAACAATTGCAGGATGAGTAAGCCCAAACAATTTCGCAAATTCTGTTTGGGTGAGTCCCAACCAAGTTCTAATGAAATGAACTTGATTCCCCGTGAGATCCGATGGATGATGGGCAAGGGCAAGAAGAACAACATTCATAAGAACGTTCAAGTTAACATCAAGAGTCCAGATCCCTCTTACTTTGATCATTGGTACATTTCTAAGTACAATGGGAAATCCTAGCCCCTCATAAACCATCTCTTTTTCAACTTTTTTTTGTTTCACGGTTTATCTCCTTTTTTCAACATAAAATACCGTTATAATCAGTAGATCGATTTCATCATCAAATGAGACAATAACTCGTAGATCCATGCCATCTAATGTCCAACCCCGAATAGAATAATTCCAAGCGTTAAAAACTTCGTCAAAATGATCCTTAGCTTTTTCATGCTTACCTGTATTTAGTACATGTAAAATTTCAGGCAAAAAAATAGCGCGCTCTTTTTTTCTTATAATAGCGTGGACCGTCTCCCGATATTTACCAGCAGAAATGCACTTCCTAATTTTGTCGATCAGATTATCGATTTTTTTCGGTTTAGGCTTTGGCAAAGTTGCTCCCCTTTTTCCTAAAAGTAACTGAGTGACATTTAAATGTCAACTGAAATCGCTCTCAAATGTCAAGTTGAATTTTAAAGACAGAATTTCTATGTTCCGGATGATGGAACTGAAATTCAAAAGACCGGGTAATGTACCGCAGGTCACAAAAAGTGCGATCGCCGGGCGTCACCGCTTCTTCATTGCGATTTTCTGTTGACTTTCGGTTTCCTTCTGGTCGCACCTCTCTCATTCATAAGTTCCTCTCATAAGAATATTTTCATGATCACTGCTTCATAATTTTTTTGTATTTTAATAAATCTATATCCTATAATCTGCCTGAAAACTTTTTGTGGTAATCGAAACTCAAAAAGTTTATTGAATCAAAAATTAAAACAAGAATCAGGAGATCGCGAAACATGTTTAGTACAAAAACATATGGAAATGTTGCAGAATTCACCAGAGGGTACACCTTCTTACCCCAAGAGCCCTCTATTTCACCTCAAAAAGAAGAGTTAATAAGTAATGAAAATGACTGTAGGTTAGACACATATGTTGAAGTTAATTCTAAGCCAGCACGAACGGCCGAAGAACAAATGCTTGCAATTGGGCGTATAAGGAGAAATTCACTAGAAAATGATGCAAAGCCAGAAGAGCCTGTCTTCACATTATCTGGTTCAGCAATTGTAGTACACCTGACATCTCAGGAGAATCCGATTCAGAAAGTTCAATTTTATGCTTACAATAAGGTTATGCTTACATTAGCGGACGGCCAAGAAGTTGCTGTATCTTCCGCTTTTCTGAAGTTTCCAAAATTAAATGCTGTAAAATTTGCAGAATACCTTAGACAAACTCACTTTGTCTTCAGCAAGCTTTCTGATGGCAATTATAGTGTAACCGAAAGTCAGAAATTGGTCGGAGGCGGATTAGGGACTAGGGAAATACATGATGCAGCATTGAAGGGAAATACCGAAGCATTGAGACAGGTGCTAGAGACCAAAGTCAAAAAGGAAAAGCGCTATTTAGTCGATGTTGAAACAGGCACTCTCAGTGACTACGCTTCCCCTCGTACTGCTTTATTTATTGCTTGCAGTGAAGGAACTTTTGATAATGTTAAATTGTTGGTCGAAGCCGGGGCTAATGTTAATTTTCGAGTAAGGGATGGGACTAGCTGTTTACACCAGGCTGCATATAAGGGAAATCTGAAAGTAGTCGAATATCTTCTTAGCACAGGACGTATTGACAATATTGATAATGGTTATGGATCGGATAATATGACACCACTCGCATTGGCCTGTCAATTTAATCGCATACCAGTTATCAAATGTTTACTTAAAAATGGTGCAGATCCAGATTGTATTTTAAGCAAAGTTTCTGCAAAATTCTCGCCTGATGTTAATAACATACTCCGGGCTCACCGGGAACAAAGTAGGCCAGCTCCTGCGGCATCTTCTAGCTCTACATATACAAACACAAATGCAAATTTGGCTAGCTCATCTTCCTCTTCCGAGCCAAGACAAAGTCAGGGCAGTCAATTACTTAACACTGCTGTCAAGTCGTTTGCAACAGCAGCAGGCAAAGAGTTTGCGAATGACATGTTCAATAACTTTCAATGAGAGATTAACACACAAATTGCTCAACAAGGCGGGCAGGTTGTTACTTGCCTGCCTTGATACCAGTAAATCTATACGATCGCTTTATCTTAAACATCTAATAGCGCGGTGTGAGTGACATTTGAATGTCAACTGAAATCGCTCTCAAATGTCAAGTTGAATTTTAAATAGATACAGGCCTATGTTCCGAATTATGGAACTGCGATTCAAAAAGCCTGACCAGATGCCGCACGTATCAAAAAGTGCAATTGCGGGGAGCCACCGCTTCTTTATCGCGATTTTTATGCTGACGTTGGGTTTTCTCCTGATCGCGCCTCTTCTGTTTAGCGGAAGCATTGCCAATTTTATTTGGCTGAGCGGCTTTAATGCCGTGATCCTTTTCACGATCTGGATGATGAGCAAAGATATCGGGTTATTAGCGGTTGGCCTTGTGGTGGCCTTGCCCAACATTGTTTTTAATTTTTTGAGCATGATCTATGCATCCATGTTTTTGTTGGCGATGAGTAAAATTCTCTTGTGCCTTTTCATTCTGTATGCAGCTATTTTGATTGCGAAAAAGGTCTTAGAAGAACCAGTAATCGATACGAATTTGATCTTTGGATCAATCATGGTGTATCTATTAGCGGGGATTTTTTGGTCCAGATTGTATTGGCTTGGCGATATGTTTTCGCCAGAAGCCACTTTCAAAGGGCTGATTCCGATCGATTATGAGAACGGTTCTTTGCCCGATGCAATCGAAAATCAGTTTAATCTCTTGTACTATAGTTTTACGACGCTTGCGACACTGGGAATAGGCGATATCGTGGCGTTCAAACCGATTGGACGGGTGCTCTCTATTACGGAAGCGGTTTTCGGACAGCTATTCATTGCAACAGTGATTTCCAAGCTGGTCAGTGTATGGCGCCATATTAACGAACCTTTGCTCAAAGGTTTTGCCGAAGACGTTGTCCGCCACATCAAAGAGCCAAGATCACATATTGGTTTTAAGCAGCGAGGCAGCTTTGTTCCCCTTTTTGTCCTGGTGCTCGCGATCGTTCTTGTGGCTCCACTCATTTTTAAGGGGTATTACTCGAATCTGTTCTTGCAAGGGTGCTTTAATTTGTTCATTTTATTGAGCATTTATACATTTGGAGATCGACGTCTTGCGCTTGTTGTCGGAGTAGCGATCGCCATCCCTTTTTTGGTCTTTGATTGGTTGAGCATCTTTAACGATTCGCTCTATGACATGGCGATCAGCTTGTTGTTTTTGTGCCTATTTCTCGTTTATGCCATTCTCTGCATCGCAAAAAAGGTCCTCAAAGAACCCGTTATCGACACAAACCTCATTTTTGGGGTGATCATGATTTATTTTTTGGGCGGGATTTTATGGTCCAAGCTGTATTGGTTAACGAATGTGACCGTACCGGGGAGTTTTGAGGGGGTGGCTAAGTTTGACCTTCACAGCAACGACTTGACAACAGCCCTCCAGGCTCAATTCGATTTCTTTTATTATAGCTTCACAACAGCGGCGACTGTGGGGTTTGGAGACATCTCTCCCATTACCCACGTCGCGAAGTCATTAACCGTCCTAGAAGCTGTCTTCGGACAGCTTTTCGTCGCCACAACCGTAGCCAAGATGGTCTCCGTCTGGCGCGTCAATTGAGCCAAGGGTTATAAACCCTTGCGCCCGTTTCGATGAAATCTTTGATATTCTCTGTGACTACGGTAAGATTGTGGACGATGGCAGTTGCAGCAATTAACCCGTCAACGGTCGGGATGACAATGCCGCGTTGTCTTCCTTCGCCTGACAAACTTCCCCAGGACATTGATATTTCGTCATTAATTGCTAGGATTCGCTTATTGAATCTAGGGATAAGGTCTTCTCGAAACCAATTTTCCAAAATTAATCGCTTTTTTCTCTCTTCATTGTTTTTAAGATTTAATTTACTGATTCCCGACTGGATTTCGCCCAAGGTTAGAGTGCATATGAAATATGAACTTTCGTCATGGCGTTGAAACCAATTTTCCAATTTTTTATCCGGCTGCTTTTCTATTTTCCTCAGTTTGGAGATAATACAGGTATCTAGAAGATAACTCATAAATCGATGTCCTGTGGTAAATCTTTTTGTCGTTCGATATCTAAATCAACATCTTGGCAAGGTGCGGATTTGAAAAACTCGAGTAGTGAAGTTTTGGATCTGGAAATTTTATCAAATTCAGCTTTAGACAGCATGACAGCAATAGGTTTGCCTTGTTTTGTGATGGTTTGGTGCCCCTTTATGTTTGCGTCTTCGACAAGCTGAGAAAATTTTGCTTTGGCTTCCTGTATCTGCCAAATATTATTGTGATCTTTGTTTTGCTGTGTATGATGCTTTTTCATGGAGACTCCTTGTGACTAGTCTGACTAGTTTTATTCTAGCATAGAATGGAATTTATGTAAATAGGGGGCCTAGTTATCTAAGGGAAGGTGGTGGAGTCGCCGAACATCAGCTCTTGGAGGATGGGGTTGACGACGACTTCTGGGAAGGGGGCTGGCATGGGCAGCAGCCAGACGAGATCGAATCGATTTGGGTAAGTGGGAACGATTCCGGCGGGTGGGAGGTAGCCGAATGCTGTAATGAGAGCGGCGATGTACGTGTGGTGCCAACAGATGAGGACGTATTTGCCGTCGTAGCGGGGGTCTGACAGGATGAAGTTAGCAAACTCCACTTCTTGCCCAGGACCGTAGGGAGAGTGGATGGGCAGTTGTTGCTTAACCGCTGTTGGAATGAGGGTTTGGATGCAGCGAACAGTCTGGTCGTCAGAAGTGTTTGTCGGTCTTGCCGCATAAAATGCCTGCGGCGGTCCAAAAGTAAAAAGGGGGGGATTTGTGCTTGTGGTGTCACGTATCGTTAAGTAAGATGCTAGGGCGCCAGCGCGGCTTTGCCCTTTGGGCAAGAGTTGTGCGTTTGCTGGATTTTTTTCCCCGTGGCGGATAATGACTACCTGTGTAGGCAGGGCCTCTAGTTGGGAAACCGATAGAGCGACTAGAAGCGTTAACACGTTAAATAGATATTTCATACACATTTCCTCTTCTTCGTTATCAGTAACCGAAACTAAACGATAGCGTCACGCCTTGAACGGATAGGTTATTATTCGAGGGGACTAAATCAAATGCATCTCTTTGGAATTTCATTTGGCTAAAAAATACGTGGTATTCCCAGCTCAACTGGCATCTAAAGTGCAGTTTATCGTCGCAGAAACTTTTGTCCCAAGCAAGCCCAGCAGCAAGGTCGCTAATTGCACGGATGCAGCTCGTCGTTTTATCGTAATCAAATCGTTCTTCATTGATAAATCTCTCGTTTTGGTCGATGTAGAAAACACCGCCAAGCCCGGAAATAGCGGCATCGCCAAACAAGCTTAATCCGTAGCACAAAGAGACGCGCGGTGCGATCCCAATGCGAGGACCAAGTCCGATAAAGTCGCTCTCCATCCGGACTTTATCAATACCGTTGCGACTAATCCCCCCGTTGAGAATGTTGTAGAGAAAAATCCCCCCGGCATAGTCGATATGCACATTTTGGTTAATATAGGCAAACCTTAAGCCAGCATAGGGGTGAAGATCAAACGTATCGCAAAGAAACCATGTCTTAGCAAACGTCCAATCGAAGACGGTAAGGAAGATTTGCCAATCTAAATGTGCTTCAGCGACATAATCGCCAGCAATGATATCTTCTGAGAGTGCCCAAATCGGAAACATCCCTTCTTGGCCATTCACATTTGTCAGGTCATTGCTATCTGTATGACGCGCTTGATGCGCTTCTGTATAATAGAAAATCCAATCGTAAATAACCTCGAAATCAGAACAGGGTGGCGAAATGCCGGCTGCTATACGGAAGCCAACATCCCAATTGAACTTAGGATGGAGGACCGGTGTTTGAGTAAAATCGGTTGTGGTAAAGAGAGGAGAGGTCTCATTTGTTAAGACAACGGCGTCTTCGTTAGCCTTCCAAAATAAAAAATCAAATTTCGACCAACGACGCCCTTCTTGCGTGTCATCCCAAAATGACACTTCTCGATCCGCAAAGGCAATCGTCGTATGTGCTAGGGCAATAAAAGCGAGCAAAACTTTCCATTTCATTTTCGACCTCTTGAAAACACGTTGGCAAAGGTACAGCGATGAAGGATCTTACGAAATTTCCATTAATCTGATCAAGTTTTATTTATTGAGTGGAGTCGATGAAAATTTCGATGAGTTGCGAGAAACGCTCATATTCTTGGAATAAGAAAGCATGGCCGTTTCCAGCAAAGTAAGCTGTCCAGGCGTAGGGGAGGCGTTGTGCAACTGTTTGCATGTTTTCAGCCGGATCGAGCGCATCTTCTAAGCCGCCAGCCAAAAGTGTGGGCGTTTTAATTTCTGGAAGTCTATCGAGGATGGCATTGCTATCACCCCAACGTCTTAAGGCATCTGCCTGGCGTTCGACGATCTCCTCTTTATGTTCTCGATCATTAGGGACAGAACCCATGGCGATGGCGTACGCCACGCGGAAGACAAATCCTCCTGCTGCTTGAATGCCTTGGATTGTGCTGGGGAAGAGGAGAGCAAGCCCTTCTTTTTTGGGAACTTCTTTTTGCAACAGCACTGCGTAAACCTTTGGATCCTTTTGGACCTGGTTGGGGCCGCCGGCATTTGGGGAACACAAGATCAGGTGATCGATGACTTCAGGGTGTTCGAGAGCCATTGTCAAGCCAATCCGTGCGCCCATCGACCAGCCTAAGACATGTGCCCTAGAATATCCAAGTGTTTTAATCAGTTGTGCAGTGTCTTGTGCCATTTGGGCGATGGTCAGAGGTGCTTCTGTATCGGTCGAGAGGCCGATTCCTCGGTTGTCAAAGAGGATCAGAGTAAATCTCTTCTCAAGCGCTTCGAGGAAGGCCGGGTCCCAGCTTGCAAGCGTTCCTCGAAAGCCCATGATCATCACTAAAGGGTCTCCATGTCCACGCGTATAGTAGGCGAGCTCGACATCCCCAATCTTTAGCTTCTTAACTTCTGCTTTCTCATGGCGCTCGCAGCTGGTGAAGAGCAAAAGAGTCATCCAGATAAAAAGTGTGCGTGTAACGCAATGGATCATTTATCGACCATGGCCATCTGTGTGGGACTATAGCGAGGCCCAGCCGTCGCGCCTTCATGAAATGTTTGCCCTAGCTTTTCCATCTCGGAAGGGGATAAGGCAATTTGTGTTGCCTTCACATTCTCCTCGAGATAGAGGCGCTTTTTAGTGCCGGGTATCGGAACGCAATTGGGTTCTTTGTGTAGAAGCCAAGCAATCGCGATTTGGGCTGGTGTGGCTTTTTTGCTTTGCGCGATTTCTCGAATAATCGCAGTGATTCTCACATTATCATCGTAGTTTTTTCCCTGAAAACGGGGATCGGTGCGTCTATAATCTGTTTCTGGGTACTCTTCAGCGCGGTTGACAACTCCCGTTAAAAAACCTCGGCCCAAAGGGCTAAAGGGAACAAGTCCGATCTTCAGTTGGTGTAGAAGGGGAATGATGTTCTTCTCCAGACCTCTTTCCCAGAGGGAGTATTCGCTTTGCAGAGCAGAAATTGGATGGATGCGGTGTGCTTTTCGAATCGTCTCAACGCTAGCCTCTGACAAACCTAGATAACGCACCTTGCCCTCTTTTACTAACTGCGCCATCGTTTCGATGACCTCTTCGATCGGGACCTTCGGGTCGACGCGGTGTTGGTAGAGGAGGTCGATGTGGTCTGTTTGCAATCTTTTTAGGGACCCTTCAACAGCTTGTCGGATATGATCCGGTTTGCTGGTGACCCCTTGCATTTTTCCTTTTTCGATCAAAAAGCCAAATTTTGTGGCAAGGACGACCTGGTCGCGTTTCCCTTTAAGGGCCATTCCAAGCAGCTCTTCGTTCGTGTAAGGGCCATACACCTCTGCTGTGTCAAAAAAGGTGACTCCCAGTTCGATAGCGTGGTGGATTGTCGCGATCGATTCAGCCTGGTCGGGCGCGCCATACGATTGGCTCATGCCCATACAACCTAAGCCGAGTTGTGAAACTTCGAGTCCTTGTGTTCCCAGTTTTTTCTTCTTGAGCATGGTTAACCTTTTAGTCTGTTAAGTGTGGATTGATCAAATCTTTTGCCAACTTGCCATCGACAGCACTATTCAACTTCATCAAGGCCTTCATGACCAGTCCAAAGTCTTTTTTTGTCTTAGCGCCCGATTCTGCAATGGCCTGTGCGATCAGCTTTTTCGTTTCTTCAATGGAGAGGGCTTTCGGCAAGAATTCCTGAACGATTTCGATTTCACTTTTCAGTTTTTGTGCAATCTCGCTGCGATTGACAGCAAGCGCCTGGTCTAACGCTTCTTGCAGGTTGCCCAGGTATGTTTTGAAGAGCTTGTGTACGTCTGGATCGGGGAGATTACCACGCGCGTCTACAGCTAGAATTTTCGACTTGAGCATTCGCAACGTATCGAGCCGCAGCTGGTTCCTGCTCTTCATCGCCTCTTTGATTCCCTCATTGATTTGTTCTGTTAGCATGGTTGAGTTCTCCCTTAAAATTTGTAGCTATTTTTTTAGAGTATTTTGCGAGGCCGTGATCTCCCATTTCCCATTGTGGTTGACGAAAACGTGAGTATAGACGCCTTGCAGCGTTGAGCCGAGATGGAAATTGTCTTCCGTGGGGACGTGAGTGACAGTCCAGTCCATAAGAACGATCGCAATGCCTGGTTGCACTTCTCTTAACGAAAGAGCGTCAACCTGAAACTTCGAGCCCTTTAAAAAAGAATCGAGAACGGCAACATGACGCTTTTCGATCTCCTCTTTTCCAAAAAACGCCATTCCGAATATGTTTACAAAGCTCGCATTTTGCGCATAGCTGTCGGCAAATCCATTCCCAGCCTGATGATTCCAGGTTTCGCTCATGCGTTCGATAATGGCATCTATTGCCACCTTATCGCTCCGATCTAGGGCATACGCCGCTGTTGTCAGTGTCAAAAAAACCAACAAAAAATTGAATTTCATCTTCATCATTACCTCCGCATAATAAATGATGGAACATATAACATCGCCTCAATCTGCGCAAGAGGATGGTAAAAATCCTTCTTGAAAAAACCCAACCTGTGTATTCTCCGTTCTCGATCAAAATATTTTTGTCGGAGGCAAGGAGAGATGAAAAATATCCATTGGGCGTTAATTTTAGGTATCGGATTATTGGGTAGAATCGAAGCTGTTCCTGATATTGCTCCACACCACATTCAAGAAATCCCGCCAGAAGGAATTCTCATCAACGAACCGGGAACGTATGTTTTCGAAAACGACATCTCTTGGAGCCCGAATTCCGATGGCGTGGCAATTGCCATAGAAGCCAACGGCGTGACCCTCGACATGAAAGGCTATACCCTTTCTTCTGCAACGGAGATTTACAAATCCACCGGCATTGCGGCGACTGAATGTGTACAATTAAAAATCCAAAACGGGATCGTTCAAAATATGGGGTTAGCCGGAATCACATGTAGTGGCTGCCTCTCTGTTTGCATCAAAGATGTGACGGTGGATGGCCTTTATGTACAAGATATCATCAAATACACTGTCCCGACGGGGATTTTAGCAACGGGTTGCATTGATGTCTCGATCGACAGATGCACCATCGAAAATATCAACGTCCGCACGGGATCTTTAGCTGCCATCCAAATGACGAGCACTTTCGGTTCAGCAGTGACCCATTGCAAGGTTAAAAACTTGTTGAACCAAGATGGCGCCTGTACAGGGATCGGCCACCTCAATTGCGATGTGGCGCTGGTAAAGTCGTGCAAACTCGAATGGCTCCAAAGCAAATTTGTCAATAACCTGAACACAGAAGGGCACACGGCGATTGGGCTCGTTCCCGTATTCACGACAAACATCAAGATCGAGGAGTGCACGGTTTCCAATGTGATCGGCTGTTGCGACGATGCCCATGGGATGAGTATCTTTTTGTGCGAAGGGGCGCAAGTGTCAAAGTGTAAAGTTGCCCACGTTTTAGATGGGTTAGGAGACGCTCAAAAAGGCGCAAAGGCAACCGGTATCGAAGTCTACGGAACGAATGTCGTCGTGAGCGATTGCCACGTGAAAGACATTTCCGCCATCAACCCCGAAGATAAGCAGGCAACAGGGTTTAGTTGTGCACAAGCGCTTGGCGTTTCCTTCTTGCGCTGCAAGGCCGAAAACGTCCAAGTCTACGATGAAAGCGGACAACAGCGCCCAGAGCTCGGCTACGGCACCGGATTTGGCTGGGCGCCAGACCCTCGCCCTGAGTTCATCTTCCCATCTATCGCGATTCTCTACCAAGACTGCGTCGCCAAAAACTGCCAAGTCGGCTTCGATTCTTGGTATCACATCGACTCCGTCTGGGACCACATTGTCTCCAAAGACAACGACATCCCTCTCCTGAACCAGCTTAACTCCGAACGCACGCTCTCTTGCGGCCCCTGTTCAGAGTGCGGCTGCCAGCAAGCGACTTGCTTTCCCAAACCGATCGTCGTCACCCTCACCAACGTCGCCGACAACAACATATTTTATAACGTAACAATCAAATAACCAAACCAAGAGAGGTATACCATGAACGCAAACTTAGCTGTTGCTTTCCCTAGAAACTTCCCATTTGACACCAGCGCTGATATTGACAGTGCTCTACAAATAGCGGGTGTATCGAACATTGTTAATGCTAAAATGGCAGAGTCGAGAGAAATAAATGTCAGTTCAGCAATGAGGAACCTGGTTCAGGTTGGAAGCCTCTTGCAACTGGCTTATGCAGGAAGCCTTGGTTTTTCTTGCCGTAGGTCTATTGCAGAGATCCTTACCAATTACCAAACATTGATTAAAGATTCGAGGCATACTTCTGGCGTATTTGTCGACAGCTCATTAGCCGCGCTTAAACTCCATCTGGCTGCATTGAAATGGGCCGAAAATGGTAACCTCAAAATGGGATTAAAGCAGATGAAAAGGTGTGGAGAGCAGGCAACAATAATGGCGCAGGTTTCTAAAACATTAGTTGATCAATCTACTGCATTATCAAATTTATCAAAATCTGCTCTTCTTGCTGCAATTGATGATAGCAATGCTTCCGAGGATAGAAAAAAAGAAGTTCAAAAAATGATTGACGTTCTTGAAGCCTCGAAAGCAAGTCTTACGGCAAAAGCGGCTGGGCTACAAGAAGTAATTGAAGAATCGCGCAAAAAAGAGGCGGAGGCTTTAAAGGAAGCGAGAGAAGCGAGAAAAAATGCATTTGTTATTTCGTTGGTTTCGTCAATTGCTCAACCACTTATTTCAATAGGGGGATCGGCTGTTAGAGCGGGAATGGCCTTAAGCAATCCAGTTTCCACTGCTGCAGCTATAGTCACAGGTGTCAACGATCTCATATCTGCAACCGTGAACAAAATTACGGAAGAAAAGGTTTCCGTACAGCAGAAGTATGATGAAGCTAAAAAGCAGCTTGCGATGAAGGAAGCAGACTTGAAAAACTCAAAAGAGGAAAATAAGGCGCCAATCGAAAGGGAAATCGCCGGGCTAAGATCTCAAGTGCAAGCGATGGAGGCCGATCTACAGCAAAAGAAAGATGCGCTTGCAAAAGCCCAAGAGCAACTTAATCAGCAGAGTAAAATTGCTCAGGATCAGGCTGCGGGTTATGCGAAGATAAGCAGTGACTTGCAAAGAGAGAAAATAGATGCAAATGCAAGTTTAGCTGAGTCAGTTGTGAAGTTAAAAAATTTAGACGTCAACAATAAGGACTTAAGTCGAGCGATCCATTCCTTGGAGCTCACCATCAAAACAATGGGCAAAGTAAGAACGGTTTTTGAGAACACTCGCCTTTTCTGGGAAGGTGTAAAAAGGCGTTGCGATGCATTAACGAATGAAGGCGTTGATGCAGCGATTATGGAAGATTTTGTAGAAGGTGAAATGAAAGAAGATTTCATCGATTCCGTAAAGAAATCAGGTTTTAATTGGTTGGCTCTTGGGAAGATCAACCTCGTAGCCGCCCTTGCAGTGGAAGCGGTTGATAAAAAGGTAGATGGAATCATGAATGACCTGCCTAATGCAAGCGAAGCGATCAAGTTAATCCAGAATCTTTCAACTACTATGTTAGCCGAGATCGAGCAAGAGAGAGTACTCCTCGAAGGCAGCAACAACAACAATAACAATAATAATAAATAAAACCGAGTCATCATGAATGCTACACAACATTCGACCCAGACAGGAAATCAAGCAGGAATTGCCACTAGCGTTGGGGGCAATTCCTCTCGAGCAAATGAAGTTGTCAGGGTTGTTGAAACTTTATCACCAGCTCAAGCCCAGGTGAGATTTAATGCCGTTGTTGTTCATGCGAAAGATTTACTCAATTCAAATAGTGAAGCTCGCTTAGAGATTTGCAGAGCCATTCGTAGCAATATTGACTCTCTGATCATTTTCACGGATACCATCATTAGGCAAAAGGAATCGAGCGAAATTCAATTGACAAAAGAATTTCTTCTAGCCCAAGATAACTCTGTGCAAGTTGCAAAGCAAATCAGTAATTGTAAGAGTAGTCTAGGTAATATAAACGCTCAATTGGAAAACACAAAGAGTCGTTTGAAAGATTTAAATGAGGAATGTAAAAATATAGATAAAGACATTGAGAATGCTCGTAGACAAATAGAAGAAGAAAAGCAGATTCGTAAAAATGCAGCTCTTGATTTGATTCCTGGTTATGGACTTATAGATGGCATTATTAAAAAACAACCCAAACGTGGAATACCTGGTTACTCGTCTGTTAAAGGGATTATTTCCGCTGTGCATAAGGATAAAGAGGCATATGAAAGCAGGCTTTCTGAAAAGCAAAAAGAAATGAATGATGCCAAGACTCGTATTGAGCAGATTTCAACGCAAAAAGAAAAAGAAAACGGTAAAAAATCTCGTGATGAGGGCGAACTATTATGGCTGCAGTCTCGAGAAAAATCATTGGATCAAGAAATTAAAAAATCAGGCAAAGAGCTAACCGAATTGCGAAATATTCTACTTTCTTTGAAAGGGGTAATAGCAAAATATCACTTTTTGAAAATGGACGTAGACACCCTAGAAGATTTTTCTGAGGCTAATCTGTTGGATGCTGCAACAATTTCCTCTTTCATAAGCCAGATAACTCAAGCAAAGACCGCTTTCCTCCAAATCACTAACTTTTAAACGCGAATACAAGGAATCAAGATGAAGAAATTCAATAAAATAGTGCCGTGTTTGTTGCTGATCAGTTCAAGCTATTTTTTAGGGGCAGTAGTCACTGCTCCTGGTACATGGGAGGGAACAAATTGTGAGGATCTGAATTTATGTGCTAAGTCGAGCAAGAGAGGGTCCTTCTCGAAAGCAACAACAATAACTACAACGAAGGCATCATGAATGCGATACATCAATCAACCCAGTTAAAAAATCAAGCTGGAATTGCCTCTACTTTTGGAGGCAATTCCGCTAGAGAAAATGAAGTGGTTAGGGTTATAGAAACTTTAACACCAGCTCAAGCCCAGGTGAAATTCAATGCAATCGTTGTTCATGCGAATGGTTTACCCAATTCAAATAGAGAAGCGTGTTTAGCGATTTGCAGGGCTATTCGCAGCAACATTGACTCTTTGATTATTTTTACAGATGCCACCATTGAACAAAAGGAATCGAGCGAAGCTCAATTGACAAAAGAATTTCTTCAAGCCCAGAGCAACTCTGTGGAAGTTGCAAAGCAGGTTAGTAATTGTAAGAACAGTCTAGATAATATAAATGCTCAGTTGGAAAAAACAAAAAGTTATTTGAATGATTTAAATGAAGAATGTAAAAATATAGATAAAGACATTGAAAATGCTCGTAGGAAAATAAAAGAAGAAAAGCAGACAGAAAAAAATGCAGTTCTTGATACTCTTATTCCCCTTCATGGATTAATTGACGGTTTAATCAAAAAACAGCCCAAGCGCGCAATACCTGGTTACTCTGCTGTCAAAGGAATCTTTTCTGCTGTTACTGAAGAACAGGAGAGATATGAAAATCTTCTTTCTAAGAAACAACGTGAAATGAGAGGAGCTAAGGTTCACATCGGGCAGATTTCAAGCCAAAAAAAACAAGAAAATGGTAGGAGATCGCGCGATGAGGGCGAGCTATTGTGGCTGAAGTTTCGAGAAAATTCATTAGAGCAAGAAATTAAAAAATACGGCAAAGAGTTAACCTCTTTACGAAATATTTTACTTTCTCTAAAAGGGGTATTAGCACAACATCATTTTTTGAAAATGGACGTAGACATCATGGAGGATTTTTCTGAGGCTAATCTGTTGGATACTGCCACAATTTCCTCATTTGTGAGCCAGATTACTCAAGCAAAGACCGCTTTCCTCCAAATCACTAACTTTTAAACATCAATTTAAGGAACCAAGATGAAGAAGTTCAATAAAATCATGCCGTATTTGTTGCTGATCAGTTCACACCACTTCCTAGGGGCGGTAGTTCCAGCTCCTCATACATGGCAGGCAACGAGTAGCAGTGATCTGAATTTAGGGGGTAACTGGTATGGTGGTGCGCCCGGCACTACAGACCAGGCTATTTTTGATAGCAACTTTGAGATTGGCACTCTCAATTTAAATCCTGCAACACTTCTTGGTGCGAGCTTTACAGTCGATAGCTTTGATTTTCCTAATTCCGCGAGTGCGTTTTCTTTCACCATTCCTAGCGGAAGCCTTACTTTTACAGGTGCTGGGATAACGGGAGCAACAAACACCAACACGACAATCAAAATTACAAATACCGATAACTCAGCCCTTTTTACCCCGAATCCGCAGCTTTGGTTTCAGGGTACGGTTTCTCAGGCAGAAACGGCGACACTTAACATCAACAATAGTGGAACGGGTGTTAATGCCTCCTCCAGCGTTATAGACTATAGCCAATTTATTTTTAGTATCATGACATAGGTAACACTTTTTGATACTCTTCTTTTGAAAATAGGGGGGTATATGCCTTGGGATGAAAAAAAACAAAATGAATCTAAGGAACGAATTTATACAAAAGGCCTTAAATAAGAAATCTTCTATCAGCCAGTTATGCATTGAATACGGCATTAGTAGAAAATCAGCTACACACAGTTGGCGGAGCTTGGCGATTTCTTTAATATTCACAATGACGATTTAGGAAGGGATGGTCTTTGGGGAAACATCAACCTGAACACAGCCATTGACGCCCAGACGGACCTCTACCTCTCCTTTTCAGGTGAATGTTGGAGCCGTTGGGCAACCTGATCGTGCGCAGCAGGAGTTAACTACCGGTGGTAAAGAAGCTTCTTAATGAAGCTTTTGCATCTTTTTAGAGATAAAAATATTTTATTAACCATCTATTTTGATTTCATTAAAATTCTGTTTGTGTTACGCTGTTATTTTGAACAAATTAATAAGGAGTATGTTATGTCATTTTCACTTTCTCAAGCAACCTTGTCACCACGTTCGGCTGCCCTTACAGGAACACTACAACTAATCAATGGATCTAAAATAAGAGACGAGATGGTTAAATCAACTGGCCCTTCGGGGGATGCAAAAACCACAGTTCCGTTCATTGAAGTTGTCGAACTTGCTGTAAGGACTTTGAAAAGCAATACAGCGATGTCAATTTCGGTTTGTGCTACGGATGCTCGTTGGTATTGTGCTGAGACAATGAGCAATTATACTGTCAGTAAGGATTTCATTGCAGCTGTCAAAAATGCCGCTAAACTCGCTGGTCTAAACGTTGCACAAAACGAGGACAGACGCGATGGGAGATTAGAAAGCACGGTTAGGGATGTGAATCTCTTCGTCGTTAAAGGTTAAAACACTACGAAATAGCGGACAGCGTTGCTCTTTTGCGCGCTGTCTTCTTAAACCCCTTCTTTGCCAACCGTTTTAGCTGAGTTCGGAGCGATAAACTCTGAACTGGATTGGGCTTACGCACCGTGGCTACCCGCCGTCACTGCTCCGCAGTTTTCTATCCTTCCTTTGACAGAAAATTAGGTTTATGATATACATACGTATATCAATACATGAAAATGATACAGGATAATATATCATGAAGTATTCAATAGCGCACTTAGGCGAAAGCTTAAAAAAAGCACGACAAACTAAAAAATTGAGCCAAAGGGATCTGAGTCATAAGACAGGCATCACACAAAGCCAGATTTCCAAATTTGAAAATGGAGCCGTTGACCTTCAAGTCTCCAGCCTCATCGAGCTGGCGCGGGGTCTAGATTTGGAACCCATGCTTGTCCCTCGAGCGCTGGTACCCGTTATAGAAGGATTGCAAAGGAAGAATCCTCATTCGATCCCGATGTATCGCCTGGATGATGAAGAGGAGAATACCGATGACTGATGTTCCCACACTTAAAGTTTATTTAAATGATCACCAAATTGGTGTGCTTGTTCATTTACCCGGTGATAAGAACCTGTTTACATTCGATCAGGCCTATATTGACAATCCTAATAGGCCGATCCTTAGTCTTTCTTTTAAAGATGCAGCGGGAGAGCTTGCAACGGCTGTGAAGACGACCAGAACGCGACTACCCCCATTTTTTGCCAACCTGTTGCCGGAAGGTCAGATGAGTGAATATCTTGCTCGTAGGGCTAATGTGAGTGCAAAAAGGGAGTATTTTCTCTTGGCGGCATTGGGATATGATTTGCCCGGAGCCATCACCGTTCACCCTGCAGAAGAAATCAAGCATTTGAAAGATGTTCTGCCCCTTAATAGCAAGAAATTAAAAAATGTCGAAGGGCCACTCCGGTTTTCGCTGGCAGGAGTTCAGTTGAAGTTTTCCGCAATTAAAAATTCCAATAGCGGATTAATCATTCCTGCTAATGGAATTGGTGGCTCATGGATTGTAAAATTGCCCTCACATCAATTTAAGGGTGTACCTGAAAATGAATATACCATGATGGAACTTGCAAGAAGAGTAGGTATTGATGTGCCGGAAACGATGCTAGTGCCTCTGAAAGAGATTGAAAGCCTTCCCAAGGAAGTTGATCAATTGGGTGAATATGCATTTGTTATCAAAAGATTTGATCGAACAGCGAAAGGTAAAAGGCTTCATATTGAAGATTTTGCTCAAGTCTTTGGAGTGTATCCGGAAGAAAAGTATCAACGAGCCACTTATCGCAATATTGCAGAGGTCATTAATAATGAGATTGGTCAAGAAGGGATTGTTGAGTTCATTCGACGATTTGTTTACAACGCCCTTATTGGAAACGGCGACATGCATCTAAAAAATTGGTCACTCCTTTACACGGATAAGCAAAAAGTAGAATTAGCACCCGCTTATGACTTTGTTTCGACCCTTCCTTACATCCCAAATGAAACGCTCGCTTTGAATTTTGTCGATTCGAAAGAGTTTCACTCACTCAGTATTGAACAGTTTAAACGATTTTCAGCAAAAGCACGCCTGGAGTCGCATCTTGTTCTTGAAACAATTGAGGAAACCGTCGCCAAGTTTGCCGAAATCTGGAAAAATTCGGAAGATCTTCCTCTTGAAAAAGCTTATAGGGATCTTATTTCTGTACATCTGAAAAGCATCCCCATCTTTAAAAAATAAACCTAAAAACAGCCTCTGTTCTACCACGCCTTACTAACGCCTATACGGAGCAAAGAGTTCTAAACTTGGTTGGGATTGTGCCATAGCAGCATTCTGTCAGTGTTCTGCAGTTTTTTAGCTTTCGTTAAGAGAATGTTCGAATGATATCAATTAATATGCAAACGAGTAACAATGCCCCCATGCGTTTCAAAGGTAACATTTCTTGGTTGCATTGTTCCCTGAGAAGATTCTAATTCACGCATGATCGAATCTTGTGAATAGGGATCAAGCAGTGTCAGAGAAGTGGTCTGAAAAACATTCTTACGGACTAGGATATTTTCTCCAGGGACTATCGAAAGCAAATCGCCAAGTCCCTGTCCGGTTAAGCGGAAAATCTGCGCTTGAACGGAAAAAGGAGCTCCTGGTCGAACAAAACGAATCTGTTTTTTGACTCCATCTAGTTGATCTACATAACTATAGCTACCAATTTGAGTCATTGCCAGTGCGGCGTTGCGATTGGATACAAGCTGATAAACCTCATTGCCAGTCTGAGCTGTTTTCTGATAGTGGCTTGCCGCGGCGTCCGACATGTACGGAGGAATTGCCATGATACGACCTCTTTAGTTTTATTGTTAATCAACTTAAGCTACTCGTTTTTATCACACAACATTGGATAGATTTTCACCCTCTGCTTATTTTGTGGGAGCCATAATAATAGCCAAAATTGCACCCAACGTCAAACAGCCACAACAACACGGAAAAGAAAAAATATGGTTGGAAGGATCCGGTGCTTGTTGCGAGGGTGTAGCGGGTTTCCTTAAATCAACACCGACGTCTGTCCAAGCCTTTGCAACAATGTTAGAGATGTTATCCCCACGTAGAGATTGAGCTATAGATATCGATCGATTAGCAAAATCTGAAAAATCATCGGTCTTCTTTGAGGCAATAAGAGTGTTAAACCAAATCTGTCCTGCACCAGTGCTCGATCCACCAATATTTTTTGCTGCCAAGTAAAAAGCACGGTTTGGAATTCCTGAATTATAATGGACTCCTCCGTTATCTGTAGCCATCTTCACGTAGTCATTCATATGCGCTGGCTGTGGATCACTTCCCATAATTGGGTGGTTTTTATAAGCAGACCCTGGGTTGCTCATTGAGCGCAAAGCACCCCCTCCTACAACAACTTCGCCAACAAGCCAATTCGTATTGGCATCATCTGCCTTTTGCTTAAGAAAGTCTTGTTTTGCAATAATAGCAAATACGTCGGAAATAGACTCATTCAGCGCCCCACTTTGGTCCTGATACTGAAGGTTAGATGTGTAGTGCGTTACTGCATGTCCATATTCATGAACACAAATGTCTAGATTACCAACTAAAGGTTTGAAAAGATTAGGGTCAACTTCCCCATAGTAGATGGACTCTGTTGAGGGCATCCAATAAGCGTTGTTAAATGCATTCGGATCATGCACAAAAGCTTTCATCAATTTTGTTCTAGTATCAACAGGTGGTTTTTGAAAGACTCGGCGGTAAAATTCATCAACTTCACCTAAATTTTTATAGCACGACAAAGCTGCTGTATCGGTTGTTTTTAAGGAAGTCACTGAAGAAGACAAAACCAGCCGCTTTAAACTGCCATCCCAAACCTCCTTAGGTGAGGTCGAAACTGAAGAAGAAGCCTGATTTGGAGATGAAGCTCCACCAACCGCTCCCAAAGAGGACGAAGGAGGAATTGAAGGTGGCCCTGCATGGATTATATTTGCAGAAAAAGAGGTATATTTCTCATATCTTACTTTTAAAGCAAACTCGATTGAAGTTTTCTGTAAAAGCACATACGAACGAGAACTATGTATTGAGCCCTGTACAGCTTGGAGAGTCCCAGACGATTGTTTTTCATAATGGCTGAGAACTACTTGCTCTACGTATGGGGGAACGAACTGATATATCCCAATTGCATCGCTCATCTTATTTCACCTCTCTAGTCAGTTTTGGAAGTCATTACAAAATCTATTACCGCAAATTTTAGCCGCAGTTGAGGCTACTTACCTCACCTTTTACGAAACGAGAATAGCATATTGTTGAAATTTCTGAACACAAAAAATAGTACTTGGCTACTAAGCGAAGGTTGACAAAATTTCCCGTGCAAATGAACAGAGGCGGTTGGAGATGGCTACCCGCCGTCGCAGCCCCTTAGCCTTCAATTCTTCTGAGGAAAATATTGATGACTGAGTTCTCCAGCCCTTATGTATATTTATATGCACATCAAAGGGGATGGATTATTTACAATGAAAAATGGAAGTAACATCACCAAATTTCATGGAAGGTGCCGTTTTTGAGATAATTTCATCCAGGCACGGAAATTCAATTCGATCACATCTCACGGATATCGGTTGATTAAAACTATAAACTTTAAGTCGTTCGATTGCTGAAATAGTTAAAGGCCAAAAGGCTTGCCCAGGATGATGCAGAGCATTATCGCCTTGTTTGATGCCACAAAAAATACAGTGATTCATCCAATAGGATTTTTCTGCGGCCTTAGAATAATCCTTAAAATACACTAAGTGAATCATAGTTTCGACTGGTTGAGACGGATATGCTGAAAATTCAGTCACGTACGTAAGAACACCCGGATATTTTTCCTTTATCCATTTATATTCACTCTCTGAGCCCCACCAAGTAAAAGATTCGGGTGGTAAGACGATTGCATAAACAGGTGTTGTCTTGTTACATTTCCAGCATTTGGTTTTTGATTCGCAGACAAAATAATAATCCGCTTTTACACTCCATTCTTGCGGGTTTTCTTGGCTTATTTTTATAGCATGCAGTTTCTCTGAACAATGGTATAAACAGTTTTGTAACCACTCTAGCATAGTTTTAGGGTTAAGCAAATCGCTTGGCATTATGCAGAAAGAGGTTAGCTCAGATAATTTTTGAAACAATTCGTTGTATCTTTCAAACGGACGGTCAGCCAGCAGTTTTGCAATCGTAAACCACGCGTTAACCAGCTTGCGTGAATTCAACATCTTAAATACAACATTTGGTGAACAGGTGCCCAGTTTTTCGGTAAGAGCGTAAACAAATGCTTTTTGTCTACCTGTAAGCCGAATAATATTGAAAGTCGCCTCTTTTGCGTAGAGATTTTGAAACCAAGACAGAAATTCGGTACCGGGTCCAATAGAAGCTGAGTCAATAGCTACTGACGTACGTTTCTCTAAAACACGAACATGATATTTCAGTCTAGCTCTAGGATAAGCAGCTATTAGAAAAGCTAATTTAATCCAAAGCGTTAGAGCTTTGGATTCCCATAAAATGAGAATTTCACCCTCTGAGGCCTTAATCCCAACCTTATAGCAAAGTAGTCGGAAGAAGGTTTTACAAATGGTAAATTTAACATGTTCGAAGATTTTTTTAAAAAATAACAGTAGTTTTAGCATGTTTGCATTGGCCTCAGCGTGGATGAATGCAACTGTAAATTCCTATTTTAGAAAGCTAGGTTAACATTTGCTGGATAAAAAACACAGTCGTGAATGCATTCTGCCGCAGCTTCGCAGTTGACACTGCTAATAACATATTCACCACGGGCTTACGCGCCGTGGCTACCCGCCGTCACTGCTTCGCAGCTTTTTTTGAGTTGGATGATGAGTTCGACGTGATCTAGCGAGTTGTTTGCGCTTCTATGTAGCTCATCTTGCAGGCCGCTCCGTCCGTTTGACTACTGCGGGCAAAAATGCTCACTCTTTAATTTCTTTCGTGTCTGCCTTTTCGGCCTTCTCTGCAGTTGTTAGAAGTTTTGGATTATTTCCAAGGGCTTTTGCTTTAATGTGGTCGATATAGGCTTGAGGAAGCCTTACCTCATTTGCTCCGACAATTATTGTGGTTAAATAAGTATCTGATGGGAAGAGGTTATTCGCAATGATTCGGAATTTATTTGAAGCTACATAAACGATCACTTTTAAAGTTGTCATTCTCGTTAGTAGAGTCACGTTTACTTCTTGCCTGTCGTAGTGATTGTTGGGGTTTCCTTCCGAGAGAAAACCCTCGTAGCGATCCATTTGGTTTAGTTGTTCTACTGTTATTCTATAAACGACTCCATACACAGTTTCATTTTCCTGAGGTTCTATATTAGCGTAACCTTGATTAGGTATTTTGGATTGCTTATTAAATTTAAAGATATAATTTGATAAATATGCAATATCAACAAATTCATTTTTTCCGAGACGGGATTCCATTTGGGTCTTGTTTAAGTTCGAACCATAAGCAAAATAATGGCTAAATGAGAGTGCACTCGCTGACGACATAAAGATACCTACTGTGACAAAAACGTAATTTATGGTTTATAAATATTCAAACAGTAAAGATACACTAGTATTTATTTATATTCAAGCTTTTTGTTTTGGACACTGTGTGACAATTGAAAAAATGACAATAAATATTTATCTGCAATTTGGAAGATCCTACAGTGATATGCCGCCCTTTCAGGGCTCGTATTTGTGGGTGTGTCTGACCCAGGCCTTCATTCGCTTGCGCTCACTCCGACCTGGGCTATGTTATATGTTTAGTGTCAAGACATGGGTTACAACTTCTATTAGGACATAGGTAACACTTTTTCTCGTTTAAGGTTATTTCTTTAAATTTACTTTGTTTATCCGATTCTTTGCGTAAAATACATTAAACACACCATCTGTTTCTGTAGGCCTAACACCTACCATTTCTCCGTATAAATGCTCTCCAATGAATAATGCCTTGCCTTTAAACTCTATAGCACCATTTTTTTGCACTTTCCTTACCTCATCGCTCTTTTCGTAAACAATCTCAGGAAGTTTTTCAGGGAATTTTACATGACTAGTCTTGTAACGATCTATCGGCCTTTTCATGCCTATCCCTTCATGTGGCCTCTGATGATTATATAGGTGCCGCCATTCATCAAAAACCTCTTGAGTCTCTGCAAGCCCTTTGAATTGATAATATTTCAAAACTTCATCCTTTAAACTCCTATGAAATCTCTCGTCCTTTCCTTGGGTTTGAGGGTGTCTGGTCGAGAATGACTCACTTTGATTCCTAGGCGCATTAACCAAATGGTAAGTCGTGAAAATCGCCACGGATAAGATCCTTTCCAAGGTGATCCATTATCCATTGTCATGACCTCTGGAAGGCCATGTTCTCGAAATGCCTCGGTCAGAGCTGTTTTGACGCTAGCTTCCTTTTCACTCTCATAAGCCTTTAAGCAAATTGCAAATCTGGAATGATCATCTAGGACTGTTAGCGGATGACAACGACCTTCTTCTAATTGAAAATGTCCCTTAAAATCCATTTGCCATAGCTCATTAGGCTTCTCCCTTTCAAATCTGATATAAGCCTGTCTCTTTGAGGAGGCTTCCTTAGTTATTAAAGCGTGACGTTTTAGTGTGCGATTAAATGTAGCCTCACTGGGGACTTCTTCGTGGCCTTGATTAAGAAGGTAATATCTAAGTTTTCTGCCTCCCCACGCTGGAAACTTATTCCTAGCCTCTAAAATTAGCTCTACTGATGTACAAGACGTTATTTCCACTCTTGTGGGCCTCTTGGATCTATCTTCCAGGCCACCAATACCCTCGTCTTTAAAGCGGTTAAGCCATTTATAAGCTGATTTTCTACTAATGCCGTATTCAATGCATAGCTGGCTGATAGAAGAGTTCTTATTTAAGGCCTTTTGTATAAATTCGTTCCTTAGATTCATTTTGTCTTTTTCATCCCAAGGCATATACCCTCGTATTTTCAAAAGAAGAGTATCAAAAAGTGTTACCTATGTCCTGATAGAAACTGTTACCTATGTCATGATACTAAACATTATAACGGCCCGTTGGGCCTTTAGCGGCAAATGCCTAATAACATAGCTAGGATGAACTAATCGTGCTGTAAGGCCAGCGGAGGGTCGGCATCTCAAAAGCCCAGGTCAGGGCGAAGCGGAGGCCTGGGTTTATCCATAGCAAATCAAGCGAGCCCTGAAAGGGCGCCATATCATTTGGGCAATTTTCTTATCTGGACTAGAACAGTTTAGATAGGGGAAAAAACTCCGGTGCTAAATTCGAACTAGCGACAAATGGATTAACAGTTCACTGCTTTACCATGCATTTTACTAACTTTTATACGGAAAAATGAGTTGTCTTGTGCTATAGCTGCGGAGCACAGTGGCTATCGGCCGTCGCTGCTTCGCAGTTTTAGCTTTTATTGAAGTGAGTGGTCGATTAAATAGATGAGGGCCTCTGCGAGGGTTCTTTTATACGGAGAAACGAATATTCGTAGGTTTTTGTCCATCTTTCAGTGACGGGGCCGTGTCCCTCATCGGGCCCCCATCAATTTATCAATTCTAGATCATAGAGAATTTCATTTTTTGTAATTGTTCCAATTTTCTCTTCTTTGACCTTGTCGACATTCAATAAACACAAGCACTTGCTATTCCCAAACGCAAGGATTGTTACGCCCTCTTTCCAATTATCGAACATGGATTTTTTCCATTTATTTTTTGAAGGTTTTGTTGAGAGTATTTTGCCATTGTCAAGCTCTATAAGATAGATATAATTGTTTTCATTATAAAACCAGTGAGGGATTGGTTCAACATTCTCAGTCACAGAGACGATTTTGGGATTACTCGTAAAATCGTAATCATTATCGATTGAGAGTGTTGTATAAGTAGAATAATCACTGTTTTCTAGAAACAATATAAATAACAGATTGTAATGAGTACTGTTTCTCTCCATAAACGAAAAGTTGGTTTTTTGATAATTGTCGGTAGGAAGAATGTTTGCAAATCCAGACGGAAGATGGGTGAATTCTAATTTCTGTTTCGCTTGAGACTCATAATTCCACTCGGTTGTAGATGATCCTTTCAAGCCGTTATCAAAATGAACATAGGTGTTTGCTTTCCAGAAGTTACTGAAAATTGAAGGGGGGGAAACATAGCTATCTGATCGTCTAATGCCAACCCGATATTCCGATTCAAATCTTTGATTTGCGTTTAACTGACTTGACCCTATGAGGGTTGGGATTAGCATGAGTGTCGAAAGAAAATAAGGAAAAATTGATTTTAACATTTAATTTGCCTTTATGTTAGAAAATGCCGTTTCTGGGTTAATGCTTTATGTGAAGATGTCACATTCGAAAAAATAACTCCGGATGCTAGATTCGAACTAGCGACCAATGGATTAACAGTCCACTGCTCTACCGCTGAGCTAATCCGGAATAGAGAAGCTAAATGTTATGCGAAGGGGTCATTTTCGCGCAAGAATTTGTAGAGGCTGTTAAAAATAGGTGGAGAGGGGGTTGACATCTAGGAGGGTGTGGACGGCTCTGGGTAGCTTGAGGGTGGCTTTTGTGTTTTGCCAGGCCTCGCAGACTTGGTAGATGGAACGTGTGCGCAAAAGGAGTTGGAATTGGTAGTGATCTTTCACTTTGGCGTGGCCTGAGGGCACGATGGGGTGCAGATGGCAGGTGTTGGCTAGGGAGGCTGAGAGGTGTTCACGGACGGCTTCAGCTGTCTGTCGGGTTTGTCTCAAGTCTTTTCCTGAAAAGGAAATTTTGACAAGGGAGGAGAAGGGGGGATAGCCAAAGAGTTTTCGGCTTTCAATTTCTGAGTTGTAAAAGGCTTCGTAGTTTTGCGCAGCTGCAAAGGCGATGGTGGGGTTGTCAGGCATGCAGGTTTGGATGATCACTTCACCGGGTGTTGTGCCACGTCCGGTGCGTCCCGCCACTTGTGTGATGATTTGAAAAGCGGTTTCTGAAGCGCGAAAATCGGGAATGTTCAAAGCTGTATCGCTATTGAGAATTCCAACAAGCGTGACTTCAGGAAAGTGAAGCCCTTTTGCAATCATCTGAGTGCCGATGAGCACATCGGCTTTTCCTGAGCCAAATTGTCTTAAGAGTAGGTTGTGGCTTCCTTTGTGTTTAGTCGTATCGGCATCGACTCGGATGGAGCGGATATTGGGCAGAATGGCGTGGAGTGCTTTTTCAACGAGTTCTGTGCCGACGCCTCTGTATTTCATGGTCTCGTGGCTTTTGCAGGTGGGGCAGCAAGAGGGTGGGGGATTCATTGAAAAACCGCACAAGTGGCAGGCAAGGGTATTTTCACCGAGGTGGAACGTCAAAGAGATGTCGCAGTGTTTGCACCGAACGGGGTTATTGCAGCCTTTGCAAAAGAGTGTGGAATGGTAGCCACGCCGATTTAGAAAAAGAATCGTTTGTTCGCCGCTCTCTTGCCTTTTGGCGATGCTGGAGATCAGCTGTTCGGAAAAAAGTGTCGATCTTTTTGCTTTTTCAAACTCCCGATTCATATCGACAATTGTATAGCGAGGCATTTGCGCTTCTGCTGCCCTGTTCTTAAGTGTGCAAAGCGTGTATTTGCCCGTGGAGGCGTTGTAGTAGCTTTCAAGGCTTGGGGTGGCTGTTCCTAAAATGACGGTTCCAGAGTTGAGTTTGCCGCGCATGACAGCGACATCGCGCGCGTGGTAGCAAGGGGAGCCCTCACTTTGTTTGTACGAGGCTTCATGTTCTTCGTCGACGATGATCAACCCTAGGTTTTGAATAGGGCTAAAGACGGCGGAACGGGCTCCGATCACAATCTTAGCTTCGCCTCGGTGGATTTTATGCCACTCGTCAAAGCGCTCTCCCTGGCTTAAGCGGTGATGAAGGATAGCGATCTGGTTTTCGAAACGGGAGCGAAAGCGGTCGATGGTTTGAGCGGTCAATGAGATCTCTGGAACGAGCATCAAAGAGCCACGTCCTTGATCTAAGGCAGTCTTGATCGCTTGGAGATAGATCTCGGTTTTTCCACTTCCGGTTACACCGTGGAGCAAAAAGGTTTGGAATGACTTTTCTTGGAGCGCGTTTTGGATAGAGTCAAAAGCAGTTTGTTGTTCAGGATTGAGGGTTTTAGGTTTTGAAATGAAGTACTCTTCGTCAATGAGAGGGGAGCGGTCGATCCGAATGTTGTCGAGTCGAAGATACCCTTGCTTGGCCAAGGTATCGATTGGGCTGCGGGAGACACTCGCTTCTTCCATGAGTTCAGAAAGGAGCAATCCTTTAGTGACTTTTAACATGGTGTCGAGCACATCGGCTTGTGCGGGGTGTTTTTCTCGGATTTTTTTGCAGTGGTCGATTAAGGCTTCGCGCGTTTTACCACGCATCACAAATAATTGCTCCTTGTGCTTGCCATCTTTTCGCACGGAGGAGGGTACCATGATCTGCAAGACAGAAGAGAGCGGGGTGCAGTAGTATTTGCTCATCCAAAGAGCGAGCTCAAATAGATCTTTGGTAATTAAGCTTTGCTCAGACAGGATGCGACTAATCGGTTGCACGCGAGGGAAACTAGCTTCCGTTTTGATCGAATGGACATACCCTCCACAGGCTCGGCCACGGAGCGAGACTTCGACGCGCGTGCCAGGGAAGAGTTGGGGGAGTTGTTCTGGCAAAACGCCATAGTCGAGCAGTTTGTCGATCGATAAGTCTGTAATGACAGAAGCGTAGGCTGCAAATGGGGGCGTGGTCATGTGGGAACAGAGAGAAGGGGTTTTAGTTTATGCCATAGCGCAGTTTTCTGAGCAGGATCGGTTAAATAGAGATCGAGCCGCGGAAGGACGAACGTGGTTGCCCTTTGATCAGCAGGTTCTGCGAGAGGGTGGATCACAGGCGTGCCTCCATATGTCTTGATTGCTGCTGCCACGCGTTCGAGAAAATGGTGTTCTTCTGGCGTCTGGGGAGAGGCGTACAAATCAATTGTAGGCTTAGAGGAGAACTCAATCGGCAGGGGAGTCTTGTCTCTGATTTTAATTTGAGGAAACCGTTTGGTTAAGACTTCGCGAACGTGGTTGAAATCGGTTTGAGTTTTCTTTTCTGGTGGTTCGACGATCGGTTCAGGGAGAGGAGGTTTTAGCGGATGAGGGGGTGCTTCAACTCGTTTTGGCGGTAATGTGGGCTTTGCA
>Ga0207117_1014_pt1 | contig 52421 bp, 64 predicted proteins | sample Alteio_BWMinHeat_45_FD_153502 | JGI IMG/M metagenome (GOLD analysis project Ga0207117, IMG submission 153502) | Enriched cells from forest soil in Barre Woods Harvard Forest LTER site, Petersham, Massachusetts, United States -... | ecosystem: Environmental > Terrestrial > Soil > Temperate forest >...
TTTTCCTGCAGGAATTCCCCATTCCATCCAAGGGATTGGCAAAGATGGGTGTGAATTTTTACTTGCTTTTGACAGCGGCTCTTTTTCTGAAGATTCCACTTTCTTGCTCACCGAGTGGCTTGCTCACACACCAAAAGAGGTATTAGCTAAGAACTTCGGCGTGCCCGAAAGAGCATTTGCCCACATTCCAAAAGAACAGCTCTACATATTCCCAGCAAAAATGCCCCCTCCCCTAGCTAAAGACCGCGTGGTTGGAAATGGGCCTCTGCCCACCCCCTTCAGCTACCGCATGCTCGAGCAAACTCCGATCCAGACAAAAAGCGGACGCGCCTGGATCGTCGATTCTTCCGTTTTCCCAGCCTCAAAAACAATTGCCGCAGCCCTCGTAGAAATCAAACCAGGCGGAATGCGCGAACTCCACTGGCACCCCAATGGCGACGAATGGCAATACTACATTTCCGGACAAGCGCGCATGACCGTTTTCGGATCTCAGGGGCTTGCCCGCACGTTCAATTACCAAGCCGGCGACGTCGGGGTCGTCCCCTTCCCCATGGGGCACTACGTCGAAAACATCGGCAAGACACCGCTGCGCTTCTTAGAAATTTTCCGCAGCAGCTATTTTGCCGATATTTCCCTTGCGAAGTGGCTCGCCTTTACCCCACACGAGCTCGTCAAAGCCCACCTCAAGATCGACGAATCCGTCCTGAAAAAAATCCCCAAGCAAAAAACACCTATTGTGCCCGCATGAAGGGACAATATAAACCTTGACCACTTAAAACACAAAAGTTCAAGCTCAACAACTCAATTGCCGCGGCAGCAATCCAAAAATCGAGAACTAATTCTCTTAAAGGCTTCTTTTGCTGCCGATGGATTTTCCACCCAAATCATATGCCCTGCATCCTCTATAAAAAGCAATTCCACATTGGGACGTTTAAACCTACTATCATTCTTAAATAGTGAAAAAGGGCAAATGCAATCATATTTGGAACCTATAATCAAAGTAGGCACTTTTTGTGGCACCCATTTTGCAGAAAAATTTGATTCTAATGCCTTTCTTTGCCACCAAACCGCAGGCTGATACTGTAAGGAAACTTGAGAAAGTAACTCTTTTCCTTTTTCCAAAGTTTGTTTTGGGAAATAATATGGCATACAAGCATCCAATGCAGTTTTGAAAGTTTCATTGTTAGGAGATAAAGTAAACTCTTTCATTTCTTTACTAAGATCCGGTAGATCGAATTGTTTTGAGTAGGCAACAGCTTCTTCTAACCATAAGACAGGGGCTGCATTAAGAATTACAAATCCTTTTAGATAATTTTCAAGTTCTGGGAAAAGCAAGGGAAACATGCCTCCAAATGAGTGTCCAACTAAAATAGGATTATCAAACTGCTGGATAATTCCAGGAAAAAGTTCAATCCAGTGATCGAAATCTTTCGAATAAGCTTCAGAAATATTGCTTCCATTTCCTGGTAAATCAATTAACCAAACATTACCCTGTAATTCCAACCCGTCAACCAGACTTCGAAGATAGCTTGAATCAGCACCGGGTCCACCAGGAAAAAATAACCAATTGTAAGGTTTGCCACCATTTGTTTGATAAAGTTCATATCTAACATGATTAGAGTCATATAAATAGTTTTTCATTTAGCTCCTTTTATACAAGCCTGTAATGTATGTAAGTCATTCCTTCTTTCCTCTCTAGGGGCAAAATGGAAATTTGTCCAACTTCAGATGTTTTATTCACCTGAGTCCCCCCATCTGCTACACTACCAACTCCATTCAAGGTTAGCAGCCTCAGAGGTTTATTTTTCGGCAATCCCAATTGAAGATAAATAGCTTCCCGTTCAAGCTCTTCATGAGCAACCAAGCGAACAGAAAAAGCTAGATCCTGTGAAACTAAGTCGTTAGCTTTTTTTTCGAGATCTTCTCTTATATCCTTTTCAACTATCCCTTGATAGCAAATGACTGGCTTTTTTCCATGATCTCCTTTTAAAGGCATGAGAGGAGCAGGAGAGTAGCCCAAAAGATATAAAGCAAAGTCCACCACATGCCCAGCAGAATGGAGCCGCATATTGAGATAACGTCTGCCCCAATCAAGAATTTCTTTTAACTCAGTTCCAACAGGGGGAGGTTGACTACTTTCAACATAATGAATGATCTTATCGTCTTTTTGTAACGCTTGAGTGACTTTTCCCTTCCAGCTATCTGTAAATATAATTCCTTGGTCTGTTGATTGCCCTCCGCCTCGCGGGTAGAAAATCGTTTGATCAAGAATAATTTGCCATCGCTGATCATTCTCTTTTATTACTTCAATGATCGTCCCTGCGGCCTCTTTAAGATAAGCATTATGAAGATATATAGGAATAGTCATATAAATACCTTAGCCGATTATAACAGGACTGTGCATTTTCTGGCGAAAAATTGGATCGATAAAAGCGTCTGTAAAGGCCGTGCGAAATCTCATAACTTATTTCCTTTGTTAAAACTCGATCCTAGAGGCATCATGAATTTATATAAAGCTGTTGGATTTTAGGCAAGCTGATCCTCAAAATAGTTAGAAAAAAATCCCCAAGCAAAATACGCCCATTGTCCCTGCTTAAAGGATATCTACAATTCCTGAGTCTTCGATAGGAACAGGAGGATATTCTTCAATGATTCTTCCATATTTTTCGGTTATACACTTAACACCCAATTTATCGTTATCAAATGGAATAATATTGATTTGTTTCAGTGTTAAATCACCCCAACTTGTTTGCTTATTAATACATGTTGTAATTTCATTTTCAAAATATTGCTTTACGTTTCGAAGTCCAGTCCCATCCCCATAGAGTTTTGTCTCCAAAAGGCCAAGCACCTTGGGTAAATCTACCTCAGAAATGATAACCTTTGAAGATCTCACTGAAGCTTGCAAAGTATCCAGAAAACTGGGCAACTTGCTTTGAATGAGGCTGCGATAAATTTCCCCTCTAGGAACAGGACCAAATGGAACGGGCGTCATACGCGCAAGTAACTCAGGGGAATAACTATCCTTTTGCGGCTTTTCGATGTTCAAGGTTTTAAAGTGGGTGGCAATGTCTTTTGGTGCAACTCCTTGGCGGAAATCTTCCAAGATCTCTTGTTTATATAAGTTAGAAGTTGCTATAAAAATGCATCTTTTAAATTTGTATAACACTACACAGTTTTTCTTTTCAGATGTGTATTGTATTTTACAGTAGTTTTCATCAAACAACGTAAGAAAAGATTGTTTAACTTCGGAATGCGCTTTTTCAAATTCATCGAACAACACAATGGTATCCGTTACTACACGGGTGAAAGTAGAATCCGCATTTTTGGTTAACGGAGATGCATAGGGGTTCAATGCTGTAGCAAATAGAGGCAAGTCCGTAGACCCAACATGCCCAGCTGGCGCACCAAACAGCTTATAGAAATCTACTTCGCCCTTAAACTGATCCATGTCAAATTTCACAAATCGATTTTGTTTCAATGAAGCCCCTACTTTGGCAAGTTCGGTTTTCCCAACACCACTCGGTCCAACAAACAAAAAGACCGTGTTTTTATCTGTGTTCTTTTGGGTGTTTAACGCGCTTGCCAAAAGCTCTGTCGCGGTATTTTGACCCTTCACACCCTTATTGAGAGTGGCTAATATGGACTCATATTCACTTTCAGATTTATCAAGACTCCTTAAGTGGCTCCTAAGTTCTTCTAAAAGAGTCGGAAAAATCGTTGGGTATTGCTTCTCTAAGTTTTTAAATATGCTTTGCTGCTTCTCTTCTGGTTGTTTGTCTAACTGTAGCATCAGAGTGCGAAAGTACGCCCACTCAACATCCGTGCAATAGCTGGCAATTTGTTCTGGTGCCAATCCCAATTGCCTTAGAACTTGCAGAGATGCTTGCTCACAAAGAGATAAATAATTCATTAAGGCACCAGGACAAGATCGTCCACCAGATTCATACCACGACCGTTGGTATTTTAGTGAAATCTTTTCGATAGAGTCATCGTAAGGGTTATTATATGATGAACTTAAGGCTTCCCACAAGGGCAGGAGAAGGCGGCTCATAAAGTCGTTACTCTCCACCATCTCGCGGTAAGAGGATGCAAAATCATTTTCCTTTACCATTACGCTAAATCGTTTGGTATAGGCGGACATTTCTTCAAGGTTCCGCATACTTTCGGCGGGAGCCCAACGTATGTATTCCCTGGTGCAATCGTCCTCCACATCCAAAGCTTGATTGCTTTCTAAGACATGGTAAAAGACTCCCCATCGCAGCCCTTTGAGCACTCCAGGTTTATCTCCATCCTGGGGTGCCACGCGGCCAAAGAGGGCAATCTGAGCTATTTTGCCAATTCCATAATGGGAATTCCGTGGTGATCGCTCAATTCCAGCATCAACACAAAATAGGGGAATAAAACAAGAAGGATTGAGATCATCGTCTTTTATGTTGGCGCCAATCGTATTTTGGAACATCGCAATGAGGTTAGCTGCATAGTAAATATTATAGGGCGAGGGATCAAAAGGATGCTTAGTACCAGAACGCCCTTCAGTGGAAAATGCCAAACGATTTTCTTCTTGAAAAAGACTCACTTTTCTTGCTCCCTCCCACTCGGCAATAGGCGGGTTTGCATTGAGGCAGAGACTTCCAGAAGAATTGCTTTCCATCGGTGCTGTGGTAGTTTGATCAGTCGTAGGTTCTCCCAGATTAATTTCTTTTTGCTTCCCAGCCAACAGCATTTGAATACGGGCATCATCAAATTTTGGCTCACCATTAAATGCCCTTGCTATAAAATTCTGTGTGCTTGGAACGCTGTCGGGAATTTTTTTGGCTCGGTCTGCAGCTCTACGTTCCGTTGCATGGTGTATAGCACGTTGAATGTTTTCTCGATCTTCTTCAAAGAATGATACCCTTGCTCTGAACATTTCATCCTCTAGTCTGACTAATACCACTAAAGCTTTGTTTATCAGCATATTTGGAACTAAATTTTTGAAAGGCGCTTTACATAATGGACAGGTAGGCACTCCGCCTGGAGTCACGTTTTTTTGGCTCCATCCATTCAATTGCTTCCTCTCGAAAGTATGACCGCACTCGATGATCACAGAATCTTGCATTCTCTGGTGAGAAATCGGATCGGTAAAAGTATACATAAGGGCCGTTCGCAAACTCATCATTCATCTCCCTTGTCGATACACGATTCCAGAGGCATCACACGATTATGTAAATCTGTTTGATTTTGGACAAGCTGATTGTCATTCAATTATAGAAAACAAATGGATCACAGGAGAAAGATGTTTAGTGAGATTCGATTGAACGAGTAATGCTAAAAGACAACCTTCTGGCTGCAAGCACCAGGAATTCCAATTGACGGTAATTATGTAAGTAAAGTACATTCTTTTGGAAATATAGAAGAATTTTATGAGCTTAATTGAGAGTCTGTCAAACAAAATAAAGGAAAGTACGATGTTTTCGGATAACAATGACCCTGTCGGGTTTCGCAATAACGCCACGCATCAACAGAAATTAACCGCTTCGAATCTCGAGGCGCTCATTCATCCGCGCGAAAAGCTCTGGTTTGGCGTTTCTCTGGTTTGGAGCATTCTGATCTACATTTGTCTACTCGTTACCCTAATGCTGTTTCTTTTCGCGCCCATCTTCGCTATTCTCGGATTATTCACCCAGGGACTGTGGCTGGGATACCTACGCGGAAATTCGATAAGAGTGAGCGAAACGCAATTCTCAGAAGTGTATGCGGCGGCTCAAAAAAATTGCGAAAAGCTGAATATGCCGATACCAGCCATGTATATCATCCAATCTGGCGGCGTGTTGAACGCCTTTGCCACCCGTTTTCTGATGCGCGATTATGTAGTGCTGTATTCCGAAATCGTTGAAATGGCTTATGAACAGGGCGCTGAAGCCCTCGAATTCGTGATGGCGCATGAATTGGCGCATGTGAAACGGGGACACCTGAAAAAACGGGTCTGGATTTTACCGGCCCTATTAACCCCTTTTCTCGGAAAAGCATACCGCCGGGCCTGTGAATATACCTGCGATCGTTTCGGAGCGCATTGCGTGCCGGAAGGTGCTGTTTCCGGCTTAATCTCCCTGTCCGCGGGAAAACACCTTTATAAACAGGTTAAAGTGAATCAGTTCGCCGCCCAAGTCTATCATGAGACTGGCTTCTGGGTCTGGTTCTCGGAAGTGCTTTCCACACATCCGCGTCTGCCCAAGCGCTTGGCAACCCTGCTCTCCTTGGAGTCCGTCTCCCGCAGCGTGGCGACCCATCCAGCGCCGGAAGCCGTTTACGGCCCCACCAAAGGGCAACCCAATAAGCACCAGGCCTCAGCAGCAGTCAATCTTGGATCTTCAAAAGAGATTGGGCGGATTGGGCAAAAATTGGTTTGAATAATAAAGCGGCTTAAGTCGGTTAAGACTTAAGCCCTTTAAAAAAGAAGGTAACTAAGTCTTGTTCAAGGACTCACCTTCTTGCGGTTTGGCAAACTTGGAACTGGACTCCGGGTTTCCCGCCGGTTCGCTGCTTTGCAGCTCACTTCTCGTCCAGACGAAAGCCAATACTTTGGCTTTCTTTCTCGCTAAATGCTCGGAACTGGACTCCGGGTTTCCCGCCGGTTCGCTGCTTTGCAGCTCACTTCTCGTCCAGACGAAAGCCAATACTTTGGCTTTCTCGCTAAATGCTCGGAACTGGACTCGAACCAGCACGCCCTTGCGAGCAAGGGATTTTAAGTCCCTAGTGTCTACCATTTCACCATCCGAGCGGAGAGATTAAAAAAGATAAAGCTTCTTGACTTTAGAGTCAAGAAGCTTTGTTCAAGGGGCGTTAGAGAGGCTGTTGATGATCTGGAGGGGTCTCTGTAGGCTCAGTTGCATGCGAGAGCGATTCGTTGTCGAAAAACCCTTGCTTCTTGCGTTGTTGGTAGATGGTCTCCTCTTCTTCTGGAGTCATCTCATAGCTGCCATACTCAGGTTGGTTCAAAGGCACTGAGGGTGGCGCTTCGGCTCCTTCGGGTGCGGATGGACGTTTATCTTCTTTTGAATAAAACGCATCTTTGTAGGTGTCTCTGTACTGTGCAATGGTCTCGGAGATGAGGCGAGGAGGTGGCGGTAACAGGGCGTTCAAGATGGATGTCGTGACGACTTGTTGTGCCAGAGAAGATGATTCTTGCCCGGCGCCTTCTTCTGTGCCTGCGCCCTCTTTTGATTCCGGCTCAGCTCCACCTGTTGTTTCTACACCGTCTTCACGCCCGCGTCTTCTGCGCACATTGCGACGTCGATCGCGCCGTTTATCGCCGCGATCTCCTTCGGCTGATGATGCACCGGCCTCGGTTGAAGCTGGTTCTGGCTCGGCTCTTTGACGCACTGGCTCGGGGTGTGGTTCGCGGTGGGATGAGCGCATCGATCCTTCCCTTCCGCCAGCAATCTTGATGGAGCGATCGATTCCCACATTTTTTAGCACCATGCGAGGCTCTCTCACTTCGACGATTTCGTAATCGCTTACGGGAACGAGAAAGGTCTTTGGCCTTTCTAGCGATCGAAAGAAAAGGGCGCTTCCAAACGAAACGACCTGAACAGCATCGACAAAGAATTCCTCTTGGCCCGATGTGTTGCTGCTTCTTACGACTAATTTACAACCCTCTTTTGGGGTGATTACTGTTTCTATAATTGGTTCTCGAGTAAAATCCACTGGTATCTTCCATTGTTAAAAGTTCAAAAACTGTAACGTGGATCTTAGCGAATTGGAGACGAACTTTTCCCTTTACCGGTGCATGGCAACAGCTGCATTCTCATGCGCTGCCATATACTCGAGTAGGTCGATAACCCGACAGGCGTAGCCCATCTCGTTGTCGTACCAGGCAATGATCTTATAAAACCTATCGTTTAAAGCAATACCGGCATCTTTATCAAAGATGGCGGAATAGGTGCTGCTGATAAAGTCTGAAGATACAAGTTGTTCGTCGCAATAAGCCAAGATTCCCTTCATTGGGCCATTAGCGGCCCGTTCCATCATTTGGCAAATCTCTTCATAAGTAGTTGGTTTACTTAACCGCACGGTCAAATCGACAACTGACACGTCGGCTGTTGGCACGCGAAGCGCCATACCCGTTAATTTTCCTTTCACTTCGGGAATACACATCCCGACTGCTTTAGCGGCACCTGTAGATGCCGGAATAATGTTTTGACTTGCGCCTCGCCCGCCCCTCCAGTCTTTCTTGGAAGGACCATCGACTATGGGTTGTGTAGCTGTCACTGAATGAACTGTTGTCATCAATCCCTCTTCGATCCCAAAATTGTCTAGCAATATCTTGGTGATGGGCGCCAGACAATTGGTCGTACAAGAGGCATTAGAGACGATAAAATCTTTCGAGGGATCGTATTTTTCGTGGTTCACGCCCATGACAAATGTAGGAATTTCCCCTTTGGCAGGTGCTGAAATGAGCACCCGCTTAGCTCCAGCTGTGAGGTGTTTGGAGGCCTCTTCAACTGAAGTAAAAAGTCCTGTCGACTCGATGACATAGTCAACTTTCAATTGTTTCCACGGAAGCTTTCCTGGATCCTTCTCACACAAAACGTGGGTACTTTTTCCATTGACGACGAGCGTCTGCCCTTCAGCTCTGATATCCGCTGAGCACGTTCCATGCGTAGAGTCGTATTTTAAGAGATAAGCCAAGTTATCTGCAGGAACGACGTCATTGATCGCAACGATGTTGAGGCGTGGATTGCCGATTGCATGGCGAAATGCCAATCTGCCAATCCTTCCAAAACCGTTAATTGCGACGTTGATCATAAAAGTCCCTACAAAAATGGATTTTAATCCTAAGCCAAGTTTAAGTAAAGAAAAAAAAAGAGTTGAGTGTTAACAAATGCCAACCCTCAACTCTTTGAATTTATACAGGTTATAACTAAGCACTTAGGTATTCAATCACACAGGTCTGTGCGTTGTCGCCTTGGCGTTTCTTGCTCCGGATAATGCGCGTGTAACCGCCATTGCGGGTCCCAAATCGCTTACCAAGCGTTTCAAAAAGTTTATCAACCACTTGGCGGTCGGTATTGTATGCAGACGTATCCCCTGCTTTGACGGCGCGCTTCTCTTTATCTGTCAATGCATTGAATTGAATCATCAAAGAGGCGATCGCTTGTCTTCTAGCTGCTAAAGTATTTTTCTTTGCCAGCGTGATCATCCGCTCAGCATAGCCTCTTAGCGCTTTTGCTTTAGGAAGCGTCGTCGTGATGCGCTCGTGCTCGATCAATGCTTTTAGCATATTTGCAAACAAGCATCTGCGGTGCGATGACGTCCGGTTGAGTTTAACTGTTTTATTTAAATGTCTCATATGACGCCCCTTCTATTCCTCATCTTCAATTTGATTTTCTTTTTGCTCTTTCTCGCGGTTATCTCTTTCCTTGCGGCTCTTCTTCAATTCGCTGTACTCTCTGACCCGCTCCTTAGCATTGTCGCCATCGATCCCATAGCGGCTAAGATCCATCCCTAGGTGGAGTCCCATTTCTTGAAGCTTCGCTTTGATTTCGTTGAGAGATTTCTTTCCAAAATTGCGGAATTCGAGCATGCGGCGCTCAGGGATCGAAACGAGTTCAGCGATTGTTTCGATATTTGCCCCGCTTAAGCAATTGGTCGAACGCACAGAAAGTTCGATCTCATCGATGCGGAGGCAGAGTTTTTCCATCATCTCATCTTCGTTCTCATCGCCTTCCATGGCCTCTTCGTCGAAATTGATATTTTCAGCATCGAGTTTATTGAACACATCGAAGTGCTTAAGTCCGATCTGAGCTGCAAACTTCATCGCTTCAACTGGAGTGACTCGTCCATCGGTTGTCACTTCGAAAATGAGTTTGTCAAAGTCGGTGTCTTGGCCAACGCGTGTATTTTCAACGTAGTAATTCACAATGCGCACGGGCGAGTAAGAGGAGTCGATCAAGATCTCGTCCGATGTTTTATCGCGCACGACGTGTCTTTCAGAAGGAACATATCCTCTTCCAATCGACACTCTTAAGTCGATCTGTTTCTTCATCGGCTTTGTTACCGTGAAGAGGTGCAGATCGGGGTTCACCACTTCGAAATTCGAGTCTTTAATCACGTCGCCTAAAGTCACTTCACACTGCCCTTTGCCCTTGTCGATATCTTCTCGCGTGACATTCAAGTTCGTCGTAATGGTGCGGAGTTCTTTTGTAGAGAAAGAATCATCGCTGACCAATTTACGCAAAAGAGCGCCTTTAAAGTTCAAGATGATGTTAGTCATGTCTTCCACGACGCCATCAATCCCCATGTATTCGTGTGGAACGCCTTCGATGCGAACTGAAACAATCGCAGGGGCTTCCAGAGTAGACAACATCATACGACGCATCGAATTCCCTAAGGTGTGCCCAAACCCTCTTTCGAATGCCTCGACGATAAAACGGGAAAACGTTTGTGTCGCCGAATCTTTGTCGATCACAATTTTGCTCGGCATTTCAAATTTGCCATATCTGAGAGTCATTGATGTTTCTCCTACACTTGTGAAAGGTTTATTGCGTTACACGCGGCGTCGCTTGCGCGGTCTGCATCCATTGTGCGGAACAGGTGTTGTGTCGCGGATCGCCAAAATATTGAGCCCTGCGCTTTGTAAGCCACGCACTGCTGATTCTCTGCCTGCACCAGGCCCACGCAAATTCACTTCGATCTCTCGCATGCCTGCACCCATTGCTACTTTTCCGGCATCTTGCGCAGCCATTGTAGCAGCATAAGCGGACGATTTGCGGGAACCTGAAAAGTTCACTTTCCCTGCGGATGACCACGAAATGACTCGCCCTGCTGGATCGGTAATCGCGATGATTGTGTTATTGAAGGTTGCCTTTACATGCGCGATTCCTGAGTGGACCGCTTGGCTCGCCTTCTTCTTTACTTTAACGACTTTTTTTGCTGGCTCTGGTTGTTTAGTAGTCAAGGTTTAGTACTCCTAAGGTTATTTCTTCTTATTCGCAATCGTTTTTCTTCGCCCTTTTCTGGTGCGGGAATTCGTACGGGTACGTTGTCCGCGTACGGGCAGTCCGCTGCGATGGCGCAATCCACGATAGCAGTGAATGTTGACCATACGTTTAATATTGTTCTGAACTTGACGTCTTAAGTCCCCTTCAACGACATATTCATCCTGAAGCAATGCGTTGATACGCGCAATGTCGTCTTGGGTCAGTTTGACAGCTCTCATGTCGGGATTCAATCCAAGTCTTGCAATGATCTGGTTGGACAAATGGCGTCCAACTCCAAAGATATAAGTCAGGCTGATTTCCAACCGTTTGTTGTCGGGTATGTCGATACCGATTATTCGTGGCATTCTATGACTCCTACATTATTCGTCAGGTTATTCTACCAAAAGTTATCATTACTTTTCAAGAGCCTTGTGAGGCTGTTGCAAAATTCTTTTAACGGCCTCGCACCTTGCCGCTTTTCATGAACCCATCATACCTTTTCATCAAAAGGTGGGATTCGACTTGTTTCATCGTGTCCAAAACAACACCCACGAGGATCAACAACGCTGTTCCCCCGAAAAAGTAACTAATTGTTTGAGGCACACCTAAAAAATGTCCTACCATGGTCGGCAAGATGGCCAACAAGGCCAAAAACACGGCACCGATCAAGGTAATGCTATTCATGGAGTGCTCCAGATAGTCTTGCGTGGGCTTGCCCTGGCGGACTCCTGGGATAAAAGCCCCATTCTTTTTCATGTCGGAAGCGATCTGATCAGGACGGAACTGGGTGGCTGTCCAGAAATAGGTAAAGAGAATGATCAAAACGACGTAAAACACTAAATGCAGCGAGCTTCCAGGCGAAAGCCACAACGCAATGTCGCCAAGCCAGTTTCCACGGCCTACAAAGGTCCCTAAAGTCGCTGGGAACATCAACAAGGCTGAGGCAAAAATGACCGGAACAACCCCCGCATAGTTCACTTTAAGCGGTATATAGGAGGTCCCCCCTTGCGTTTCTCGCATCCCAACGACGCGGCGGGCATGCTGAAGCGGAATCCGTCGGTATCCTTGAATGATCATAATGGTGGCAATCGTCACAGCGACAAATAGCGCGGCCAACACCAAAATCGACGTAAAGGCCATTTGTCCAGGTTCTTGAGAGTCGAGGTTCAGCTGCTGGAAAATCAAGCCAAAAGCAGTAGGAATCTGTGAGAGAATGCCTATGGTGATGATCAAGCTCATCCCATTTCCAATCCCTTTGTCGGTAATTTGCTCCCCAATCCACATCAAAAACATCGTTCCGGTCGTCATCGTTGAAACGATAATCATGTAAAAGAGCCAAGGAAAACCGGCAATCTGTACATCGAGCAATTCGCCTGCGACAATTCCAGGGTGCGAAATATTGATCTGAAGGGCGTACTTAGCAAAGAGTGCGGCTTGGATAATGGAGAGTCCAACGGTCAGGTAGCGCGTGTACTTGTTCATTTTGCGCCGGCCTTGCTCACTGTTCTCTTTAATCTCGCGTTGGAAAGAGGGCCAAATCGCCACGACGAGCTGCATGATGATCGAGGCAGAGATGTAAGGGACAACCCCGAGTGCGATCACTGTCATCTGGGAAAATGCACCGCCAGAGAAAATGTCGACCATCTGAAACAAGTTTTGCCCGCCGCCTGTCGCATGTCTGAAAAAGCTGACGGCAATTTCACCATTAATGCCGGGTACAGGAATGAATCCGCCAACGCGGCACACGATCAACATGAGCAGCGTGAAGACGATTTTCGACCAAAGCTCAGGTACTTGAGCAATCCGCGCAATTTGCTTCAGCATAATGAGTGTGAGCTCCTTTCCCTAACGTAAGTTACTTTTGGATCACTTCAAAGTGGATTTTTGCTTGCTGGAGTTTTTCTTCTGCAGACTTCGTAAACGCGTTCGCTTGGATCTTCACCTTTTTTGTGAGCTCGCCATTGCCAAGGATCTTCACGCGTGCGTGGCAATCATCGGTATACCCTTTTTCAAAAAGAGTTTTGGCGTTCACGGTTTCATGATCAGCAAACATGTCATGGATCTGATCGAGATTGATCGTTTCGTAGCGTTCAGTAAATACTTTGTTGTTAAATCCTCTGAAAGGGATCTTCATAAACATTCTGAACTGACCGCCTTCATAGGTATGACGGCGCTTATAACCAGAACGCGATCCGGCTCCCTTCTCGCCTCTGCCACATGTTTTTCCCAAGCCAGAACCAAGTCCACGCCCAACGCGCTTCACATTCTTTTTTGGTCTGGATGTATTTTTTAGAGTTGCAAGTGTGGTCACCATGATTATGCGCCCCTCATTTGTTTAATCTGATCTCTGCTCAACAACATTTCCAGAGCTTTAAAAACGGCCTTGACGATGTTGATTGGATTGCTCGCTCCGAGACTCTTGGCCATCACGTCTTTTATACCTGCCATTTCCAAAACAGCGCGCACCTTGGAACCCGCAACCACACCAGCGCCTGGAGGGGCTGGCTTAATCAATACGTGGGCGCCATCCCAATGCGCTTCAACTTCATGAGGCACTGTGTTGCCATTTAGTGGGTAAGAATTTACGTTTTTTCGAGCGGCTTCTCCCCCCTTTCTGATGGCATCGGTGAGCTCATTTGCCTTGGCAAACCCATACCCAACGCGGCCTTTCCCATCGCCCACTAAAATCAGCGCTGAAAAGCTAAACTTTCGTCCACCGCTTACAACTTTAGAGCAACGGTTGACAAACAGCACCTTTTCAACCATTTCTTGGTCGACTTTGTCTTTTTTGGAATTTTTAGACTTATTCATTTGATCCCTATGTTTATTTAAAACTTCAACCCAGCAGATCGCGCGCTATCTGCGAGTGCAGCTAATATTCCGTGGTACTTAAATGGCCCGCGGTCGAAAACGACTTCGCGTACATTCTTTTCGATCGCAAGGGCTGCAATCTTTTCGCCTAACTTAGCAGCAGATTCTTTATTTCTTTTGTTGAACTCTGTATTGCGAAATTCTTTGGCAAAAGTCGCTGTCGAAGCCAATGTTTTTCCTTCATCATCATTGATCAGCTGCACGTGGATGTGCTTATTGCTTTTCACGACCGAAAGCCTTGGCTTTGCCATAGTTCCGCGTAGCTTCTTTCGCGTGCGGAAAGCACGCTTTTCTCTACGTTCATTCATCTTTGTAATTTCTGCTCTCATGATCTCACCTTTAAATTTTACTTCTTAGCGGCAGCTGCCTTACCTGCTTTCTTACGGACGTATTCGCCAACATAGCGAATCCCTTTCCCTTGGTATGGCTCTGGTGGCTTTACAGCGCGGACAGAAGCTGCAAACTGACCAACCATCTGCTTGTCACTGCCATTGATGGTGATCGTCGTGTTCTTGTCTACTTTCACGTGGACACCATCTGGAATGCGCAAACGAGTTGGATGGGAAAAGCCTACCTGCAAATCGATCTCATGTCCTTGTACTGATGCTCGGTATCCAACCCCAATCATCTCCAACGTCCTTTCAAACCCTGTCGTTACGCCTAAAATCAAATTTTGGATGATCGAGCGATACAACCCATGGTAGTTCCCTTCCTCTTTGTGCCCTTCTTCCAACGAAACGAGAATCTCGTTATCTTTGTGAGCGACCGCAATCCCCGGAATGAGCTCATGCTTCAGTGAACCCTTTGGGCCTTTCACTGAAATCTCTTTCGCAGCGATTTTAACCTCCACTCCTTTAGGAACGGGAATCGGTAATTTTCCTTTGCGAGACATGTCAATTTCTCCTCATTAAATCATCAATTTATCAAACTACCATACCAAACACAGGAGTTCTCCACCGAGCTGATTTGCAGTGGCTTCTACGCCAGCTTTAATCCCTTTCGATGTGGATAGGATAGACAAACCAAAACCACCATAAAACTTCGGAATATCTTGGTGCCCAACATACATGCGCCGTCCTGGAGTAGACATCCGCTTGATCCCCTTGATCACGGGACGTCGCGTTTCCGTATATTTTAGGAATACACGCATTGTTCCGCGCTGATTGCTATCTTGTTTTACGAGAAAATTCTCGACAAAACCATATGCCTTCAGTATTTCCGCAATGTTTTCTTTGATACGGCTCCAGGGCACATCGACATAGCGCAGTTGTGCTTGGGTGGCATTTCGAATCCGGGTAAGGAAATCGGCGATTGGATCGCTAACTACTGCCATAAAATCATCTCCTTAATTACGCTGCTACCATTATCGGTAAATTCTTAAACGGAAGGCCTAATAATCTAAGCAATTCAACACACTCTTCATCAGTTGCTGCTGTGGTGACAAACGAGATGTGCATCCCTTGTGCTTTTTTCACCGCATCCAAATTGATATCGGGGAAAACCTGTTGGTCATCGATTCCTAATGTGTAATTGCCACGTCCATCACACTTGGATGGGAAACCTCTAAAGTCGCGAATTCTTGGACAGGCTAAATTAAAAAAGCGGTCCATAAACTCGTACATACGCGTGCCTCGCAAAGTCACCTTCAAACCGATTGCTTGCCCTTCTCTCAGCTTAAAGTTAGAAATGGCCTTCTTCGCTTTGGTCACAATGGGTTTTTGACCAGATAGTTGAGCCAGTTCATTAATGCAATCTTGCATCGCGTTTTTATCCTTTGAAGCTTCAGCAATGCCCATATTGATGACAATCTTCAAGAGCTTTGGCACTCTCATCGGATTTGGGTAATTGAACTTCTTTTGAAGCTCAGGCTTTACTTCTCCAAGATAGCGTTTTTTTAACCTAGACATGTGTTACCCTACTGCTTTATGGGTTCTTATTGTTCTGTAAATAACGTCTTTGCCGTGCTCGTGGTAAACGAGGTTTTTCTTCTTATGCTTATCGGTCACGTGCATTTTCAACTTCAGCGGTTGTCCCGACTCGTTACAAACGACCAAGTTTGAGATGTTGATCGGCCTTTCCATTTCAACGATCCCGCCATTTGGCGTGTTTTGGCTCTTTTTCACGTGCTTTTTCTTCACATTCAAGCCCTGAACAACAGCTCCACTCCCGTGGATCGCCAACACTGTTCCTGTTTGGCCACGATGGTTCCCTGTGATCGCGAGGACTTTGTCCCCTTTCTTAATCTTTTTTGTCTTGTTTTCGAATTTGTTCATCATAACTTTGGATCCTACTAGTTTAAATGACCTCAGGCGCTAAAGAGGCAATTTTAAGAAAATCGCGGTCGCGCACTTCGCGAGCAACTGGACCAAAAATACGGGTTCCACGCGGGTTATTCTTATCATCGATCAAAACGCAAGCGTTGGAATCGAAGCGAATCTTCGTCCCATCTGGGCGTCTGATGTAACTCTTCGTGCGGACGATCACAGCTTTCACTACATCGCCTTTCTTAGCACTTCCATCGGGATCAGCTTCTTGGACAGAACAGACGATAATATCGCCTACGTAGGCGTAACGTCTCCTGGACCCACCTAAAACTTTGAAGCACTTTACCCGTTTAGCGCCGGTATTATCAGCGACTTTCAGCTTGGTTTCTTGTTGAATCATATTAGTCTAACTCCGTGACTTCTTTCCGTCTTCCTGTAGCTTTTTCGTTACGCTTTCGCTACAACGCGCCATCTTTTTAATTTCGACAAGGGCCTTGTCTCTACAACGTCGACCACATCGCCAATGTTTAAATTGTTTTCGTCGGTGTGTGCATAAATCTTCTTTGCACGCTTAATGACTTTTCGGTATTGCGGGTGTTGCTGCGTTGTTTCCAGCTTTACAACAACCGTTTTATCCATTTTGTTAGAGACGACAACACCTTGTTGTCTCTTCCGCGTTAATGTTCGTGCGGTTTGATCCATCTAAATTACTCTCCAAGTTGTTTTTCTTGCAGGATCGTCAACATTCTCGCCTGCTCTTTCTTATACTGTTTCAGCAAATGGGGCTTTTCAGCTTTCTTCGTCTGTTTTTTCTCATTAACCGTCTGAAAAATACGACCGCGCATCTCTTTCAATGCCGACTCTATCTCTAAAACAGACATATCTCTATATTGCGTTGCTTTTGACATAACCTTATCCTCTATACTTGCTCGAGTCGTTCGACAAATCGCGTTTTTAAACCCAATTTAGCGGCCGCTCTTCTCAATGCGTTTTGCGCTTGTTCCTTAGGTACGTTCCCCACTTCGAAGAGCACGCGTCCGGGACGCACGACTGCCACCCAATGGTCCACAGCCCCCTTCCCTTTACCCATACGTACTTCAGCTGGCTTCTTCGTCACTGGCTTATCTGGGAAAATCCGAATCCACACTTTCCCCTTACGTTGGAAATAACGGTTAATCGACACGCGGCATGCTTCGATTTGTTGGTTCGAGATCCAGCCGCGCTCGAGAACTTGAATGCCGAAGTCTCCAAAATGGACAAACTGAGCACCTTTGCTATTTCCCGCACATGCCCCTTTCTGCATTTTTCTATGTTTTGTTCGTTTAGGCATCAGACCCATGGTTATGCAACCTCCTTCTTAGAGGAAATCATCTCACCCTTATTGATCCACACTTTTACGCCGATGCTTCCGTATGTCGTTTCCGCTCTTCCCATCGCAAAATCGATGTCCGCTCTCATTGTGTGCAAAGGAGTGCTTCCCTCTTTGTACCACTCTGTTCGGGCAATCTCGGCTCCACCGATACGGCCAGAGACTTGAACTTTAATCCCCAAAGCGCCGGCATCCATCGACGACTGAAGTGCTTTTTTCATCGCACGGCGGAAAGGAATCCGTCTTTCTAATTGCTTTGCGATCCCATCAGCGACGATCTGCGCATCGAGGTCTGGGCGCTTGATCTCTTCCACTTCGATCCACACTTGCTTGCCCGTCAACTTGAAGAGCTCTTGTTTCAATACGTCGATCTCCGCTCCTTTCTTGCCAATCACCAAACCTGGACGTGGCGTGCAAATGGTCACTTCCACTTTTTCGCTCATCCGTTTGATTTTAATTTGCGAAGCGCCTACACATGCTGGCTTTTTCATCAAATATTTGCGGATTTCGAAATCTTCTCTCAACAGATCGCCAAACTCTTGCTTGTTCGCAAACCACTTCGAACCCCAGTTGCGGTTGATAATGAGTCGGAAGCTTCTCGGATTTGTTTTTTGTCCCATATGTGATTATTCTCCTGCCACGACGACTTTAAAGTGGCTCGTCCTTTTCAAAATTGGATGTCTTCCGCCACGGTTTTTTGGTTTTGCTCTCTTCAGTACAGGCCCTTGGTCAATTCTCACCTCAGAAACAACCAGACGCTCGCGGCGCACATCAAATTCGCTTTCTGCGTTCGCAACAGCGCTCAATAGCGTCTTTAGCAAAATTCTTCCGCCCTTCATGCTGCAGAAGGTCAATTGAGCCACGGCAGCTGGCACTGTTTTGCCACGAATCAACCCGGCTGCGAGTCTTGCCTTTCTGGGGCATACGCGCTGCGTTTTTGTAATTGCATAAGCTTGGTTCATTCTTTTTCTCCTACGCTTGTGCCGGCGCGGCAGCAGTTGGTGTTGTGACCACTTTCTTTAATGGGTGGCCCTTAAATGTGCGCGTTGGCGAAAATTCACCTAACCGGTGACCAACCATGCTTTCCGAAACAAACACTGTGATAAATTTGCGGCCATTATGCACTTCAAATGTATGACCTACCATATCTGGTGTAATCATCGACCGTCTCGACCATGTTTTGATCGGCTTTCTTGCTGCTGTTGCGTTTTGTACATCTACCTTCTTTTGAAGATGGTGATCTACAAACGGACCTTTTTTTAGTGATCTTGTCATAGTTACTTCTTCCTTCGATCCTTAACGATAAACTTATTCGATTTCTTCTGAGAACGAGTTCTTAAGCCACGTGTGTACAAGCGCCAAGGCGTTTGCGGGATATTCCCCTTATGCTTACCTTCCCCCCCGCCGTGCGGGTGGTCGACCGGGTTCATCGCCGTACCACGCACTGTCGGTCTAATCCCCATCCAGCGACGGCGTCCTGCTTTTCCCTCAACGCGGAGGTTGTGCTCAGAATTGGACACTTGTCCAAACGTTGCTCTGCAATTTTCATTAATCATGCGCATTTCGCCAGAGGGCATTCTGAGCGTTGCAAAACCACCGCTTCGCGCCATCAATTGCGCAGAAAGTCCAGCGGATCGAACGAGCTTGCCCCCCTTCCCTGGGATGATCTCAATGTTGTAAATCATCGAACCAACGGGCATGAACTTCATTTTCATGCAATTGCCCACGCTAAATGGGGGCTCATCACTCGTTTGCACCACATCCCCAGCAGCGAGTCCTGCAGGAGCTAAAATATAGGCCTTCTCGCCATCGGCATAGTGAAGCAACGCAATGTAAGCAGACCGGTTTGGATCGTATTCGATCGAAGCCACTTTAGCAGGGATGTTCTCTTTATCGCGCTTGAAATCGACGACGCGATAGTGCCTTTTGTGACCTCCGCCTTTATGGCGGCAAGTGATATGCCCAACGTTGTTTCTTCCACATGTCCGTTTTTTCGGAAGAAGAAGACTCTTTTCTGGTTTAACAGTCGCGCGGGCCCCTTCGGACACACGTGTCAATGTCTCGTTCATCGGAAGAACAAGCTGTCTTGTTCCGGGAGTGATTGGACGAAATTTCTTTAACATGTCATAGCCTTTCTTGAGTCGTTATACTTTATCGATTGAGTCACCTTGCTCAAGTGAAACAACAGCCTTTTTAAATCCTTTCTTCATGCCTAAGCGGCCTCTAACGCGTCTAGCCTTCGGCTTCACGTTGATCGTGTTCACACCTGTGACTTTTACCTTCAAATCTCTGTAGATTTCTTCGACAGCCTCAGCAATCTCTCTCTTATTTGCGCGTGGATCGACGATGAAAACGTACTTTGGCGTTTTGCAACGTGCCAGACACGGATTGGATTTTGCATCCTTCAAGCTGCTCAACGTCTGCGATTTTTCAGTCACATGTAAATGTTTAACGATTTGGTAAGGGTCTTTTTTCATAAATAATCCTTGCTTCAGCACAACCATGCATTGATTTCGTTAAGAGCCTCTTCCGTCATGACGATCTCATGTGCAATGAGGACGTCGTAACCGCTGATATTTTTCGCCAACGAAAATTCTGTTTTAGGGAGGTTTCTGAGGCTTCTGACGAAATTATCGTGTTCTTCGCAGCCGATGCTCACCGTAGCTTTTTTTTCTTCTGGGCCAGGAACTTCTGCAAAGCGCCCTTCGCCTAAAAAGAGGAGGCGTCCTTTGATCCCTGCATTCTTCAGGAAGTTCGCAACGACTTTTGTCTTTGGCTCTCCCATTTGAGTTGTCTCGAGGATGTGCACCTTGTTATTTCTGATTTTTTCCCCGAGCAAGAAGCGGATAGCGCTTCTCTTTTCTTTCTTATTGATCCGTACGTGTTGGTCGAATTTAGGCTTAGGACCAAAGACGCGACCGCCCCCTTTATATTGAGGAGCAGAGAGCATCCCTTGACGTGAGCGGCCTCCCCCTTTTTGCGGGTGGGGCTTCTTCGTCGAATGGTTCACTTCTGAACGCCCTTTCGTATTCGCCGACCATTGTCTTGCATTTTCTCGGATAGCGATGATGTAATCTTTAACCATCTGGCCGTTCGCTTCAGCATTGACTAAGTCGTCGTTGAGTTTTACTTCCCCAACTTGCTTACCTTGAATATTGTATTTTTTCAGTGTTGCCACGATCAAAACTCCGTCAACGGTTATTTTTTCTTATGTTTTTTTGAGTGCGTTTTCTTTTCAGCTGGGCTCACATAAACTAAAGCATTTGTTGCTCCAGGAACTGCCCCTTCAACCAAAATCACATTGGATTCAGGACGCACAGATACAACGCGCAAGTTTTGGACTGTCACACGGTCATCACCCATGTGGCTCGCGCGCTTTCCGTTTGGCAAGCAGCGGCCTGGTGTCGAACGCATCCCTGTAGAACCTGCATGGCGGTGGAAACCAGAACCGTGGGAAGCCGGGCCGCCCGCGTAGTTAAACAGTTTCATCACCCCTTGGAACCCTTTACCCTTTGACATGCCACACACGTCGACAAAGGGAACATCTGCAAACGCATCGACGCCAATCTCTTGTCCGATTGTGTACCCATCCACTTTCTTAACGCGGGTTTCTGCAAGAAAGCGTCGAGGTGCAACAGCGGCTTTCTTATAATGTCCGCGCAAAGGCTTGCTCACTCTTTTTTCCAAAGTGCGCTCATCGTTGACAACAATTGTATCAAAACCCATTTGTATGGCTTGATACCCATCTGTGTCGCTATTCTTAATCTGGGTGATCACGTTTGGCTGCGCTTCGATGACTGTACAAACAATGGTATTTCCCTTGTCATCAAAATACTGCATCATGCCACGTTTTTTACCCATTAGCCTGATCGACTGAGTTGAGTCTTTGTCCATTTTAATCCTGCTTGTCTACCCTACTGGTGTTATTAAAAACGCTTTTTTTGTGCCGAATCAGCTAGTGCCAAGCTGCGCACGAAATGCGTTCTTAGCAGAGTTGACAAGGCGAACAACACTAAAACAACACGCCCTTTTGGCATGAATTTTAATGTGTGAAAGATGTAGCTTAGCAAAGAGGTGCTATTTTTCACAACACTTTTTGTTTTTGAGTAGAAAAAAAGACAAAGGAGGTGATGGAAACGGCAAGAACGATTAGGCGGATTTTGGGGAGGATTGGAGAGCAGAGACATAGCCCATCGCGTCGACAACGGCTCCTAGGGCCGTCAAACCGGCTCTGACCGATGCAGAATCGATCCCGGCTAGGGTGGAGGCAAAACTCAAGGACATCGTTGCTGACTTGGCCATTTTGGTGTAAAACGGCAATTTTGGTTTTTCAGAAGTTTTTTCTTGTTTGGACTTTCTTGCGCCAAAAACGATGGCAGCAGACATCGCAGTACCTAAAAGCCCCATCGTCAGTCCAACGACAGGCAACCTGCCGATCTTATAATGTGAAAAATTTAATTTGTAAAAGCCCAAGCTTTCGCCAAAACAGAGGGCGCTCAGCGCTTTCAATGCAAAGTAAGCAACTGTTCCGATCACCTCTGCACTCACTCCGGAGCTCAGTAGATACTTGTCATCTTTTGGCACGCAGATACTCATTGCGGGTCCAAAAACCGCAAACGTTTCATTTAACTTATCGGTCTGTTGAGCTTGAGCTGCCCAATCGGTCCAGGTAGCTGAAATAGAACCGTAGTATGCCGCTGTCAGAGCCGTGACTTTATGGACGAGCTTTACAATTTTCTCTTTGGCTTCGTAATTGGTCTCAGAAATTCGAACATAGTCGCAAAATTTTCCTACAAAGCTATCTAGAGGTGTTTTTCTTAAAGATTGCTGCTTAATTTCCTTTTGGTGTGCATGATCAAAAACAACAGAGTACACCTTAAAGCCCACGCAAGCCACGCTGACTGCCCCTAAGAGAGGGACGCTCTGCACTCCAGCTGCGACCAAGGCGCCTAGAGCAAAATCTGCCGTGTAGGAAACGGCTTTCCATTTGACACTTTCGATCTGGACCGGCGTTGCAACATCCGCTGGGGCATACCACTTAAAAAAAGCATCTAGAGCAAACAAGCCATTCGAGATGACCGAAGCGTGAGTCGCAACTTTAGAAAGGGCAGTCAGTCGAGAAAAGCCGCTGTAGCTGCTGGCAAACTCAATCCCTGTTTTGATGTCGGAAAGGAGTAGTGCCGCACGACCTGCTTGGTAAAGGTACGAGCTTTGATCATAGGTGCCATCGAAAAATTGTGTGATGGGAGCCAGCGTCAGCAACTTAGTCACATTTTCAAAGCGATCTAACGTGACAATCGAGGAGCCTGTATAGTTTTTGGCGATTTTGAAGAAGTCCGGTTTGTTGCAACCCCATTCAACAAGATCAAAAATTTGGTTGTGGAGCAAGGAGATCACGTAGCGATATGCGTCAGAATTTTTCCGTACGATATCGCAAGTTGTAATCGCGGATTGAAGTGATGTTATGATGTTGTTTGTTATCATAGTGTTTTTTTAGTTTTAGATCGTAATTATACAATTTATTATAATATTTTGTCAATATTTTTTCATGCTAAATGAGAATTAAACACAAAGGCACAAAGACACGCAGTCACTAAGAGTTGAAATCGACCTGAGAATAGGTTCAGAGCTAAGCTTTGCGTCTTTGCGCCTCTGCGTTGAATTTATCTCTTGAGAAGGGGGTTTTGGCGCGTTTGAGGGGGATGTGGAGGACGCGCCCCTTTTTGACGGGGTTGTCCAATTTAAAGCGGCTTAAGTTGGCCTGAGGCGAGACTCCGGCGAGGGTGAGAGCCTCTTGCAGGGGCATGTCTGAGGGGATTCTGTAGATTCCAGGATAGGCAACAGCCCCTTTGATGACGATTTCATGATGGTCGTGAGGTTGGGGAAAAGGAGAGGCTGTAGTCGAATCCGAAAAATGGGTGACGAGGGAAAGGGTGAAGATGGAGCTAATGAGGACAGCGACTGCTATCCATTCGTGGACTTTGAGGGAGGCCGTATGTGCAGATTGCAACATAAAGAAAAAGGCTGGCCCAGGATGGGCCAGCCATTGAACTAATCAACCTTTTTAAGGGCAACGGCATAACCCATCGCATCGACAACGGCGCCAGCAGCAACCATTCCAAGAGCAAGCTCCTTGGAAACATTACCCTGAACCGTCAGTCTCGTTCCAAAAAGCACCACAGCGAATTTGGCTATCTTCGTATAAAGTTCCAATCCCTCAGCACTCTTGTTAAAAGCATCTAATGCTTGCATGCTCGTCATGATGGACGCGACAACGCCCGTCAGAACCTTGAACGTCGGGATTGTGCCGATCTGATGTTTCAAAAGATCGAGTTTATAGAAACCCAAAGAGTCGCCAAAGGCGAGCACGGTGAGAGATTTCAGCGTAAATAGAGCCACTGTCCCTACAGTTGAAACGATATTTTTGGCGCTCAGACAGGCGTAACCGCTCTTTCCAAGATCTAAGGTCTTCTTCGCTGCACCACCAATCACGACGTTTTCCATCAGCTTCTCAGCATTTTGAGCCTGCTCAGCTAAAGACACCCAAGCATCAGAAACGGAACCGTTGTAAGCAGCAGCGAGTAGAGCAACTTTATGAGTCAGCTTCATGAGCTTCTCTTTGGCATCCCAACTGCTCATGCCATCCCAACCACCCTCGGAAATTTGAACCCACTTGTAAATCTTACTTAAGCAATCGCCTAAGAGATCTCGAGTTGGATCTTGAGCGGGGTCTCTCGCAATGTTTGGGAGTGACTGCTTCAACACGGCAGAGTATACCTTGAAGCCCAAGCAGGCAACGCTCATTGCCCCTAAAACGGGCACGCTCTTTTCACCCTTGGCAACAAATGAGGCTAAAGCAAAGTCAGCTGTGTACGATATGGCTTCCCACTTAGCGCTTTGAGCCTTATTATGAAACTCATCAATTTGCGCAGCAAAATGCTGCTGACGATCAGGGTTATTCGTGTGCAAAGCCTTCTCGAGTGCGATATATTTCTCCCATCTATCAAAGGCATCGGCAGCAAACAGGCCGTTGACGAGCAGAGAAGTACGGGACACAACAGCGAGGAATGCAGCTTGCGGAGTGATGCCATAAAAGCTCACTTTGTTAAGCAGTTCCGTTGCTCTTGAGAAATTGACTCCATAACCACTAAGGAAATCCACTCCAGTTTTGAGGTCGGAAGCTAAAACGACGCCGCATCCCAGCTTAAAGAATGGGGTTTTGCCAGCGTAAGAGCCGTTGAAAATCTTTACAACAGGAGAAAAACTAAGCAGTTTAGCACAGTTTTCCAAGCGTTGGAAAATGTCCTCTGTCGAGCCCGTATAATTCTTAGCAACTTTAAAAAAATCAGGCTTGTTTAAACCCCATTCGACAAAATCGAAGACGTGCTTATGGAGCAATCCAATCGCATAGCGATAGTCATCTGAATTGTTCCTGATCGCTTCATATGCATTGATTGCTGAATGAGCTCCGGTTACTAACATACCCATAAAACACCTCCAAATTGATCATTAATAAAGACAAAGAGTGTAAAGATACCATTAAGAAGCTTATCTGTCCAGTGGCTTTTTCTTCATGACCGCCCCGTAGAAGCCATCCATGCCCCCTTCGACGAGGGGAGACTTGAACTCGTGGACTAGTGTCAACGAGTAGGTTTTGAGGAAGTGGGCCACTTGTTCTTCGTTTTCCTCTTTGAGCAAGCTACAGGTTGCATAAACGATCTGCCCCTCGGGGTGAAGATAGCTGAGAGCCTTCTCAAAAATCACCCGCTGTTGCCCCACAAGGCGGGTCAACATCTCTTCGCTGTATTTCCATTTCATATCGGGATTGCGGCGCAAGGTTCCAGTGCCAGAGCAAGGTGCATCGACCAATACCCAATTCATTTTCTTTTTCAACCCTTTAAGCTTTTTCTCATCGGTGGAGTCGACCCCTTGAGCATTTTGAATCCCGGCGCGTTTGAGCCGTTTGCGCGCCTCTAAAAGAACGGATTTCCGAATGTCGTGGAGGTAAATTTGCCCCTTTCCTTCCATCTGAGGGGCAAAAGCGAGTGCCTTGCCTCCAGAACCAGAACAAAAATCGAAAACCAACTGCCCAGGCTTGGCATCGACCAGCACTGCGATCAACTGGCTCCCCTCGTCTTGTACCTCAAAAAATCCTGCGGTAAATTCGGGGAAGGCAAAAAAATTCTCCCGTTTTTTAAAGATAATAGCTTGGGGAGCTGAATCGCTCGGAACAACAGAATAACGCTCTTTCCACAGGTTGAGCAAGGCGTCGCGAGAAGTTTTGAGGGTATTGACCCGAACGGCAAGTGGAGCTCCCCCATTGCAGACGCGGCAAATCTCTTTCCCCTTCTCCAACCCATACGAACGGACAATCGCCTCAAAAAGAGCGGGCGGAAAACTGGCCCGTACGTGATCTGGAAGACTCATATCTTGCTGCGCTTTAGGAAAACGGTCGCTTGCAAAAAGTTCAAGCCGCTTTTCCCAGGTTTGAACCTCTCCACACAAGAAGTCTAAAAGCCCTTTCCACCGGACCATCCCATAAACGGTTTCTGCAATGAAAGCGCGGTCTTTCGATCCAATTGCCTTATGCTCTCTGAAATAATTCCTTAAGACAAGATCCATCGGAGCGTTTTGGTTGTCATACAACTCGAAAATTTGCAAGAGATGGTGATGGCGAAATGGTTTGTTATCCATAGGCTGATCATAGTAAACGATTTAGTCATTCTAATCTATCAAAAAGGGCTCGATGCGGGGGTTTCCATAAAATCAGGCTTAGGATATAAACATAACTTCACTTAAAAAGGAGATTCACAATGAAATTTATCAATGCTTTGGTGTTATTTGTAGCGCGTGTTTGTATTGCTGCGGTGTTCATTTGGGGGGCATCGGGGAAGGTGTTTGCGTACGATATGAATGTCCAATACATGGCTTCTAAGGGGTTCACGATGATCCCCTTCTTCCTGGTCAGCGCTGCGATCGTTGAGTTTTTGGGAGGTTTGTCTTTGATTTTCGGGTACAAATCCCGTTTAGGAGCCCTGATCCTGTTGCTTTTTTTGATCCCAACGACGATCATTTTCCACGACTTTTGGAATCTCGAAGCCGCAAAGCAGCTGCCTGAGCAAGTGAACTTCATGAAGAACTTGGCGATCTTTGGTGGTTTGCTCTACGTGCTCGTCTTCGGAACAGGTTGCTGCAACGACAAAAAAGACGAAGTTAGCGCAAAATAAGCGATCCACGCGTAGAATAAAACGAGTTCAACGCAGAGGCGGGGAGACGCAACAGTTGCTCTCTCGCCTCTTTGCGCCTTTGCGTCTTTGCGTTGAATCGTAGAGCACCGAAAATAAACGCAAAGGCGCAAAGACGCAAAGAAAAACACGTCATGGGTAATCGCAACGCGCTTCTTCTTTTTTTCTCTAGCCTGCTCATTGTTGCGTTTGGGCAACCGGCGCTACTTCCAACATTAGGGCTAGTATCAGCTACAATTGGGTTTGCGCTTATTTTTTACCTTTTGCTGCAGTATGAATCCGCACGGAAGCGCTTCTTCATCGGAACTGTCTGGTTTACTCTCGTGCAACTGGTGCAGCTGTACTGGTTCACCTCTCATCCTTATTCCTATATTTACTTACCCTATTTTCTCCTCTCCTTAGGTGCTGGAGCCCAATTTGGGATCTTGGCCCTCTTTGTCACACGTGAGCGGTTGAAACATTTAATCACGTGTTTTTTTCTGGCAGGGCTTTGGACGCTGATGGAGTGGTCGCGCCTCTTTGTGCTCTCGGGATTTTCGTGGAATCCCGTTGGACTGACGCTTGCCAGCAGTGAGTATGCACGGCAACTCGCCTCTGTCGGAGGGGTATTTGGGCTCTCCTTTTGGGTGATTTTAACCAATGCCGTTGGGGTCAGAGCCTACTTGCTCCGCGCCTTCCCCTCTTTGTGGATTGCCTTGTCTCTCGTTCCCTATCTCTTTGGGGTCTTCCATATCGCCGGCCACTCCCATTTTTCTTTTGGCAAACACACAGAGAAACAAGAGTTTCATGCCCTCTTGGTTCAAACAGCTTTTCCAACTGAAGAATCTGGCCCTCGGTTACTGCCAGAGCAACTCATCAGCTCTGTCATAGAGCAATGGCACCACATCGTCAAAACGATTCAACCGTTTCAGAACAAAAAACTCGACCTGATCGTCCTTCCCGAATTTGTCGTCCCCTTTGGAACTTATCCGTACGCCTTCCCCGCTTCAACGGCTGTGGAGACGTTGTTAGACGCATTTGGGCCTGTTGCACAAAAGAAGCTCCCCCCTTTGAATTACCCTTACGCCATCCTTGCGACAACAAAGCGGGGACAAAGAATAATGGTCAACAACGCCTTTTGGGCACAAGCCATTGCCAATCTCTTCGAAACTCCTTTGCTCGTCGGCCTTGAAGATGCAGAGGACGTCAATGGCAAACGGCACTACTTCAGCTCGGCAATGCTCTTTCAACCGCAAACGGGAAAAGAAGAAGCCGACATCAAAGACCCTCAAAGGTATGAAAAACGGGTGCTCGTTCCCATGGGGGAATACATCCCCTTCACCTTTTGTCAACAACTGGCCGCACAGTATGGCGTGATGAGTTCTTTCACCTGTGGTTCGTCGGCGAAAATCATGCACGCTCAAGGGATCCCCTTCTCCCCATCGATCTGCTACGAAGAAACCTTCGGCAATCTGACACGAGAAGGAAGAAAAAAGGGCGCAGAGATGATTGTCAACATCACGAGCGACGCTTGGTACCCCAATTCCACACTTCCCCTCCAACACTTAGAGCACGCCCGCTTGCGCACTGTAGAAAGTGGCGTTCCCCTCATTCGCGCCTGCAACAATGGGATTACCGGTGGGATCGACAGCTTTGGCAGGACCTTGAGCCTCTTAGGCGGCTCTCACCCCGAAGAGGTGGAATGGACCCGCGCTGGCCTGCTCGTCACGGTCCCCCTCACCACATACTGGACGCTCTACTCACAGCTAGGTGACGCCCTGATCGTCGGCATCAGCCTCCTGTGCGTTTTCTTAGGGCTCTTTACCAGAAGGATAGTCATTGAAACCTAAAGGCGATTGTGTTAAATTTGGGAAGTTATGGATGTAGCAACAATGACAAAGCGCAAGCAGCGCACACTGAAAGGGGAAGCGGCATTTACCGGCCTTGGTTTGCATACCGGTGAGAAGGTTGCGCTCCGCTTTTTGCCCGCCAAAGAGGGAACCGGCATCATCTTTAAACGGATAGATATCGCCGGCGAACCGATCGTTCCCGCTACGGTGGAATACGTCTCTTCCAATGCACGCAATACGACGTTAGGGATTGCCGACATCAAGATCCACACAGTTGAACACGTCATGGCAGCCTTGAAAGCCTACCAGATTGATAACGTCTGCATTGAGCTGGATGGGATTGAACCGCCGGTGGGTAACGGCAGCTCAGATGTGTTTGTCGAAATGATCGAGCAGGCCGGCTCCGTGGAACAAAAAGAAACGATTCCCGTATTTACACTCCACTCCCCTGTTTACTGGAGCGAAGGGGATATCCATATCGTTGCCTTGCCCTGCGATCGCTACAAAATCAGCTACACGCTCGACTACCCACAAACCAAGCTAATCAAAAGCCAATACTTCTCTATCGATATCTCTGCCGACTCATTTAAACGCGAGATCGCCCCTTGCCGCACGTTTTCGTTGTACGAAGAAGTTTCGATGCTGATCGATCGGGGATTGATTAAAGGAGCCAGTTTAGACAATGCCGTCGTGATCAAAGATGACACCATTTTAAGCAAGGGCGGCCTCTTCTTCCAAGATGAAATGGTGCGCCATAAAATCCTCGACATGATCGGCGATTTGGCATTAGTCGGCTACGATTTCAAAGCTCACATCATCGCGATCCGCGCGGGACATGCGTCGAATGTGGCTTTTGCGCGCAAACTATTTAACCATCTGATGACGGAGAATGTGCATGCCTGCTAGTGAATCCACGCAACACAAAATTTTAGATGTGAAAGAGGTCATCAAAATCTTGCCCCATCGCTACCCGTTTTTGCTCGTCGACAAAGTGTTGGATGTCGACCTGGAGAATGGCAATATCACCGCTCAAAAATGTGTAACAATCAATGAAGCCTTTTTCCAAGGCCATTTCCCCGGCGCCCCCATCATGCCAGGTGTGTTGATCCTCGAAGCATTGGCTCAAGCAGGCGGTGTCCTCCTCCATCTCAAAGGGAACGTCGATAAGATTGCTGTGCTGCTCAATGTCAATAACGCCAAGTTCCGGCAGCCTGTTCGCCCCGGCGACGTACTCACGCTGCATTGTCAAGGAATTTTGTTCACCTCAAAAGGGGGAAGGGTCAAGGCAGAAGCACGTGTGAATGACAAAATAGCAGTAGAAGCAGAAATCGGTTTTGCCCTGGTTGACAAGAGTTTAATATAATATTCAATATCATTAAAACAAGTAGTAGGCACATGAAACAGTCTCACATTCATCCCACAGCAATTGTAGAACCTGGCGCTAAAATCGGCAATAACGTGACGATCGAGCCGTACGCCATCGTCAAATCGACGGTAACTTTGGAAGACGATGTCGTGATCAAATCGCACGCCTACTTGGATGGGTACACTACCGTTGGACAGGGAACCGTTATCTACCCTTCCGCAAGCATCGGAACGCGCACACAAGATTTGAAGTACAACAACGAAAAGACCTTCGTCAAAATCGGGAAACATTGCCAAATCCGCGAGTTCGTTACCATCAACTCTTCATGTGGAGAAAATACCACCGTCTCAGTTGGCGATCATTGCCTCATCATGGCGTATTGCCACGTCGCCCACAACTGCACCGTCGGTAACCACGTGATCATGAGCAACTGTGCCACATTAGCCGGACACGTCATTGTAGAAGATTGCGCCATCATCGGCGGCTGCACACCAATCCACCAGTTTGTCCGGATTGGTCGATACGCCATGGTGGGTGGCATGAGCCGCGTGACCCACGACATCTCGCCCTACACGATCGGCGCGGGGATTCCTTTCAAATTTGGCGGTCTCAACATCATTGGGCTAAAACGGCATGGGTTTTCCTTACACGTGAGAAAAGAGCTTGCAAAGGTGTTTAAACTGCTCTACCGCTCTCAGCTCAGCTATGCAGAAGCGCTCAGGCGGATCGAAACGGATGTGGAACAAATCCCAGAAGTGATCCATTGGCTTAATTTCTGCCGCGAAACAAAGCGTGGACTGATGGGCTTGACTGCTGTCGAAGAGGAAAAAGAAAACGCCCAGGTGGAAGAAGAGGACGAGTGCCTCGCCTCACAAAAGTAGAAGTGCCTGATGAAAGTTGTCTATTTTGGAACGCCACAGTTTGCAGCCACGGTGTTACACTATCTTCTCGACAACGCAGTGAATGTGGTTGCAGTCATCACCAAACCCGACAAGCCGCAAGGGCGCTCCCAACAGCTGATCCCCACCCCCGTTAAGCAGGTCGCATTAGCCCACCACTTGCCGCTTTATCAACCCCCAATTGTGTCCGATCTCCCCTTTGCTCCGACTCTTGCTCAATATGAAGCCGATCTTTTTGTCGTCGTCGCTTATGGAGAAATCATCAAGCAACACCTCCTCGATATGCCAAAAGCGGCTTGCATCAATGTCCATGGCAGTCTGCTTCCCAAATACCGCGGAGCCGCCCCCATCCAACGGTGCCTGATCAATGGAGATGCTCAAACTGGCATCACGATCATGCACATGGTCAAAAAGATGGATGCAGGCCCCATGATTGCGCAACAAGCCATCCCCTTAGACGAAACGATCACCTATGGGGAGCTCGAACCCAAATTGTGCGAGATTGGCAAAGTGCTCCTTCTCCAAACGATCCGAGAGTTTGAGCAAAAACCTCCAGGAACACGCTTAAAAGAGGTTGAACAAGACCCCTCCGAAGTCACCTATGCCCCCAAAATCGAGCTAGAAGAGTGCCAAATCGATTGGCACAAACCCGCTCAAACAATCCACAATTTAGTGAGAGGCGTCTCCCCCTCCCCCGGAGCCTGGTGCTACCTCCCCATCAAAGGGCAACAAAAACGGCTGCGCGTCCTGCGCTCACTCCCGCTTATTTCTCACGAAACCGCCACCCCCGGCACCCTCTTAAAATGGGACCAATCGGGCATTGTGATCGCCTGCGGCACCGGCGCCCTGCAGATCACAGAGCTCCAGCTCGAAGGAAAAAAGGCCATGACCGTCGAGGAATTCGTTAGAGGGCTCCCAAAGAGCCCTGTCCCTTAAATTCGTAGCCTTTTAATCCCAAAATCGCTTATCATGAGAGCCATGAAAACAGCACGATACCTTGTAGCAGCTTTACTCGTTGGAATTGTCCCAGGGCTTTGCGCAGCGCCGCAGGCGTCTCTTTTGGGACCGGAGCCGGAGCAGCACATTGCGGTGAACAACAAAATCTTAGCCAAAGTGAATGGGAACGCCATCTCGATCATGGACGTGATGAAAAAGATGGACATGCTCTTTTTCAAGCAATTTCCTCAATACGCATCCTCTTCACAAGCACGCTACCAATTTTATATGGCCAACTGGAAGCACGTCTTGAACGAGCTCATCGACAAAGAGCTCATCTTAGCCGATGCGGCCGAAATGAAAATCACCGTCACTCAAGGCGATGTCAGGCAAGAAGTGGAAGCGCTTTTTGGCCCCAATATCATCATCAACCTCGACAAAGCGGGTTTGACGTTAGCCGAAGCATCGAAAATGGTCGAAGCCGACATCACCCTACGACGGATGATGTTCTTCCGCGTCCATGGTAAGGCACTCAACCAAATTACCCCTCAAGTCGTGCGCAAATACTACGACGAAGTTGCCAAAGACCACATCCGCGACAACGAATGGATCTACAGTTTTGTCACCATCCGCGATAAAAATGCCGAAAAAGCGGCTGAAAAAGCAAATGAAGCGTACCGTTTGCTCGTCGAACAGAAAATCTCTTTGGAAGAGTTAGCGGCAAAAATGTCGCCACAAGCCGGAGTGATCGATGCTTCTGCTGTGACCGTTTCCGAAGAGTTACATACCAAGGAAAAGGACCTTTCTGAATCGTTTAGAACCATCGTTTCGAATCTGCAGCCCAACAGCTTCACAGCACCGATCGCCCAAAAAAGCCGAAACGGCAGCGGCGCTCTTTTCCGCATCTTTTACCTGAACAAAATGATCCCAGGAGGAGCCGTTCCCTTTACTGAACTCGAAGGGAAGATCAAAGGGATGTTGTTAGACAAAGCAGTTGGGAAAGAATCTGATGCCTACCTCAAGCGCTTGCGACAACACTTTGATGTGCAAGAAGGGCAACTCAAAGAGATCCTCTCGTCTGATTTCCAACCGTTTTCTCTCCAGTAATCCTAGAAATGCCCATCTATCAGCCATCTGAGCTCCACCAATTTTTGAAGGAACAAGGGCTCTCTCCGCGCAAAGGGCTTTCCCAAAATTTTCTGATTGATGGGAATATTTTAAGAAAAATCGTGGCATCAGCCCATGTAGAAGCCGATGATTGGGTCGTCGAAATCGGCCCTGGACCCGGCGCTCTTACTGAACAACTCCTCAACACCGGCGCCCATGTGATCGCTATCGAAAAAGATAGCGGCATGGCGAAGACTCTTTCGAGGCTTCAACAAGATGACAGACTTGCAATCTTTTGCGATGACATCATGCAATTTCCCCTTGAGGAAACATTGAAGGCCCATCTTCCCGTTGGGAAAAAAGCGAAATTGATTGCGAATCTCCCCTACCACCTAACGACTCCCATCCTGATCCAATTTGTCAGACAATCAAACCGCTTTTCCTCTTTAACTGTCATGGTGCAAGACGAAGTCGCCAGACGGTTCACTGCAAAACCTAAAACGAGCGCCTACGGCTCAATTACCGTTTTCTTAAATGTGTACGCAACGGTCAGTTATGCCTTTCGGGTGAGCCGCAATTGCTTCTACCCGCAACCGAATGTCGATTCGGCGATCGTGACATTCCAACTCCACCCACCGCACCAACTAGAAGATCCAGACGATTTTTTCAAAATCACCCGTAGAGCATTTGAACAGAGACGCAAAATGATGAAAAGATCCTTAAGCGAAATGATCGAACCACAAAAAATAGAAACAGCCTTACAGGCGTGCTCGCTTCCCCCTAACTCGCGGCCAGAAGAGCTCTCTTTAGAACAGTGGCGGGCTTTTTATCATGAAATTAAGAAAATCTAGCTAAACGTTTTTTCCTAAAGACAAATAGGAGGACTGCAGCCGCAAGGGCTCCAACCACGCCTGCTTTACCCCAGGAGAGCTGCGAAAACCATTTCTCGAAAAACTGTGTAGTGCGGTATTGGAGCGTGGGAGAAATCTCCTCCCGTGCATAGAGAACGACCCCATGCACAATAGTTCCCTCACTCGTCTGGAGGAGGACTTCACCCACTCGCTGATCTTTCACAACCGGTAAGGCTAAATCTGGATCCCATTGCAGAAAACACTTCACACTTGGTTCTTCTGCAGGATAGTAGGTCAAACTCAACTCTTCTTGAGAATAGGTCTTCAGCGGTTGGTCTCCGCCTGCAATCTCGAGTTGGAATTTCTGCTCCCCTTGTTTTAAGAAGGTGCGTTGCATTTGAGGCTGAGAAAAAGCCGTTTCAAATAACTTGATCGCATCGAGAAACATCTCCTTCCTATCCTTGTTTTTCAAAAGAACGACGATTAAGGTGCGGTCCCCTTCCTTTGCTGCGCCTACAAGCGTACTGCCAGCCAAAGAATACCAACCCGTTTTGATCCCGATCGCTTTTGGATAATAACAAGGGCCTCTCCGCAACAGCCGATTGGTTTGAATCAAGGGAGTTGCTTCTTGCTTGTTTGTCTTCGGTCGGGTGTAGCGAGCTGTCGAAACGATTTCCCTAAAGATGGGGATTTTGAGCCCCTCGCGTGCAATCAGAGCCATGTCGTAAGCCGTTGTCAATTGCTTCGGGTGGTGCAAGCCGTGCGGATTGTAAAATGTCGTTTGGGTGCACCCAATCGACTTCACGTATCCGTTCATTTCTGCAACAAAATCAGGTATGGTCCCGCCCACGTATTTGGCAATGACGTTCGCTGCATCATCTCCCGAAGCCAACATCATGCCGTACATGAGATCTTTCAAAGAGAGCTCTTCTCCGCGTTTGATTCCAATGTGACTGCCATCGGGGATCAAATGGTAAGCCGGCAACGTGTAGTTCGATTTGCGAAACGCGTCTTCAGTGACCGTACCAACTGAATCTTGATCGGCTGTAATCATCACATCCATTTGATCAGAGGCTTTGAGAAGGGAATAAAGGAGCGTAGGAACTTTCGTGATGCTCGCAGGATATTGCGGCAGATAGGCTTCTTTTTCATATAGAATCGCCCCGGTATCTGCATTGATCATAATCGCAGATTCCGCTTGCACTTCTACAGCAAGCTGTTTAGCAACTGCCTGATGCGTGACAAAAAGAAAGAAACACAGGAGATGGGCCTTCACGCCTTTGAATCGAAACATAAAAAAACTCTTTCCTGAGAGATCTTACTCTCGGGAAAGAGTCTATAGCAAGTCCCACAAAAGTTCTAGATCTATTCTCTACTTAGTTGGCGTAGTAATAATCACCGTTTCTGGAACAGGTTGTGACGGAACGGGGATTGTTGTCGTATTGGGATAAACGACAGGGTTCACAACAGGGTTCACGACGGGATTGAGCACATCTGGATTCACAACCGCGCCATCTCCATTCCAACCCCCTCCATTCCAACCGCCGTTGGCACCATCATGTCGATGATGGCGGTGGTGGTGATGACCGTGATGCCCATGGTGGTGATGATGAGGATGGTGGTGGTGATGGTGGTGCCCATGATGGCCATGATGCCCTCCTTTCGCAATCGACCCTTCTTCGCTAGAAGGTGGGGGTGCCGTTTGGGAATCATCTTGATCTTGATAGCTTCCCCAAGCCAGTAGCAAGCACACGCAGAGTGTCAAACAGCACACGGCGGTAATGTGTTTCATCACATGCATACATCCTCCTTAAGTGTTAACCCGCCTCACCACGTAACCCCTGAGACAGTTAACGGATCTTTAAATTCATTATACAAGCATTGATTAATTTAATTCAAATTTGAAGTTGATAAAACAAAAGGAGAATTATTTTGGCTGGGTGGATTTTTCTATCTGCTGAAGCACAAGGCGTAGCTCTTGCTCTGCATTAACATTTTGATTATGAGCCTCTTGGACGATTTTCCATAAGGCAGCCCCAAGGGGAGAAAGTTTTTCTAAAGACTCTTGATCGGGTGCCTCTAGCGCGCTCTTGGCAATCTTCTTTGCCATCTTCTGCCCTCGCGCCAAGGAGGGCAAGGCGGCAGGGATCCCATCAAATACGTTGACTCGCTCGACCTTCCCCTTTTCGGTCTTTTTGATCCGCTCCCATTGGGAAATAACACCGTCGTAGGAGAGCTTATCCCCTTCACCAAAAACGTGAGGGTGGCGCCGAATCAGCTTATCGGCGAGCTCTTGGATAATCCCGTCAAATGTTCCAACACCTTCTTTTTCAGCAACTTTTGCAAAAAAGAGGGCATTAAAGAACAGATCGCCGATCTCTTCGCAGATGTGCTCTTTGTCGCCGCTGTTGATCGCGTCGATCAACTCACACGCCTCCTCGAGAACTGATTCACGCAATGATAGGAGCGTTTGCTCCCAATCCCAAGGGCAACCCTTTGGCCCCAAAAGGCGGTCGATGATCTCAATAACAGGGTCGCAGCTGTTTCGCTTTGTCATATATTGGGAAAAGTAAAGATCTGACGGAAAGCTGGCTTTCCGTCAGATAAAATTCATTATTCAGCCGTTCTTGTTGGAGGCAACAGAGCAACAATGTTGCGAACAATAGTAGCCCACGCCCCTTTGTCCTCTTCCTTAACTTGAAAATAAGGAGTGGCTGCAGTGATGATTTTTCGCGTTGCATCGTCGCACATTCTTGTGAGATCTGCTCGAACATCCCCCGTACGATATTCAGGATTTTTCACAACAGCTGCAACGCCTGCAGCTCCAATCCCCATAAACAGGTATCCAGCCACTCGCGACGTCACTAGATACGAAAGCCCTGAACAGAGCACAAGAGCTCCGCCTGTTTTTACCCCATTGATTTGAGCCTCAGTCAACTTATTCCAAATAGACGCCCCCGCTGGGCCATCCACGCCACCGTCACCTTTCATGATTCACTCCTATTGTAAGTATTTTATTGAATACGACGCGAATGACTTCCTTTGTTTCAACAAAGATCTCCTCGTCGTCTATTAAATCTTCCACCTCTTCTAACGTATACCACGCAAGGCCATCGCTTTCGACAGTGTTCTGCGTAAGAGCTCCATTTCCAATTGGCCGTGCGATGTAGACAAAATCGATATGTTGGTGCTCTGGCTGCCCCCCATGCGCTGGAATTTCCTCAATCAGGCATAGAAAAGGGCGCTCAAAGCTCTTTGCATTCCATCTTTCGATCCACACATTCTCCTGCGCAATAAAAGCAACATCGAGCCCTGTTTCCTCCTTTGCTTCACGCAAAGCCCCTTCTGGAGGGGTTTCGTTCGGATCGAGATGTCCTCCCGGCGGCAACCATTTGCGCAGCTTTTTATGATACAGGAGCAACACCTTGTCATCTGCAACGATGTAAACCGCCGCTGTCATCTGCCTTAATAATTGCCCCATCATGCGCCTTAATTGAAGCGCACAGGTTGCCAGAATCGCCTTTCTCCTGTCAAGGAGAGAGCGCTTATTTTTAGGGAAACCAGCTATTCCACAGCTGTCTGACGCGTCCAGAAAGATCGATGGAGCTCGAATCCTCCTGCACTCTGTGGAGATAGGGTCCTATCTTAACGGCTATCTTTTGCGAGGTGTCGTCAAAGAGGCAGACCAAATTCTGCCGAATATCGCTTGTGCGGTATTCCGGGTGTCGAGCGACAGCGTAGGCGCACGCAATCACGGTCGCTGTAAAGGTCAAGGCAGCCGCGCGTTTGACGATTGAATAACCGATAAAACCGCACCCTGCAATCGCAGCCACTGTTTTTAAACCATCTTGCCACTCTTTATCCAAATTTGGGAAAATTCCAGGTGGAGCCTGGTTCGGAGCTGGTGCAGCTTCAAGCTGCTTTCTTTGATGTCGTTTATGAGGTTGTTGATTTGGAGTTGCTTGGGGGGGTGTTCCAAATAACCGCGCAAAAGCTCTGTTGATATCCCCTTTTCCTGGGTCGTAATAGTTATACATATCTACCAACCACGCCATGAGCTGTCTCCATTTTCTTTGAAAAACTGCATTTGAAATTTAACCTACGAGTCCCTTAAAATCAAGAAGAGGTGGAATTAAAATAATTTTTAACATTAAAAATTTATGTCGTTTTAAATTCAGATATATGTTATAGTTTACTCTGAATTAAAAATATAAATCTTAGAAGAGGTTAGTTTTATGAAAATATTTGGTTATCAAGTAAGCGATGAAAATGGTCAGAGGATTACCCATGCCACAAATATTGTCTGTGGCGCTTTGGCCGGACGCTTTGTTGTTTATCCCGTCGTTACATATGCTTCAGAAACAATTAAAGAAAATTTGCCTGGCCTCACAAAAGGGTTAATCAACAACGTCATCTCACCTGTCCTCACGCGTGTTGCTGCATGCGTAGCTCCTCTTGTTCCCGATGTCGCCAAAGTGGGCCTGCTCATCTTCGCTGCCTTTGCCGCAAAAGAATACTACGACTTTCCTAAAGCCTATGAAAGACCCGAAATCCATGAAAATCTTTACAAACTAGGTCGAACTACCCTTTTCAACATGAGTCAGAAGACACAGAACCTTCTGGGCTCAGGCAGAAACACAAATTTGTTTAGAGACTTATCGGCCCGGTTTAACCAATCAACGCCGGCTCTCCCTGCTGCTGGTGCTGCACAAGAAACACGAGAGCATTCCGACACCTAAACTCCCAGAGATGCTATAGCGTCTCTCTTCAGCTGCTTCTGCAGCTTTTCGGGCACGGGCACGCACGCGGGCACGGGCACGAAAGCCTTAAAGAGACAAAACTTTAGGTTTTGAGGAAGAGGCCCTCTAAGCAGATGTGCAAAGAGGTGGAGCGTTCAAGAGCGAGCGTCGCTCCATCAATGGCCTTTTGAACAGAAGCAAGGGGGCGTTTCTCCCCTCTTTGGAGGGCTGATGCCAACTCTTCCTGCCGATCGGTGTGGTATAGGAGCTCTGGCCTCACACCCACGCGTAGAGCTTCTAGATCGCGATACCAGGTTAACACGGTTTCAAAAATGGCTCTTACCTGCTCATGCACGTGGAGCGTTACTGCTCCCTCAATTTCTTTCTCCAATCCTTGCCGCATGGTGGCTGGAAGGTCGGCAAAGCCGGTCGCTAAGCGCGCTGCGCGCAACTCGGTTTCCATCTCTTCTTTCCCCTTCTCGATCCACTCCGCCAGCTCCTTTGCCCCTTGAGCCAGTTCTTTGTAAGTCGCAGAATGCCCCTTCGATAACATCTCCCGGACGCGTGTCTCGACATGGTTTGCGCCTTCTCGGACAAGCCTAAGGGCCGCCCCAATAGATCCGCGCGATTTGATGGCTAACAGGCGTGCCTCTTCGCTCCCTAAGCCAGATGTTTTTGTCAAATACCCTGCGATTTCTTCAACAGTCAGCGGTTGGAAATAGAGCGTTTGGCAGCGGGAAAGGACAGTGGGAAGCAAAGAGGCGGGCGCAGAAGTGATTAAAATGATCACGGCATTTTCTGCGGGCTCCTCAAATGTTTTCAAAAGTGCATTGGCGCTTGTCGGCAACATCCGATGGGCATCTTGGATGATAAACACTTTATAAGGGGCTTGAAAGGGGGCCAGATACACTTCTTCCCCAAAGCGGCGCATCGCCTCGATGCTGTGCATCCCGACCTTCCCTTCAGGACGAAACAGGTGGAAATCGGGGTGCTGCTGCGGATTGCCAGAGCATTTTAGGAGCTGAGAAGCGAGCTCAAAGGCAAAAAGTTGCTTGCCAATGCCATCTGGGCCTGCAAACAACAAAGAATTGGCAATTGTCCCTTTCTCGAGAACTTTCTGCAAATGGCGCTTGACTCGCCCATTCCCAATAATTTGGCTAAACATGAACAACCGTGTCTAAGATACTCAACACTTGCTGAATGACGAAATCTTTTGATTTCGTTGCATCAATTCGGTGGCACCGCTTTGGCTCTGCGGCGATGATTTCCAAGAATGCATCGTGGACCCGTTGGTGAAACTCGAGCATCTCCGCTTCGATCCTGTCCAACCCTTCGGCATTCGATTCTGCTTTCATCGTGCGTTGCGCACGGGAAATCCCTACAACGGGGTCGACATCTAAATAGAAGGTCAAATCGGGAACGAGAGAGCCTGACACAAGGCTGCACAGCTCGCGCACCCACGCTGTGCCAAGACCACGTCCAGCCCCTTGATACGCGACTGAGGAGTCGTTAAAGCGGTCGCAAATCACGACTTTGCCCGCGTCGAGAGCGGGAAGGATCACTTCGTCGATGTGTTGTGCACGGTCGGCGAGAAACAAGAGGAGCTCGGCTTTTGCTCCAATCTCCATCGCATCGTGGTGTTTCAGCACAAAGCGGCGGATTTCATGCCCAAAGGTAGTACCACCAGGTTCGCGCGTTCGCAAAACAGAGATCTCCTTTTTCAAAAGAGATCCCTCGATCGCATGAATGAGCGTGGTCTTCCCAGCGCCCTCTCCCCCCTCGACAGTGATAAAGCGGGCCGTCGAGCGCGACCCGCTAGATGGTTGATCATTCTTCATGAGTTACGTTGCTTTCCTCGAGCAGAGCTTCATCTTCTAAATCGGGTGTCGAAGCGATTGCAACAGTAGGCGCAGTGGGAGAAGGCGTGCCGTTCTTCTCTCCGTTCTCCTCCACAGTTTCAGCAATCTTTTGGATCGCCAATAAAGCATCGTCGTCGCGTAAATTGACTAACTTCACTCCTTGTGTATTGCGTCCTAACACGCGCAAATCGCGCATGCTGATCCGCACCGTTTGTCCTTGCGCAGAGATCATCACCATCCCGTCGTTGTCAGTCACACAAAGCGCGCCGATTACGTTGCCATTGCGTTCGCTCGTAATAATCGACTTTACACCAACGCCTCCGCGGTTTGTTTGGCGGAATTCATCGACTAAGGAACGCTTTCCAAAGCCATTTTCACAAACGACTAGGACAGACTCAGTCCCATCGACGACCTCACAACCTACAATCCGATCCGCTTCATCGCGCATTGTGACCCCTTTAACTCCGCGCGCCATTCTGCCCATGGAGCGGACATTTTTCTCATCAAAGCGGACAGCCATCCCATTATAAGTGAATAGCATCACTTGCTGACCTGGTTTGACGAGGCGAGCCGCAACCACTTCATCTCCTTCGTCGATGTCAAGAGCCCAAACCCCTTTGCGCCGTGGGTTGCTAAACTCGCTCAACAGCGTCTTCTTGACAACGCCCTTTTTCGTCGCCATCAAGATACACCCTTCCTCTTCAAAAGAGGTGATGCGCAACACGGTTGCCACCTGTTCGTCACTGCGAATATCTTCGAGCAAATTGATTAACGGCTTCCCCTTCGACTTACGGCTTGACTCCGGAATCTGCCACACTTTGAGCCAATAACAACGCCCAAGGTTGGTAAAGAGAAGCAAGTGGTTGTGGGTCTTCGCAACATACAACCCTTTGATCTCATCGTCATCGCGCTTCAAGGTCACGCCGGTGACTCCTTGACCTCCGCGGCGCTGCTCTCTAAACGTATCGATCGGCATCCGTTTGATGTAGTCATCCTTAGAGATCGTAATGATCACCTGCTCGTTAGCGATCAGGTCTTCCATATTCATTTCGCTCTCGGCGCCTGTGATCTGGGTCTTGCGTCCTTCTTTATGGACCTTTACAACCTCTTCCAGTTCGTCGCGGATGATCCCCCTCACAAGCGCTTCGCTTGCTAAAACGGCCTTAAAGTGCTCGATTTTCTTCAATAGGTCCTGGTACTCGTCGTTGATTTTATCGCGCTCAAGACCGGTTAGTTGGTAGAGGCGCAGATCGAGAACGGCAGTTGCCTGTCTTTCTGAAAACTGGAATCGCTCTATCAACTCTTTCTTGGCGTGGTCCCGATTGTCACTAGCCCGGATCAGGTGAACAACTTCGTCCAAATGGTCGATCGCCTTGAGATACCCTTCTAGGACGTGTGCACGGGCTTCTGCCTTGTTCAGTTCAAAACGTGTGCGGCGACGGATCACTTCAATGCGGTGGTGCACCCAAGCAACGATCAGTTGCTTGACGTTCATGATACGCGGCATCCCTTTATCGAGAGCCAACATGTTGCACCCAAACGTCACTTCGAGATCTGTATGCTTGTATAATTGATTGATGGTAACTTCGGGAATCTCATTGCGCTTCAATTCGATTGCGATGCGCATCCCGTCTTTATCCGATTCGTCGCGCAAATCGGAAATGCCCGTGATCTCCTTGCTATTGATCAAATCGGCGATCACTTCGATCAAACGGGCCTTGTTGACGTTGTAGGGGATCTCATCGATCACAATGCGCTGCCGATCTTGTTCGAGATCTTCCAAATGCAAAACGCCTCGGATCGTCAATTTGCCGCGCCCTGTATGGTACGCTTCCTTAATGCCGCGATAGCCGCAGATGATCCCTCCGGTGGGGAAGTCAGGCCCTGGCATCACTTTCATGATCTCATCAATCGAGGTCTCTTCATTGTCCAAAACGAGCAGCGTTGCTTGAATCAATTCTCCTAAGTTGTGGGAAGGGATATTGGTCGCCATCCCGACAGCAATCCCAGAAGAGCCGTTGCAGAGCAGGTTGGGGAATTTTGCAGGAAATACAGTCGGTTCCTTTTTCGTTTCGTCGTAGTTGGGAACCATATCGACCGTATCTTTTTCGAGATCTTCCATCAACTCGATCGACGCATGCGTGAGCCGTGCTTCTGTATAACGCATCGCCGCTGGAGGGTCGCCGTCGACGGAACCAAAGTTCCCCTGCCCATCGACCAAGCGATACCGGATTGCCCAATGCTGCGCCATGCGGACAAGCGTCGGATAGATCACCTGCTCTCCGTGCGGGTGGTAATCCCCGGACGTATCCCCGGCAATCTTGGCGCACTTACGGTGCTTGCCGCCAGGAGAGAGGTTCAGCTGTTTCATCGCAAATAAAATGCGGCGCTGCGAGGGTTTTAACCCATCGCGCGCATCGGGAAGGGCGCGCGCGATGATGACCGACATCGAATAGCGGAGATAACTCTCCTTCATCTCATCTTCTACGTTGCGCGTGACGACAATTCCGTCTTTAAGTATTTCAGCTTCAGATTGATCGCTCATTGGTCCTATCCTCTTAAACGTCTAGATTTTTGACTGAAAGGGCATGCTGTTCGATAAACGCGCGGCGTGGAGGAACGTCTTCGCCCATCAACATTGTAAACATATAATCTGCTGCAATGGCATCAGGCAGCGTGACGCGCAACAAGGTGCGTTTTGCTGGATCCATTGTCGTCTCCCAGAGCTGGTCTGCATTCATCTCCCCAAGACCCTTGTAGCGCTGGATTTCAATCCCTTTACGCCCATTGTTGCGCAAGAATTCGACCACTTCGCGCAACGTAGCGAAGAGATGTTTGTGTTGATCTTCTTCCTCGATCTCCACCAGGTAGCCATCGGCAACAAAGTAATCCAACATCTGGAACTCAAAAGCCTTCAACTTCGCTTCCATCCGTTTGAGAGCCTCTTCTTCGTAGAGTTCGATAAAATGGAGGCGTGATGGTTGGAACACCTGCATTTCTGGCGTCACCTCTTCTGGTGGGATGGAAGCAAGCGTTTCTGCATGGCGCTTCTTTTGTGCTTCCTCATCGCCACGGCGCAGCGTTTCAAAATCATCGAGGGTGTAGGCAAAACAACTGCCTTGGACCAGCTCCAAGCGGAAGCGTGGCAAGAGGCCATCTTTGTTTTTAGCCGCCAAAAATTCTCTGAAGGGGATCCCTTTTCTTTCGATGCGATTGATAAACTGCTCCACATCGAGAATCACGCTCAATAGATCTTTAATCCTCTCGACAGAAAGCGTTTCGTTCTGCTTCACCAACTTCACCTTGATATCGCTGATGCCCAGCTGCAACAAATAGTCGTCCATCTCCTTTTCAGAGTGGATGTAACGGCTCGTCTTTTTACGGGCAACGCGATAAAGGGGCGGTTGTGCGATGTAAATGAAGTTGTTTTCGATGAGCGCATGCATGTGGCGATAAAAGAACGTCAACAGCAGTGTGCGGATGTGGGAGCCATCGACGTCGGCGTCGGTCATAATGATGACTTTGTGGTAGCGGAGCTTGTCGATGTTAAATCCATCTACCCCGACACCGCATCCTAAGGCAGAAATCATCGTTCCCACTTCTGTGTTTTGCAAGATCTTCTCCAAACGCGCTTTTTCAACGTTAAGGATCTTACCGCGAATGGGCAATATCGCTTGGAAGCGTCTGTCTCGACCCGATTTAGCAGAACCACCCGCAGAATCTCCTTCGACGATGTAGATTTCGCATAACTCTGGGTTCTTCTCCTGACAGTCGCTCAGTTTCCCTGGAAGGCGGCCGCTATCTAAGGCTGATTTGCGCAGAGTCAACTCGCGCGCCTTGCGTGCCGCTTCACGTGCCTGAGCGGATAAAATTGCTTTTTCTGCAATCGTTCTTGCAACTGAAGGATTCTCATCGAGGAAGATCGCTAGCTCTTCCCCTGTAATCTGTTGTACGACAGAGCCAACGTCGCTATTCCCAAGCTTCTGTTTCGTCTGCCCTTCGAATTGCGGATTGGGAACCTTGACCGAAATAACGCCTGTCAACCCCTCCCGCATATCTTCGCCGCTCATCGCGATCTTGTCATTTTTGAGCAGGTTGTGGCCTTTAATATAGTTGTTGAGTACGCGGGTCAAAGCAGTTGAAAAGCCCGTCAAGTGCGTTCCACCGTGGTGAGTGGCAATATTGTTCACGTACGAATAGATCGTTTCGGCGTACCCATCGTTCCACTGAAGCGCTACATCGATCTCAATTGGCCCATCATCACCCTGTCGGACGCCCTGGAAGCACACCGGCGTGGGGAATAAGACCCCTTTATTTTCGTTGAGATAAGAGACAAACGATTGCAAGCCACCGCTGTAACAAAAGTTGACGTCGTCCTTTTCATCGTTCCTTTCGTCGATGAAGAAAATGCTAATCCCCTTATTGAGGAAGGCCAATTCTCGCAAGCGCTTCGCCAAAATGTCGTAGTTAAATTCAATGACATCCATGATCGTCTCATCCGCGCAAAACGTGATTTTTGTGCCCCGCTTTGTCGACGTTCCCACAATGTGGAGAGGCTCAATTACGGCTCCCTTTGAGAAGACAATCTCATAGATGTTCCCATCCTTAAACACTTGGACGACCATTCTCTTAGACAAGGCGCACACGCAAGAGATCCCCACGCCGTGAAGACCTCCAGAAACCTTGTACGTCTCTTTGTCGAACTTACCACCTGCGTGGAGCACGGTCATGACAACTTCAACAGCTGAGACATCGCGTCCTCTCTTGAGAGACTCTTTTTCGTGGCGCTCAACAGGGATCCCGCGACCATTGTCTTCAATCGTGATGAAATTCCCTTCGTGCAGTGTGACGTAAACCGAAGAACAATAGCCTGCCATCGCTTCGTCGATGCAGTTGTCAACAGCTTCGTAAACGAGCTGGTGCAATCCGTTCACATTCGTGTCACCGATGTACATCCCAGGGCGCTCGCGTACAGCCTGCAACCCTTCTAGGACAGTAATCGAACTTGCATTGTACTCTTTTGACCCCGTTCCATTATTCTGATTTTCAGCCATGTACCACCTTTAAATTGTCAGCCAATTTTAAAAACAATTGTGTAAATCGGTGTATGAGGAAACCGACGCCGCAGTTCGACTAACAACCGCCCCTTTTCCTGCGTGGTGAGCAAGCTGTGCAACGTCGAGTTCCGCACCTTAACTGTGAGAACACCCGATGTAAAGGCAATGGCCTGCGTCATCGGTGCAAGCTGCGGTCCAATGATCCCTGGCCAAGCTGCCAAAATGAGATCTCCCCGCTCCTCATAACACCCGCGAATATGGGAGAGGACAACAGGCAATAAATCCCCAATCCGGTGTGATGTCACACCCGTGCTGTCATACCCTCTAGGAGTCCTTCGATACCCTTTCACAAGGCCTTCCTCCCCTACCAAATTCAAGCCTCGAGAATACCATATTTAACACAAGGTATCAACGGAAAAACGACCTTTCAATAATTCACCACTGAGCCCCATTTTTACCACTGAGCCAGTGAGATCAATGAGAAGGAGAGGTGGTTGTCTCGACTTTAGGTTTTTTTGCTCATTTAATGGTCTCTTTGCGTCTTAGCGTCTTTGCGTTTAAACTGTGAAACTATAGGCTCTAAACGACGTGAAAACCAATTGTGTGATTTTTTCAACGCAAAGACGCAAAGAATCTCAATTTCTTAGTTTACTCAGACTCTCTCACCGATCTCTGTGATCTCAGTGGTGAAAATGGTGATTAGAAGCGCCAGACGATGACGACTTCGCCATCCAAAGAGGACCAGCGCGCATGGCGGAACTCTTTCTCCGACTCAACCTTCCCAATTAATGGAAGGTTGTGGACATTCGTTTGTACACCCTCATGGGTGCGAAAGTAACGGTAAGTACTCTGGAGCCCGATCGACCAGTGATCCCAAATCTCCCAATTTCCCCCCAGCGTGAGCAAGTAGCCCCATCCATGGGCGCGGTCGTGAAAACCAGCAAGCACAGGATTCATATTCCATTTGCCAGACCCTCGATAACTTGCCCAATGCCCCTGAATGGTACCAAACACATACGCACATCCTTCGACGCGCGCCGAAAAATCGACCCCCACATAGGGGCCAAGCCAACGGGCTTTGTACACATTATTCAAGTCTGGTATTTCACGCACAGAGCGGTCGCCGTGAAAGAACACCGTTTCTCCATCAAAGGCGGTGAGGTGTTGCGAGTGGAACGAACAGCCAACGATTGGCATCCCGACAAACCGGCCACAGGTCGATGTAAAGCGATATCCCACAGCCCCATCGAGATCGTATACATACCCCTTTCCAGCATTGTTCTCCGATCTCAGGAATAAATTTTCTCTGTCGTTGTCCGAATAGTCGCTGTCAATGTTTTTCCCACTGCAAATATACCCATAGTCGCCATTCACCCGCACATAATAATTGCGGCACGACGTGTAACTCGCAAAGCCCGACACTTCGATCATTTGCAACTCTTTCCATTTCAAGACAGAAGAAAAGCCGGGAGACTCATCTTCTCCCACAACTGACCAACAAAATTCGTCCTGCCGATAGCCTATCCCAATATTCATATTGATCGGCGAAGGCCAGTTGGCTCCAGGTGCGTTTGGATTTGTCGAATAGCTATAAATCGGTGTCAAAGCAGGCAAAGAGGCCGCAGTCAAACAGGCAGTTATCAAAAATCCGGCAAATTTTCTCATATTCCTTCTATCTCCTGAAATTCGGGACTATATAATAAACGACAAAACCAGTGTACAAAAAAATGATGAAAGTCAATGAGGACCTTATTTTGCAAATAAGAGAGCCGTCTGATATATAGCCATTCAGTAGCAAAATAGGGCCAAAAATGGAAGAAATTAGCGCAGATGTCGTCATCATCGGATCGGGGCCGGCTGGTCAAAAGGCCGCGATCCAGGCTTCAAAAGCGGGCAAAAAGGTGATCGTTGTCGAAAGACAAAATGAACCCGGAGGCAACTGCCTGTTTTCTGGAACCATTCCCTCAAAAACATTGCGAGAAGCGATCATCGACTTGACCCGCTTTCACGAAAGGAATTTCTACTCGTTCGACTACCACATCGGAGACGTCACGATCTCAGCCCTCAACAACCGCCTCCAAAAGGTTATTGAAGAAGAAAAAAACATGGTGGATAGGCAGTTTAAGAAAAATAACATCCGCCTCCTCACTGGAACGGCTCGGTTTGAAAACCCCCATATGCTCATCCTCGTCGATCCAGACTACCGGCTTCTTTACCAGATCCAAAGCCCTTACTTTATCATTGCAACAGGTTCAAAGCCGCGCAATCCCAACAACATCCCCTTCGACAATGAAGTGATCCTCGACTCAACCACCCTTCTGAGCTTGAATAAAGTGCCTAAAACCCTCCTCGTTCTCGGCGGCGGGATCATCGGGTCTGAATACGCGAGCTTTTTTGCAGCTCTTGGCACTGAAGTCACAATCATCGATAAAAAGGACCATATCCTCCCGATGTTAGATGCTGAAATCGGCATCCACCTCCAAACAGCACTGACCGATATTGGCCTCCGTTTTTTTGGAAATAAAGAGCCTGAGACGATCTCAAAGGTCGAAAATCGCGCCGTCGTGAAATTCAAAGATGGGACCTCTTTAGAAGCCGATGCACTTCTATACGCCTTGGGAAGAACGGCCAATGTCGATGCACTCCATTTAGAAAACATTGGCATTCAGATCAACGAAAAGGGGTACATCCCCGTCAATGCCCTTTTCCAAACCGTGCTCCCCCAAATTTATGCGGTTGGGGATGTGATCGGCGGCCCTTGCTTAGCCTCGACAAGTATGGAACAGGGGCGTCTTGCAGCACGACACTTGTGTGGCGCTCAAACGCACCACTTCCCCTCGTTCTATCCTGTAGGTATCTACACGATCCCCGAAATTTCGTGCTGCGGGTACACGGAAGAGGAGTTAAAAGAACTCGGATTCCACTATGAAGTGGGGCGCGCTTACTACTACGAAATTGCGAGAAGCCACATCGTAGGGAACAATGTGGGGATGTTCAAAATCCTCTTTCACGCCGAAACGCTTGAAATCTTGGGCGTCCACATCATCGGCCGCAGCGCTACCGAAGTGATCCACATCGGGCAGCTGGCGATCAACTTCCACGCCAAAATCAACTTCTTCATCGACCAAGTCTTCAACTACCCCACCTATGCTGAGGGGTACCGGGTCGCCGCCCTCAATGGATTTAACAAAATCAAGCGCAAAAAGTAACCCCCCTGTTTACGCCCGGCAAAACCCCTCCTAAAACAGCCCTAGAGCTCTCCACTTGCCAAAGTTTAAACTATTTGGTATCATATAGATAGAGAGGGGTGCTTTATGCCACGAGCCAATTTTACCAAAGTTGAGAGTGCGCTGGACGAGGGGTTGCGAAAGCTCATGGTTGGCCAGCTTTTAAACGAAGCCGACGTCAACCAAGGGACTCCGTCTGCTCCCGGAGCACAGGCAGCGAATAAACAGCTGCTCATCGCGCTGCAACACGAACTCCACTACCTCCATAGATTGGGCCTTACTCCTTATAAACAGCTAAAACTCCGCAAGAAGAAATTCGCGGGGTGGGTCGAACATCCCGAAACTGTCACAGAAAAAGAGTGGGAAATGATCAAGGGATTAAAGGATAAGTTGACTCAGATACGGACAGATTATGAAAAGAAGATAAAAGTAGGCGATAATGAAACACTTGTAGACTCTGAAAGGAGAAAACACATCTACAAGCGTTTCAATATCAATGAAAAATGGCTACCGATTACTTAGAAAGATGGCTACCGATTACTTAGCTTCAGCCTTCGCTTTCGCTCTTACCTGACGCATCACGGAACTAATTCCATTCTTGTCGATTGTGCGCATGGCAGCAGGAGAGAGGCGGAGAGTCACAAACCGGTTCTCGTCACCGAACCAAATCCTCTTTTTCTTCAGATTTGGATTAAAGCGGCGCTTGGTCTTTCCAGTTACCTTAAGGCCGATCCCTTTCTTCTTTTTGGCGATCCCGCGGATACAGTATTTGTACCCGGTCACGGGACGCTTTCCAGTCACTTCACATAGTCTTGTCATGATAAACCTCATTAAGTTGATAATGGCAAGAATGTACCATATTGCCCCATAATCCCTCAAGCAAAAAAAGGGGCAAAAAAAAGGGGTTGATCGGAATCCTGCTTTTCGCATACAATTTGACTCAAATATGACAAAAAACAACCGAGGAATGACATGAAAGTAAAAGCATCAGTCAAAGCTGATCCGAACAAGGGCGACCTTTTAGTGCGCCGACGCGGCAGGCTTTATGTGATCAACAAGAAAGACCCTAACCGCAAACAGCGCCAAAAAGGCCCTGCACGTAAAAAATAGGAAGCAATAACACATGGCAAAAAAATCATCTGTAATTAAGCAAAAACGACGTGAACGCACTGTCAGCCTGCACTGGGAAAAGAGAAAGGCGCTCAAAGAACGCGCTGGCGACTTAAGCCTCTCTCAAGAAGAGCGCGATCAAGCCCGTGTGAAGCTCAATAAACTCCCACGCAATGCTTCCCCTATCCGCCTCAGAAACCGCTGCCAATTGACTGGACGTCCCCGCGGCTTCTTGCGCAAATTCAAGCTTTCGCGCCTCACTTTCCGCGAAATGGCTTCGATGGGTCTTATTCCTGGCGTGACCAAGTCTAGCTGGTAAAAGACTCCAAGGAACAATGAGGACGATGAGGATCTTGTTAAACCTCTCTCCTCATAGTCCTCAGTGTCCTGTTTCAAGCCCTGATTCTAGACTTTTGTTCCTCAAAAGACCTCCAATTGAGTCTCTTTGCGTCTTTGCGCCTTTGCGTTTAAACCGTTGAGGCTATAGGAAAACAGTCACGTGCGAATTATAAGCTCTAAAGGGCATGAAAATAAATTGTGAGATTTTTTCAACGCAAATGCGCAAAGACGCAAAGAGTCTAATAACCTCAACAAACTCACCTTTGAAAGGTGGCGTGGAGCCCAAATTCTTGGTGATACCCCAAAATCTTAAACAACCAATCCCGTAGATCGGTCTTTACTTTTTCGAGGAGCGGGCGCTGCCCAGAGAGTGGCACGGAAGGGAAATCGACGTGGATCGAAATTTTGTTATCCTTCAAATGGACGCTGCTCGTCACATTTGCATCGGGCATGAGCTGCTTCCAATATTGGATCAGATACTCTTGGACAATCCCCTCATCGACTAAAACAGTCCCGTTCCCTGTCTTGATGTAGTAGTAGCGAGAGCGGCTATTCATGATGATATAAGCAGCCGTTGCCACGCCAATCACAACCAGCGTAAATCCAAACAAGGAAATGACTAAAGAGTCTTCCACGAGGAGGCGGGTTAAATATTCACGCACATCGAGGGACCAGGGGACGATCAAGCCGACAACCCCAACCAAGATGCAGAGCAGGGCAATAATGAATGTAATTAAGGAACAAAAGAAGCGGTACATAGGTTAAAACTCGTCGTTATACTCTTCCCCAACTTGACCCTCAATCGGAGAGGCCGTCGTCTGGAGACGCTCGTCGGGCAAGAAGCGCTTGCGCTCCTGATCTGTCCACACAATCCCCTTAAAGATGACGTGTACATAAGACACGTGTAATCCCGTAATTTTGGTGATCTCATCTGCACAGGCCACCTGAATCTCTTCGGCTTTGTCGGGAATCGAAAACCCATAACAGATGTTTACTTCGATTTTAACACCCACGGAATGATTTTTGTTGTCCTGATCGATGTAAATCCCTTTGCTCCCCTCGGTGTTGCTGCGACCTAAAATACTATCGATAAAATTCCCTTCGATAGGAGCAATCCCTGGAATGCGTGAAAGACACTGCAACACAATACCTTGAAAAACCCGATTTTCAACATCGCGCACAAAGTGCGTTTCAGGAAGCTGAAACTCCTTTGTATCGACCTTTCTTGCTTCCGCTCTTTTCGTAACCCCTTGCATGTTTCACCTTCCTGATCCTTTAATCAGTTTGCCAACCTATCCCAAAACAGGCTATACTCTACACCATAACGAAACTCTGAATTAAGGCGCAATCTCATATCATGCACGAATTATCTGGCTCCGACTACACAATCGCCCTCATATTGACTCTCGTCATTGGCTTTCTCATCAGCTACTACAGCGCCAAATATGCGCAACGCAAGGGTAGAGATCCCTATCTTTGGTTTGCCCTTGTCATCTTCTTTGGCCTCCTTGCCCTATTCATTTTATTTTTACTCCCTCCAGTAAAAAAGGAAGAACCCCCTGCCGAGGTGGTTCCGCCATCCCCTCCCTCTTGGGAAAGCACCTTAACACTCCAACAATGGCACTGCATCACAACCCTGGGCGATCAACAAGGCCCCCTCCCGTTTGCGGCACTTAAAAAGCTCTGGACAGAGGGAAAAATTGACGCCCGCTCGTTCGTATGGAGCGAAAAGCTAGTGACGTGGCGGAGGGTTGAGGAAATCCCAGAACTGCTCAAAGCTCTTGCAAATTAAGGCTCCTTTCCTTAAAATCGGTGTACATTTGATTTAACGAGGACAAGTACCGTGAAAAGAACATACCAACCGAGTAAAAAATGCCGTAAAGCTGTGCATGGATTCCGCGCACGGATGAAAACAGCCGATGGCCGAAAAATCATCAACCGCCGTCGCCGTCAAGGACGCAAGCAACTCACACGTGCCTAGATTCTCGTTTCCCAAGGCCATTCGGCTGCGCAAACGGGGACAATACCAACACGTAGCTCGCTCAGCGAAAAGACTCGCGGGTCGCTGGATTGCAATCGATGCCCTCTCAAAAGGGCAGTATCCGACGCGTCTTGGCATTCTTGTTACAAAAAAATTTGGAGATGCCGTGGAAAGAAATCGCTTTAAGCGGATTGTCCGCGAAGCATTCCGCCTCATCCGCCATACACTCCCGGAAGGGCTTGACATCGTCGTCAAGCCCCGTACCGACTCTCTAAAAGCAACTACCCAAGACATTCAAGACGAATTCATGAAGTTGCTCAGAATCAAAAATTAAATTTGAGTTTCAGGGTCAGCTGATTTTTCAGAAGACATTTCGGAAGAATAGTCGTGCACCATTTTAAGAATCGA
>Ga0207117_1016_pt1 | contig 49700 bp, 45 predicted proteins | sample Alteio_BWMinHeat_45_FD_153502 | JGI IMG/M metagenome (GOLD analysis project Ga0207117, IMG submission 153502) | Enriched cells from forest soil in Barre Woods Harvard Forest LTER site, Petersham, Massachusetts, United States -... | ecosystem: Environmental > Terrestrial > Soil > Temperate forest >...
ACCCGCAGTGTGAAAGAGAAAAAGCCATTCGCCTCGCATCGCGCCAAGGACTTGCGCTCTTCCTTCATCTTGCAGTCGATAAAGTCTTCGATGTCGGGGTGATCGACGTTGAGGATCACCATCTTTGCCGCGCGACGCGTCTTGCCGCCCGACTTGATGACGCCGGCAAAGGCGTCGAATCCGCGCATGAAGCTCAGCGGTCCCGAGGCCGTGCCTCCGCCGGAGAGCTGTTCGGTTGACGAGCGCAGCGGAGAGAGATTCGTGCCGGTTCCCGATCCCCACTTGAAGAGCATGCCTTCGGTTTTGGCCAGCGTAAGGATGGAATCGAGCGAATCCTTCACCGAATTGATGAAGCAGGCGGAGCACTGCGGATTGCGATATCCGGTCACTCCGAACTGAACGGTCGCGCTCTCTGCGTTCCAGTGCCAGTTCTGCGCGTCAGACTTGGGATCGAGGCGATCGCAGCCTACGTTGAACCACACCGGCGAATTGAACGCGGCACGCTGGTCGAGCAGGATGTAAACGAGCTCGTCATGAAACGTGTCAGCATCGGCGCGGGTGGAGAAGTAGCCGCCATTCAATCCCCAATCGCGAATGGTCTCGGCAACGCGGCTCACCAGCGCGCGCGCGCCGCTTTCCCGTTCCGGAGTTCCGAGCGTGCCATGCAGGTACTTGCTGGCGACGATGTTGGTTGCCGTCATCGACCAGTCTTTGGGGACTTCAACGTTTTTCTGCTCGAAGATGGTCTTGCCCTGCGCGTCAGTGATCGACGCCGTGCGCAGCTCCCACTGAAACTGGTCATACGCGGACGTGCCCGGCTTGGTGAAATAACGACGGAACTGGAGACCCGGTGACTTCTTGGTCGGGACGGAAGCCGTGGATACCGGAGTGGGTTTGGCGGCCGTGGCCGTCTGCGTCTTGCTGATTAATTCCGCCATGATCTAGTTCTCCGTGGATCGTTAACGAATGAAGGATTGGGTAATTGCGTAATTTCGTAATTGAGTAATTTGGACTTTCCAGTATTCAATTGCCCGATTACCCGATTTCACAATTACCCGATTTCTTTGGGTGTCACCGCTGCACCCGGGTTAAGACTCGATGTCCTGAGGACGTCACCTCTGGCGTCCAAGGCTGTGTGAGAAATTTCGCGATTTTGCGATCTGGCTACTGCGAGATTGAGCTTCCGGAGGACCATGCGCGACTACATCAACCCGACCGCTAAATCACCCGAATAAGGAGGGCTATCAGCCGACTCAGACCGCGTACTGAAGGTCGGTGGAAATGAAATTTACTCCCGTATATAGGGGCTGTCAATAGTCTAGCCCCATATATTGTATCTTAGCTGCAGCTCTGGCTGCTGGCCTCTAAGCTCTTCGATTTCAACCATCAGCGGGCGGGACCTTCATGTTTGCCCGGATTTAGGTGGTTAATAATCTGTGGATAACGGGGCGGCGTTGCCGCCCAGCTTCTAGCTGCTGGCTGCTAGCCACTAGCCGATTCTTGGTCAGCTAGGAGCTAGAAGCTAGGCGCTAGCAGCTAAGAAATCAACGCCGCTTATCGGGGCAAAGCTGTGGAGCGCTGTGAGTTCTTCGGAAAAACAAGGAAACTGGGCAATAGGCGATAAGCAAAGGCTATAGAACAAAAGAACAAAGTCAGCACGTACAGATCGGGTGACGCCGCCCAATTCCTAATTGGTTTCTGTGAATTGGATCAGCCAAGTAGCAACCAACCTTCTTCCATAACACGCCTTCACCTATTGCTTATCGCCTACTGCCTACGGTTCGCTCCCTCCGCGGTGAACCGCTTTTGAGTAGTATCGTTACATGCAATTTCGCAGTTTTCTGAAGGCTCTTTGCCTTCTTCTACTCAGCTCCTCCGTTTGGGCGGAGGGCACTCAGCTTTGGCAGCAATCGAAGTTTGACGAGTTTGAAAAGGGAACGAGCAACGGCGTAGCGATCTCCAGCGACGGCCGCTTGCAGCCCGCGCCCTCCTTGAAATCGATCTACACCTCGCCTTCGACCTACATCTGGCAGGTGGCAAGCGACGCCCAGGGCAACGCTTATCTGGGTGCGGGATCGCCGGCTCGCGTTTATCGCGTGACTCCCGATGGCAGGTCGACGACGATCTTCGAAGCGAAAGAACTTCAGGTGCAGGCGCTGGCCATTGACAACGATGGCACCATCTATGCCGCCACCTCACCCGACGGGCGCGTGTACAAGCTCGAGCCGAACGCAGGGGCAAGCGGCAGGAAGAAGGGCAAGAACGAAGAGGCAGAGTCGAACGATGCGGCGAATGCAAAGAATCACGCTTCGGGAGAGACCACCTACAAATCTTCCGTCTTCTACGATCCGAAAACGAAATACATCTGGGACATCGAGCTTGATCCTGCTGGTCCTTTATATGTCGCCACTGGCGATAACGGCCAAATCTTCAAGGTGGAAAAGAACGGGGAGGGTTCCCTCTTCTTTAAAAGCGACGAGGCGCACATCCGTTCTCTGGCGCTGGTGAAGCCTGCGAATGGACAGGAAGAAGCCAGGCAAAAAAAGAAGTCGAATCTGCCGCCCGGGCTGAGCACGGTGATCGCCGGCTCGGATGGCAGCGGACTCATCTATCGCATCTCTCCCTTGGGCGAGGCTTTCGTGTTGTACAGCGCGCCAAAAAAGGAAATCACCGCCCTGGCGACGGATGCTTCGGGAAACATCTACGCTGCCGGTGTCGGCGAGAAACATGGTGGGGCATCGCAGCCGCAGCCGGTAATCACGGCCACCATGGGGACGACACCGAATCCTCCTGCAGGCGCTCCGCCGCCGCTGCCGGGACAGATCAGCGGCGGCTCGGAGATCTACATGATCTCTGCGGACGGATCGCCGAGTCGGGTTTGGACGTCAAAGGATGACCTGGTTTATTCGCTGATCTTCGCCCCGGATGGGCAGTTGCTGGCAGGCACGGGAAATCGAGGACACATTTACTCCATTGCGCCAGGTTCCACAACGGGAATCTACCGCGACTTGCTCAAGCTGAGCGCCAACCAGATTACCTCGATGGCGCGCACGACAAATGGCGGGATCTACGCGGTTACCGCAAATCTGGGGAAGCTCTTCGTAGTCGGGCCGGCGCGGCAGCAGGAGGGCACGTACGAAAGCGATGTGTTTGACGCTAAAAGCTTTTCGCGCTGGGGACGCGCCGAGGTGCGCGGTTCCGGCGACTTTGACTTTTTCGCGCGCAGCGGCAATGTCGACAATCCCGATCGCAATTGGAGCCCCTGGACAAAGATTGACCTGAAAAGCGATCAGAGGATGCCAATCCCCCCCGCTCGCTTCGTGCAATGGAAAGTTGCGCTGCGCCCCGCGAATGGGAACTCGCAAGTAGAGAGCGTCGCGCTCAGCTATCTGCCGAAGAATATTGCTCCCGTGATCGACGACATCAACGCGCAGGTGGGCGCACGTATCACCTCATTCCCGATGCAAAAGCCCGCGAACGAAAGCGTGACTATTCCGCTGGGTAACGCTCCTCCGACGGTGGCGATGCACTTCGACGCTCCGCCTGCGGCGGTCAAGGATCGTGACTACATCGCGCTGCGCTGGTCGGCACACGATGACAACGACGACGATCTGGTGTTCTCGATCTACTATCGCGGCGACAACGAGAACGACTGGAAGCTGCTGAAGGACAACATCACCGACAAGTACTATTCGTGGGATTCGAGCTTGCTGCCCGACGGTGGATACGTCGTGAAGGTGGTCGCGTCGGACGCGCCGTCGCATTCGCCGGAAGATGCGCTCGCCGACGAGAAGATCAGCCCTCGCTTTGAAGTAGACAGCACGCCGCCGCAAGTGCAGGCGCTGCAGGCCAAGGTGGAAGCTGGAGCGATGCATGTCAGCTTCCGCGCTGCCGATAGCTTCTCGCCTATCAAACGCGCAGAGTACTCGATCGACGCCGGGGAATGGCACTATATCGAGCCGGTAGGACAGATCTCCGACTCAAAGACCGAAGAATTTGACTTCAACGCGCCGCTCCCGAAGGGCGAAGCGGTGGTCGCTTCTGCCGACGGCGGTGGGCGAAAGTCAGGTAAACGCGCACGCGCCCGAGACGGAGGCAGCGAATCCGAAGCGGATCAGGCGCAGGCTGCAGTGCCCGGTGAGCATGTGGTGGTCGTGCGCGTGTGGGACCGCTTCGACAACATGTCAGCGGCGAAGACGGTGACGAAATAAAATCCCGGGTTAACACGAAGGGTACGAAGGCAAAACGCGAGGTCACGAAGAAGCGAGCCGCAAGAAGCAGGGCGACAAGAACGGTGTTACTCTCCCCGGCTTCGTGACCTTCGTGTTCGCCTCGCTCCGTTTCCGATAAGATCGTTCTTCAACGATGAAACCGGCCGGCTTCATTCTTCTATCGCTGCTTGCTGCGTCTTTATCCGCGCAGCGCCTGCCTCAGACGGTCATTCCAAGTCACTACAAGATCGCGCTCGACCCCAGGATCGCTGATCAAACATTCTCCGGCGAAGAGACGATCGCGGTGCGCGTGAGTGCGCCTGCGAAAGAGATCGTGGTGAATTCACTCGATCTCGAAATCTCGGATGCGGAACTCGTTTCTGGAGGCCGGACACAGAAGGCACAGGTGGCTCATAACCAGCCTGACGAGATGGCGCGGCTGCAAGTTGCAGATTCCATTCCAGTCGGAGAGGCACAGATTCATCTCAAGTTCTCGGGCAAGCTGACGCAAGGTCTGCGCGGTCTCTATCTGAGCAGGACTGCGCGCCGCGCCTACGCGGTGACGCAATTCGAGGGAACTTACGCGCGCATGATGTTTCCCTGCTTTGACGAGCCCGGTTTCAAGGCCACGTTCGATCTCTCAGTGACCGCCGAGAAGGGGGATACAGCGATCTCGAACGGCCGGATCGTCAAAGATTTGCCTATTGCTGGCAATCGCCACCAAATCACATTTTCGACATCTCCGAAGATGTCCACCTATTTGGTTGCTCTCGCGATTGGCGATTGGCAGTGTCTGTCACGAACCGTCGATGGCGTTCCAATTCGGGTCTGCGCGGTTCCGGAAAAAAAGGAATATGGCGCCTTTGGGCTGGACGTTGCCGCCCATTCGATCCAGTTCTACGACAAGTGGTATGGGATCAAGTATCCCTTTGGGAAACTCGACATGGTCGCGATTCCCGACTACGAGTGGGGCGGCATGGAGAACACCGGGTCGATCTTCTATCGTGACAGCGCCCTCCTCCTTGATGAAAAGACCACCTCGGTACTTCGCAGGCGCGAGCAGGCGACGACGATCGCTCATGAGATTGCGCATCAATGGTTCGGCGATCTGGTGACGGCGGCATGGTGGGATGACATCTGGCTGAACGAAGGCTTCGCCACATGGATGTCGATGAAGCCGATCGAAGCCTGGCACCCGGAGTGGAATCTCGAGGACGATGCCGCGGCGCAGGCGCAGCGAATCATCGAATTGGATTCGCTGGCCACGGCGCGCGCGATCCACGGAAATCCGAGCACGCCGTCGGAGATTAAAGAGATGTTCGACGGCATTACCTACGAAAAAGGCGCGGCCGTGTTACGGATGCTCGAGGCCTACGTTGGTCCAGACGTGTTCCGCAAAGGTGTGAATGCCTATCTGGCAGCTCACGCCAACGGCAACGCGACGGCTGCGGACTTCTGGCAGGCGGAGGCGCAGGCCTCCGGCAAACCGATCGACAAGATCATGCCGACGTTTGTGATGCAGCCCGGCGTTCCGCTGCTCACCTTCTCCAATGCGTTTGCCGTGGGCAGCGAAAAGCTGCAGTTCACGCAGCGGAGGTTTCTGATCTCGGGCGGAGACCAGCAGGGCGACAGCGAATTGTGGCAGATACCCGTCTGCGTGAAGACCGGCAGCGCATCGGCGAACTTCTGCGCAACGCTAGTGCAGCGTACCCAGCCGGAGCTGATCACGGGACGCCCGGCGTGGACATTCGTCAATACCGGGGCCAAAGGGTATTTCCGCGTCGCCTATACGCCCGACACTCTCAAAGCCATAGCCGCGATCGCGGAGACAGGTCTGACTGGTCCGGAACGAATCGCGCTCGTCGAAGATACGTGGGCAATGACCCGAGCGGACAGGAACACGGTCGGCGACTTCCTGGATGTATCGCGACAACTGCGATCTGAACAAAATCGTCACGTGGTCGATTTGCTGGCGAGTCACTTACGATACGTCGGCGATTCGGTTGTACCGATGGCGGAGCAGCAACGATTCCAAAGCTTTCTGCGAGCTCAGTTCACTCCGCTAGTCAACGACCTCGGATGGAGTTCTCGACCGAACGACACCGATGAGCAAAAGGTCCTGCGAGCCAACCTGCTCGCGATTCTGGGCGACGCCGGAGACCCCGCGGCAATCGCTACCTCGCGCAAACTCGTGGAGCGTTACATCGACGAACCCGAGAGTGTGGATGGGACGCTGATCGGCAGCGCCTTCTCCGTGGCAGCGGAAAACGGCGCCGCGGATCTCTACGACCAATTCATGGATGCACTAAACGACAGTGAGTCGGGTGACGAATATTACCACTACCTATTCGCAATCGCGGAGTTCCGGCAGCCGGAGTTGCTCGAGCGCACAATCGCTTTATTGGATCAAGGAAAGATTCGGCAGCAGAACTATCCCCGCTTTTTTGGCGCCCTGCTTTCTAATCCGTCGGCTCGGGATTTGGCCTGGAACTACCTGAAATCTCATTGGGAGGACTTGGCACAGAAAGTGACTTCATTCGGAGGCGCGGGCGCGATCTCCGCCTTGGGTTCAGCGTGCTCGCCGGAGATGCGTGACGAGGTGAAGCAGTTTTTCGCGAGTCATCGCGCCCCGGGAGCAGAACGAGCCGTCAAACAGAGCCTTGAGCGAATCAATTCCTGCATCGAATTCAAAAGCAATCAGGAGCAAAACATGCAGGCGTGGCTGGCCCAGCAGAAATAGCGACGCGGCACGCCGCGTTTCGTATCGGGGCGCGGCTCCAAGCCGTGCCCTGGGACGAACCTGAGCGTCTGCTAGTTGAAATGTCAGAAGCTAATTTGGGCAAGCGTAGGACATGCCCCGTCTCTACCGGTCTCTCGTTACTTTCCGAAGGTGAAGCCGACATTTAACGCATACCTCGTCGCATGGGCGGAGGTGAACTCCTGGTTGTTGCGCACAAAGTATTCGTGGATTTCGGGAGCAATATAAATCGAAGGCGTTACATACAGGCGCACTGCTGCGCCTACATGTCCGAGAAGGTGATTGCTGCTGACGAAGTTCGTGCACTGAATCCCGCAGCTCGGCGCGACATAGAACCGAATGCTTTCCGCGCCGATCCCACCCATCGCGGCAAAGCCCACGCGGCTTACCTTGCGTGAATACACCGCGTTGAAGTCATAAAGGATAGGCCGGTAAGGCACCTGACCCTGATATTGGCCCCGCGACGCCTTCCAGGTAACCTCGCCGTTGATCCCGAGGTTGTGCCAGATGATGAAATCAGCTCCGACGTCGGGGTAGACGCCTCCGTCCAATGACTGCGGTGAAAAATTAGTGTTCGTGAAATTGAAGTTGGTCGCCGAGGGAGCTTTGATGCCGCTAAGCCCAAATTGGGCATCGATTTGCTGAGCCTGGAGTGTTTCCGCAAGGATCAAGGACCAAAATGCAAGCAGCACGACTGACAGCCTTTTCACAATCCCTCCGTACGAACAAATTGAAGGCCACGCTGCCGCACGGAGGCGTCGAGCGCAGTTTTCCCCTCCCATTCAGACACGTACTCTGCTGCAAATGTTGCGTCGTGGCGCGGAATAGCGCGAAGACTAAGGAAGAAAAGTTAAGGCTCAGCCGATTTGGGAATCGACTGAGCCTTGTTCCTTGCGCGGCGCTATTGAGAGCTGGAGCTTTGGTCGTGATCTGGCTTGCGTCCATGTTCGCCCGGCCCGCGGTGTGGACCGTGCATGGACTCAAGCTTTTTCTGCTGCTCCGCATTCAGGATGGGCCGAACCTGGCTCAGAGCGTTCTGGTGGATCTCCTGCATCTTTGCGCGTCTGTCCTGTTCTGAGAGCGACGAATCCTGACGCAGTTGCTGCATTTGTTTCGAAGTGTCCTCGAGGATCGGTTTAATCTTGGTTTTTTGTGCGTCGGTGAGATTCAACTCGGTCGACATGTGCTCGAGCTGCGCATCGGGATTCATGATGCCCGCGCCGCGGCCGTGACCGCGTCCTTCGCCATGGCCTTCCTGTGTGGCTTGCGCGTCCGGAGCGGACTGGCCAAACGCAACCACGCTCATTGCCAGCAGCATGATGATCAGTATTGACTGGGCTTTCTTCATGACCATCTCCTGTTCTGTTCCGAAACTATCGATTCAAATTCTATTACTGTGGCGGTCGTAATGGGCGGCCGCGGAAAGGCTTCGAGCCGGTAATTGCCGGCAACCATCGGCTCCGGATTGCCTTCATTACTGTCTTTGGAATGGTCCTGCATTGGATGGGACGGAGCGACTGCTGAAGTCTTTCGCCGCGATTTGCTGCTGGGGTCAGGATCTGATTCATCCTTGCCGGGAAATACCTTGAAGGCAAGATACGCCATCAAGACGAACCCCGAGAATATCCAGCAGAGTTGGAGCCAGAAAAGAGTATCGGCTACGGTTTCCCAGAATCCGGGATGCATGAGCGCCTCCTTGCGGCGCCGAACAAAAACGAGCGGAGATGACCAGGCATCACCTCCGCCCATGTCGCCGAGGACGACCAGGAGAGACATCATGAGACCCGTGCGACTCTGGTCCTCGGCTCTTGCCGCCGCGGCAGCGTGCGACTGCCGCTTCGGTCTCAGCTAATAAGACCACTTTCGGACGGAAATCCACCTTAAAACGTGCGTTGCCGGTGTAAAAAAAGGTAAAGAACAACCGCTAATCCGGGTGAAACGTGCCACAATTCTGCTGTAGCTAAGATGTTGGAACAAATACTGATTATCGATGACGATGCCGAGCTTTGCGAGATGCTCTCGGAATATCTGCGCAAAGAGAATTTTGAAGTAGAAACGGTCCAACATGGAACGCGCGGACTCGAACGCGCGCGGGCGGGCGATCACGACATGATCGTGCTCGACGTGATGCTTCCCGGGATGAATGGTTTCGACCTGCTGCGGGAACTGCGTACGTCCTCGGACGTTCCAGTGCTGTTGCTCACCGCGCGCGGCGACGAGCTCGACCGCATCGTTGGACTCGAGATCGGCGCCGACGACTATCTATCAAAGCCGTTCAATGCCCGCGAACTGCTGGCTCGCATTCGCGCCATTGGACGAAGAAATGCCCGCGAGCAGCGCGGTCCGGGCGCTCCGAAACAGCCCGTCGCTGTGGGCGACGTCGAGCTCGATCCTGGTTCGCGCACGATCACACTCAATGGCAAGGTTCTCGATGCAACCACCGTCGAATTCAATTTGCTTGAAACGCTATTGCGATCGGCGGGCAACGTGGTGAGCCGTGACGAAATAGCTTCTGCCGTTCTGGGTCGCGAATTGAGTCCATTCGATCGCAGCATCGATGTGCATATCAGCAAACTGCGCAAGAAGCTTGGCAATCTGCCAAACGGTCGCGAGCGCATAAAGACGATACGCAACACCGGCTACATGTATGTCTCGGTCGCGCCGGTGGCAGTCCGGGAGAAGCAGCTCAGATAAATATGCGAAGCCTCTTCTTCAAAATCTTTGCGTTCTTTTGGCTGTGCACAGCGCTGATCGTAGGCGTGTTCATCGCGACCGCGGAGCGCCCGACCGACGATCAGATTCGTTCAGCCGTGCACCGCGGTCTTACGCCGGCAATTCTTTCGAACGCAGATATCCTGATTCGGGCTTATGAGTCGGGCGGCTGTTCGGCGCTGCAGACCAGTGATCGGTCGGTCGATCCCGGACGTATGCCCCTCAAGCTGCTTGATCCCAGCGGCAACGTGCTTTGCGATCAGAAACGCGCCAAAGTGAATATCGCGCCGCTACCGGTGGCCGGAACCGTCGACTTCCGCACGATCGACAACCGCCGTATGGGTATCAGTGGCCCGCTAAAGGGCAAGTCTTCCGAGTACCTGGCGCTTCTTGAGTTGCGACCCCTGGATTTCCCGCTGGCTCGCGGGCCCGTGGTCAAACGGCTGCTGCTGGCCATCATCATCTCCGGTTTGGTTTGCGCGCTGCTCGCGCGGTATCTCACGCGGCCCATCACGCGACTACGCTCTGCGGCGCAGAAGATCGCCGCAGGGAACTTTGGCGCTCGCGCCGGCACGAACTCAGTACAACACGACGAGGTCGGCCAATTGGTGAAGGACTTCGACCATATGGCCGAGCGCCTCGAAGTGCTGATTGGAGCCCAACAGCGTCTCATCAGCGACGTATCGCACGAGCTGCGCTCTCCCCTGACCCGTCTGAAGCTCGCCCTCGACCTCGCCCGCGGTGATTCCCGGCATGAACTTACGCCCACGCTCGACCGCATCGAGCGCGAAGCCGAACGCCTCACCAGCCTCGTAGGAATGCTGCTGACGCTGTCGCGGTTGGAGGCGGGAGAATCCGCTCCCGAAAGTACTATGGTCCACATTCCCGATCTCCTGGCCGAAATTTCGGCGGACGTGGAGATCGAAGCGCAGTCACGAGGTTGTTCGGTTGAGATCGAGCGCATGCAGGAATGCTGGATTGAAGGCAACCAGGAGCTGCTGCGCAGCGCATTCGAGAATGTAATGCGCAATGCGATTCGCTACACCGAGCCCGGCACTTCTGTGCGCGTCAGCGCAAAATGTGAAGCGCACGACGTGCGCATTGTCGTGCAAGATCGTGGCCCAGGAGTGCCCGAGTCGGAGCTCGACAACGTCTTCAAACCCTTCTATCGCGTGGACACCTCACGCGAGCGCCGCACCGGCGGCGTAGGCCTCGGGCTCGCCATCGCCGAGCGCGCAGTCAAGCTCCATAATGGGAAGATCTCCGCCGGAAATCTGACGGGCGGCGGATTCCAAGTGGAGATTTCGCTGCCTATGGCTGTGGTGACGGTTTAACCAGGCAACTTGGGTACGACCATGCAAAGGAGAGCCGGAGCCGTCCCCGGCGGTGTTTTGTTTGCAACTTCCACCCTGCAAACGCCGATCCAAAGAAAAATCCATTTAATTCTCGAAAATCTCTCAAAAGGCACCGAGGGCTATGCCGTCTGAGGCAAACACACGGCCCGGGGGTGGGCCGGCTCTCGTTTGCCTCGAGACAATTGCCTTCCTGCGAAAGCCGAGAGCTAACCCCCAGCCATGAACGCGAATCGACCGTTCTCATTTATGATGCCAGCCCATGAAAAAGCTCTTCCTTCTCCTTTCCTGTTCGCTCACGCTTTCGTTGATGGGCCAAACCCAGCCCTCAACTCAACCTCAGGCACCAGCGCAGTCCGCTGATTCCGATCTCGACAAGCAGCTCCAGCGTGCGCGCCAGACGCTGAACGACTGGCCGAACCTCGCCCGCTACCACGACGCGGACTCGAAGACTCCACCGCCCTCGGGGGGTGAAAAGCGCGTCGTCTTTATGGGCGACTCGATCACCGATGGCTGGGGAAAAGGGGAGGCACCCTTCTTTCCCGGTAAGCCCTACGTCAATCGCGGCATCAGCGGACAGACCACGCCACAGATGCTGGTCCGCTTTCGTCCGGACGTGATCGCGCTCAAACCGAAAGTTGTCGTAACGCTGGCCGGAACCAATGACCTAGCCGGTAACACTGGCCCGGAGACGCTGGACAACATTGAAGACAATCTCACTTCGATGTCGGAACTGGCAAAGGTAAATGGGATTCGCGTGGTGCTGGCCTCGGTGATGCCGGTTTGCGACGCGCTCCGGCCGCAGACCGCGCGCCGGCCCCCACAGCAGATCGTCGCGCTCAATCAGTGGATCAAGAACTACGCGGCGAAAAATGGACTTGTGTATCTCGACTACTACTCCGCGATGGTGGACGAGTCCGGATTGTTGAAGACCGACCTGACCAAAGATTGTCTACATCCTAACGACGCTGGATATGCCGTGATGGCTCCATTGGCGGAAAAGGCGATCGCGGAGGCCTTCAAAAAGTGACGAACGAAAGACTAGGGACTAAAGGACCGTCGCGCGCGCTCGCGCAGGTTTTGGTTGTCGGCTCGAAAACTTTTCCATCACTCGCGCGTAAGAGTTCTCAATGCCTCGCGACGAAGAAGAAACACCCCCGCGAGGGCGCGCGACGGTCCTTTGATTGGATGATCCCTGGTCTACATCGTGTCCTCTAGTCCATTTACACAAACCGTCGAAGATCGCGCCAACCAGCGCAACGCCCTGCTCGCCGGCTTTCTGGGCTGGACGCTGGATGCGTTCGATTTCTTTGTCCTCACCTATGTCCTGAGCGATGTCGCGCGAGATTTTCACCGCTCGCGGCCGGACATCGCGCTCACGCTTACGGCTAGTCTCGCGATGCGTCCCGTGGGCGCCGTAATTTTTGGTCTGCTCGCGGACCGTTATGGGCGGCGGCTGCCGCTGATGCTCGACGTCATCTTTTACTCGATCGTCGAGGTTCTGTCGGGCTTGGCTCCGAGCTACGGAACCTTCCTTGTCCTGCGATTGTTGTACGGAATCGGAATGGGAGGCGAGTGGGGTGTGGGCGCATCGCTCACTCTGGAATCAGTGCCTGCGCGGTGGCGCGGCTTCATCTCCGGACTTCTTCAGGAGGGCTACGCACTCGGCAACATTCTTGCCGCCGTTGCTTACTTCACGATCTTCCCGCACTTCGGATGGCGGGCGCTGTTCTTCATCGGCGGATTGCCCGCGCTTTTGTCGCTATTTATCCGAGCAAAGGTGAAGGAGTCAGCGGCGTGGCACGCGTCGCGCACCGACTGGACGACTTACTGGCTGGTGGTAAGGCGCAACTGGAAGCGCTTCTTCTATCTTGTGCTGCTCATGGCGATGATGAACTTCATGTCGCACGGCACGCAGGATCTCTATCCCACCTTCCTCAGCAAGACGCGTGGATACAGCCCACATTGGACCGCAATCATCAGCATCATCGCCGGAATCGGCGCAATCTGCGGAGGACTCACGTTCGGCGCCTATTCCGACCGCATCGGACGCAGACGAGCGATGATTACCGCTGCATTGCTCGGCGTAGTTGCCATTCCACTTTGGATCCTGTCGCCGACGACGGTACTGCTGATCGCAGGTGGCTTCGCCATGCAGTTCATGGTGCAGGGCGCCTGGGGAGTGATTCCCGCCCACATCAACGAGCTTTCGCCGGGCCAACTGCGTGGATTCTTTCCCGGATTGGCGTATCAAGTAGGGGTGCTAATCGCTTCCACAATCAGTTACATCGAGCCGGTGCTCGGTGAACGCTTCTCTTACACGCAGTCGATGGGAGTCCTGGCGGCGGCGGTGCTGAGTATTGGTGCGCTTGTGATTTATTTTGGACCGGAGGCTAAGGGAGTGCAGTTTGGAGGGGCCTCGTGAGAAAAGGACCGTCGCGCACCCTCGCGCAGGTGTTCGGTTGAGTCGCAAGCATGTCCGTCTCCAAGGCGGCAGGACGTGCGAATTCTTGGAAACTGGTCTCCTTACTTCGCAACTCGGCTGCCCATGAGCCAAACATCGGCGATCTTTGTTGGTTTGTTGGGAAAGAAACAACCGATCCCTTCGCGCAAAACAAGCGCGCGATCCCATAACCAAGACGGCTCCCAACGCCCGTTACACTGTGGTTGCATTACGACCAAGAGCTCGGGCGAAAGGAGCCGACCGCACCACACATTCTTACGCTGACGCGCTCCGATTCTTGATCTCGTTCAGCAGACGTTCGATTTCGTCCTCGCGCTCGAGAGTGGCGAAGCGGTCTTCCAGGGTGTCACCGTTCAGCTCCTGATGCGCGTGATTGATCGCTTCGCCGCGGACGACCTTCTGCTTCATGCGATCGAACGTCGCAATATGCTTCTCGTCGGTCGCGGCCGACTGTGCCGTCTGGGCTTTGCCTACTACCCGTGAACGCCGGGCCTGGGCGATCAGCAAGTCGGATTTGGCCTGCGCTTCGTCGAGTTTTTGCTCGAGCTTGCGGAAGGCAGTCTTCAGGTTCTCAACTTCGATCTTCTGGTCTGCGACCTGCTGCTCGAAGTTTTGCGCTCCCTGCTTACAACTGAGCGAGCGCTCGATGGCGGCGCGCGCCAAATCATCCTGCTGCTTTGAAACCGCGAGTTCGGCTTTGCGCGTCCATTCCGCGGCCCTCTCGTGGTTCTCCTTCTGCTTCTTCTCGAGCAGATGCAGGTCGGCAATCGCGATCGCCACTTGCGTTTTCACCTGCAAAAGCTGGTTCTGCATGTCGAGGATGACCTGCTTGATCATCTTCTCGGGATCTTCAGCCTTGTCAACCAGGTCGTTGATATTGGCCCGGACTAATGTCGAAACTCTTTCAAGTAATGCCATGACTCAAACTCCTTTCAATTGCCCACCATCCATTTTGATCAAGCCCTTTGTTAAACCCGCACCCGGCGGGATTCCGAGTTCGGAAAATCACTCGATCGCACGATTCTTCTGGCGGCCAGCTAGGATCGCGCCGAGCGCCGCACCTACGGCGGTCCAGATCGCCAAGTGCCCATTGAGAATGCCGAAAACGACTCCGCTCATCAGCACGGCCACGAATTCGCCTCTCCAGGTAGTCATCTGCCACTCCTTTATTGTTGCCACCGTCAATCTCGCAATTGTGCAATCGGGTATTTCGAATTGAACTTCTCCATTACCCGATTACTGAGTTTCCCAATTACCCGATCATCAATGTGCTTGGCCCGTATTTCCGCTTGCTCCGGCCGACTTCGTCTTCGGCGCATCGCCATCCGGATCGCTCTTCTTCAGCTGCCGAACGCCGGCGAGCAATTCGTTCATGCTCATGCCCGAGAACGCCTCAAACAGCGCCGGTACTTGCGCCGCGATCTTGGCCATGTCGCCGGTGATCTTGCTGGCGCCGGCAGCACCATCGTTGCCCGTAGAGACGATCGTGATCTTGTCCACGTTCGCCAGCGGCGCCGCCATGGCGCGGACTATTTCGGGAAGCCCGGTGATGAGCTTGTCCACGACCGCCGCCTGGTTCCATTCCTGGTAGGCTTCGGCCTTTACGTTCATCGCCTTGGCTTCGGCTTCGCCCTTTCTCAAAATGATGTCCGCGTCGGCTTCGCCCTGGACACGAGTGGCGGACGCGCGGCCTTCGGCTTCCAACATCTGGCGTGAACGCTCAGCTTCCGCCAGGGTTTGAATTCGCTGACGGTCGATCTCGGCTTCCTTCAGCACCGTCGCGATGAGCTCCTTCTCGTGGCGCAGGATTTCCATTTCCTGCACTTTGATCTGTTGCTCCTTCTCGATCTGCTGAATCTTCACAGCTTCGGCGACGACCATCTGTTGCTGGATATTGGTTTGGATCTCGTAGGCCTTGTCGGCCTGCGCCTGCTGCTTCTTGATCATCTCGCTGTACGCAGCCTTCTTCACATCGAGATCGCGTTGCGATTCGGCTTGCTTGGCCTGCGAAAGCGTCTCGGCGAGAACGCGCTCCTGATCGGCCTTGGCCCTGGCGATCGCGGATTCGCGCAGCGCTTCGGCACGCTTGATCGCGGTATCGCGCTCAGCTTCGGCAGCAGCGACGTCGGCATCGCGCTTGATGCGAGCAACGTCTGGACGTCCCATGTTGGCTATGTACTCGTTCTTATCCTTTACTTCCTTGATTGTGAACGACACCACGTCAAGACCCATCTTGTTCAGATCGTCGGAACAAGTGCCGCGCATGCGATCGGCGACCATCTCTGGCTCCTTCACGATCTGCTCGACCGTGAGCTGGCCGATGATGCCGCGCAGATGGCCTTCCATCACCAGACGGATCAAGCCTTCGCGCTGCGCCGGCGACTTGCTGAGAAATTGTTCGGCAGCGGTGAAGATCGAAACCTCGTCGGACTTCACCTTGATCTGCGCAACGGCTTCCACCGAGACCGCGACACCTTGATTGGTGTACAGGTCCTGCTGCGGCGCCACGTCGAACGACATGAGTTCGAGCGAGAGCATGCGGCAGCTTTCAAATAGCGGAACGACCACAGTGCCGTGTCCAATGCGGACTCGCTTACCCTTGAAGCCGTAAACGATCAGCGCCTCATTCGGTCCAGCCTTGACGAAGAGCTTCGCCATCATGGCCAGGAGGAACATCGTTCCCAGGCCTATCATTCCAGCGATTACTTGCCATGAAAAGTTCGGCATAACGTTTCTCCTTAGGGTTGCAAAATGAAACCCGCTTACCGCTTGCTTGCCTCTCCAGCGTTAGCTTCCGCTTCGCCGGAAATCTCGTCCCAGGTGCGCACATACGCGATTCCCCGCTCGTAGCGCGTCACCACGATCTCTGTGCCTTTGGCGATGGGTAGTCCGTCTTCGCTGCGCGCGCCACAACTGCGTCGCGTCCCAACCTGCTCGAAGAGAATTTCGCCGGTTCCGCCGCCGCGAATCGAGCTGCTCACTTTTCCTAGGACGCCGATCATGTCGTACTCGGCGGCGTCGATACCCACGTCGTGCTTCAGCAGCACCTTGGCAAAGAACCAGAACACAAACGAAGCGCCGGTCAGGCCCGCCAATGTCGCCAGCGCCAGCGCGAACCCCATCCAAATGGTCGAGTAGCGCGTGAGCAGATATCCCATTCCGCCGAACCAGGTGAGAAAGGCCATCAGCGTGAACGAATTCAAGAACGTCCCTAGTCCGTGCGAGTGGAATCCTCCTTTGCCCATGTGCAAGTGAAACTTCGCGGGAATGTGCAAATGCAGCGTGCCTGTCAGAAACGACAAGGTGCTGAATACGAATCCCACCATGAAACAAATTAGATAGAAGAGTTCCCAGTTCATAAGGCCTCCTCTCCATGCCCATTCGACTCGCCGTTCGCTCTGCGCTTCTCGTTCCGATCGGAACGCCCCTCAGGCTTCAGTACCTGCAGGAGACGCTCGGCCAATCCCGGCGTGTCCAAAATGGCTCCCAGCAGCACAACGCATCCGCGAGAGTCGTCGTGCCGGGCGAGCTGCAGCAGCGCGTGGCGAACTTGCGGATCGCGACGGAAGCGCTCGGCTCCGGCAATCAGCCAGAGATCGAATCGCTCCTCGAGCGTGCGCACGTCCGACATCAATTCGGTGTGATAACCCTCGGGATCGTCGACCAAGTATCCCGGATGCACCTTGAAGAACTTCGCCAGCATCAAGCGCGTGGTGTTGGTAAGGTGCGGCCGCACACCCTTCTCGATTTGCGAGAGGTATGACTGACTAATGCTCGCGCCAAGCTCTTTCTTGATCGCGCGCACGATCTCCTGCTGCGTCATCTCGCGTTCGAGGCCGCGAATGCTGCCTTCCACCTCGCGCAGGTACCGGATTTTCTCGCCCAGCTTCATTTGCCAATCAAAGTGTTATCACAAATCGACATAACACTATTACTGATTGCGATAATTGTCAAGTGAAACTTTCCCGATGCCTAAGTAAATGCAAAGACGAGACTTATCAACCACGGAGGCTCGGAGGCACAGAGAAAAACAGTGCTTTGAAGGGCAGAGTCAATAATCCGGGCCTTGTCTAGAGTCGAGTTCTCACCTCCCGATTTGCCTCTTTCCGTGGCTGCGTGTCTCCGTGGTTAAATTGGTTCGGATGCGCTCTCTTCTTCGCAATCGACTCGCTGCTCTCGGCCTCGCGTTGGTGCTTCTGTTTGTCGTGTTCGCCTTATTCGCGCCGTGGATCGCGCCCCGCGATCCCGCGCAGCTTGATCTGGCAACGCGGCTCGAGGCTCCTAGTGATTCGCACTGGTTTGGCACCGACGAGTTGGGACGCGACATTCTCTCGCGCGTTATCTACGGAGCCCGCATCTCGATGCTGGTGGGCATAAGCGTGGTGGCAGCTTCTCTGTGTTTGGGCCTGATCTTTGGCTCCGTCGCCGGTTATTACGGCGGAGGGATCGACCGCTTCTTCAATGTCGTCGTGATGAATGCGTTTCTCTCGTTCCCGGGGATCCTGCTGGCGATCGCCTTCGTTGCGTTTCTTGGACCGGGAATCTTCAACCTGATCCTCGCCCTCTCGATCGGCGGATGGGTGGGCTACGCGCGCCTAGTGCGAGCTCAGGTTCTGTCAGTCCGGGAACGGGAATTTGTGGAAGCAGCGCGGGCGTTGGGCGCGAGTGACTGGCGGGTGATCACGCGCCACATTCTGCCGAACATCATTCAGCCTGTCATCGTCCAAGCGGCGATCGGTATGGCCGGAGCGGTGCTTGCGGAAGCGACCATGAGCTTCCTAGGCCTCGGTGTGCCTCCGCCTACCGCGAGTTGGGGATCCATGCTGAACGACGGCCGCTCGCATCTGTTCGACGCACCCCATCTTGTGCTCTTCCCTGCCGCGGCCGTGATGCTGGCTGTGCTGTCATTCAACTTCATCGGCGATGCTCTGCGCGACTACCTCGACCCGCGTTCTCGCATTGAAGCCGGGTTGTGAGCCTACAGAGACAAAAGAACCCTGTGATCGGCGTGATCGCCGACACACATGGCCTGCTCCGCCCTGAAGCTCTCGCCGCGCTCCAGGGAGTCGAAGCGATCATCCATGCAGGTGATGTTGGCGACCCGGGGATTCTCAGGAAGCTTGAGCACATCGCGCCAGTAACGGCTGTGCGCGGCAACATTGATACCGCGGTTTGGGCGCGAGTGTTGCCGGAGACAAATGTAGCGGAGATTGGCGGAGCACACCTCTACGTCCTGCATAGGCTGCAGGATCTGGACCTTGATCCTGCGGCTGCAGGTTTTGCCGCGGTGATCTTCGGGCACTCGCATCAGCGGCTGATCGAGTGGCGAAAAGATGTTTTGTTCTTCAACCCCGGAAGCGCAGGACCGCGACGGTTCAGCCTACCTGTTTCCATCGGCAAACTGACTCTGGAGGGCGGGAGGCTCAAGCCAGAGATGGTCGAGCTGAAGTAAAGGACGCTGCTTCATGAGCGCTCCAAGGACAGAAAATTCCCTGTTCTTCCCTGTTAATTTTTCTGAAGCTGGTGGAAAACAACACAAACCCGCAGTTTATGCGGGTTTGGTGTTCGTGCCGAAGACCTTTCTCGTTTTCCCCTGTTTGTTCCCTGTTCTCACCGCCACCGAGGATCAGGCGTCTCGGCTGGACTGTTCAGTTGACCCGAATCGTGCCCGATCCGCTGCTGATCTCAAGCAGCGTGCCGCCGCCATTCACGGTGCCCTCAATGTGATTCTTCTTCATCGTGCCTTGCATGGTGACCGGATGATTGACCTCCACACTGCCTGAGCTGCTGTGGGCATTGATGTTGAACTTTGCGCTCGAGGGTAGCTTCACCTCGACTTCACCCGAACCAGTGTGAATGCGCCAGTCGGAGGCCATGTTGCCCTGGACTTCGACGTCTCCGCTTCCGGCTCCTGCCTCCACGCCTCCCGAAACATTGTGCAGATGAATGTTTCCCGATCCGGTTTCGGCGCGCACAGAGCCGGAGGCGGTTTGGTCAAAGGTGATGTCGCCGGAGCCGGCGCGCGCGTCGAATCCGCCCGCGATGCCGGAAGCTCGGATGTTGCCGCTGCCGGTTTCCGTATAGAGACGTCCCTGGACATTCGTGATGCGGAGGTCGCCGGACCCGGCGTTGGCGCGCACTTCCGATCCAATGTCGCTGATGGTCAGATTGCCAGAGCCGGTATTCGCGCGCACTGGCCCGCTGACGTCGTTAATCCGCTGATCTCCGGAGCCGGTGTGCACTTGAGCCGACGTGTCTTTAGGAACGGTCACGTCGTAATCGATGGAAATGTTGTTCCGGAGCGATTCTTCCTGAATTCGTCCTATGCGGACGGTGTTCCCGTTGTGTTCAATCGGCGGATTCTGCACGATGCGCTTGACCTTGTCCTCAGCCGACACACCGCCCGTATTGAACCAGGATTCGCTGGCTTTGATGTGTCCTCTGACAATCACCGAGCTCGAGTCGCCTTGAAGCACGACGACATTGCCTGAGCCGCTCTGGACATCGAGATCGACTCTGCCGTTGACCTTCAGCGTACGGTCAAATGAGCCTTCAACCGCCGCATACGCGACGGAGCTGATTGCCAACATCAGGATGACCACTGAGATTTGCAGCTTCTTGTTCATGCTTACCTCGCAATCGCTGAATGCTGAAACTTGGACCCAGAAAAAAAGATTTTGTGAGCAGGGAACGTGATGTCGGTCGCCCAATCAGCAACGCAGAGACGGGGCAGGCCCCGTCTCTACCCAGCAAGCGGGACACCGAGGCTACTGCAGTACGACCTTATCGTCTTTCTTCAAACCACTCAGCAGCTCTGTCTTTGCGCCGTTCGAAATGCCGACTGTGACATTCACCTTGCGTTTGCCATCTTTGGCCTTGGGATCCGGCACTTCAACTTGCGCTTTCTTGTCTTTGTCGTAGATCAGCGCGTTCTCCGGGATGATCAAGACGTGAGGGTGTTCTTCCAAAATGATTTCGGCGTTCGCCGTCATTAGCGCCTTCAACTCGCCGCCGGAATTGTCGATGGAAACGCGTACCTGAAAGGTGGTGACGTTGTCCTTTTCGACTCCCATGGGAGCGATCTTGGTCACTTTGCCGCTGAAGCTCTTGTCTTTAAACGACTCCACCTTGATCTTGCCAGGCTGACCGAGATAGACCTTGCCGATATCGCTCTCATCGACCTTGCCATCCACGTAAACCTGCTTCATGTCGCCCAGCGTCATCACCAGCGTGGCAGAAGAGCCGAGGACGAGAATGGAACTAACTGCGTCGCCCACTTCGACATCGCGGGAAAGAACAACTCCATCGATGGGAGCCACAACGGTCGCGTAGTTCAATTGCTCGGATGAACGCGAGAGCGAGGCCCTGTACTGGGTGACTTGCGCCTGCGCTTGTTTCACCTTTGCCTGATTCACCGTGAGCTGGGCGCTCGCCAACTGGCGCTTGTTTACTGCCAACTCATAATTCCGCTGCGCATCGTCAAGTGCAGAGGCCGACACCACTCCCTGCGCAGCCATGGTCTTGGCGCGCTCGTAGGCGCGTTGCAGGGTGGGAATATCCACGCCTTCCGCGTCGACCTTGGAGCGTTCCACGTCCGCTTCGGCCGCTCGCAGATTGGCTTCGGCGGCGCTGAGCTGCGCCTCGTCGCCGCGCACCTGCGCCTGCAACTCTTCCTTGTCGAGCTCGGCAAGTATCTGGCCCTGCTTCACGCGATCGCCCGCATCCACTAGCAGCTGCTTGACGATGCCGCTGGCCTTGGACTTCACTTCAACTTTGGTGATGGGCTGAACCTTGCCGGTCGCCACCACGCTCTTAGCGAGGTCACCTTGCTCGACGCTGGCGATCTTGGTGGGATCGATTTTCGTGCTTCCACTGGTGGCCTTGGTCACGACTGCGCCGAGCACAATGATGACGACCACGATCGAGCTGATCCACCAAATGCGCCGCTTTTTCTTCTTATGATTGCCGTTCGCCACTTCGCCTCCAACCGCCACTCGTTATCGCTTCATACGCGGGCCCACTGCTACCGGTTCCAGATTTTCTTGCCAGGCGCAAATCGCCTTCATGTCACAGGACGCGATGTAGCTTAGACCTGATAGTTGCCCAAAAGTAAGCACCGTCCGGCAGATTATCCCTGAAACCCCGGTCGCATGTTAGGGTGGAGGAACTGACCCACAGTTCCGTTTCCGAAGTCGGAGCTATGCCAACCACGCTGAACATCGACACCGAGCGAGGGATCGTCTATTCCACGTTCTACGGCGAAGTCGATACTCCTGAGTTAATCGAGCAGGTTGCGGCGATTCGCCGGCACCCGGACTTCAATCCTCAATTCCGCGAGTTAATCGACGCGAGCGATGTTACTTCCTTCGAGGTCTCATCGGATGAGGTTCGTGATCTTGCCATCCGGGAAACTCCATTTGCTCCATCCGCCCGGCGCGTGCTTGTGGCTTCCGAAGACCTGGTTTTCGGCCTGGCGCGGATGTTCCAAACCTTCGGCGGAGAGCATCGTCCACATTTCGAGGTCGTGCGCACGCTTGAGGAGGCGTACCGGCTCCTCGGCATTGGGCCCCCGAGCTAACCTCGCGATAGCCCGTTGGGCAAATGCTAGACTAGGCTCGCATGGCGACCCTGGTGCTCCTCCGCATTCTGGTGGTCGTGTTGCTGCTGGCCTTGAACGCCTTCTTTGTGGCCGCCGAGTTCGCCATCGTCAGCGTCCGCGACACTCGCATCCAGCAACTCATTGACGCGCACCGAACCGGCGCCCGCACGGTTCAGCGCCTGCAGCAGCACCTCGATGACTTTCTGCCTGCCGTGCAGTTCGGAGTAACCCTCGCCAGCCTGGCCTTGGGCTGGATCGGCGAGCCCGCCATCGCGCAACTGCTGCTGGGGCCTCTGGTGAATCTTCCCCACGCGATGATTTATGCCCACACCGCAGCGGTCGTGATCGCGTTTGTGATCATTACTTACTTCCATGTCATTCTGGGCGAACTGGTTCCAAAATCATTGGCCCTGCAGCGCGTGGAGCGGGTGGCTCTCTCGGTGGCTGGGCCAATGGACGCCTTTATCACCGTCTCACGCCCATTGCTGCACCTGATGACAGGCTCCGCAAATGCCGTACTCAAACTTTTTGGCTCTCGCTTAATGCGCGAAGGCGGAATGCATTCTCCCGAAGAGCTGAAGCTGATCCTCACCTCGAGCCGCCGCCTGGGATTGCTGCCTCCGGTTCAGGAAGAGATTATGCACCGCGCGCTTGATGTCGAAAACATAACGGTTCGGGAGATCCTGGTGCCCCGGCAAAACATCTTTTCTCTCCCCGCCGACATGACCCTCGAAGACGCGATGGCGCGCGTGGTGGAAGAACAGCATTCCCGGATTCCCGTTTACGATCCGAAGCTTGGCAAAGAGCACATTGTGGGTGTGCTGTACTCGAAAGACCTCGCGCGCTTCATGCATCTGCGGTTCTCCTCGCGCGCGCGAACGTTGCCACCGGAGATGACCCTGCGGGTTCGGCACATCATGCGCGACGTGCTTGTAGTCCCCGAAACCAAGCCGGTGCTCGATCTGCTGGCGGAGTTTCGGGAGCGCAAGCGGCATCTGGCAATCGTTGTGGATGAGTTCGGCTCAACCGTCGGCCTGGTGACCGTCGAGGATGCCTTGGAGCAGATCGTCGGCGAGATTGAAGACGAGTTCGATGTACCTGTCCAGCCACGTTTGCTCGATACGGGAGCTTTGGTTTTGGACGGAGGAGCTAACGTCCGCGATCTGGAATCGCATCTTCATATCCACCTGCCGCGCGACGAAGGTTTTGAGACGCTTGGCGGCTTTATCATGTGGCGTCTGGGACGCCTGCCGCGGCCTGGCGATAGCGTGGAATATGAAGGCCGCCGCTATGCCGTGCTGCAAATGCACGAGCGTCGCGTACTTCAGGTGAAAGTAGAAGCCCTCGCTGCTCCTCAACCGGCTCCTGACGAGCAACCATCATTGTTCAATGAGGTCTAGATCGCATCGGCCGAGGCAACTGTCATGATCCGGCTCCTGGGTTCGCGGTTGCTCTACACCTTGCCGGTGTTGTGGCTGGTTGTGTCGGTGGTCTTCCTGTTGATCCACCTTGTGCCCGGAGATCCGATACAGGCAATGCTTGGCGAAGGTGCGGCCAGCGCCGATATCCAGGCCGCGCGCCACGCATATGGACTCGATCAACCGGTGAGCAAACAGTACATTCAGTACTGGAAAGGCGTGCTGCACGGCCGGCTGGGGCAGTCGATTCGTTTGAATCAGGACGTCGCGCGCGTGGTCTGGGATCGATACCCGTACACCCTTCGCCTCACCGTGGCGGCTCTGATCGTGGCGTTGCTACTTTCCATTCCCGCGGGAGTCCGTTCAGCCCAGCGCCGCGACCGGTGGGACGATCGCGTACTGAGCGTGGTGAGCCTCTTTGGACTGTCGTTTCCCAATTTTGCACTGGGACCCATCCTGATCTTGTTCTTCGCCATCAAGCTGGGGATCCTGCCCGTTTCGGGCTCCGGTACTTGGGAGCACCTGGTTCTGCCTGCTCTCACGCTGGGCGGATCTCTGGCAGCGATCCTCACCCGCATGGTGCGCACTGCGATGTTGGAGGAATTGGGCCAGGATTACATCCGCACCGCCCGTGCCAAGGGATTGAGCGAGCATACCGTCGTCTACAAACATGCGCTGCGTAACGCCATGATTCCTGTGCTCACTGTTGTTGGATTGCAGTTTGGTTCGCTGCTCGCGGGCGCTATCGTCACCGAGACGATCTTCTCCTGGCCGGGAATCGGGCGCCTCACGATCAGCGCCATCAGCAATCGCGACTACTTCCTGGTGCAAGGCTGCATTTTGGCCATCGGACTCACCTACATTGCCGTTAACTTGCTCACCGATGTCCTATACGCGGCGGTAAACCCGCGCATCCGCCAGTAGAACTGCGTTCGAATTTCAGCTCTGCCCGAACCTGGCTAATGTTTACATACTCGTTATCTATTGTCCGTCCAGCCAGCAAGGCCACGCACCTAGAGTTTCTTCATAGATGCAGATAACAAGGGATTTAGGCCGAATAAGATGCAAGGCAAAGTTTACCCTCTGTACAACCAACGTGGGCCGTACGTATTCTCATGAACTAGCTATGTGGTGGGTAATCGGAGCTGGGATCTGGTTGCTGTTGCTGGTGGTCACGGTGGCGCTATGCGCGGCTGCCGGGGATTCTGACCGCCGCATGGAAGAAATGGAAAGAGAAGCATCCACCCAAGCCTCAAGATCCGATGACCGCGCCGCCTAGCGCTCTCGCGAACCTACTCCCGCCCAGCACCGCGTGTCAGTCGGGCAAGACCAAATCATCCAGATCGAGGAACTGTCGCAGAACCGGATCCTGGCTCTCGCTCATGCCCTTCATCGTTCCGAAATAGAGCGGCTTGCCTTCGTGGAGAAACAGCACTCGATCGGCAAGCTTCTGCGCAAGCCGCATGTCATGAGTTACCACGATGCTGGTGAGCTTGAGTTGAAATTTCAGCTTCTTGATGAGGTCGCCCAGCAATTGAGCCATCAGCGGATCGACCATCGTGGTCGGCTCGTCGTAGAGGATGCACTCGGGCTGCGCTGCCAGCGCGCGAGCAATGGCCACCGACCGTTTCATTCCCGTCGACAGGTCAGACGGAAGCAGATCGCGCATGGCCTTCACCCCCACCATGTCGAGCAGGCCATCGACCACCTGAAAGATCTGCTCTTCGTTCAGGTCGCGGCGTTCGCGGAGAGGAAACGCAACGTTCTCGCCGACGCTGAGCGAATCGAAAAGCGCTCCGTTTTGAAACACCATGGTGACTTTCTTGCGGATGCGCTCAAGGTCGGGTTCTTCCATCATGGTGATGTCTTCTCCGGCGACGATCACTTCACCCATATCCGCCTTGAGAAATCCCATGATGAGCTGCAGCGACACCGATTTACCGACGCCGCTGCGGCCGAGAATGCACATGGTTTGCCCGGAGAGCACGTCGAAGTTCACGTGATGGAGAATCACCTGCGGCCCGAAAGCCTTGCAGACGTCCTTAAATTCGATGTAGGGAGGACTTTCCTGGAGACCGGAGTCGCTGGGGGCGAGAGTGTGTCCGTTGCTAGACATGCAGAGTTTTCGCGAGGGCCCGTGCCCGCTCCAAATCCTCCGGTGTATTGACGTTCAACAACATCTCAGGCACGAAGCCGGCAGCCTCAAGCTCCTGCTCTTCGATGACGTACATACTAGCGGGAGGTGAATCATTGATGATGCCTGTACTCACACGTTCTAACAAGCGGTGAATTGAGAGCTCGCCGGCGGTGAGTGCGCGCTCGACCTCGGAAAGCAGGCCGGGATGATATGAGGCGCAGAGCGGCTGAAGCTTGCCTCCGACTTTGGGAACGACGGCGAGACTCGCGCGGCTGCCGCTGTGGCCGGCAATAAAGCTGAGTAGACCCGCTGTGACCAGTGGCAGGTCGACCGCGAGAATCAGGTTCCAATCCGTTGCTGTATGTTTTAGCGCTGCTTGAATTCCTCCCAGCGGACCACATCCCGGGAACTTGTCAGGTAGGACTGAAGCCGACAGACACTCCCCGCTACCCAAGGGGGTTCTGATTTCCAGCGCCATCGCAGGGGGTTCCAATGCGCCCACAACGAACACGCGGGATGTGACTTGGCTTATTTCCTCGACGGCATGGCTTAGCAGAGTTCCGTGATCCCAAGCAATGTGGGCTTTGTCGCGGCGCATACGCAGACTGCGCCCACCTGCGAGCACGAAGCCGGTGATGTTGTCGCGAAGCATCGGTAATTCTTACCTAAGCTAAGGGCCTGAGGGGCAAGCTAAAGCATCTGCCCGAGCAGGTAAGTATCTGATTCCATGCTAGAATCCAGCAACTTTTCCACCGTTTACCAGGGCTCATGGAACTCCGCAGACAACTCAGGGTTGCGTTCATCTTTCTGTTTGTCGTTCTGGCGATCAGCGTAACGGGATACAGATTACTCGGCGGGCCTTCCGTCACCCTGCTCGATGCGCTTTATATGGCGATCGTCACGCTCTCGAGCGTGGGCTATAGCGAGATCGTCGATACCTCGCACAATCCCCTGCTGCGCCTTTTCAACATTTTCGTGATCGTCTTCGGCGTGATGATCATGCTGTACGTGTTCTCGGTGCTCACCGCATTCCTGGTGGAAGGCGAGATCACCAACATATTTTGGAGACGTAAGATGCTCAAGCGAATCAGCGAGCTCAAAGATCACTACATCGTGTGCGGCCTCGGAGACACTGGCCGCCACGCCATCGAAGAACTGGAGCGCACCCATGCACCGTATGTGGTGATCGACACCAACGAAGAACACATCAAGCGGATCGTGAATCACGAAAATGGAATACATCGCGAGATGCTCTACGTAGTTGGTGACGCCACCGACGCAGAACTGTTGGAGACGCTCGGCATCGATCGTGCCAAGGGAATGATCATTACCCTTGCGAGCGACAAAGAGAACCTCATCATCACGGTACTTGTACGCCAGAAGAACCCGAATGTGCGCATCGTCGCCCGCTGCATTGATCAGAAGTTCGCGGAACGTCTCGTTAAGGCCGGCGCCGACTCCACCGTTTCGCCCAACCAGATCGGCGGCATGCGTATCGCCAGCGAAGTCCTGCGGCCGCACGTAGTCGGCTTTCTGGACCTCATGCTCAAGGACAAGAGCCGCACTCTGCGCATCGAAGAGATCGAGCTGCCTGAACACTCAACCTGGGTTGGCAAGACCCTGGGCGACGCAAGATTGCGCGCGAACTACAATCTTTTGCCGCTCGCCGTCAAAGACGCATACCACGACGGACAGAAACACGGGTTCTGGGTGAACCCTCCCGAGAACCTCGCCTGTCACGCTGGAATGGTGATCATCGTACTGGGCGATATGAAGGACATTCGCAGCGCCCGTCAAAACGCCGCCAAGGCAGCCCACTTCGTCGCGGTTGCACGGCATTAGACCGCTCTCAGTCCCGCTTGGTTGGAGCGCCATGCTCCCCGGGATTCTCGTCGCGGGCACGTTTGCCAGAGGGTTTCCAATGGACGCTTCTATCTCCAGCTTGCGAGTTTCAGGCAAAAAGCACGGCCCGCGGGCGGCCGGTTCTCTTGCTCTTCTGCTCTTGCTATCCAAATTTGCGTGAGATGTGGCGCAACATGCCCAGCAAAAGTTCGGCATCGGCGCTGGAGAGATTCAGACGGCGTATGAGACGGCGCGTCTTTTCCTCAGTGGTGCGCGTCGCTTCGTCCGTCATGTAACCGCACGCATGTAACGCCTCGGTCAGGACCGCCGTCATGCGCTCAAGCTTTGTAGCGGTTGCTGTCTCAGCTTGCCTGGGTTCGGAAATGGGGCCGGGTTGGCGGACAAGCTCATACAGACAAATTGCCACTGCCTGTCCCAGGTTCATCGAACGGTGATCCCTGGTCGTGGGAATACGCAACAGCCAATGGCAATAGCTGAGGTCATCGTTCGACAGTCCCACCTTTTCCGATCCAAACAGCAGGGCGACACCGCAGGTTTGTGCTCTCGCGACTTCGGCAGCTTCTTCGAGACGCTTGAGGGGATGCTGTACTTCCCTGCCACCAACCGCCGTTGCTCCTATGACAAGTCCGCAGTCGGCCACCGCGTCGGCAATGGTCTTGTACTCTTGCGCGGCAGCGAGGATCTCCGACGCGCCCACCGCGGAACGCGCTTCCCGAAATGCACGCTCGTACGGATTCACCAGCCGGAGCTGGGAAAATCCGAAGTTGCTCATGGCGCGAGCCACGGCGCCGATATTCAATGGATTTCTCGTGCGCACGAGAACCACGCGGAGGTTGGTCAGGATAGGAGGATTCAACTTCACAGTAGGTGGCAGCAATTACGCTCGCTCGGGATCATAAGCGTACATTGCGACGTGCGCTCATCTAAACCTTGCCCGATGTTCCTTCAGAATGCAGAGGTCCATCACAACCGTGAGCCCCGCATCGCGCGCTTTCTGCGCGGCGACTTTATGGACTACGCCCTCCTGCAACCATATCGCGGGAATATTCAGGCGTATGGCTTCGTCGACGACCTCAGGCACGAATTGCGGCCGGCGGAAAACGTCGACGAGATCGACCTGCTCAGGAATTTCAGCAAGACTGCCGTAGGCCCTCGCTCCCAGAACTTCAGTCTCATTCGGATTCACTGGAATGATGCGGTATCCCTTTCGTTGCATCCACTGCGAAACGCCAAAACTCGGACGCATCGGATCGGACGATAGACCTACTACAGCGATGGTCTTGACGCGAAGCAGTAAATCACGGATTGGATCAGATGGGCTGGACATGTCGGGGTTCCACATCGCAGGACGAGGGCGTCCGGCACTCCGTTCCCGGCGACAGCCGGGAAAAACGGCGTTTCAAAGAAAGGCGTTTCAAGAAGACGCGTTTTATGGAAATGCGTTTCAGCCCCTTAGCGACCCGCGACCTCGTTTTGGGGTTGAAGCGCCTTTTCCTGAAACGCTTTTTTCCCGATCGCCCAATCGGCCCACCCACCGGCTACCGCTGGCGGTACCGACTTACTGCCTGTCACCTGTAACCTGTTCCCTATTCGGCCCCTCGGCCGCTGGGACTTGACCGGACCTTGAACAGTTTCAGCGCTACCTTCCGCAAGGTTTCGGGAACATTCTTGTTCATGGAAAGCGTCTTCAGATCGGGGGCCGTCAAGTTCTTCATCAGACCCAATGACAGATCAAGCGGCGTGCGTGGATTGCCGCACAGGTTCTTCACCACCACGTAATTCTTCATGAACCTATGGCTGCGCGCGATGTCGCGCAGCACGTTCTCGCGAACGTTCTTCATATTGGCGAACGTTTCGATCTCCTGCTCGCTTACCTTGGGCGATGCCAATACAGCCGATGAGACCAGCTTCGAGCCGTCGCGAATCAGGAGACTGCGTTCCTCTTTACTGCCAAGCATCGCAACTTTGATGCGTTCGCCGACCTTCATCTTTGCCAATTTCTGCATGGTGGAGAGACGCTCGTCGTCAACTTTGCCTTTGGCGACGGCCGCAAGCACCTCCGGCGTGATGACGGCTTCTTCTTCGCCTCCCATTTCGTCCAGGCCTCCAAGCAGCATGAAGGGCTTGCCTTCGCGCTCTTCTGCCTGGAGTTCGGCCGCGTGTTCTTTGATCCACTCGAGTACCGCAACGTCGGTTACAGTCCCAAACTCGGCGGCAACGTCCACTCCGAGCTTAGAAAGCTTTTCCGCCACGATCGTGTGCTCTTCCGCTTCGATATTGGGATTGTTGAGCAACGGTTTGAGGATCTTCACGGAATCCAAAGCCCGGTCGCTGGCGAGGATGATGGCCACGGTTTGCCGGCTCGCTGTCTCGGCAATCGCGGCCAGAGTGTCTTCGGAAACGGAGGGATTGTTAAACAACGGCAGCAGGAGGCTAGGACGCCGGTTGCGCGGCGCAAGAAAGTAGTTGAGTACCTCGTGAGGCGTTCCTGGATTGGAAACGGCGTCGGCCGATCCTTTTTCGTCAAAACCTGCTAGCGTCAGACGAGCTTGCTCGCCGAAGATCGGATGCCCGCTGAGGTACACCAGAATCTCCAGCATCTCGACAACCGGCACGGCCAGCGCTCCGCGCGCCGCTGACCGCATCACCCCTGCGGGTACCGCCGACTCCTTGATCATTTCAATCAGTCGGGCCATCGAGAGTTAGCTGGAACTTGCCTCGCGTCGCATGAGCAGATATCCGCGGATGAAGGGAGTGAGGTCGCCATCCAGTACGCGGCCGGGGTCTCCGACTTCAACTTTGGAGCGATGATCCTTCACCAACTGGTATGGCGCTAAAACGTATGACCGGATCTGCGAGCCAAAATCGATGTCGAGCTTCGAGTCCTCAAGCTTCTTGGTCTCTGCGCGCTTTTTCTCGAGCTCATATTCGTACAGCTTCGAGCGCAGGATCTTCATTCCGCGCTCGCGGTTCTTGTGCTGCGAACGCTCGTTCTGGCAGCTCACCACGATTCCCGTGGGAAGGTGAGTAATGCGGACCGCCGAGTCAGTAGTGTTGACGTGCTGGCCGCCGGCGCCGCCGGAACGGTAGGTGTCAATCTTGAGATCAGGTTCCTTGATGTCAATCTCGATCGACTCATCGATCTCGGGCGAGACAAAGACGCTGGCGAAGGAAGTATGCCGACGCTTGGCCTGATCGAATGGAGAGATTCGGACCAGACGATGCACTCCAATCTCGCCCGTCAGCAGCCCGAACGCGTATTCGCCGTTTACGGTAAAGGTCGCAGACTTGATGCCCGCTTCTTCGCCCACTTGATAATCGTTGAGCACAGTTTCGAATCCCTCGCGCTCGGCCCAGCGGAGATACATGCGCATAAGCATTTCCGCCCAATCCTGGGATTCAGTGCCGCCGGCGCCCGGGTGAATGGTCACGATAGCGTTGCGCGCATCGTTTTCTCCGCTCAGCAGAGTCTTCGTCTCAAGCTTCTCGACGACTTCCCGGAGGCTGTCGATTTCGCGACGCAAATCCTGTTCAACGCTCTCTCCCTCGCGAGCGAGTTCGAAGTAGGCATCTACGTCCTGCGTGCGCCGCGCGAGCTCGCTCTCGTCCGCAAGCGCGGACTCGATGCGCTTGCGTTCACGCATCACCTGCTGCGATTGTTCGGGCTTTGACCAAAAGCTTGGATCGGAGGCTTTCTTTTCTACTTCGGCTAGCTGCTCGCGCAGACGGGGCGCGTCAAAGATACTCCCGCAGATCGTGGACCTTGGCGCGAATCGTCGCGTATTCGCGTTCCAGATCTTCAAGCATGAATTTACGTTCCCCGGTCTGCATGGAAGTTACGTCCTTAATTCTGCCGGCGCGACGGAGCCGCGTATCGACACGGCGCGTCCGCTTGCAACGGCAATGATGAGTGCCAGCAATGAAATTATCGCACAGGTGTATGCGAACCAATCGCCATGACGCGTGTAGAACGTGGTTCCCGATTCGAACGCATATGGCGCCTGCAGTACAGTCAACGTGTTGCGTGGGGCTGCGGTCGTGACTTCCCCAAGAGGTGAAATCGACGCAGTGATGCCGTTGTTGGTGTCACGCAACAGCCACCGCCCGCTCTCGATCGCGCGCATGCGGGCCATGTTGAGGTGCTGCCCCGGCGCACCGAAATCTCCGTACCATCCATCGTCGGAAATATTGACGAAGAGCTCAGCTCCGTTGCGCGCGAATTGCAAAACCTCATCCGGAAAGATGGATTCATAACAAATGAAGATTCCCACTCTATGACGGTCCAGCGGCAGCGAATCGCGCTGATTGCCGCGCGCGAGTTTTCCGATGGCATGCGTTAGAGACTCGGCAAAGCTCAACAGATGTCGAAACGGGACGAACTCGCCGAAAGGCACAAGGTGAATCTTGTCGTATCGCGGCCCCATGCTCCCATCAGGCCGAACCAACTGTGCCGAATTGAATACGTCCGACTCGTCCGGCTTGCTGGTCTGATTCGCGCCCAGGCTGCCGATGATGAGATCGGCATGCGAGTCCTGAGCTAAAACCGCGAGCCAATGCTGAAACTTCGGATCGTTGGTAAGAAATGGCGCCGGCGCTTCGGGCCAGACGATCATCTTGGGCTCGGAATCGTGAGGGAGTGCTGAGGCAGCCTGGCTGCTGAGTTGGGCCAGCTGGGCGATGGTCAGATCATATTGCACCGGCGACCAGTCGGTCTCGTCTATGGGCAGGTTCGGCTGCAGGAGCACCGCTACGTGGTCCGGATGAACCTCCGGATATCGCACCAGCACGCCCGACTCCAACTGAATCGCTCCGAGTACTCCCACCATTGCAACGGCCATTCGCCTTTCTCGGGGAAGCAAGAAACCGAGCGCCAGCACGGTATTGACCAGCGCGATTGCGAATGACAAGCCGTAGACGCCGGCGAAAGTCGCGAGCCGGGTAAGCGGCAGATTGTTAACTTGCGCGTATCCCAGAAGGTCCCAGGGAAAGCTAGTAATGTGCGCCCGCGCCAGCTCTACGCCTACCCACAGAATCGGCGCGATCACAAGCACGCGTGCGTTGGCGAACGCGCGGCTGCGCGCGGCGAGTCCCAGCAGGAGACCGAACGCAGCGTGATACAGAGCAAGATAAAAACAGAAAAGCACAAGAATGCCTACGGCTATCGGTTCGGAAAGGCGACCGTAGCTGTGCATCACGTGGAATATCCAGTAGCAGGTGCCTGCATACCAGAGCACGCCATTGAAATAGGCGAGTAGCACGCACTGCAGCAGCGTGGGAGAGTAGCGACGATCAATCAAAGCGACAAATAGCGGAGTGAGCGCGATCCAGCAAAGAAAGTAGAAGCCGGGCGAAGGAAAGCTGAGGATCTCAAGGACCGCGGAGAGGATTGCGAGCAGCCATCCAGTTCCCGGAGATGGTCGCATACAGGCAGTCTACAGGACGGCGCGCAGAGCGGGGAGGCAGCGGCGGCAAAGCAGCCCCTCGCTAACGGGACGCCGGCTGCAGTATCGACGTACGCGATGACTCTACGAGGCGCGACGTCCTCCCACCGCGGGTTATTGCGACTACCAGCAGCCCGGCGAGAAGCTGCACCGTGGCGACGTCGTGATCGCTGAAAGCATTTGCCTGACTGGAGAAGACCTCCAAAACGCCCAGCACGCTGTTGAGATGAGAGATCGGTGCGGCGATTACCGATTGCGTTCCCAACTCGCGGCAGCGGAAACGATCGACGTGCGGGTCTACGTCGGCGGAATCGCAGCGCCAGCTCACTCCAGAGCGGGCACAGAGTCCTGAGATGCCGCGATGAAGGTCTATTTCGACGCCGAGATCGGGCGCCGAGGATCCGGCGTGCGCATGACAAATCAGCTTCCCTTGCCGCGAGAGCGCAGCCCCATCCGCGCGAGTCACGGTGCAGGCGCGCTCGACGATCCAGCGCATCGCGAGTTGAAGTTGCGGCAACGCGTTCGGCAGCGTTCGGCAGGCGATGCCGGCGGCCGAACGAAGCATCGTTTCTTCCGGCATTTCCGCGCGAGCAACGGGCGCAAAGTCGCCGCTCTTCATCAAAATGTTTTCGACTACATGGTCGATCTGTTCGTCCTCAATCAGACGGACCTGTTCCTGGGTTCGGAGCGAGCCTCCCAGCACACGGGCGAGCGTAAGCAGCGCGCTGCTACCGCAGGCCAGGCACTTGGAAGTATTGTTGTAGCTGATAAGTTCGCATTGCACGCACAACACCGTGTTTCCAAGTTCGAGAAAGCTGACATTTGCGGCTTGAAGAGGTGGCATTGCGACAGGTGAGGCCCCTTTGTCCGTGGATGACAACCGATTTGCTGAAGATAATCTGTCGCTTGAAAACGCGCGAGTAACGACGGTGGTTCATTTTGGGCATTGACGTTTCTGGATCGCCTGCATGAATCAATCGACGATCATCCCGAGCGCCGTGCGCGAAGGATCTCCCGGAATGGGTCGATCTTTATTTGCACCTTGGACTTTGCACTTTTCTGGGTGTTTCACCTGAACCGATGGCGTGGGGAAGGAGCCACGAGGCTCGAATTAAGTCCGATATATCCCGGGAGATCCTTCGCGCAAGGCGCTCAGGATACAGTCGCTAGTAGTTTTCAATATCCAAGAAGACCGCCGATTCATCGGTCGGTTAACAATCGGGTGCGCTCTTGCCATGCAGGATGAAGTGAATGTCTGTTGTCGGTAGCAAGACCTCAAAATCAATGTCCAATCTCGCCGCTCAACTTCGTAACGACATCGCGAACCGGGCTGCGCAGTACGCGCAACAAAGCGGAATTTCCTTTCGTCGCAGCCATTACGAGTATGGAAGCGTCGTCTTTTCTCCCGGAGAGGATGGCAGACGCCACGGCAACTTTCATCCCGCCAGCTATCGCGCGATTCGCAGGCGGGCAATTTGGCAGAAGCGACTGGCCAAAGTATTGACGATCGCCGACAGGCTGCGCGACGTCGACGACGACCGGCGACTATGCGAGCTCGATTCCTGTTTGAGCTCCGATGCGCTGCTGATGAATGTTTTCTGTCACCCCAGCGTCCGTCGCATCCCGGCAATCCTGGGCATGCTCGGAGTCGCTGAAGGGTCTGTACCGATCTTCGGCTGGCATGCGCGTGTGCCCTTGTCCGATGGGACCTTTGATCGCACGGAAGTGGATATGAAATTCGGCAACCTACTGGTCGAGGCGAAGCTGACGGAAACTTCCTTTGAGTGCTGTCCGATCAAGCGTATGCATGACTATGCTCAGTTTCGCGATGTTTTCCAGTTGCGCGATTTGCCTCACCTGCGTCGCCAGTATCAGAGCTATCAGTTGCTGCGCAACGTGCTTGCGGCCCAAGCCCACGACGCGAGCTTCTGTCTGCTTACGGACGTCCGGAGATCCGATCTCATCGAGTCGTGGTTCCAGGTGCTTGCCGCGGTTCGTCCTTTGGATTTACGTGTCCGATGCAAACTGCTCACATGGCAGGAATTAGTCCCTGCTCTTCCCGATTCACTCCAGAGGTTTCTCAAGCGAAAGTATGGGATCTCCGCTGCCGTTGATGATCATGGCGCGGCTATGGGATATTGAGCAACGGAGCTTCTTGCTGATGGCCAATCCTTCTGTTGCGGTTCGTTTTGAATATGCGCATGAGCGAAAGATTCGCGAGCGCAACAAGCTGCATTACCGATTCGCCCACTGGCCGATTTGGATTGCTGTCTTCTATCTCGCGCCCGGACCGTTCACCTTTGATCTCTTCGCTCACGGTTTACATCCATACATGGCCGCCTGGCTGGGATTGGTGATCGTGGGTACTGGAATCGCAGGGCTCTGCGGCCAGCTTCCCGGAGTAGAACCCAGGCCATACATCATTCGATTTACTGAGGATCGTCCGAATCCGGTCTACCGGCGCATCTGCTATACCCTTGCCTGGAGCGAACTATCGGCGTACGCGGCTCTCAACATCGCAGGATTAGCCGGAGCAATCGTCACCGGACATTGGCGGCTGCAGCAGATCTACGCACACGCCTACTTCCCCATCGCCGCTACTTTCTGGATTCTTGGAGCTTTTGGATTGCTGCCGCGGGTGAAGCGATCGACCAAAGGCGAGGGCCACGAGCGGCGGTATTTCTACGGAGCGGTGTGGGCCTGCGTGCTGGCACAACCGATTCTCGGACTGCTGTGGGTTTGGCTACCCCGCGGACGCGAGTTCGACATCATTCGACTGTGCGGTTTCGTGGGTGTGCTCGGTGTGATGGGCGGACTCGCCGTGCGAGGACATCTCCCGCGAACGCGTCCGATCTTGCCGGGCGAGCTGGCAGTTTCCGACTGACCCCGAGAGTGCTCTACTTCATCATCCTCATCGCGGTGATCTCCCTGCTGGTCATCTGCGGCCTTGTGTACCAACAGCTCGGACTGCGAGCAGACCAAAAGCACTTTCCCGCTCCGGGACGCCTGATCGATGTGGGCAGCTACCGCTTGCACTTGTATGAGACCGGCATGGGATCCCCGTCAGTCATTCTCGAATCAGGAATCTCCGCTTCTTCGCTGAACTGGCGGAGAGTGCAATCCGAGGTTGAGAAGTTTACGCGTGTCTGCAGTTACGACCGGGCCGGGCTCGGCTGGAGCGATCTAGGCGATCCATCGTGCACACCTGGATCGCTGGCGATCCAGCTCCGTTTGCTTCTCCAGCGTGCGGAAGTCTCGCCGCCATACATTCTTGTGGGTCACTCTTTCGGCGGGCTCATCGTCCGTTCGTTTGCAACGAGATTTCCCAAGGAAACGGCGGGAATTGTCCTTGTCGATCCGCTGGATCCGGCGGAGTGGACGCCGTTAAGCGATGAGCGCCAGCGCGTCATCGCACACGGAATACGACTGTCCCGCCGCGGCGCGGTAGCCGCGAAGATGGGAGTGGTACGCCTCTGCTTGAACCTATTGATTGGGGGCAGGCGGCTTTTGCCGCGTATGGCAGCGAAAGCATGGAGTGGGCGTGCGTCGCGAGTAACCGATCGCATCGCCGGCCAGGTGAGAAAAATGCCGGAGGAGACCTGGCCACTTGTTGCCTCGCATTGGAAGCAGTCCAAATGCTTCGAAGGCATGGCCCGCCACTTTGAATGCTTACCGGAAAGCATTCGGGAGATGGCTGACACTCCTCCACTCTCCACGCCGGTAACGATGCTTGTGGGCAGCCAAAACGATCATCCGGCCGATCCGCGCCTCCACGCCCGAAAGATTTCGACCGATATCAAATTCATCTTTGCGGAAAACAGCGGACACTGGATTCAACTGGATCAACCAGAGCTGGTCGTCAAATCAATTTGTGAGATGATCGAACGAGTTCACCACAAGAGCGTCTCGCCTATCGCCTGATTTTGCCGCACTGACAGTCTGCAAGCCTCGCCGAAGTCTCGCGCAAGCGGCCGGAGAGCAGCACGGCCATTGACTGGTAAAAACGCGCACCGACGTGGGGAAACATGCGGAAAATGCGATGCAACTCCGCCCAGTCGATCACATCGGCCTCGATCTCGTGCTCGGCAATCACTGACGCACTCGAGTGACGGCTGTCGAGAAAAGCGACCTCTCCGCAGATCTGTCCTGGACCTAGTCGAGTGAGAGTTACTCCGTTGGTTTCGATTCGCGCCGAACCGCTGCGGAGGAAAAACATGGCACCGCCGGGGGAATCCTGCTTAATCAAGATGTCGCCGGGAGCGAACTTCACCTGGCGGGCTCCCGCCTTGATCAATACCAAATCGTTTTCTGTTATGAAGGCCAGCTGACTCTTCGCTGGGGCCTTTTCCTGAACTGCAACTGGCATGTCTGGAGAGTAGCCGCCAGCACCCGGAAGGTCAATGTACCGCGGTAACCACCGTCGAACCGCAGAGGTAACTGCGGTTGATACGGCGTGAGCAACGCTTAAGCAACAAAGGCAGCCATAGGGCTGCCTGGTTGCAACTAGCGTGCGACGAAGTATTATGCCGCCGGCTTACGATGTGTCGTTGCTCCGTGGTGCGCTGGTGCCGGCTTGTGCGCGGGAGTGGCGCTCTTGTTCGCTCCTTCCGTGAGCGTCAACATCACTCCGCCTCCGGTGCTCGGCAAGCATCCCGCTGGTTGCGGCGGCTGCTGAGCAGGAGTTGTCGCTCCAGTCTGAGCCGGCGGAAGCGGCGTGTAACTGGTCGCCTTTCCCAACCAAGTTCCCACCAGCATCGAGCCGGGCTGCGGAACTTTAGCGGCCGGAAGCGGCGTTTCCATTTTCAAAGTGACATCCGCTTTGTTGTCATGAATGTCGTCATCCGTCGTGGCGAGCTGAAGTTCTTCTGGAGTCGCGCCGATGACCTTAGCCGGATGAGCAGAACTGCTTACCGGAATCAGTTTGCCGTTCAGAAACGCCCATACCTGATCTGCATCTTTCTGGTTTCCCGAGCCCAGTACGAAGAGCCAGTCGCCATAGGCCATCTGCGACACATCGGGATTGCTCTTCATGATGGTGTCGGCAAACTCGCACGGAGTAGGCGGGGGCGGCGCTTTATCGATTTTGATCTCGTCAGGACTTTTTGCCGTCGCAGCCTGCGCCTTTACCTGGTCCCATCCGTCAAGACCTCCGTGGTACTTCTTGTAGTAATACTGCGCGAACTTATCAATCTGCTGTTGTGCAGCCGCATTTCCCTGCGCAAGGTCGACCGCCTTTGCGCCCCAAAACAGACCGTTTTGATAATCCGGCGGGTTCGCCTGCAGGTACGCAGTCGCCAATGGATATACGTCGTTGAGGTTGTTGGCGTTCTGAGGAACTGAAACTGCGGCGGAAAGGGCCTTCTGCGCTGTCAAATAGTCCTTTTGTTGAAGCGCGTTCATCCCAATCGCGCCATTGAAGATCACTTTCAGGCTATTTTGTAGGTTCGCCCAATCAGCATCAGAGACTCCATCTGGACGAGGCGCTTGCAGTCCGCGCTGGGCATACTTGGCAGCATCGGCGAAACCACCCTGATCTCGCGAAAAAACCGTGAGTAACGCCAAGCCCCGAATGTTGTTCGGATTTGCCTGAAGCAGGCGATTGGCAGCATCGATGGTCCTTTGCGCGTTGTTGGCCTTCTGGTACGCCGCCATCAATTGCTCGAGAGTCTCTTCCTTTACCACGGTATTCGGATATTGCTGTAGGAAGGCTTCGAGGGCCTGCGCCTCGGTGGCCGGATTATCTTTACTGCTGATGGCGCTCATGTACGCGTTGTACTCCGCAGGATCCTTGATCGTCTTTTGCTGCGGCTGAGCGCTTGTGGTTTGCCCGGGTTGGGCGCTTTGGGAGTCCTGGGCAAAGCCATATGCGGCGAATGCCAGCAGAGACATCACGAGCAACTTCTTCATTCGAAGCTCCTTCATTAGCTGTCCGGCCAGAGCACGGAAGTGGCGGACCGCCTCACTCGGCACGAAAAATTTGAAAAATTTGGAACCACAATCCGGCCAAGACCGGACGCACAACAGGCCACCTGTCAGACCTGAACGCGTATGAGACAGGGCATATTTTCACCACGGCTGAGCATCTACAATCAACGACCGCAACACGCAGAGAAACGCTGATTATAAGAATGCACTAAGAACATAGCAAGCCGGGAACTTCCGGTTGAGCATGGATGCGGCTCTTTATTCTTTAGATGCGTGCCCTGGCGGATTTCGTCCCTCGGATCGTCACAAATTAAAGCCGCGAGTCCCACTATCGCTGCTATGGACACCGCAACTTCTCTGAAGTTCCGGGTTTGTCGCGCCCGCCGATATTGGCAAAGACCGCGCCTCAATCATCCAAGCGTTTGCCCATGCTTCATAGCGATCACCTGTATGCCCGACGGCTCAACCAGTTTCTCAAGCTGCGGCGGACGCCCGGTGAGCGCCGGAAACGTATCGAAGTGCATCGGAATGACGAACTTTGGCTTGAGGAGCTTGCACGCGTAGGCAGCCTCGCGAGGAGACATCGTGAATAAATCGCCAATCGGAAGCATCACCAACTCGGGCGCATAGAGCTCGCGAATGATCTGCATATCGCCGAAAACGTTCGTATCTCCGGCATGGTAAATCTTCAATCCGCCTTCAAGTTCGATCACGTATCCGCAGGGCTCGCCGCCATAGATGATCTCTCCGCCGTCTTCAATACCGCAGGAGTGATCGGCATGGACCATCGTCACTCGAATGCCTTCGAGGGTCTGCGATCCCCCTTTATTCATCGGCTGAATCTGCCTGGCGCCCTTCTTCTTCAGCCATAGGCAGAGTTCATAAACGCCAACGATCTTCGGATCATGTTTCTTGGCCAGCTCGACTGCATCGCCAATATGATCGCCGTGTCCGTGCGTGCAGAGCATTAGATCGATCTTCTTGAAGCTCTTTTTATGGTCAGGACAAACCGGATTGTTCATCACCCAGGGATCGATCAGAATCGACTTTCCCGAAGCTGTCTCGATATGAAAGGTCGCGTGTCCGAGCCAGGTGAGCTTGTGTCCCTTCAGGTCAATCAAGGAAGATTCCTCCAACCGATTATTGCGATTTCCACGCCGACCAGCCTCCGATAAGCGAAAAAACATTCTTAAAGCCCATCTTCTTTAGCATCCACGCAGACAGCGCAGAACGGTTCCCCCCGCCGCAATAGAGCACCAGCTTGCGATTCTTGTCTGTTGTGATCTTGTCGATGTCGCGCTCCAGAATGCCGCGCGAAATATGTTTCGCGCCAGGAATAGTCCCGCGCTGCACTTCGTCGGGCTCGCGAACATCGATCAGATCAAAATCCTCTGCGCGCTGTTGCATGGCCTTGAGTGTTGGGATGTCAATCTCCTGAATTTCGCGCTTGGCTTCGTTACAGACTTGGTTGAATTCCGGCATAGGCATGGCGTGACGCTCCTTGAAGAAAACAAACGATTCTAGTTGGCGGTCTTTACTGCCGCAAACGAGAGGGTGCGTCAAAGCCCCTGGCGTCGAACTTATTTCATCATTCGCCTCATCCCGTACTCGACCACCGCCGGGCACATTTCATAAAGATGGCTCAGCCACCATCCGTGCCAAGGCACGAAGACTTCACGAGCACCGCGCAGATAGCTGTTCAGAATTGCGCGAGCGCATCTCTCCGGCGAAATTCCCTTCTGCATGCCCTCGCCCAGGCGTTTGCCTTCAGTTCCCTGCACGGTATTCACGCCGAAGTTGGTCTGGATGCGGCCGGGACAAACGTTGATCACGCGAATACCATCGCCCTCGAGCTCAAGTCTGGCAGCTTCGCTGATGGCATTCAGCGCGTGCTTGGTTGCCGAATAGGCGCCCATGTGCGGCACCGGCAGATGTCCGACAATGCTGGAGATGTTGATGATCGTGCCCCTACGCTGCGCCCTGAAAATCGGCACTACAGCTTGCATGCACTCGATCGCGCCGAATAGGTTGGTATCGAACATCCGGCGGCATTCTTCCATCGACATGGAAACGATGGACGAAAGCATGCCGTAACCAGCGTTGTTGATCCAGACATCGATCTTGCCGAATTGGGTTTCGGACCCGCTGACTAATGCGTCGATCTGCCGGCGATCGCGCACGTCGCAGGAGATCGCGACGGTTCGATCAGGAGCGCCGACTCGCTGGCGGGCTTCCTCTACTCTGGACAGCTCGCGCGAGCTCATCACTACGCGAGCTCCTTCGGCGAGGAAGGACTTAGCCATCGCCTCGCCGATTCCCATTGAGGCTCCGGTTACCACAACGACCAGATCGCGGCATCGCATGGCATTCGGTTGTAGTCTCCCATCCGCGGATGGTCAAGCACGCTCGTTTAGAATCGAGGACGTGAGCGATCTTCTGCCACTGTTTCCGCTGGAGCTGGTGCTCTTTCCCGGCATGGCGTTGCCACTGCATATTTTCGAGCCGCGCTACAAGGAAATGATCGGCGAATGCCTCCAGCTCGATTCCGCATTTGGGATCGTGCGCGCGGTGGAAGACGGTCTCGCGCAGGTTGGTTGCTCGGCCGAGGTAGTGACGGTAGTGAAACGATACGAAGATGGGCGGCTCGACATCGTCACCCGGGGATTGCGGCGATTCGAAATCGTCGAAGTCAATCAGGAACGTTCATTCCTGCAAGCCGAGGTGACCTTTCTAAAAGACGACTCTGACGCCAGCGCCGACACCAGGAGGAAGGCGCTAGATCTTCACCAACAACTGCTGCTCATGGCGGCCAGCGGGCAAACAACGCCGCCGATCATGGAGCCGCCCGACGATCTGCTCTCGTTCCACTTGATCTCGCAATTGCCGGTCGATCTCGATTTCAAACAAACCATCCTCGCGATGCCATCGGAGGCCCAGCGCCTTTCGACACTCATCGAGTACTACGAAGCCATCCTGCCGAAGTTGGGGAAGATGATCCAGGCGCGAAAGAAGAGCGGCGGGAATGGGCATGTGATGTGAAAGGCGGCGATAGGCCTTAAGCAATCGCCAGCAGGCGAAAGCTGGGCAGCGCGCATTTCGCCTGTCGCCTACTACCGATCGCGTATTGCTCGCGGAGGCGCGAAGCGCGCGTCCGCGTATAATTTTCTTGAGGTGATCTCATCCGTAATGTCCCTCCCTATCACTCTTGGTGAACTCCGGAAGAGCGAATACAACGAGCAGCGTCTGCGTACGCGGCGGGTAAAAGACGAGCTTCGCGACAATCTGATCCAGAAGCTCAAGACCGGCGAGACGGTATTTCAAGGCATCGTCGGGTATGACGACACTGTAGTGCCGCAGTTAGTGAACGCCGTCCTGTCGCGGCACAATTTCATCCTGCTTGGATTGCGCGGACAAGCGAAGAGCCGCCTGCTGCGCGCGCTTACGGCGCTCCTTGATCCGCAGCTGCCCTTCGTGAAGGGATGCGAGATCCACGACAATCCCTACGAACCTCTATGTCCGCGCTGCAAAACCCTGATTTCGCAACAAGGTGACGCAACCCCGATCGCTTATCTTGGCCCGCAGGAACGCTACATCGAGAAACTGGCAACTCCGGACGTCACCGTGGCAGATCTGATCGGGGACATCGATCCCATTAAAGCCGCTCGCGGCGGACTCGATCTCGCAAGCGAGCTGACCGTTCACTACGGCCTGCTCCCGCGGGCAAACCGCGGCATCTTTGCCATCAACGAGCTGCCCGATCTGGCAGGCAAAATTCAGGTCGCGCTGTTCAACATCATGCAAGAAGGCGACGTGCAGATTAAGGGATATCCTGTCCGCCTGAATCTCGATGTCGCTTTGGTGTTCAGCGCGAATCCCGAGGACTACACGGCTCGGGGCAAAATCGTCACGCCGCTCAAAGACCGCATCGGATCCGAGATTCGCACACACTACGCCGGAACTCTCGAGGAAGGCGTTGCAATCACTCAGCAGGAGGCATGGGCGGAGCGCAACCGACATCCTCTGCATATCCCGCAATTTATTCGCGAAATCGTTGAGCAGATCGCCTTCGCTGCGCGCGAAGACAAGCGTGTCGATAAGCGCTCGGGCGTGAGTCAACGTCTGCCGATCTCGACCCTGGAGAACGTGATCTCCAACGCCGAGCGCCGTGCGCTTCGCAACGGGGAGAGTTCGGTTGTTCCGCGCATCAGCGACATCTACTCCGCCATGCCCGCCATCACGGGCAAGCTGGAGTTGGAATACGAAGGAGAACTCCGCGGAGCTGATACCGTCGTCCGCGATCTCATTCGTCTCGCCGTAGCTCGCACCTTCGATGCTTATTTCAAAGACGGCAACATGCAGCAGATCACTCAGTGGTTCGATCTAGGAGGCCAATTGAAGTTCAGCGACACGGCTGCTTCCAGCGAATTGCTGGACGGGTTGAAACACATCCAAGGTCTAACCGACAAGCTGAGCGTGGTAGGCGTGAAGCCCAAGGACAAACCCGAGATGATCGTCTCTGCCGCCGAGTTCCTGCTCGAAGGTCTGTACGCGCACAAGCGCATCGGCCGTAGCGAAGAACGTGTCTTCACCGCGCCGGAAAAGCGCAATGTGGAGAAGGCTCCCGCGCGCGAAGAATTTCCGGCCAGGGGTCGCAGACCGTATAACTAACCCACGCAGCAAGGTCGAGACAGGGCATGCCCCGTCTCCGCTGGGTACATAGTTGCAGTTTTGGGTGCCTGAGACGCGGCATGCAGCATCTCGATCAGATATCTCATGAAGTTCATTCGGTACACAAAGTACGTTCCCGATCCGGCCGGCGAGATGAGCATGGAAGAATTGCTCAACGCCCTCTCCAACTATCTTCTCCAGAGCGGCTTCCAGGACTCCTGGCACTTCTACGAATTCAACGAAGGCGAGCAGACCCTGGACGAGTTGCGCCAAGCCATTCAACAAGCGCTGGAATCCGGCGAGTTGGTCGACGAAAACATGCGTGAGCAACTCGACCAGATGCGCGCCGATGGCCAGCTCGACGAACTGATTGAGAAGCTGATCGAGCGCATGGAACGGGAGAACTACATCACAGTCGATCAGCCATTTGATCGATCGCAGCAATCGAATATGCCGGGCCAAACCGGCGAGCTGCAGCAGGGACAAGTGAAGTTCGAGGTCACGGACAAAGGCCTCGACTTTCTCGGATATCGCACGCTGCGCGACCTGCTTGGTTCATTGGGTAAGTCGAGCTTCGGGCGGCACGATACGCGCGACATGGCCACCGGGATCGAGTCCAGCGGGGCTTCCCGCCAATACGAATTTGGCGATTCCCTGAACCTTGACATCACCGCAACGCTCTCAAATGCTATTCAGCGTGACGGACTGAAGGTACCCATTGAGCTCGAGTACTCCGATCTCCAAGTCCATCAGTGCGAATACCAGTCATCGTGCGCGACGGTGCTCATGCTTGACTGCTCGCACTCGATGATCCTGTATGGCGAAGACCGGTTCACGCCCGCGAAGAAGGTCGCCATGGCACTATCGCAGCTGATTCGGACGCAATACCCCGGAGATTCGCTGTCCCTGGTACTGTTCCACGACTCAGCCGAAGAATTGCCGATCTCGCAATTGGCGCGTGTGAAAGTTGGTCCGTATTACACGAACACGCGCGAAGGCTTGCGCATGGCACAACGCATTCTCGACCGGCAACGCAAGGACATGAAGCAGATCATCATGATTACAGACGGCAAGCCTTCTGCGCTGACATTGGAAGATGGGCGGATTTACAAGAATGCCTTTGGACTCGATCCGCTGGTGGTGAGCCAGACTCTGGAGGAAGTATCGCGGTGTAAGCGGTCCGGCGTGATGATCAACACCTTCATGCTTGCCTCTGATTTCGGTTTGATTCAGTTCGTGCAGAAGGTCACGGAAATGTGCCGCGGTAAGGCGTACTTCACTACTCCTCACACTCTTGGCCAATACCTGCTGATGGATTACATGTCGCGAAAGACGAAGACCATCCACTGATCGGCGGTCCAATCATTCGTCCTATTTCTTGATCGGCAAGCAAGTCCCAAACATCCGGCCGGGGCTGCCGGAACCACGAGGACATGAGCCTGGCTACATTTTAGTTTTTCGGAGTCGGGCTCGCCTGTGCTTCTTGCTCCTTGCGTACTGCGGCTTCGGCGGCCTGAAAGCCGATCTTGGAATGGGTTCCATCACAAAACGGCTTGTTCACGCTCGCGCCGCAGCGACAGAGCGAAAACGCTGGCTTGGCAGACAGGTCCCACTCCCGCCCATCGGCATCGACCAGCTTCACGGTTCCTTCTACTCGATAGGGCCCGTTCGGCCTCACGGTGATCTTCACTTCAGACATGAATTCTCCTTATGAATCGCGCTCCTAACAATATATCGGGTGATCGGGTCATCTGGCCAAGTAAGACCGCTTGGCGACACGCTCTCCAAGTCATTTCCGGAACGCTACGTTGATCAACAACTTTTCGCCAGTTACGTCCACTACGTTGCAGAAGCTTCGTTCGCCCTGGCGGCTAAACTCGAGAGAGACACGGCTGTCGCCGATGCGCAGATTGCGGATACGCAGAAAGCTGAGCCAATCCGGTATCACGGGATTCACAATGTTCAGCTCTTTGCGGGAAGCCGACGGCCTGATGCCGAGCAACGATGTAAGCAGCAGAAAGAAACTCCCGGATGCCCATGCTTGCGGAGAGCATGACACTGGGTAATGCACGGGTTCGTCATGCTCATGGCGTTGCACCCCGCAGAAGAGTTCCGGCAGGCGGTAGTCGCGGAAGTTTAGCGCGGCTTGATAAAGCGAGGTAAAGATTTCCTTCACCTCATCGCGAAAATCATAGAGCGCCATACCGTGGGCGATCAGTGAGTTGTCGTGTGGCCAAATCGATCCGCGATGATAGCTGAGCGGATTGAACACGCGCTCGGAGCTGGCCAGAGTACGCCATCCCCAGCCCGATTGCATGTCTTCGCGCATGAATCGCGCCACCACCAGGCGGGCACGATCGCGCGCGATGGCGCGCGTAAACAGCAAATGCCCGGCGTTGGATGAGATCGCCTCCAGCGGACGCTTCTGGTTATCCAATCCCATCGCGTAGAAGCCTTCCTGCGGGAGCCAGAAGCTTTTCTCAATCTTCTTCGCCAATTCCGACGAGAACTTGCGGAGCTTGTCGGCCCGCTCAACGTCGCCAAACATGCGCAGCAATTGCGACATGCGGTACTGCGCCTCATAGCAGTAGCCCTGAACCTCGACCAGCGCAATCGGCGGATGGGCGACGCTGCCGTCCCGATGCATGTTCGCGTCCCACGAATCTTTCCAACCCTGGTTTGTCAAACCTTTCGCAGAGCGCCGTTTGTATTCGATGAAACCGTCATGATCGAGGTCGCCGTACTTTTCAATCCAATCGAGGGCCGCTCGTGCTGCGGGAAGAAGCTCCTGGACAAGCTTTTCGTCTCCTGTCCAATTGAAAGTCTCGCTGAGAAGAATCAGGAAGAGCGGCGTGGCGTCAACCGAACCGTAATACGGTCCAAACGGCATCTCCCCGGCGCGCGTCATCTCTCCGGTGCGATATTCGTGGGGAATCTTGCCGGGCTCTTCGTCGCGCCAGTCGTTGAACTCTTTACCCTGATAGCGGGCGAGGACTCGCAGTGTCTCACAAGCAAGACGCGGATTCAGCAGCAGTGACTGAAAGGCGGCGATCAGCGAGTCGCGCCCGAACATGGTGGCGAACCAGGGAATGCCGGCGGCGACGACGTGCTGTTCGCCATCGGGGATCTGCAGCGCATGGAAATCTGCGATGCACGTACGCATCGCTTCGTCGAAAACCTCGTTGCTGCTCTCGAAGGTGGTGGATTCCTGCTCCCACCGCCGGAACGCGTCCCGCCGCTCGCGAAAGCCTTGCACAACCGGCTTCTCGGTTGTGCGAAGGCTCCCGCCGCCAACCTGGCAACTGAAGGTGTTCAACAGTTCGCGAAATCCGATGGCGGGCACTTTCAAGTTCCAACGGGCGACGTTGTTGTCAACGTCATCGGGAGGCGTCTGGAAGCGAACCAGAGTTTCGCGGGTTACATTGTCGAGTCCGCGATAGAAGAAGATAAGTGAATCGCCGCGAAAAATCGGCCGATAGTACTGTCCACATTTGCGGCGGGCGCATCCGCGCACCTGGAAGACGTCGACGAAATCAGCCGCAATGGCGATCTCAACCTGCAGTTCGACCTCGGACTGATTGAAATTTGAGAAAGTAATCGAATCGTAAAGGACCTCAGATGCCAGCAACTGCTGACGCCGCATGTAGATTGTGTTTTCCGGCAGGTCGAAGGAGTTAATCTGGGCGAGGGAGCCGGTGGTTAGCTCAATTTTGGAGGCGAAGGTTTTCTCCGTGCTCGAAGAGAGCACGACAGTACGATGTCCACCGACTCTCAGCTCCAAGCTGCTCAGGAAACGTGTGTCGTCATGGAAAAAACCAACGTCGGGGGCGCCCGGCGGCGTGATGTCCCCTGAAACCGTGGTCGATAGAAAAGTCTTTCCATCGATCAGGGTAAGGTTGTTGACCTTCCTCGGCTCGTAAGCCAGAAATCCGAGTTCTGGTTCGGGATATGGGCATGCGATTTCTTCGAGAGCTTCGGGAGAAATACGAATCGCGCTGCTCATGCCGCCGCTCCCGGATTCACGATCGCCCTCGCGATGTCGTCCGGATCGCGGGCGATCCCCTGAGTCTCTTTAGCAACGGACTTATACAGATCCATATACTTCTTCACCATTACCTCGACCGAAAAATTCTCTTCCACGTGCCTGCGCACCAGAGCCGGCGCAATCGACAAATCACGGATGCGTTGGACCATCTCCGGGGCGTCTTTGCAGACATGTCCCGAGACGCCCTCGCGGATAACTTCGGCAACCGATCCACCCTGCAGCGCAATGACCGGAGTGCCGAAGGCCATCGCCTCGATCATCACCAGCCCAAATGGTTCGTTCCATTGAATGGGGAACAGCATCGCCATGGAGTTTCCGAGAAGTTCATCCTTGGTTTCCAGGTCTGCTTCGCCGATGTACTCGATGAACCTCCCGTCGATGTGCGGTTTGATCTCGGATTCGTAGTAGCTCTTAAAGAGCGGCTGGACTTCCCCAGCAATCTTCAAAGGGAGTCCTATGGCCTTCGCCACGGCAATGGCCAGATGCGGGCCTTTCACCGGTGCAAGCCGACCGATGAAGCTCAGATATTGTTGTTTCTTTGCGCGGACTGGATACTCCTTCAAGCAAATGCCGTGATGAATGGTGCGAACCTTCGGCATCGATTCCAAAGATTGTTGGAAGTCACTGATGGTGACGTAATCAACCTCGGGGTAGTAGGAGTAGAAGTCGCTCAGTCCCGGCTCGTGTGGATGATGGACGGTATACACAAACGGCGTTTTCACGAAGCGCGAATTGGCTAAGCCGGGAGCGTTGTTCAGATGCAGAATGTCGCAATCGCAAGCCGCGTCGGCAACGGCCCAGGCGGTGTGATTCACGTCCTTGATGTTGGAGAATATTTCGCCATCGAGTGGCCACTGCGAGTTCCGATAGAGTGATCGCACCTCGACCTTCACCGTTGAATCGCCGTTGGCGTACACCACCACGTCGATTCCTTTCTCTTTCAAACCTTCCGCCAAATGCGCCACAAACAATTCGGTCCCACCGTACATCCGCGGAGGAACGGATATAAAGGGCGGAGCGATCAGGGCGATTCTCATTCGTATTCCTTTGGGGTGTAAGGTGGTTGCGACCGCTGATGGAGACGTTTCCCTGGATCGTGCACTTCTTGAGATGCGCACGACTCTGGCGTACGTTGGCGTCAGGGCGCGCAAAACACGGCCAGCAGCTTTGGATCCAGGCTTGAGCGGCCGCCGACTTCCTAGCTGACTCGTGCGTGTGTGGCAGTGCCGAGTGGGTGTTGTGCTTTTGCGATCGCAGCCTCGAACTCTCGTGCCCGGACTTCGCTGGTATGCTCCGCGAGTACACGCTGCCGTGCGGCATCGCCGATGCGGCGCAGCTCAGAGTCGTCGAGCCCGAGATAACGAATGACATCTTGCCCATCGACAGGCAGCAAGATCTCTCGGCCGGGCGTGAAGAACGTCTCGAGTCCGGGCCAGTTGTCAGAGACAATCGCCGCGCCGCACGCAGCGGCTTCGAACAGACGCACGGAAGGTGAGTAACCGGCGATCACCATCTCACGTCGCGTGACGTTGAGCGTGAGACGGGAAGAAGAGTAGAAACGCGCATGCCACCGTGGATTCAAGTGGACGATGCGGCGTATATTGCTGGGCCATTGAATGTCTTTCGGATACTGCGGGCCAGCGGCTATGAACTTCTTCTTCGGCAGCTTCTCCGCGGTACGAACCAACAGCTCTTCCAGCTTGGCTTGACGATCAGGCGCATAAGTTCCCATGTAGCTCAGGTCGCAGGCAAAACGGTCGTTCACTCCGAAGCGGCGATATTCACTCGGATCGAACGAGCAATAGAGCGGAACTGCGGAGCGCGCGCGGAATCTTTGCTCAATCTCGCGCAGCATGGGACCACCGGTGAAGCTGAAGTAGACGTCGAGGCCGGGGATCTGTTCGGCCTTCAGATACTCGGTCCGGTTCTGCCGACGCAACCCCGATATGGTGACCGGCGTATCGATGTCATAGAAGGCCTTTACCGCTACCGGGCTGTCTAGCAGTTCATTGATCGCCGCAATCCCATCCGGAAAATACGACCCGACCAGCCCGATGTCCGCGTCTGCCAGTTCCCTTCGGGCTTCGGTCCGAATCTCAGACCAGTT
>Ga0207117_1003_pt1 | contig 43609 bp, 30 predicted proteins | sample Alteio_BWMinHeat_45_FD_153502 | JGI IMG/M metagenome (GOLD analysis project Ga0207117, IMG submission 153502) | Enriched cells from forest soil in Barre Woods Harvard Forest LTER site, Petersham, Massachusetts, United States -... | ecosystem: Environmental > Terrestrial > Soil > Temperate forest >...
GGCATTGCCGAAGCTGAATTCGATAGGGGCGATGCTAAACTTCTTTCGCAACTTGAAAACGTTTCATTTCAATCAAACGGCTACTCACAAACTTACGAATACGACGGAAAAACCTACGAAGATCGCTATCTGTTTTCAACTGATAAAGAGGTTCATGGCCGCACGGTTTGTCCTAAGAATGGTTTTTGCGAGGAGTTTATCACCGAGCAAACACCAACAAATCTCATTTACACTCAAAAGAGACATGGGACCGATAAGATCGAAGTTCAAAAAGCTACATTCAAGAAGGCGGGCGAAGAGTGGCTCCTAACCAAAGAAGAAAAATATGAGGAAGGGCGTGTCTTAAGGCTATCTGATAGGAGCTTTGCTTCCACAATCCTGGATCAGTCTCGGCAAATCGTCGCAAATGCCGCAGCTGCATACGTAGCTACTTTAACGACAGGGCAAACGCCAAAAATGGCATTGATTGCTTCACTGTTTCACTTGGTAAGTCGAACAAATGCTCTTGCCATTCCTAATCCTTTGACCGAGGCGCGTCAAGTAAAGGAAATTAAGTCAGGTACTATTGGGGCTTTAACGAGGAGAACGGCACCAATCACACTTCTTAGCCCCTTACCCAATTTCTCGGTTCAACCTGGTGCTCAGCTAAGCCATAACATCAATTTGAGAAGCTATTGTCAACTTTCAAACTCTAATCAAAACCTGGAACTTTCGATTCGACAGACAAGTGGTCAACCGGCTCCTAGCTGGGTTTCGATCGGAATGGGTGCCATTACGCTTGAGAGTTCCCTTTATTTAGGAGCATTTACAGCTACTAATATTTTTGTATCGGGTAACTATGCATATGTTCTCACTTACAACCAGGAAGAATTAAATATTGTTGATATTAGCAATCCAAGTAATCCGATAGCTGTGGGATTATTTGTGGCCACTGGCGCTCGAAGTGTAGTTGTAAAAGGAAATTATGCCTATCTTGTTTCAAACAATAAATTGACAGTGGTTGATGTCTCTATTCCCTCAAGCCCTGTTTTGGCAACTTCTATGTCTATGAGTGTGATTAATAGTGGATATTCTCAATTTTGTGAGGTTGATAATCATTTGTACATTTACTCTAGCGATAATCCTAGTTTTGGTGTTCGTCATTCTAATCTAACAGTAGTGAATATTAGCAATCCAATGAATCCCACTCGGGTAAGCATACTAATTACAGGAATTAATGAAGGCCCATATCCGGCTGTTTCTGTTTCTGGCAAGTATGCTGTTACATCGACAAGCAGTGCTGCCTATTTCATAAATATTACTGATCCTTCGAGCCCCGCATTAATGACTAAGCTTCCATTCAATGGACCTTTTATTACGACAGTGGTGAAAGGAAGTTACCTATTTGTGGGTACATCTAGCTCTTCTGGGGTGAAGATTTACGATATCTCTACATATTCAAATCCAATCTTGGTCAATACAATTTTTTTGCTAGCTCCTCCAGGATCACTTACTTTAGACGGAAATTATATTTACGTTTCAACAGCTATCAGAGGTAGCGGTGCAGGTAACCCCAATCTGATCATTATTGATATTACAAATGTACAAACGGCTAAAATTGTCGCAACAATTCCTACTCTTGGTGGCGCATATAACACTTTTCTTAGTGATAATTATGTTTATGTCGCAGACGGAGGGGCAGGACTTGCAATCTATAACGCAGAGTCAAGAGTTTTGTCTGGAACTCCCAGTGCTTCAGATCGTGGTTTATTGCTCCTAAATGTGACTGCAAAAGATGATTTAGGCAATACGCTAATGGATCCGATAGCGATCCATGTAGGTGATATCAAAGTTGCTATCCCGATATCAAACCAGCAGGTGTATGTGGGGAATTCAACAATGCTTTCCCTTCCAGCTGGAACATTTGAATTTCCTAATGCAGCTTTTACGTATACTGCAACATTAGTGGGGGGCTTGCCTCTTCCTCCATTTATCAATTTTGATCCAGAGACACGCACGTTTTTATTTACACCGCATTTAGGGGATCAAAATAGCTATCGCATTCAAGCGACTGGCGATGATGGCTACGGCGGTACAATTTCAACAACATTTGATTTAAGTGTTCCCGACCGCCCTCCCGTATTGGCACAGCCACTTGGCAACCAGACAGCCTACACAGGTGAATTTTTTGAATATATTGTCGCAAGCAGCTCATTTGCCGATGCAGACAATGATCAGCTTGCATTTTCTGCAAACTTGGTAGGCAGCAGTGTTTTGCCAGGGTGGCTTGGATTTGATCCGGCATTGCGCAGGTTTTACGGAACTCCATTTGGGAGGAACACGTATCAAATTCAAATGAATGCAAATGACGGATTTGGTGGAGTTGTATCAGGGACCTTTACAATCACTATTCCAAATAGTGCTCCTATCTTGCTCAATCCTATCGGAACTCAACTGGCAAGCGTTGGCATTCCCTTTAGTTACACCTTCTACTCAAGCACATTTTACGATGTTGATGGCGATGCTTTAACTTACTCAACAAGTTCACTTCCAGCTTTTCTTAGCTTTAATCCTGCAACGAGAACCTTTACAGGAACTCCGCAAATTCAAGATACGGGAACCACCTCAATTACCTTATCTGCACAAGACCCCCTCGGGGCCAAAGCATCTGCGACCTTTACTCTAACGGTTTTGAGCTCAACTAGCGATTTGCCGCCAGTCCTTGTTCTGCAAATTCCCGACATGACGATCACATCGGGCATTCCATTTAATACTACCTTTAATAAGGGGACATTTGAGGATCCCCAGAATCAACCTTTGACTTACACAGCGACTTTGGAAGGGGGCAGTCCTTTGCCAGATACCTTGCATTTTGATCCAGAAGCTTTCTCCATGTCTGGAGTTGTGACAATACCGCAAACCTTGCGGATAACGATTAAAGCAACGGATCCTTATGGAGGGTTTGCTGTCGATACATTTGCCATAACAGCAATTGATGGAACGAAATATCCACCCATTGTGCTGAATCCCTTACCGGATGAAATCGCCACTGTCGGCGTCATGTTTCGCATGCAAGTACCAGAAACTACCTTTAAAGATCTTAGCGGAGATTCATTGACAATTGCTGTGATCCAGGCAGGAGGCTTGCCGCTTCCCAAATGGCTCAAATGGGATCCGGTGAAGCTATCCTTTTCCGGGACTCCAGGGCCTTTTGATACCAACACTTACGCAAATAAGGAACACACGATTGAAGTCTGGGCTGCAGATGGCACAGGAAGTGTCAAAACAAGCTTTAAAATCACTGTTAACGGAGAATCGTTCTGGGCAACGTTTATTAAATACGGATTTAGCTTTGTATCCATTGCAGGTACCGGTCTTGGACTTTGGAAAAGTCGAGCGCTCATCTGGAATCATTTTAGACAGGATAAATATCGCCAGAAGGAACCTGAAAGAGCAGTTGTCGGAGAGCAGTTTGAACGGAAAATATCTTTGGATTTCAAGAGAGCAAGAGTAAGGGTTTACCACAAGGATATATTGTTGGATAAAATGCCTGATGATTTAGTCTATAAAAACGATCAATTAAAAGGCGTACCAACCACTAAAAGTGTAGGTCGCTACACAATTCGCATTTATGACCAGGATGGTTATATCAATGAAGAATTCGATCTGTTCATTAAAAACAATGCAAATGATGCCGATCCCATAGAAAAGACAGGTTATATGCAGACCAAGTTTGCCTCTTTCTCAAATACCTGCCTTCCGCAAGATGACGATGAAGAAAACGGAAAGGGAAACTGCTTTGGGTCCAAGAGGGGGGATTCTTCCATTATGATGCAGAGTCTATTGTCACATCAAAATAAAGAGTTGAAAGGAGATGGGGTTTTATGACCGTTTCTTTAAGAACAGCAATATTATCCGGAATTCGATACTGTACACAAACTGTATCAAATATCTTGCCGCAGATGAAGCCGGCATCGGTTACCGATCTTCTTCATCAAACGCAAGAGCAGGGGAGTGCTGTTCTTAGCATTGGCCATGGAGAGATCTTAATTGAGATTATGAAGGATGAAAATGGTCTTCGAATTTTTAAAGCAGATGACGAAATGTCGCAAAATCCCGTTGTCATCCGAGAAGGCAAAGAAAATAATGGCCACGCTTTTTGGGAAGCTAAAGTTACCAAATATCTCAGCCGGCATTTTCCCAAAACGTCCATGGTTGATTTTGGTGTCACGCATCGACGTTGGAAGAATGAGGCATTTGCAGATTTAAAAAACCACCTTGCTTTGAGTGGCCAGCTGAGGAAGCAAGGGGAGCAATTCACACTGAAGTTGCCCCCTGAAGATATCGTCACATTCGATGGCCCTGATGCAGAGTTAAAATCAGACATTTACCTAAAGCATTTTTATCACAGGAGAAAAACACCTGTGGAGGAGACTGAATCAGAGCCTTGGGATCTACTAAAACGGCTTGCAATAGGTTATTTGTCTTTGTCGGGGGATTTGTTGACACCTTGGGTGAAGACACATGTGCTTCTTCCTCACCAAGCGGACCATTTGAGAAAGAAAAATTCTGCTCAGACAGAACCAGATGGATTTTTGGATTGTGCCAATCTTGCTGAAATGGCAAAAAAATCCTCACTTAATCGAGATGTTCAAAATCACTTAGAGCAGACTTCACGTGCAAACTTTCAGCAAAACGCACTAAGTGCTGCAATGGTCTATGCGGCCACAAGGCTTGCAAGCAACAACCCAAAAGTGGCAATGATTACAAGTTTGTTCTCTTTCGTTCCAAGTGCGACTGCTTTGTCGGCTGTGGGCACTCGTGAGATCTCATTTTCCAAAGCCACAAATGGAATAGGACTACAAAAAGCCAATGCAGCAGCCAAAAGCGCCTTGGCAAGACAAACTGCGCCTATTACAATTATTTCTCCTTTGCCCAATCTTGTTGCAACACCGGGAATCCTGCTTACACAGCAGATCGATATGAAACAATATTTCGAACTTTCCAATCCAAATAGCAATCTTGAGCTTACTATTAAACAAAGCGATGGTACCGCCGTTCCTAGTTGGCTCAAAATGAATATGGGCGATATTTCCTTGATCAACGTCTTTGATTTTGTGACGGGTAGCTATGGTAGAGTCCATGTTATAGGTGATTATGCTTATACTTTTGGCTCAAGTGGGCTTAAAGTTGTTGATGTCAGCAACCCCAAAAATCCTGTAGTTGTTGGGAGCCTTGGTGCTATTTCTTTATATAATGATGTATATATATATGGTGGTTATGCTTATTGTGTAGTTTACCAACAGAGTATTGCGGTAATTAATATATCTGATCCATATAACCCAATATTAGTTAATAATGTAATTGCTAAAGGTAATTCTATGGATGGGTCTGGTAATTATATTTATTTAAATTCCGATTCTATTGGTGGAATTAAAATATTTGACGCTAACAATCAAACTAATCCTGTACAAATTGGTGAATTTGCCCAACCTAGCAATCTTTTTACTAAATCTATTGGTGATTATGTTGTATTTGGAGATCAAGGTAATGGCACAATAAAAATAATTAATGTTAGTATTCCAGAAAATCCTGTTTTAGTATCTTCATTTCCAGGGTTTGGCAACTCAGCAGTAAATAAAGAAAATTATTTGTATGTTGGAAAAAGCTATCGTTTGTTTATTTACGATATTACACAAATAACAAACCCTGTTGTGGTTGGAACAGTGTCTTTGAGTAGCCAACTTATTGATATGGTTTTGGTAGGCGACTATATCTATGCTTCTTGTCTAGCCGATGGAATTCAAATCGTAGATGTCAAAGAAGCTTCTAACCCACAGTTTGTGTCAACTTTTAAACACGGGGCAACACGAAACGTTTTTCTCAGTGGTAACAAGGGATATTTTATGGATAATTCTGCTTCTACGCTTGGGATTTTTGATGCAAGCATAAGAGTCTTATCTGGCAGGCCTGGTGCATCTGATCGTGGCTTGTTGGAAATTGACGTTACCGCTTCAGATGATTTGGGGAATTTAGTTGTAGACCGAATTGCTATTCATGTTGGTGAAATTAGTGTGTCGCCCATTCCGAATCAGCAAGTGTATGTAGGAAATTCTACGCTATTTACTTTTGCGCCCAGCACTTTTGAGTTTCCGGGTGCTACGTTTACCTACACAGCGAAGTTGGTGGGTGGATTATCCCTTCCTCCGTTTATCAGCTTTGATTCGAGCAGCCGCACCTTCATTTTTGCTCCAACATCAGGAGATCAAAATACGTATCGGATCGAAGTTACAGCAAATGATGGCTACATGAATACTAAGACTGTATTTGATCTCAGTGTGCCAGACCGCCCACCGGTCGTTGAGCAACCCCTGGCGAACCAGACCGCTTACACCGGAGAAGCTTTTGAGTATATGTTTGCCGGCAATTCATTTTCGGACTTAGATAAGGACATATTGAGTTATTCTGCGCGGTTAGTAGGTACCAATGGATTGCCCGGCTGGTTGAGTTTTGATCCTGTTCTTCGAAAATTCTATGGAACGCCATTTGGAAAAAATGTCTATCCCATTGAAGTGACTGCAAATGATGGCTTTGGCGGTATTGCATCCAATACATTTACTATCACAGTCCCCAACAGTGCTCCGATACTGCTCAATTCACCTGGGACACAGCTGGCAAGTGTAGGGATCCCATTTAGCTATACATTCAACACAAACACATTTTATGATGTCGACAATGATCCGCTGACATATTCTACAGATCAATTACCTGGATTCCTTATCTTTAATCCCGCAACGAGAACATTTACCGGAACACCCCAGGTCTTGGATTCCGGAACTTATTACATTATTCTGCAGGCACAAGACCCCTCCGGAGAAAAAGTATCAACGACCTTTAGTTTAACGGTTTTAAGCTCCTCGAATAATAATCCTCCTGTGTTGGTAAAGAGCATTCCTGATGCTTCAGAGAAAGCAGGCTTGCCTTTTAGCTTTAGTTTTGATTCGGGCAGCTTTGAAGATCCTGAAGGAGCCACGTTAACGTATCAAGCAACCTTAGAGGGTGGAGCACCCTTGCCAGAAGGAATCTACTTTGATTCCGATACACGCACGCTCTCTGGTTTGCTTCAAACTCCTCAATCGTTCAGGATTACAATTCGTGCAGTGGACCCTTATGGCGCTTTTGCTGTCGATACGTTCACTCTCAATATCATTGATAACGCTAACTATCCGCCGATTGTGCTAAATCCATTGCCTGATGTCGTAGCGTCGGTTGATCAGCATTTTTTCTTTCGCATACCCGATAGTACGTTTGCCGATCCCAACAATGATAAGCTGACTATTTCGATCAATCAATCAGGCGGACAGCCGCTTCCTAAGTGGTTAAAGTGGGATCCCGCAACTAATTCTCTCTCCGGCAAGCCTGGGCCCTGGGATACTGGCACCTATCAAGATAAAGTAATTGATGTTGAGGTGTGGGCCTCAGATGGAAATGGAAGCGTCAAGACCACCTTCAAAATCATTGTTCAAGGACAATCCTTCTGGGAAATCTTTATCAAGTACGGCATCACCTTTGGCTCTATTGCCATTTCAGGCATCGGATTTTTTAGAAGCAGAGCCCTCGTTTGGAATTACTTCATGAAGAATAAGTATCGTAAAGGGACTGAAAGAGCCGCTGTTGGAACAATGTTTGAACGAGATATTTCGTTGGAACTCAAAAAAGTAAAAGAAGTTAAGGCCTACCACAACGGCGAACCTATGGCCAAACTGCCTAATGGATTGTGTTATGAAGATGACCAACTGAAAGGTGTACCAACCACCAAAAGTGTAGGTCGCTACACAATTCGCATTTATGATCAGGATGGTTATATCAACGAAGAATTCGATCTGATCATCAAAAGGAATGCAAATGATCCCGACCCTGTAGAAGAGAAGAGCCACCTCCAAACCAAGCTTGCTGCTTTTTCAAGCAAATTCCATACAAATGAGGCTGAGGATGATGAAAGCAGAGAGAAAAACTGCTTTGGATCCAAATCCAAGAAAGGAGATTCTTCCGTCATGTTGGAAAGCCTATTGCCGGATCAAAGCAATGCGTAAAGCTGCTGAATCTAGCTGGATTTTACGACTCGATTAGGCTGTAAAATTTCTGTTGTTGCAAAATTAACAAAATCTTTAATCTTGATCTTCTAATTTGTCGGAGGCGCTTATGTCGATCAATCTAGAAAAATTTTCCAACACAGCCGGTCTTAATTTTTTTGCAAAACAAGCATGCCATGCTGCAGACAGATTAACCGAACTTACCTTTCATGTCCTAGATGGGGCGACAACTAGCCTGGGAAGGTTGCTGCCAGATCTTCGCCCTAGATCTGTTGGGGACGTGGTGCTTCAAACAAAACAGAAGGGAAGTGCTCTTTTTGGGACGCCTGGAGGCGATGTCTTAATCGAGATTTCTCAAGATCAAAAGGGATACTATATTTTCAAGGCAGTGGGGGAGACTCTAGAGCCTATCGTCATCTATGAAGGAAAGAAAAAAACAAGCGGGGCCGCTTGGGAAGTGAAAGTTTCTACCTATGTACAGCAGGTTGTCAAATTGGCAGATTCTGTGAGTTATGGCGAGACCGCGAGGCGCTGGAAGGGAGAGACGTTTACAGCGCTTAAGGAAAAGTTTGTAGCCGATGGACTTTTAAGAAAGAGGGGAGGCGAGGTGCTCTTGAAACTGCCAGGAGAGGATCTATTGACCTTTGATGGTGCTCAGGCTTCTTTAAAGGCAGAAATTGTGCTGAAGCGCTTTTATCAAAGAAGAAAGACTGAAGTAGAAGAGATCCAATCAAGGCCTTGGGAACTGCTCAACAACCTATTTGTAGGGTATCTCTACTTTTCTGGGTATGCTCTGGCACCTTGGGTGGATGATCACGTAATGCTTCCCCATCAAAGAGCCGAAATGGAAGATGAAAAGGCACGCCGCATGACAGCCGATGGCTTTCTGGATAATCACGAGTTAACAGAAATGGCAAAACATCCCGGCCTTCGAGACCGAGTGATCAGCATTGCCGAGGCAGAAGCAGATGCCGGGGATGGCAAGCTACTGTCACAGCTAGATAATGTCACTTTCCAACCAGATGGCTACTCTCAAACGTTCAAATACGAAGGAAAAAGCTATGCAGAGCAGCATGTATTTGCGGGGGAAAACGAGGCACATAGCCTCATGGTTTGTCCAGAGAAGGGTTTTTGTGAGGAGTTTATCACCGAGCAAACACCAACAAATCTCATTTACACTCAAAAGAGACACGACTTTGACAAAATCCATGTGCAAAAAGCCACTTTCACAAAAGAGGGAGCCGAGTGGAAACTAACGACGCAAGAGAATTATGAGGAAGGTCGGGTCTTGAGGCTTCCCGATAGGAGCTTTGCCTCCACAATCCTTGATCAGTCTCATCAACTGGTTGCTCATGCAGCAAAGATCTATTTGGCTACCATGATCACACAGCAAAGCCGGAAGATGGCTTTGATTGGCTCACTATTTCATTTGGTAAGCCAAACCAAAGCTGCATCGGTGCCAGAAGCGCGTCACGTCAATGCAGTCCGATTGGATTCTATGATGAAAAGAAGAGCGGCTATCACCGTTATCACCCCTTTACCCTATCTTACCGCAACGGTCGGAGTGCCGTTCGTAGAGCAGATTAATCTGCCAACGTATTACCAACTTTCCATTCCAAATGACAATCTAGACCTTTCCATTACACAGGCTAATGGTTCTGCAGCTCCCAGTTGGCTTTCGATGAATATGGGCGACCTTTCATTGATAAAATCTATGTATTTGACTAGCCATAGCAGAGATGTTTTTGTATCTGGTAATTATGCGTACATCGCCGGTGATACCTCCTTCCAAATGGTGGATATTAGCAATCCAGGTAGTCCAATTGTTGTAGGGTCTTACACCAACCCGCGCATAGGCGGAGAATTGGGTGGATTTGTTTTCGTGAAGGGGAATTATGCGTATTACGGTGACATATTCTTCGAAAACTTTGGCACAGGTGTTGCAATTCATGTGTTGGATGTGAGTAATCCAGCTAGTATTTCATCACAGGCGACATTTTATAATGCGATGATTAGTCATGCAATGACACAGTCTGGTAATTATATTTTTATTGGCCAGTATGACAGTTCTGCTTCCAACGATACTTTGACTATTATTGATATTACAAATCCAATAAATCCGTTTCAAGTATCGTCGATTAGTTGGCCAACACTCGGCGGTTCCATAACAGACATAAATATCTATAACAACTATGCTTATGTGTCAGATTATTATTATCTATGTATTGTGGACATAAGCAACCCCTCTAACCCTGCATTAGTAAGAACAATTTCGATCAATGCCCTTGGTGGTTGGGTAACCGCAACATTAGCTCGAGATAATTTTCTCTTTGTAACAGCGGGTCCCTCCTTGCAGATTTACAACAACACTCAAATCTCTAACCCGGTATTGGTTAGCACTGTATATCTGGGACCGCAAGCTACGACTCATTATGCAACAGCTAATTCTATGATTTTGGAAGGTAACTACCTCTATGTTTTTTGTTATGAACAGGGTTTGAAAGTGGTCAATGTAGAAGATCCTCTAAACCCAAGTCTAGTAACTACTTTTAATACTGTTGGGTCGGCTGTTAATGGTTTTCTGAGCCAGAACAATGTTTTTGTTGCAGACGATCTGGCTGGTTTGACGATCATTAATACTCAGCAAAGAAAGCTGTCTGGAACTCCAACTGTAGCAGACCGTGGGTTGTTGTTACTCGATGCTACAGCAGCAGATGGATTGGGAAACACTGTTGTGGAGCCTGTTGCGATTCATATTGGAAGCATAAGTATCACTACCATCCCTAATCAACAAGTATATGTAGGGAGTTCGATGCTGTTTACTCTTCCAGCTGGCACATTTGAGTATCCAGGAGCTACATTCACTTATACAGCTACTTTGGTAGGGGGAGCGCCGCTTCCGCTCTGCATTAATTTTGATTCAGGAACACGCACCTTTATATTCGCACCGCAATCAGGTGACCAGAACACCTATCGCATTCAAGTTGCGGTGGATGACGGTTATGGTGGTACCAGCAGCACGACCTTTGATTTAAGTGTGCCGGATCGCTATCCTGTCGTAGCACAACCCCTGGCGAATCAGACGGCTTATACTGGAACGCCTTTTGTATATGCTTTTACCAGCAATTCATTCACCGACGCAGATAATGATTTGCTAAGCTATTCTGCACGATTAGTAGGTAGTAGTTCAGGTTTACCCGGCTGGTTGAATTTCGATCCCGTTCTTCGCCAATTCTATGGAACTCCATTTGGAAGAGGGGTCTATCCCATTCAAGTGACAGCAAATGATGAAAATGGAGGTGTCGTTTCCAACACATTTACAATCACAGTCCCTAGTAGTCCTCCAGTTGTAATCAACCCGATTGGAACGCAGACTGTTGGCGCTGGGATTGCTTTCAGTTACACATTTAATTCTAATACTTTTTACGATGTAGATAACGATCCGTTGACTTATTCAACAGGTACATTGCCAGCTTTCCTTGCTTTCAATCCTGCAACGAGAACTTTTAGTGGGGTACCGCATAGCGTGGACATTGGAACCTATACGATCACTTTGCAGGCTCAAGCAACTGGTGGAAATGTTTCGACAACATTCAGTTTAAGTGTCTTGAGTTCTACTAATAGCAATCCGCCTGTCTTGATCGAGCAAATTCCAGATCTTTCCATCACCTCAGGCATTCCATTCAATAAAACCATCAGCTCTAAAACATTTGAAGACCCTCAGCATCTTAATTTAACCTACACAGCAACCTTAGAAGGGGGCAATCCTTTGCCCTACGGTTTAGATTTTAATGCAAATACCCTGACATTATCCGGCACGGTCCCTACGCCGCAAACCATGCGGATTACCATTAAAGCCGCAGACGTTTACGGAGCATTTGCCATTGATACGTTCACATTAACGGTGATGGACGGAACAAAATATCCACCCATCGTTCTTAACCCATTGCCAGATGTTCCTGCAACCGTTGGCACTCCATTCTTTATGGAAGTACCGCAAAATACATTTAAAGACCTTAATGGTGACCAATTAATTGTCTCCGTGGAACAATCAGGGGGATTACCGCTACCAGGTTGGTTGAAATGGGATGCGGCTAAATTTTCATTTTCTGGGACACCTGGACACTTTGATACGAATACCTATTCAAATCGGCAGGTTACCATCAATGTGTGGGCCAAAGATAATGTAGGGAGCGTCAAGACTAGCTTTATTATCTCCGTTGGCGGGGAATCGTTCTGGGCATTGTTTATTAAATATGGCTTTAGCTTTGCATCGGCGGGAGTTTCTGCTTATGGGCTTTGGAAACAAAGAGCCTTGATATGGAATTACCTTTGTAAAAACAAATATCAAAAACCGATAGAAAGAGCGATCGTTGGTCAAGACTATAACCGTGACATGCAACTTGAGCATAAAAAAATAAAAGAAGTTCGGGCCTATAGCGGGGATGAGCCATTGCCCCAACAACAGCTTTTGCCAGACGGTTTGTCTTATGAGTATGGTGCAATTAGTGGAACTCCAACGGCTAAAGATTTGGGTCTCTTTACCGTGCGTGTTTTTGATTATGATGGGTATATTAATGAAGAATTTTATTTAATCATCAAAAATGATTCAACGGATCCCGATCCGGAGAAACAGCCTTCTTGTTTCATAGCTGCACAAGCGAAGCTTTCTCAAATGCGCACTTTGTTTCATTCAAGCAGAGAGCATAATGAGGAATTAGGAGTGGGTTGTTTAGGAAGACTGAAAAAACACTTACCCACAGAATTTCCGATGAGAAAGTTAAGCAATACTCACGATGATACAAAATCCTAGGTAATGAAGCTATCCTTATGATACTGTGAGGTAAAATCAATCTTCATAACACTTTCAGCACGGGCAATATGCGTGGTATTCCCTCCACGTTTAATTTCCCATGGGTGTCCACCGACTGTTTTTTGGGAATGCTTCCCATCAATCCAATCTGCAAATTCCTCATAGTAGCTATATTGCTGAATGATTGACAACTATTGAAAAGGGGATTAAATGGCATGACAATGTTTAGTAGAGTCTTAGATTTTTCAAGTGGTTTGGTACAAAAGCTATTTTTTCCCCAAGCCCACTTGACTTTTGAGGAATCTCCGCTATTTGATGCAAGTGCCTGGAAAAACTATTATCATTTCGATGTTGTTGATGTACCTGTCCCGATGGATCTTCAGCAACGTTTGGATCAGCCATGTCCTCATTGGGGGCAATTTAAGGTTAGGCAAACACATCTTTTATGTCTGGTTCCTGGGGGAGTGACCAGTCAAAAAATATGGCATATGGCTCAAGCGGGGAACTTGTCTACTTCTGTGGAAGATAAAACGCTTCCTCCAAACCCATATTGGATTTTAATCACGACAAAAATCTTGCCAGACAGTCGATCTAAGAGTTTGCTAGAGCAAAAAAGAGATTTAGAAGTATTTGGCTACGCTATTCCCACCGTCTTAGAAGCTTCGGTTGCTAAACTTGCTTTGCAGGCATCTAAAAAGGTACAGATTTATCCATATCCAGCTGGATGTACTAGATGCCAAGAAGAAGTAGATGGGTTTCCTGTGGCAATAGGGAGCCAGGATGAACAACATTTGCTTGCGATTTTCAACGAATGGAACGGCCTCTCTGGCTTTGCTGCCGTCTGTAGAGCTTTGAATTGAACTGCTCTTACGCAAATTCAACGTCTGATAATTTACGTTATGTTAGGTTTGCGAGGGATGCTTTTGCAGAAATTGCCAGAGAAAGTTGGAGCATTGCTCCGCGGAAAGCGTTTTGGGATCGACCCATATAGGGTCAAACTCTCTTGTTGGTTGTTCTTTCATGGGTCGAAAACCTTCAATTCCGTAAATCAGTCCGATCTGGAAGAATGTATAGGGCTCGGTTGATGTTGTTTCTGGGACTGCGATTGTCGTTGTTAGATTATCTATGAGATGAAAGGAATCGAATTCAAAGGAGATTTCCTCGGCTAGTTCGCGCCGTAAGGCTTGTTCAAGCGACTCTCCAAATTCAATTCCGCCCCCGGGAAAATCGAACTTGCCAGCGTAAGGGCCTTTTTTTTGCTGAACCAGAAGTAGGTCCCGGTCTTTTGCTACAAAGGCGTAGACACCTACTCTGGTGATTTTTTGCATGCAGATCCTAGGGAATAACCGTAACAGAAAAATAGACTCTCCTTAAGTATTTTGTCAAGAGCTCTCCAGGCAGGACTCCCCTGTTTTCACGTATTTTGTAAAATTTTATATTACGTCATAAAAAATAACAAGAATTTATCTATTTACATTAAATTCGATATTAAATATAATTTTCGGATAATGTAGTTTATTTTTATTTAATACTCAAAAATATTGGCTTTAATATGAACGATGTAAATGTAAACAGGAATGTAGAAGAAGCAGCATATGTCGACTTGAACAAAATAAAGTTGGCTCTTGCATCAAAGCGACAAACAAGTTCTCCTAACCGACAACCAACTCAGAAATCATGGATCCGTGTAGCAGAGCTCCTTGTTGGTGAATTGTCTCAGGGACATGCTGCGCGCCAGACTGAACTCGAGTTGATTGAAAAGCAAATTGCGGTGTTGAGTGGGGAGATTCAAAATGGTAGGGCTGGCAGAGGTAAAGTGACCTCTATTTTGGATTCGTGTGAAGAAATCGTTGGGGTCGCCAGGCCGATTCTCAAATTGTATCCTTCAACACAGAACACACTCGCGCTTTTTATTGAAGCCTGTAAACAGCGAGCTGCTTGGGAAGCAACAAAAGAAAACTGCCCTAATGAAGCGCCAATGCGACTGTTGCAAAGTATGCCAACCTCTGAACCTCCAATCATGTGCGATCAGCCTTTAACAAAAACAATGGCTGCTCAGGTACAACAAATGATCGAAAATTTCGACAAAATGTTGGAAGGTTTTGCGTCGGTTAGAAGCGGAATGGTTTCTAGTTTGCATTCCATTACTTTAAAAGCTCGAAACGAATATGCAGCTCAGTTGGCAAGCCATTTAGTGGATGAGATCATGAATAAAGATAGTTCTCTTTCAGAACAAACACGCAACATTAATCGCGCCTTAGCGCTTTTCCCCCTGACAGAAAAAGTAGAGCCCGAAACTGAGCCTTTACGTCGAAAACTAGGTAAAGCGATTGTGGCAATTACGAAGAGGCAGGTACAAGATAAGTTGGCGCAGATCAGAGAAAATAAAGACATGAAAACCAAACTGATGAAAGCAGACGAAATTGGTGAACTTATTGATCATTTGAGAATGAATCGTACTTTCTTTTGTTTTAGGGAGGATGTGTTTAATGATCTGAATAGATGGGAAGCTGAGATGATTCGCTTATTCCCTGTTGAGCAAAACCAAGATATGATTCAAATTCGGAGATTAGTCATTCTAAGCAACGATCTCAGAGGTTTAATCCTCTACTCGATGAAAAGAGATGATCAAGGGAATGTCTTGCCCGAGTGTCAAGAGCGACTTCAAACTTGGGATGATCATGTCAGAAGTTTACGCCAAGAGATATCTGCTTTAGAAAGATTGCCTCGCGGCCATGATTTTCAACGGATTAAGAAAGCAACGGCAGATTTGCATCATTTAGGCACAAAGATATTTGAGGTATTTGCAAAGGAAAGAGTTGCCGGAGAATTTACTGATATTGCTCTCGTTCACCTCAATCGAGCAGAAAAAGGTCTTAAGGAATTAAATACAAATCGCCCTCGCAGTCAAATCTGGATCGGTTCTAATCTCCTTTTAAAAATGCAAGAAAATAAGGCAAAGCGCGTCGGTATAGAAAACGCAGATATCGACACAACCTATTTTGAGTTGGATGGTGCGTTTAAACAGTTTAGTTCTGCAGCGGCAGCGGGCCATACAGCAGCTCAAATTCAAATCGCTGTTGATAGTTTTGATATCTCCGAAAAAGAGCAGCCGGCCGAAGTGCAAATCTTGAGTGAGCTGCTACTGATTAAAAGTCGCTTGAAAGCCCTCAATTTCTTTGATGCACCGGTAGCTGGTTTGAAATTTACAAACAAACCTTCTAGCGAAGGATCTGGCAGTTTTGTTCTAGATCCGCCAGAGAGATCTCCACAAGCAAACTCAAATGGGCTAGACGAGGCAGGAGAAACGATTCGAAGCTATCTATTCCGCTTTTATGAAGGGAAGCGCGCAGATATGTCAGAAAGAAGCCTTTTAGGTTCTCAAGTGCGACCTGAAAAAATTCTCGACGCATCGCAACTAAAGCCCCTAAAGAAAGACGAACTGATAGAATTGATCGACAAGCTTTATCAACTAGCTGTCGACATAAAATCTACAGAAAAACTCTCGCAACCCGAATTTGAAGAGATTGAGCTGCAAATAGAGTGTCTCAAGAATCTTCTCTAATATAAAAGCGCGCCTGTTCTAAAGAACTAACGGGTTGATTTGCAATCTAATATATAGAGTGGTATCCTCTGTCATCGAAATGATTTCCAGATTAAACTTGTGAGGTAATGACATGGTGTCAAATAGTCAAAGTCTTGGCCGAATCAACTGGGTCGTAGAGGGTGAACCGGGATCGATTAATAAGAAGACGGCGGAGCCTATACAATTCAAACCTTTTGAATCTATCAGAACATGGTTGAAACCTGAATTGCAGCAGCAATTTTTATGGTTGAACAATTCCCCATCTGATTCGCATCGGTATCAGAAGCTTTGGTCGGATGTTAAGGGTCCTTCGATCCCTCCAGCTGAAGCCAAGCAGCCGAGTTCAAATGCTCCAGAAATTTCAAATCGCTGGAAATTAGCCGATGAGATACAGTTAGTGTTTCTGCTCACACAACCCACCAAAGCCAGTACTAAGGAACGTGCTTGGCAACAGGTCGCGAACGCTATGAAGCCACATCGAAGCGTAAGTGCATGTAAACTCCATTTTCTTAGACTTAAAAATTCAAATCGCCTCCAGAGCATCATAGAGGCATCAAAGAATACATCTTCTCCCATTACCATAGTAGGGAATATAGAAGGTTTCCAGGCCTTTAGAGAGACCTTTTGTCTCCACGAGAATAACCATTCAAATAAGAAAATGAAGATGACAGAAGAAACTAGCCCAGAAGCGGGAATGGATCTTTGAAAAGAGGTTTTGCATTAATTCGCTCCCTCGTTTATCGTGAGATTTTCAAGATTTAATGAGAGAGGGGTATGTCAACGTTTACATCTATCCAAGACTTGCTCGGCAATGATGCCGATCCTCTTTTGTCCCATAAGTGTACAGCAGTTCCAAAAGAGCAGCTCCATGTGCCAAATGCGCGCTGGATCGAAGAGATCTGGCTCCCCTCTGACCGCAATATCCGCGTGTTGCGCAATTTAAGCGCCTTGTTTAACCATGGGCGCTTAAGTGGGACTGGCTATCTTTCGATTTTGCCTGTTGACCAAGGAATTGAACATTCTGCAGGAGCTTCTTTCTCGCCCAATCCAATCTATTTCGATCCTGAAAACATCGTGAAATTGGCTCTAGAAGCCGGTTGCAATGGGGTTGCTTCGACGCGTGGAGTGCTAGGATGTGTGGCGCGGAAATATGCGCATAAAATCCCCTTCATCATGAAAATCAACCACAATGAACTCTTGTCTTACCCTAACACTTATGACCAAATTCTTTTTGCAGGTGTTCATGAAGCCTATGACATGGGCGCTGTTGCTATTGGAGCCACCATCTATTTTGGTTCCCCTGAGAGCCATCGTCAGATCCAAGAAGTCAGTAAGGCATTTGCTTTGGCACACGATCTGGGGATGGCGACGATTCTATGGTGCTATTTGCGCAATCCTGCTTTTAAAATTGGAGATAAGGATTACCACAACAGCGCCGATTTAACCGGGCAAGCAGATCACCTTGGCGCAACGATTGGGGCTGATATTGTAAAGCAAAAGCTCCCCACTCTCAATGGTGGCTATGCCGCTCTCAACAAAGAAAAAAAGGGATATGGCAAGTACACAGAAGAGATGTACACAAAACTATGCTCAGACCATCCGATCGATTTGTGCCGTTATCAAGTTCTCAATGGGTACAATGGACGTATCGGCCTGATTAACTCCGGTGGCGAATCGGGGAAAAATGATAAAGCTGATGCCGTTAAAACGGCTGTGATCAACAAGCGCGCAGGTGGCATGGGGTTGATCAGCGGACGCAAAACGTTTCAAAAGCCAATGAAAGAAGGGATTGAGCTCTTTCACCTTATCCAAGACGTGTATCTATGTAAGGAAGTGACTATCGCCTAAGAATTGTGTGAGCGTTCTGTCGCGATTCTTTTCTGGAAGTAAACTCCCCTTTTGTTGTACTACAGAAATTTGGTTAACTTATAGCTGAGGTCACCTTATGCAGTTGCGAAAATTACTTGTGCTGTTTCTTGTTATTTCTACAGCCTGCAACCCTCCCGAAAGTAACGACGAGAAAGCCATTAAAGAGCGCACGCTAGCATACGAGGGCGCTTTTAACAAAAATGATTCAAGAGCTCTTGCAAATTTATGGGCAGAAGAAGGCTTCTATACCTTGCCGGAAAGTGGTCAAACTGTGGAAGGAAGAGACGCAATCAGGGACAAATTTGATGCGTTTTTCAAAAAAAGGCCTAAATCGACTCTGGCAATCGCGATTGATTCGATCACCTTCCCAAATCCGGATGAAGCAATCGAATCTGCGACTGCTACTATCAGCGAAAAAGATGTCGTTCGCGCCCAAATGACTTACAAAGTGATTTATGAGAAAATCGATGGGCAATGGCTGATTTCCGAAATTCGGGAAATTCTGAGTGCCAAGCCCCCTAAACCCTCTCCACACCTCAAAGAGCTCGAATGGCTGATTGGCTCTTGGGTTGACCAAGATCAAGACACAACGATAGACTCCAATTACCAATGGGATCGGTATAAAGTGTTTATCACTCAGCACTTCTCCATCACGGCTGAAGGGAAATTTGAACTGGAAGGCAAACAAATCATTGGGTGGGATCCCATTAATGAAAAAATCCGCTCCTGGATTTTTGACTCGGATGGTGGTTTTGGCGAGGGAAACTGGCGCAAAGACGGGAGTCGCTGGATTCTTGAAATTGCCTCAACACTTGCCGACGGAAGAAAAGCATCTGCCGTTTATATCTTCACACCGATCGATAAAGACCACTACACAATTCAATCCACTGATAGATCAGTTGGTGGAGAGCTGCTTCCTGATATTGAACCTGTCACGGTTGTTCGAAAGGAGGCGCCATGAAAAGAGGTTTGATTTTACTTGGTGTCACCACTGCAATAGCCTTTTTAGCAATCCCCGCTCTCGACGCGCGCGATGGGGGTTCTCGCAGCGGCGGTGGAGCGCGTGGCGGTAGTGCGGCGCGTGGTGGTGGAAAAGAAGCTAGAGGCGGCGGTGGAGGAAGGGGTGGGCAAGCACATCCAGTTCAAAGAAGCCCTTCGATGAGCCGTACGGGCCAAAACCGCTCCAACAATCAAAGCGCACCATCCAGGAAAAATGAAAGGCCTGGACAAGTTCAAAGCCAAAGCAATAGAAAGCCAACGCAAAACAATCTTAAAGAGTTTCTTCACACGCATCCACAAAGCAGCAATCGCCCAGCTGGAACTCACATTCACACGAATAGACAAAATCTTGGCAAAAACGTGCGCAACAATGTGCATACCCATAATCCTCATCATCATGACTGGTTTAATGATCATTTTTGGGTAAACCACCATCACTTTCCAGCCTACTACCACTCCCATCACAATTGGTGGAGATGGACTACGCCAGTTGCCGTTGGTGGATGGCTTGGGTGGAATGCAGCGCCTATTTATTATGATTTTTATGCCGACAATGGCGCAACATATTGGGGACCCTCCACAGTCGTTGTACAAAACCCAGTCTACGTCCAGCAACCTGCGTCCCCTCTTGCAGATGAATCCACTGATGAGTGGATGCCTTTAGGTGTGTTTGGATTAACAAAAGAGAATTCGGCCTTAAGCGAGCCGAATATCTATCTACAGCTAGCTCTTAACAAGAACGGGGAAGTTGCTGGCTCGTACTACAATTCAATCACAGATGAAGGGTATGAGATTACTGGGGTGATCGATCAACAGACTCAAACAGTTGCCATGAAAGTGCTAGATGATCCAAACGCCCCGATTATAGAAAGCGGGATTTACAACCTAACCCAAGCAGAAGCGCCCGTGCGCGTCCATTTTATCGATGGGCGCATAGAAAACATGCTGCTCATCCGCATCGACGATCCAAAATAGGAGCCAAGGGTTTTTATATCCAGAGTGATATGCCGACCCTTCGGGCCTCGTATCGGGATACGTTTGAACCCAGGCCTCCGCTACGCTCCGACCTGGGCTATGAGATATCGACCCTTCGGGCCTCAACACAAACCTCCGCTTGCAGACATTTGTTGCTAAGGCCCGAAGGGTCGGCGTTGCAAACTTAAATTCGCAACGAGTGGAAGCTTGTATGAGGCCTGAAGGGCCGGCCTAACATAGCCCAGGTCGGAGCGAGCGTTAGCGAGAGGAGGCCTGGGTTCAAACGTAGCCTTGATTTGAGGCCCGAAGGGTCGGCATATCTCTTGGGGTAGATAATTTTTTGCTTATTGAAACGGAAGAGGAAGGATTCGAACCTTCGTCACCATTGCTGGTGAATCTGTTTTCGAGACAGACGCATTCGGCCACTCTGCCACTCTTCCAAAATGGGTTTTATCTTGCATAAATGGGGCTAAAATTACAAGGGATTTATCGGTTGAAATTGAAATAGGTGCTGGCTTGTTTTTTGAGTTTCCAAGAAGCAAGAGTGCGTTCTAGCGCGGAGCAAAAGCGTCTTTGCTCATGGTCATTGTGTTGGCGGTAGATATAGCCGATATAAGTCAGATCGTAATCGCACAGGTACATCGAAGCGAGTTGGCTTGAGTGGATTTTAAGGCCAGCAATAGCCTTTGAAAGCTCATCTTGGAGCATCCTCTCCTTTGTTTTAATGACGACGTAGACGTTCGCTTCATCTAGGGATAGCTTTAAGGAATAGAGATCTTCGAAATCGGCCGTATCTTCGATTGCCTCCACTAGGCGCAAAAAGAGGGCCTTGAGTAAGCCGATGTCAAAAACGCTGCGTGCAATCACAGGCGTTAGGGAATAGAAAAAATTCTCCAAGAGAAGCTCGTTGTACCCTTTCTGGCCTTGTAGTGCTGTTTGGAGGTCCTTTAACACCTCGTTTTGTTTAGCGATCATGCCACCGTTGACATCGCGCACCTCGCCGATCACCTTAGTGACTTCATTCACAACTAATTGTCGAGCCTTATTTAAATCGATCGTATAGTCGTCTCTCAAGAAAGCATCTTTTTGCAATTTCATGCGGAAGACCGTTGCTTCTTTTTGGTGCGTTTTTCTCAAGACTCCAACGATTTGGCTCCGATCGTGTATGTGTTCGATTTCAGAGGGGTGTTTTTGAAAGAGAGTTTGGATGCTCTTGTCGTTTTCCTTCAAGACGCGGACGACGATCACGGTAAAAAAGAGATGGCGGTGCGATTGTTCATCAAATGTAATCGTCATTTGAGGAATATCTCTTAAATACTTAATTTGGGTGCTGAGCATCAAAATATTGCGATAAATATCCTCTTCGTTTCTCGGCATGAAAACGGGGTGCATCATATGCTCGATTCTGTGTTCTAGAGCGCGTGGGAGCTCTTTTCGCAGCAAGCGGATATCATGTTCACAAAATGGGGTTGAATCCCCTTTCTCAATTTCGCAGTAAAGGACGCACATCTGTTCTTGGTTGTGTCTGTTGCTGAGGAACGAGTCTTCGATGATCCTTGCGCTTGGAATATAGGTCTGGATAGCTTTGAGGAGGTGTCGATTTTCAAATTGCTCTTTCTCTTTGATCAAGTTGACGCCAACGACCAATCCGAGAATGTTGCGTTTGTGCAGATTTCCAGAAGGGGCATGCACTCGAAAAAGCTTGAGTTTGATGTATCTCTTCTGCGCGAACTTATTTATTGCTTCGTGTAGATGCTTTCGAAAAAAGTGTTGCGTTGCAATCAAGCGGCTTAAGTGGCGGCACGTGCGATCGTTTTTAAAGGAGTCGCTGCAAACAGCAAGAAAATAGTGGATTTCAGGCAAAAGAGTTTGGTCAAAGATGTGAGGCAATCGCTTCATGAGAAAAGCGAGCTCTTGCATGATGATAGATGTTTTTTCGTCGCGCGACATACCTTGGATTTCTAAAAAGCGGCGCGCATAAAAATCGGATTCTAGCCCGAGTCTCAACTGGTTTTCGATGGCTGGCCAATTGAGGCGGATCGTTGTTGCTTCCTTTTCGCTTTCCGCTTTAATGATAATTTCAGAGAGAGTGAACACATCTGAGCTCAAATGAGGCAGCCGGACATCGACTGCATGAAGAAGAACGATGTTGAGCCGCTTTCCTGGAACAAGCCACCGGGTGATGATGTCAAAAAAGAACTTAGAGGAATCAGCGCGGAACCGAGACAGCGCCAAAAATGAGATTTCTTGGGGAGCTTCTTTTCTGCTCGCGGTTGTTACGAACGGGAGTCCGTTTATTAACGAGGCTGCATCGTTTAGGCCGCCGCGATTGAGTGGTTGGTTCTTTAAAGCATCCCACAGCTTATAGAGAGTATGTTTTACCGCATGCGAATGGTGTGTATAAGGATCTTCTGGGGACGTCAGAGCAAAACAAGGCTCGACCTGTAAGTGCTTAGGAAGTGCATCGATTGCTTTACTCATTGGCATTATCTTCATACTGAGGCGTTGAATTTGTCCGTTCTTTGCTAGAACCTATAAACGTTCCGAGTTTTACACCCTTCTTGAATTCTTGAAAAGAGAGGACGTGAAGCGGGATTTGATTGCGTTCCGCTAAACAGACACTCCGTTTTTGTAAAACTTTGCCACCTTGTTCCAGAATTTTGTACATCTGTTCGTAACTCAATTCTTTGTGGAGAACCGCTTTTTGGTCAAGTTTGGGATCTGCCGAAAAAATCCCAGGAACATCTTTAAAAAATTCGACGACTTCGGCACTTAAAGCAACTCCCAACGCAACGGCGGAGGTATCTGACCCCCCTCGCCCTAAGGTTGTGATCTCTCCATTTTTACTCACCCCTTGAAAGCCCGCCACGATAACGACGCACCCAGCATTGAGATGGGGCAAAAGGCGGTGTGGTTTGACTTCAAGGATCCGGGCATCGGAATGCTTGTCGCAAGTAATAATGCCCGACTGACTACCTGTAAAGCTCACTGCTCGCAGATCTTTTTTGGCAAGGGCCATTGCCAATAAAGAAATGCTAATCCTTTCCCCTACGCTGACTAACATATCGTATTCTCGCCGAGGAGGGTTTTCGTTGACCTGCTTGGCAAGCGAGATCAATTGATCTGTCGTATTTCCCATAGCGCTCACGACGACGACAATGGCATCGTAGAGCTTGCGCCTTTCTAAAATGATGTCTGCAATATCGGAAAACTGCTCAGTTGTTGCGACAGAGGCCCCGCCAAATTTCATCACTAAAGTTCGCATAGCAGTTCAGCGCAATAAATTTATTTGTTTACAGAAAAAGAAAGGGAACGCTTAAAAACAGCTTATCCTAAGCGCTCAACAACAGTCAAGACAAGAATCGTGCCAAGAATGGTGTTGCATTTTTTCTGAATACTCTGGTAAACTTCATGCAAAAGCAAACCATTGGCAATGTGCCTTTGGAAATACTGCCTTAAGGAGAAACCCATTTAATGTCAAAAAAACAACAACCTTTACACACTTGGAATGAGAGCAATATCGTTGACGATGTCTCCTTCCAAGAAAACGAAGCCGCCCTTTTCAAGAGCCTTCTAGAGAACAAAGCCGTGCCAAGCGCACAAGAAAAGACCACATTTACCCCAGGAACAATTTTGAAGGGGCGGATTGTGGAGTTTACGAAAGACCACGTCGTGATCGATGTAGGCCTAAAATCAGAAGGACTCGTGCCTATCCAAGAATTTTCTGACCCATCAGAGCTTTCACTTGGCGCAGAAGTTGAAGTTCTCTTAGATAAAGCAGAAGACGACAACGGACAAATCGTTCTTTCTAGAGAGAAAGCAGAAAGACTTCGCCAGTGGGAACACGTTGTAGAGCATTGCGAGGAAGGGTCTATCGTTAAAGGGAAGGTTCTCCGCAAGGTGAAAGGTGGCTTGATGGTTGACATTGGGATGGAAGCGTTCCTCCCCGGCTCTCAGATCGATAATAAACGCATTAAAAATCTCGATGAATACATCGACAAAACTTATGAATTTAAGATTCTCAAAATCAATATTGAGAGAAAGAACGTCGTTGTTTCACGACGCGAACTCCTCGAAGCAGAGAGAATTTCGAAGAAAGCGGAGTTGCTCGACCACATCGAAGAAGGAACAGTGCGCGAAGGCGTTGTGAAGAACATTACCGACTTTGGTGTCTTCCTCGACCTAGATGGAATCGACGGCCTGCTCCACATCACGGACATGACATGGAAGCGCATTAAGCACCCATCTGAGATGGTGGCTCTTGGTCAAAAGCTTCAAGTGATGATTCTCAACGTCGATAAGGACAAAGGCCGAGTGGCCTTGGGCTTGAAGCAAAAAGATGCGAATCCATGGGATCAGATCGAAGAGAAATACCCCCCTGGAACACGTGTCCGAGGCAAGATTGTCAATCTCCTCCCCTATGGCGCTTTCATTGAAATTGAACCAGGGATCGAAGGATTGATTCACGTCTCTGAAATGTCATGGGTAAAAAACGTGACTGATCCGAGCGAAATCGTGAAAAAAGGAGACGAAGTCGAGGCGATTGTCTTGTCGATTCAGAAGGAAGATGGAAAGATATCTCTCGGTTTAAAGCAAGCAGAACATAATCCATGGGATGCCATCGAACAGAAATACAAGATTGGCGATAGCGTCAAAGCAGAGATCAAGAGCTTGACTAACTATGGAGCGTTTGTCGAGCTGGAACCTGGAGTGGAAGGATTGATCCACATTTCAGATTTAAGCTGGATCAAGAAAGTCTCTCACCCTTCAGAAGTATTAAAGAAAGGCGATGTCGTCGACTCAGTCATTCTATCAGTGGACAAGGAAAGTAAGAAAATCACTCTTGGTGTCAAACAGCTTTCCACCAATCCATGGGAATCAATCGAGAAAACGATGCCAGTTGGGACTCTTGTGAGCGGGACTGTCAGTAAGATCACCGCGTTTGGAGCTTTTGTTGAGCTTGAAAGCGGCATCGAGGGACTGATCCACGTGACAGAGCTCTCCGACCAAGCCTTTGGCAAAGTGGAAGATGTCGTTTCTAAGGGGGATCAAGTGACTGCAAAAGTCATTAAGTTAGACCCCGAGCACAAAAAAATTGCTCTTTCGATTAAGGAATATCTGATCGACAAGAACCAGTGCAACCGCGATGACATTGTCGTCACGAAGAGCAAAAGAAAGAAAAAAGAGACAACTAAGGAAAACGAAGAAGCGCTCAGCAAAGAGGAAGCTTCGGAGTAGTTCCCGATCTCTTGGCGCTGCATGGAAACGTGCAGCGCCAAGAGGCATATGCCGGCAAATTTTAACTCGTTGCCGGTATGACCCGATTCATAAACATTCTATGCCGATCATGGCATACATAACCGACTGGTCATGTCTATATTAAGTTAACGCAAGGCAAACACATGAACAAAGATCTAATTGCTGTCTTCGAATATCTTGAACGAGAAAAAGGGATCAAACGCGAGATTGTTACAAGCGCTATTGAAGAATCATTGAAAGCAGCAGCTAAAAAAAGCATCCATGGCGCTTCAAACATCACTGTAAAAATCCATCCTCGAACCGGTGACATCGAAGTGTATTGCGAAAAAGAGATTGTCGATGAGGTGGAAGTAACTGCACAAGAAATTTCCTTAGAAGACGCCAAAGAGATCGATCCTGATTGTGAAATCGGGCAGTTCATCGACGTCCTTTCGACACCTAAAGATTTTGGACGGATTGCCGCACAAAAAGCGCGCCAAGTGATCTCGCAGAAATTGCGCGGAGCTGAACGGGATGTTATTTACGAAGAATACCGCCACCGCGTCAACGACCTTGTGTCAGGGACAGTAAAGAAATTTGTCCGCGGGGCAAACATCTTAGTCGACCTTGGAAAGGTTGATGCGATCATGCCGATGAAAGAGTACCCCAAAACAGAAAAATATAACATTGGCGAAAAAGTTCTTGCCCTGCTCATGGCTGTTGCCGACACAGAAAATGGAGGTGCCGAGGTTGTGCTTTCCCGTAGTGCAAATGAGTTTGTCAAGCAACTGCTGATTCAAGAAGTACCAGAAATCAGCGACGGCACTGTTGTGATTGATAAAATGGTCAGAGATCCGGGCTATCGGACAAAATTGACTGTGCGTTCAACCGATCCGCGCGTCGATCCTGTTGGCGCCTGCGTAGGGATGAGAGGAAGCCGTGTCAAGAACGTCGTAAGAGAGCTTCATAATGAAAAGATCGACATCATCCCCTTCTCTCAAGATCCCGTAGAGTTGTTGCAAAACGCGCTGGCTCCAATCGAAATTAAGAAAATCAACGTCACAGATGAAGACAACACCATTTCCATCGTGGTGGAAGATGATGATTTTGCAGCAGTGATCGGCAAACGCGGGATGAATGCACGTCTCAACAGTCAGTTAGTTGGCTATGAATTAGAGGTGCAAAAAATATCCGATTACAATAGAGCTGTCAATATGCAGCGACATGAAATGTCTCTCTCCGAAGACACCTGGTTGGATGAGCCGCTAGCAAACATCGATGGAGTCAACACACTTGTCTTCGAACATTTGATGGCAGAAGGCTATACGACCCCAAGAAAGCTCTTAGTTCTTTCGACCGAGGAGTTGGCAAAAATCCCTGGGATTAGTCGTGAATTGGCTGATAAGATTTTAGAAAATATACGTAAACAGAGGACTTGAAAGAGCTTGGCTAAAGACTTGAAATTCACATTTAAAAACGCTCAGATTGCAGAAGCAATTAATCTGAGCGGACTCAAAAGCAAACTCGAAGCAAAAAAACCTGCTGATGAGGAAAGCCAGTCTAAAGAAAAAGCTCAGGCTTTGGCAAAAAAGACAGCTAAAACAACCACGGCAAAAAAAGCAAAAGGAGCGGTCGTAGAACCTGCACCTGTCGAGGTGAAAGAGGCTCCACCAAAAATCAAAGCACGTGCGAAGTCTGTTTTTAGCGAGCAACATGCGGCAGAACAAAAAGCAAAACCCCTCGAAGAAGCCCCTCTCGAATCGACGAGCAAATTGGAAGAGACATTTTCCCGAGAAATCATTAAAACAGAAGATGGAGATACTCCTCGCGTTAAGAGTGGAGAACAGCTGCGTCGCGAGATTTTTGCTGAAGAGATTGAAGAACTTAAAGATGCAGCCACCGCAAAACCTGCCCGCAAAGGTCTAACAGAAGAAATCCAAGTTAAAAAAGCCCCCCCGCCCCAAAATGTACCAGAGCCACTACCAGAACCACAAAAAAGGGAGATCCAACGAAAACCTCTCCTTCCCTCAATTCAACAGACAAATGCCCCGTTCCGTTCCGGTGAGCTCAGACCTGCCGCAAAGGAAAAACTGGGCCCCACTGGAAGGCACGTCAAGGATTTGCTGCCGACCCAAAAGCCTGAAGTCAGACCACGTGAAGCACTCCCCTCTCATAGAGGACCACCTCGTCCAACCCATACAGGAAGACCCATTCCAGCCGAACCTCCAAATGAAGAAAAGGCCCGTGAGCGCCACCGTGGACCAAAGGAGCATGTCGAAGCCGCTGTAGAAACTGAGACTAAGTCAAAATTCAAAGAATTCCGCGATATAAAGCCGATTAAGAAACAGGAACCTTCCCGTTTCGACGCGCGCGATCGACAAGGATTAAGCGATGAGGATGACAAACAGTGGCGCCGCCGCCGTGCAAAGGCAGCGAAGATAAAGCACGAAGACACCACCATTCGCCCCACTCAACTCAAGGTCCGCATCCCGATTTCCATCAAAGACCTAGCCTCAGAAATGAAACTGAAAGCCTCCCAACTCATTGGAAAGTTGTTCCTTCAAGGCGTGATCATGACCTTGAACGACCTACTCGATGACGAAACCACCATCCAATTGCTTGGTCAAGAATTTGGGTGCGAAATTGAGATTGATCATTCCGAACAAGAGAGAATCCGCATTACCGATAAAACGATCCGAGAAGAAGTTGGATCAACAGATTCTGCCCAGCTCAAAACGCGCCCTCCTGTCGTCGCCTTCATGGGTCACGTCGACCATGGTAAGACCAGTTTGATCGATGCAATTCGCAAAAGCAACCGCGCTGCTGGCGAAGCGGGCGCAATTACGCAACACATTGGAGCCTTCATGTGCTCCACGCCAGTCGGAGATATTGCCATCCTAGACACGCCTGGCCACGAAGCTTTCTCTGCAATGCGTTCGCGCGGCGCAGACGTGACCGACATCGTCGTGCTCGTCATTGCGGGCGACGAAGGGATCAAGCAGCAGACGATCGAAGCGATGCAACATGCAAAAGCTGCCAAAGTGACAATTGTCGTCGCGTTAAACAAATGCGATAAGCCCAATTTTAATGCAGAAAACGTGTATCGCCAATTATCAGAACATGAACTTCTTCCAGAAACGTGGGGCGGACAGACCATTACCATCAATTGTTCCGCAACGACAGGACAAGGAATAGACCAACTCCTCGAGATGCTCGCTTTGCAGGCAGAGGTGCTTGAATTAAAAGCCGACCCCGCTGTCAGAGCACGAGGATCTGTTCTCGAATCTGAAATGCATAAAGGCTTAGGACCTGTTGCCACAGTCCTCGTTCAGAACGGGACCTTGCGCATCGGAGATGCGATTGTATTTGGGAACATGTGGGGCCGCGTCAAGACAATGCACGACGAGTTCCGCCGCGAGTTTAAAGAAGCCGGCCCATCTGCTCCCGTCGAAATTACAGGACTTTCGGGCATGCCGGAAGCTGGTCAAGAATTCATCGTCGTCAAGTCTGAGAAAGAGGCGCGAGAAATTGCCGAGTCGCGTTCACAAGAAACAAAACAGACCAATCTGATGCAGCCGAAGAAAATGAGCATCGACACCCTCTTGCAGCAAGCAGCTGAAGGGACAAAGAAAGTGCTCAACTTGATTCTCCGCGCCGACGTACAAGGCTCGTTAGAAGCATTAAAAACGGCGCTCATGAAAATTGAATCGACAAAGGCGCAAATCAACGTCATCTTTACAGGCGTTGGGGAAGTTTCAGAATCGGATGTGCAGCGCGCTGTTTCATCAAAGGCTGTAATCATCGGCTTCCATTCCCAAATCGAAAGTCATGCAGAAGCACTATTGAAGCCTCTTGGCGTTCAAGTGCGCCTCCATAAAATCATTTACCATGCTGTAGATGATGCCAAAGCTATTCTGACTAGCATGCTCGACAAAATTGCGATTGAAACCGAAAAAGGAAAAGCTGAAGTTAAAGCGACATTCAAATCTTCCCAGCACGGCGTTATTGCAGGTTGTCAAGTTACCGAAGGCACGATTGCACGTAACAACCAAGCGCGCCTCAAGCGCGGCGAAGAGATTATTTGGAAGGGATCCATTTCTTCTCTCAAGCGCGTCAAAGAAGATGTGCGCGAAGTCTCGAAGGGGATGGAGTGTGGGATCCTCTTGAATAATTATACCGATGTACTGGCTGGTGATATTATCGAAGCGTACGACGTCACCTACATCTCACAAGAACTCTAAACTATGTTGAAAAAAAGAACAGACCGGCTTAATTCTTTGCTCAAAGAAGTCATTTCCGATGTTATACGCAAAGACGTCCGCAATCCCCTCGTCAATGAGCTAGTGACAGTTGTCCGCGTCGATATCACCAAAGATTTGCACTATGCCAAAGTGTACATCAGCGTCATTGGCAACGATGCCCAAAAAACGCAAACGGTCAACGCCTTGCAGAGCGCTGCCGGGTTTATTGCTGTGCAAGCCTCTCGACAAGTCGTCATGCGCTATTTCCCCGCTTTGACGTTCAAGTTAGACGACAGTGTCGACAAACACATCAAAATCGAGGAATTGCTCAACTCGATCCAAAAAGAGCAAAAAAGCAGAACCCCTACGGAACCAGGTTCAGAAGACAATATCCAATGAGCACCGGGATCCTTCTAGTTAACAAGCCTGCAGGGAAAAGCTCATTCGCGCTCGTTGCAGCCTTGCGCAAAATTACCGCAATCTCCAAGATCGGACACGCAGGAACTTTAGATCCCTTTGCCACAGGGTTAATGGTGATGCTGATTGGGAAAGAATACACGCGGCAGTCAAACGCCTTTTTGACAAACGACAAAGAATATCTGGCCACCATCCGCCTAGGCATTCAAACCGATACCCATGATCCAGAGGGAACCATCACAGCGGTTTCAGAAATCGTTCCCTCAGTTGAGGCACTCATCAGAGCTCTCTTAAGCTTATCTGGCTGGGTGCAGCAGACACCTCCCATGTATTCTGCTAAAAAAGTGAATGGCAAAAAGCTCTACGAACTCGCACGAAAAGGTGTGACAATTGAACGTGCGCCCGCACTCGTTTACATTGAGCCCACTTTGATCTCATACGAATACCCTTTTGTAAAAATGCGCGTGAAATGCAGCAAAGGGACTTACATCCGCACCATTGCACACGATTTAGGAACTCTTTTAGGATGCGGAGCTTGTTTGACAGAGCTCCATCGCACAAGGAGTGGCGCTTTTTCAGTAGAAGGCGCTATGGACGGCTCATTAATTTTAGAGAGAAGCATTGATTCTGCACACCTGGTTTGCAAACTGTTGAAAAGCGCTTAAGGTTCGTATGAGAATTTGCCATGCACTCCCCTCTTCAGCCGCCCCACCCGTAGCCTTGACGATTGGCAATTTTGATGGAGTGCATCGCGGCCATGTCGAAATGCTTAAAAAACTCCGGATAGAGGCCACTCAACGCCAGCTTCCCACCTGTGCCATCACCTTTGAAAATCACCCCTCCACCATTTTAAACCCTGGCACAACTCCCCTGCTCATTTGCACGTTAGAACAAAAGAAACGTCTTTTGAGAGAATCTGGAATTGAGTTGCTCTACTCGCTCCCCTTTACCAAAGAACTAGCAGAACAAACCCCTGAACAATTCATCATCCGCTTGAGCCAATCGCAGCCGTTTGACCTCTTGCTGCTCGGCAGCGATGCCACGATTGGCAAGAATCGCGCAGGCACCCCTGAGCACATGAAAGAGCTCTCCCGCACTTATGGCTTCTCCCTTACCTATTTCCCCGACATCACACTTGACGGACAGCGGATTTCCAGCCGGCACATCCGCGAAAGCATCCACTCAGGGCGCCTCGTGGAAGCTTCCCGCCTGTTAGGCCGCCCCTACTCCATTGCTGGTACTGTAATTAAAGGAAGGGGCCGTGGAGCCGATTTAGGCTTCCATACAGCCAATATCTCCGTTGAGGGGCTCTGTCTACCTCCCCTTGGCGTTTATGCCGTCTTAGTGCACCACCAGGGCCATACCTACCCGGCCGTCGCCAACCTCGGACTGGCCCCCACTGTCCGCCAGGACGCCACTCCCCTGCTCGAAGTGCACCTCCTCGATACCCACATCGACCTCTATCATCTGCACATTGAGGTCGAACTCAAGACCTACCTGCGTCCCGAAATGCGTTTCAGCTCCCTAGAAGCCCTCAAAGCCCAAATCGCCAAGGACGTCTCCACCGCCAAATCGCTATTAACCTGATTCAAGGAGTACTATGTTATACAGAATCTGCATGTTGTGTCTTGTGTCTGCGTCTCTGTTTGGTGCAGAACACATCTATCTCAAAACTCCAGGTATTTCCCGTGAAAACATCATCGGGACCGCTGTTGGCATCCGTCCCTACAGAAAATCGGGAGTGCGCATCGAAGCGGAGATGATCCAAGATAAACTGATCATCCACAATTATGGGTATGGAGGATCGGGGTTGACGACGAGCTTTGGGGGTTCTCAGGAAGTCTTGGACCTTCTCGATCAGCAATTGATCTCTTCTAAAAAGGTTGCTGTTTTAGGCGCAGGCGTTGCAGGATTAGTGGTCGCTCACGATCTTTTGGAGCGCGGTTACGAGGTACATCTCTATGCTGACAAGTGGAATCCAGACTTAACCTCAAATGTTGCTGGAGGGATTTGGACGCCTTTCGATTCCTCAGATGCTCTATCTGATGAAAAGAAGGATCTTCAAAAAAGGATGGCCGAGATTTCAGAGCAGCGGTTTTTGAGATGCGTAACGGAAAACCCGCCTGAATTTCCAGGTGTTGTGGTTCGGAATCATTACAGGGTCCTTCCCGAAAGCTCCGATCAGACGAATAATACTGCTCGAATAGGTGAAGAGGTGATTCTCCATCTGGATAATGGATTGACGCGCAAGGGGCTTAAGAATCAGCGGCTGGGCATCGATGGGAAGATTTTCATGAACGCCCTTTTTGCCAAGGTAAAAAACAAAGGCGCAATTTTACATCAACAGCATTTTGAGGTGCTTGATGATGTTTTAAATGTGACAGAACCTGTTATCATCAACTGCATGAGCATGGGATCCAGAAAGATCTTTGATGATCAAGAATTTCTTCCTGTGCGTGGGTGCCTTGTGTATTTCAAAAAAGATCAAGAAATCGATTATCTTTTGCATCAAGGCATTCCCAATTCCGATTATTATGTCACAATTCACTCTTGGGACGACCGCCTTATTGTAGGGGGAGTTCATCAAGAAGGAATTGAAGAGCTGATTGCCCCGCCAGAGGTGATAGAGACGCTGATAGAGAATGCCGAAAAGTGCCTTTCAGGAAGGCTGTGAACCTAGGCTTTAACGCCGGGATTTTTTGCGGATATAGGTTTATAGACCCAAGATCAACCGAAGGGCGTCGTCGATGAGTTTCATCTCATCTGCAGAAATGGCTCCAATTTTCTTGCCAAGTCGTTTCGTTCTATCGATTGCTCTAAGTTGTCTTGGAATAATTTTTCCGGGTTTACCCTGGAGAGTGGTCTTGACCTCAATTCTAGGAAAAATAGAGCTTACATTGCTTGTGATCGGTGCAACCACAATTAATTCTGAGCGGTTTGCGATATCACTTGAAATCACCAGACAGGGCCTTGTTTTCTTGATTTCTTTTCCATCAGTTGGATCGAGACGAACCCAGTAGACATCCCCTCTTTTCGGATAGTCAGCGCCCATTTTTCTTTTGGTCTCCAAAATCAAAATCTTCAATTCCAATAAAGTCTTCCCCTTCCATTTCAGAGAAACTTCGCTTTAGTTCCCTGTTCCCGGCTTCCTTATCGGCATCAAGAAATTCTTTCAACAAACCTTCCTCCTCTTTTTTGAGAGCATCCCATAAGGCGCGGGTAACAAATTTACTCATTTTTCCGCGCCCTACTTTTAAGTGTAAAGCGGCATCCAAACTCTCCGGGATTGTGTAGGTAACGGGTCTAGATTTCATCATATCCTCCTTTCTCATACGTCCCTATTATACATATACCCATATATATGTATCAAGGTAATTTATCTATGTACATGGCCTTGAGTAGCTAAAATGCCAATTATCTATTGATTTTTGCATGATTTGTGCTAACATCGTTGGGTTCAAGGAGATTTAACTTGAGCTATTTTCCAAACGTTGTCTTCAGCAGTAAAGATCAATCTTTACAAACTGTTGTTCCCAGCAGTCAATTACTTGACCAGTCTCTGCATGTGGTAGCTCCCAAGATGGAATTTAAGGGTTGGTCAGCACAAAATCATGCCGATTCTTATCTGTTTATGCAACGTATTGTTCAAGCATGGAAGAATAGCCGCTTCACCAATCAATACCTTATTTATGGTAAGATTAATTCAAATCCTTTCCATTGGGAGATGGTTCCTTATCAAAGATGCCGCACCTGTATTGGACGTATCGTTCAACAACTTCGAGTCCTGTGGAGAATTGTTTTTGGCGGTGTTACGCTTTCAGAAGAAAGTCGCAAGATCCAAGCTCAAAGTTATAAATGGCTATTGAATCAATCGCCTGAAATGATTGCGCCATCAGGCGCATCTAATAAGAGTAATGATTCATTTTGCAATGCTGAAACGCTTGCACGGCAGTGGGTAATTACAGGAAAGAAAGTCAATGCCCTTTTTAATTATGCTCCAATCGGATTTGGGGGAGAAAGGCTCCATTTTCTCGTGGTTCCTAAAGAGCATCGTGAAACTTTTACCGACGTTACACAAGAAGAATACTGCGAGTCACTTGAGTTGACTGCGAAGCTCGTAGACCACTTCATGGAAAAGAGAAAAATAAAAAATGTGTATCTCCTTAACAAAACAGGGATAGATGCAGGCCAAACTGTCAAGCATTGGCACTTGCATGTTATTTTTTCTACAAACACAGCACAAGACTTCTGGGGAAAAATGACAGTTCTTAAAAACATCCTTCTAGGATCCTCCCCTATGAAAAAAGAGGACTTAGCAAGAAAAGTCGCTGACTTAAGAGAAGAGTTGGCTACTTTAAAAACATAAGAAATCACCGACTTCCTTACCTACATGGCATGATAAGAAAAAAACGTCATGTGGATAAGGTTAAAAAGAAAATGACACAGAATGGCGCTTTCAATCTTTCCTGAAAATAGGTAAACACACCCATAAAGAAGACCTGTAAGGAAAGTAAAGATTAAGATTCCTAAGTTTGGGCTCCAATAAATATGGCTCGCGGAGAACAAGAGCGATGTGAGGATCACAGCGAGCACATTTCCCATCCTAATATTTTTGAAGTAGTTACAAAGGGTTTTTTGAATCAAGCCGCGATAAAATCCCTCTTCGGGGATAGAGGTCAAAATCAGATTACTCAGTATGCGAGTGCCAAAGTAAGAAGGAAGTTTAAAGTCCCAATGCGTAGCTCCACTTATTGTCGCAAGAACAGCTAATAAAGCGATTCCCGCACATCCAAAAATTAAACCCTTTACCACAGCCGTCCAATCATGTAGATCCTTGGCAAGAGGAACTAAAAGTGCTAAAGGGAATAGTCCAATTAGAGGGTTTTCAAGCCCAATTGCAAACTTGGGAGTGATAAAAAATGGATAGTATCCAGGAATGAATCTCAACCTAAAGCTCATACCCAGACAGACAAGAGCAATAAAGATGGCTACACTTGGTTTTCGATCGTAAAAAATCCATAAGAGTGCAAGACAGATAATAAAAGCTAAGCCTATCCAGGTGATATGACCCGCAATTATCCCAGATAGAATGCAAAGGAAAAGAAGCGTTCCCCAAATTTTAGGCTCACGCTTAATCCATAAACTTAAAAACGAACTACCTAAAAAAATAAATGCAAAGAGGGTCATGGCTGACACGCGTTCACTCCGTATTTTTCAATGGCATTTTTTTACTACTTTAAATAGTTCTGCAGCAAGCGTGCAGTACGCTCGCCGGATTCTACAGCGCCTTCCATCGTCGAAGCAGCTGTCGTAGAGGTGTGTTCGCCGGCGAAAAATATTCTGCCTTTAATTGGCCTAAAAACCTTACGCACGGATTCGCCACGCTCGTTCATGCGCTCATCGAAAAAAGCGAACTGATCTATCCCGTAGTTGCTGTAGCTGCCTTTAGAATAAGGATCGTTCAACCAACTTTTCCCAATTATCTTTTTTTCACTATCTATTTCTAGCGTTGGATAAACTTTCTGAATCGCTTCTAGATCGCGTGCTAAGACCGCCTCGATATCTTTGTCAGTGCGATCATCAAATATTCCGGCAGGACCGCCGAAATACCAGGTCATGACAGAGGCGTCTAAATTCGTCCAGGTAAACAAATGGGGTGTGAGGCAGGTTGTAGGATAAATAGGATCTTTCGTCTTGATGGGAATCAGCAGCTTTGCGTTGGTGCCGTACTGTTGCGTTTGGATCGCCTTCCATTGATCTTCTGGAAATAATCCCTCTAGTATTTCCACATCGCGCAAAGTTGTACAGGGCAGAGCTAAGACCACATAATCGGCCACTATTTTTGCATCGTTAAAAGTAAGCTCAATCTTCTCATCTGGTGTTTGATAAAGGGCTGTTAACGGAGACGAGTAATGGATGTGACCTTCTAGCTTATCCGCCAGAGCCTGGGCAAAACGGCTGTTTCCCCCTTCAACATAGACAAAGGGATGCTCAAATTCGGGATTCTTGTCCCCATGACTCATGGCATAGAAAAACCCATAGTTAAAAGAAAATCCATCTGCCACATAGGTTGGGGAAAGTTTATCAGTTGGAGACCCTTCATAATTTTCTAAACACATGTGCATCATTTGGCATAATCGGGGATGCGCCGACAAAAAATAGTCGATGACCTGAGCTAAATTTTGGGCTGACTCCGCCTTTACTTTGAGCTTCTCTAGCGCTTCTTCAGTTAGTTCAGGAGCGTTCTCAAAGAACTCTTTATCTGTGTAGAGTCCGTCATCCCAAACGGCAGAAAGACTCCAATTATGCTTTTGCCAAACCTTCTTGAGACCCATTTCTTCCACTAAAGGAAAAATATTGTCTGGATCTCCCCCATCCATCAGATTCTTGCCCCCGAGCTCTTCATAAGAGTCGCCAAAATACACCGTGTGTACTCGGCCACCTGGCCGGTCGCGAGCCTCATAAAGCTCTACCTTATGGCCTTGTTGATGCAGACGATAAGCGGTCGTCAACCCCGCCAATCCTGCCCCTACGACAACAATCTTTGGCGGCTCTGCTTCTAGAAGGGGTGAAACGATCAAAAGTAAAGAAAACATCCATTTCATAGGTCACATCCAGTTTTAAATTGAAAAGAAACAAGTATATCATTTCAGAAATATTAAGTATAGACAAAGAACCTATCCACTCAGGCTTTTTTAAAGCTTGATTTTTACAGGAAATTGTTATACAATCATCATCTTTTAAAAGATCAGTTGGAGTAAGGATAAAAAATGTTAGATTTAAGCAAGGTCAATGTCCATTCATCTATTCAACACAGTGGATCCATCTGGAAACAATACTCCCCTGTTCTTCTTGCACAAGTTGCAAAAATTAACAGTGCTCTTAAATCAATCGAGTCTTTCACAAGGTTTGGAACGAGTCGTCTGATGGACATCGTGTCAAAAGGAAAGTACCTGAATGGAGGAGCAGAAAGCCATTTCGCACAGGCTAAAACTTATGCCCAACAGGCAGGCATTGTTGGATGGGCGGGAATTGCTTTTGCCATGTTTGCTCTTGGGCTTATCGTTTCCCATCTAAGAAGGGGAAATCAAACCACGCTCTTTTCTTACAAAACCACATTTACTCCTCAACAAATTGAAATGATAAATCGCAGATTTGCTAACACCCCCTATCAGTTCAACGATCTTCCAGTAATCAAGTCCGAAAACTACCCGACATTTCATGAAATGTCGAGCCGCACAGTGATGCGCGGTACAATGATTGTGTATGATACTGGAGGCCCTGATGATCTTAACCCCGCTGTAAGAACACCGTACTCTTATATTACCATCGGGATAAAAGCCCGCAAGGATAATTGTGATCAGGCAAAACATCTCATCATAAGAGCCAGCGAGCAAACAGCGACCCTTACCTTAGCGCTAGCAAACACATTTGAGCCAGAAACTTACAAGGCTTCATGCGATAGCGTAAAACCGCTACTTGTGCGCATTAGCAAAGCGAGCGAAATGAATCGTTTCCTTCAAGGAGAATCAGTCTTCGATGAGGAACAGGGCATTGAGTGGTCAATCTTACGATAACTTTTATTTCTTATTTAGGTGTTGGAATTGCTTGATAAAGGTCTTTGGTTAGCTTTAAAAAGCCAAGGCCAGCAATAACCCACGCTACTTTCGACATATCGGTGTTAGGATGTTCTTTTAAAGTTGATAATTCAACAGCATGTTGGAGACGTTTTGCTGCGTTTGGGTGATTTTGGTTCCAATCTGTGCTTTGGATCAATTGAGTGGCCTTTTTTTCAAAACTGGGTAATGAACCCGTCGTCCATTTTTCGATCAACCCTTTTGGTTTAAACAGCGCATTCAAAAGTTCCCTTTTGTGATAGCGAATCATCCCCTTTAGGTAGGTTTCAGAGTGCGTGCTTTCTTGATCCGCTTGCGTTTCTTGGTAGCGTGAAAATGCTTTACCGCAAAGAGAAGCCAAAGGGCTAAAAGCAAACGCGAATGAACCTTTGACGCCCATTTTTTTGATCCCCATCTGTAAAGCTTTAAATGCTGTCATCACCATCAACATAGCGCCAAGATTTGTCAATTGGTGATGGTGCTTCGCATGGGCGATCTCATGAGCTAATAGATACGAAAGCTCTTCTTGTGATAAGCGGCTTTTAAATTTTTTGAGCATCTTCTCAAGGTTCTGACGCTCTTCAAGGGTGCACGTTTCTAGATAGTGGCCCAATTCAACTGGGTCGTTTGGGATCCCATCCAATAGATTTAACCATGCCTCAAAGCCTAAGTCTTGACCCATGGAAGGTGGAACGAAATTTTCAAAGTAAGTGTGCCCCAAAAATAAAACGGGTCCTTGAAGTGAGTGGAGATTACCCACCATGCGGGCATTGTCAGCCATTGTATCATCAACTCTTAAGTTGATGTGACAAGAATCATCAATATTTAAGTCTTTACAAACCTCTTTAATAGACTGCTCAATCGTGCGCAATTTCCTGCTCTCTGCGGAATTAAATTGCTTAGATAACCCATTTGGGTGCGTGGCTGGGGCAATGGTTGTAGAAATACGGAAAAGTGCTGGAACAGCTGTCAAGAAAGGCTGGTTTGTGAGAGTTCCTACATATCCGACATGCTCCATGCATTTATCTGTAGTAGTTTGCTTAACTAAGTAATTTTGTATAAACATACACCTCGTTTGTTGTATTTACGTTTATACTGAATATTATATATGTTATATATTAATATAATATTAATTTTAATTTAAGATTTTGTATAGGATGAAGAAGGTAAAGATCTAGTCGTCTAGACGAGGCTTTTGGCGCAGTTGTTTTTTTGCAGATGCGCCCCTCTTTTTTTGAGCATTTTTAGCTTTAACAGACTTTGGAATCCGCGTGCGAACCCGCGGGGGTTTTCGATAATTGAGCTTTTTAACCTTTGCACGCAGCTTTTCCAAACAATCGAGCTTATTCATATGCTGGCTTCGACTGGATTGGCTTGTCACAACAAGGCCCGATGGCAAATGTGTGAGCCTAACGGCGCTGTCTGTTACATTGACGTGCTGGCCGCCAGCTCCGCTCGAGCGAAACGTGTCGATCTTGCACTCTGCCAACAAAGCCTCATCAAGTAAAGGGAGCTCAATTTTTTTCATCGTTTTGCTTTTAAATGGTTGATTCGCAAGATAGCGATAGAGATAAAAAACTGCAACAACTCAACCAATTTCGAAGATTCTTGGAAAATTATCGATAGACTATAAAAAATAGAGTTAATTCATTATTGATTATTAAATTATTTAAATATATAATTAACTATGTGGGTGTTCTGCTTTAAAAATGGCGGGTTTGTATGGATTACCATAATTTTGCAGCTAGCAAATTTGGGGACCAAAATCAAGCACGCGCAAACCTGATTAAAATAAAAAGGGATCACGCACAAGAGTGGATGAGAAGTGTTAGTCCGGGCACTGGCACCAAAGGAACAAACTCGACAATGGCTATTTGGGGTGAAGTGGCAGATCATCTCATTAGTTGCCTTACACAGGCACAAGAAATCTCCCCTACTGAATTGAGCGCCATCGATAATGAGATTGAACATTTAACCGATCGGCTGCAAACGGAAGAGGATACAGATTTTGAGCCAATCGGCCAGCAGTGTCAAGAGATCATGGAGGTGGCTCGCCCAATTCTACAAGGCGCCCCTCACACAGGTGAGTGCTTGCAACACCTTGTCGAAGCCTGTCATAAGCGAAAGATTGAGATAACAGAAGAGCCGCGGACTAATGAAGAGCAACACTCCCCTAAAGTGCAACACACCATTAAAAAAACTGTTAAATTTCCATCCCTGAAAGAAATAGAAAAGAAAGCTTCTAGTTTTCTAGAACTCCTTAATTCATTATTCATCCCCGCCGATGACGAAGATGCCTTCAAGGAGATAATCAGCGATTTCGATGTTCATATTTCAGCTTTGAAGAAGTATCCAGAAGCTTCGCAGCTACTGCTCGAAAAGTTGCTTCGGGTAAAAAATGATTATCTCAACGAATTTGTCTCGGCTCAACTTGCAAAGCTTGAGAAATTACCAAAAATGATTTTTGAGAATAAGGAAGGGCAAAAATTTAAAAAAACAAAAGAAAGAACTGCTCGTAAAACCGGTGCGAAGCTTTCGCTGCCCGACAAAGATGAAATTTTCACCAAAGAACACCGCTCCGTTAAGGTGCAGACTCTTGGAGATCTTGCAATTTTGGCAACGCATCTAAAAGCTTTGAATGTGCCCTATTTGCCAGATGAGGAGAACGAATCGACAGCAGGTGAAAACTTTCAAAAGCGCATCAATAATCTCGAATACAAAATCCGAGAGCTTCTTTTTCATGCTCACGAAGGAAAACGTGCAGATGCAAGAATGAGAGAAAGAGTGGGCAAAAACTTGATCCCTGTCACCCCCCAAATGATCAGCAAAGTGATCCTTGACTTAAGGCAAGTTGCTGAAGAGATGCATGATCAAGGGGAAATTACCTTAGATAAATTGAATGCAATCAGAGCCGAGCTAGAGAAGTTCAATCTCGTCACAACGCCTATACAGACACAGCAAGATAAGAAGAACAACAGGAACAACAAGGTCGGTGATTAAGTTAACACCAAGGTTTCCTGGAGAGTAGTTATGGTCGACGACGAGCTGGACGATATGGTGAAGGCCATCGGCTAGAATCCAAATTGAGAATCCCACGATTGTTGCCAACCAAAAGTCCCCTCTGTACCAGATGGACATCAATCCCAAGACCCCAAAAGCAAGGTTAACGTTTGCAAGCTCTTGTTGAAATGGACAGGCTGGCCAGTTCATGTAGATTGCGATATACTCTGGCATGAAAGTAAGCCCAATAAAGGCGAGCCAGCTTGTCATTCCCAAGCTAAAAACGATCTGATAAAGCAGAAACAGCTCCAACATGCGCTTAGGCGTTCTCAAACCCTTCTCAACCACCCACACATGAATAAGGAACCCAAGTACACCCAAGACGTACATGCTTAAAAAAATGATCACGAAATTATCCTCGGTATAGGCCCAGTCGGGTTTTAAGTAATGGGCGGCAATTCTTCAGCGCAAATTGTCCATTTGCCTGACTTTAGGTCAAATATTTCACGGCTTTTATCATTAAAAAATTTATGCAAATCAAGTTGTGTACGCTCATAAACTTTGCTAAAAACCATGATTTTATCGCAATCTATCGGTCTGGCTGTTGGTTGAATTCTTTCCTTGTTCATGGAATCAACAACACTCCATGTCTCAAGTTGAGTGTCAAAAACTGCGGCAAGAGTGCGATTAGAGACGATCGATTTTATAAGCTCTATCATAACACCATAAGTGCGAGAGCTTGTACCGCCACAACAGAGCACTTGAGCCCCGCCGTTTAGGGGAGCCAGTGTATGGCGAGCCACTTGAAAGGGAAGGCGAGGGGCCATTGTAAATTTTTCGGTCTCTGGATCGTAATATTCGCATGTGTCTAAAAGCCGCTGATTATTAGAACCCATACCACCAACGATGAGTACTTTATTGTTACTTAGAAGACAGCACGCGTGGCGAAGCCTACCGATATGAAGGGGGCCAACCTCGCGCCAAACTTTTTCTGCAGGCGAATAAACTTCTGCAGAGTGGCCCCCATGTTGTTGCCCACCACACACCATGACGTGGCCATTACGAAGCATCACTGAAGCGTGTGCATGTCGCTTAACATTTAGAGGTGCACCCTCTATCATTTCAAAAGCTCCGGAAGCATAGTGAATAATTTTTGTGCCTGCCAACCGATGTAGCCAAGAACCTTCCTGATCCTTGTAGATACCGCCAATACGAATCCATTCGTTTTTACTTATCTTTGTAATTGTATACCCATTGAGTCGTACCCCATCTTCCTGGAAGATCGTCTTTGAGACCTTACTTTGAAATTTGTTCGTGTAGGGATCGTATAATGTGACGAGGTGAAGACATAGATCAGGTTTCTTAGCCTTGACTAGGAAGGTGTTGTCACTGCAGAGATAATTCCAGATGAGGACCATGGCCTTTTTTGGAAAGACAAGTTCCTTAGTCCCAAATTTTTTTTCGCATAGAACAAGTGTTTGAAACGCATTGAATGAATCATATGGAGAAATCATTATTAATCTCGTGATTTTTCCGTATAGTCTAGCATTTAGGTCATGTCTAAGTCAAATTTAACGAATTTTTATCATGTGTGCATCCTGTCGCAGCTTCGCAGCTCAAACCATCTAATCCCTACACCGCGGGTTTGCAACCGCGGCTACCGGCTGACGCTGCTTCGCAGCTGTTGGCATAACTATTCGGGTTTTAAATAATGGACGGCAATTTTTCAGCGCAAATTGTCCATTTGCCTGACTTTAGGTCAAATATTTCACAGCTATTATCATCAAAAAGTTTTTGCAAATCAAGTTGTGAACGCGCATAAACTTTGTTGAAAACCATGATTTTATCAGAGTCTATCGGAATGGCTGTGGGCTGAATTCTACCCTTATTCATGGAATCAACTACCCTCCATGTCTTAAGTTGAGTGTCAAAAACCGCGGCTGGAGTGCGATTAGCGACGAGAGTTTTTATAAGCTCTATCATAACACCATAAGTGCGAGAGCTTGTACCGCCACAACAGAGCACTTGAGCCCCGCCGTTTAGGGGAGCCAGTGTGTGTTGAGCAACTTTAAAGGGAAGGCGAGGAGCCATTGTAAATTGTTTGGTCTCTGGATCGTAGTATTCGCAGGTGTCTAAAATCCGATCACCACTAGAATCCATACCCCCAACGATGAGTACTTTATTGTTATTTAGAAGACAGCTCGCGTGGCGAAGCCTACCGATATGAAGGGGGCCAACCACGCGCCACACTTTTTCTGCAGTGGAATAAACTTCTGCAGAGTGGCTACTTGGTTTCCCGCCACACACCATAACGTGGCCATTACGAAGCATCACTGTAGCGTGAGCATGTCTCTGAACTTCCAGAGGTGCACCGTCTGTTATTTGAAAAACTCCGGCGGCATAGTCAATAATTTTTGTGTCAGCCAACCGATCTCCTGCCTCATCCTTGTAGATACCGCCAATACTCATCCATCTGTTTTTACTTATATTTGTAATTGTATACCCATCGTATACTGAGTTGAGGTGAAACCACAGATCAAGTTTCTTAGCCTTCACTAGGAAGGTGTTGTCACTGCAGAGATAATTCCAGATGAGGACCATGGCCTCTTTTGGAAAGACAAGTTCCTTAGTCCCAAATTTTTTTTCGCATAGAACAAGTGTTTGAAACGCATTGAATGAATCATATGGAGAAATCATTATTAATCTCGTGATTTTTCCGTATAGTCTAGCATTTAGGTCATGTCTAAGTCAAATTTAACGAATTTTTATCATGTGTGCATCCT